>OJQQ01000012.1_pt1 | contig 330134 bp, 268 predicted proteins | sample 1599021 | NCBI WGS metagenome assembly OJQQ01 (sample SAMN03922521, study PRJEB24848) | human gut metagenome | isolation source: stool sample | host: Homo sapiens | place: Germany | collected 2010-02
AAACTTATTGTGAGGTGGTGACAAGGTTTGAAAAAAGGTCTATCTTATAGCCCCCGAAACCAAGTTTGTCACTACCTTTTAAGGGATTATCCGATTGCATCGGGTAGTCCCTTTTCTTTTTTCTGCGGTCATCGGTTGCGTCAGAAAGCGGAATTTTGTAAATTCGTTGAAACAATTACCGCTTATGAACGAACTTACAGGCTCGAAAGGCTGTTTGGCTACCGATACCCGCTCCTTACGGGAAATCGCCCCGTTGCTGGAAAACTATTTCGGCATTACGCTGGGTTACTTTACCAATGAAATAGAAGCGAGTACGGGCATCTCCGCCGCCAAAGCGATCCAAGAGGATCACGAAATACGGTTGCCGACCAACCGTTTCGATTATGACGCTTATATGGAACTGTTCGGAGAAACGCCCCTTTTGACCGACCGATTGCGTGAAGCCCTCTTGTTCGTGGCTTACATCATTACCGACCGCAAATTCAACGAGGAGGAGTTATGCGAGCGCGGATATTGGGAAGATTGGAACACCTATAAGGGCGAATGGGCGAAACTGATGCTTTTTATGGAAGAAACCGAACAACGGCATCGGAACCTGTACGAACGTGTCGGAGAACAGGAAATGCCCGTGATCCTGCGCACCAACAGCCGCAAGCAGGAGCCGCAGACGATCCCCAATACGAATAACTGGCTGTTCCGTCTGATCCGAAAGGAACTCGCCGATTATTTCCCCGACATTCAGACCGCCGAAGATGCACGGCAGGAATTGGAACGACGCAAACCGTCAGCAGGAGCCAAGCCGATGAATACGCGCTATCCGATTGTCGCATACGGGATTTATCGGATGCTCCATGAAGAAAATGCAATGTCCGAGAATCCCGACACGCCGAACGAACTTTGCAGGCTGATCTATGATTACACCTGCTTCGTCGGGTGCTATCCCTCCTATAAAGGCTATGACGGTTCTTTCAACCCCAAAAACATACGCGCCGACATCGGCTATATAAAGAAGAACGTACAGAAATACGGCGGGGAAAAGATACCGAAATTCCCGTCTGTCGAGTTCGGGCGAATACACATCGTAACGGACAATATCGTTCATAAGGATTTATTCTGAATAACCGACATATTTCATGTAGAGAATGGGTGCAGAAATGCACCCTTTTTCTTTACCTGTTCCGCCGAAACCCAAGAGCGTTTTTTGCGTTATCGTAACGGAGCAGAAGAACCCGATATGAAACTGACGAGCAGGTAAATAATAGGCATGAAAACAGCCGACATTGTTTACCTCGAAAGGCTCGGAAAACGCGAAAAAATGGCTGATCTTTGCCAGCGTAATCAATAAGCGGCAAGACAATGTACCGAACGAAAAAACGACTGAAAACGGCTCTTTGCAACGGAGTGAAGAACAGAGGTAAAAAACAGGCCGAAAACAAGCCGATATTCTCTACCCCAAACCGATTAGCGAAAGGGCGTGTTCAAATGTTTTATATACTGCAAGCGGAGGAAATCGGAGCGTACGGCCGATGAATCCGCAGGGAGAAACCGAAAGCCCGAAAGTGGAGGTTGAACTAAAAAACGACCGATGAAACGCAAAACATAACCAGTTAAAAGACAGAGGTAAAGAACAGGTCTGAATATAGCCTGCAACCTCTACCTCGAAAGGCTCGGAGAAGCAAAAAAAATCGACCACTTTTGCAGTCGTGAACGAGGTCGGAGCGTACGGCCGACCAAGATTGCAGGGAGTAGCCGACAGCCCGAAAGAGACGGCAACAAAACTTAATAAAAATAACGATTATGAAAACGCTTGTAAACACTATCGCTAACACGAATACCAATTTTAATAATACTAATAAAATGGAAAAAATTAATGTAGCAGCGGCATCGCAGCAGGTAGCTGGCAGCCGCGCAGAGGAGATGATGGCCTCGGCAATCGCACACGAGGCAAAGATGGCGGAAATCAAAGCCGCCGAGGAGCAGGAGGAGAAAATGAACCTCCGCATTATCAAAATCAAGCCCGCAGGGAACGCCAAAATGTTCCGCACGCTGACGAAAGCGATTGCGGCAGGGGCTACCACCCTGATCGTGACCACCCGTGTAGACGTGGCTGGATGCGGATATGTTTGGTTCGGAATCCGCAAGGGGTACACCGAACTGGATGGCAAACTCCTGCTGAACGCCCAAATCTGGAACTACCTGATGGCGTTCCTGATGGGTAAGGAGTTGCCCGAAGTGACGGAATACGAACCCGACCGTGAAATCTGCTGTCAGTCCGAGTGGCTGGCAGAGGTGACCGCCGAGGTGGAGAAACTGACCGCAATCACCTCCGAGGAGTACAACGAGAGCGAGGAGGGCATCGGCTACCTCGCCAAAAAGTACCACTTTCCCAACGGCAAAGTCGTGATGCCTGCCGAGGCAATGGAGGACATCACCGAACTGCTGAACTAAACTGCTGAACGAGGGGAGCGGGTTTCACCGCTCGCTCCCCAAGTTTTTTAACACCCTAAAATTAAAAAACATAGATGGACATTGAATATATTTCGATAAATGCAGGCCAGCGGTTCGACGCCGTGATGCCCGAAATACCGACCAACTCGATCATCAACAAGACCGTCACGGGATGCGGTGCGACCTATGCCGAAATCAATGCGCCCCGACACTCCGTCATCATCGAGCCGAATGTTCCCGTTATCGAGGGCAAGATGAAAAAGCACCCGCAGATACTCGGCGTGTTCGAGGGTGTAACGACCGAGGACATCATCGACTTTCTGAACACGAACTACAACGACGGCTATCTGAAAATCATGACCACGCCCGAAAGTTTCCCCAAAGTCCGCTCGGCGATGGTGCAGACGCATACGGATATGCACGGTGAATGGTTCATGCTGTTCGACGAGTGCGAACGCACGATACAGGATGCAGGCTACCGCGGCTCTATCACGCTCCCGATGGATGATTTTTTCCGATGCAAGCAAAAGGCGATGGTTTCTGCGACGCCGATCATTCCGTCCGATCCCCGTTTCGAGCAGCAGGGCTTTACGATGAAGATACTCCGCCCGACCTATGACCACAAGCCGAAAATGTTGCTCATACATACGAACAACACCGTCGGCTGGGTGCGTACCCTTATGGGACAGGTAAAAGGCAAAGGGCATCCGCTCTGCATCTTTCTGAACTCGACCGATACGATCCACCGCATGATCTGCACCTATAAGATCGAGAAACGGTGCAAGGTCTTTTGCAGTTACGAGAGTGTGAAGAAACTCCGCAAGCAGGATTTTTCGCGGGCTTACTCCTCGCTCGAAGAACTGGATGAAATCAACTTTTTCACGAGCCGTTTCTTTTCGGCGGTGGACATCGAACTGCCGACAACGGCCTGTGTGCTGATCGTAACCGACCTTTCGTTTGCGGCGCACACCGTCATCGACCCCACGACCGAAGCCGTGCAGATCGTCGGACGCTTCCGCAACGGCGTGGAGGATGCCGCGCATATTTTCAGCACCAACAAGGAGATGCCCTGCAAATCGCGGGAGGAGGTCGCCACGAGGTTGGAGGAGTGCGAAGCGGTCTACAAACAAGTCCTGCAAATCGAAGCGTCGGGGGCGGGTTGCGATACCCGTGCGCAGGCATTGGAGGGAATGGACTACAAACGGTTCATGAACGCCGACGGAACGCGCAACTGGTTCATGTGGGACAACGCCTATGACGACGAGCGGATCAAGCGGTACTACACCGACGCCGAACTGGTGCGGGAGGAGTACGCGAAAGCATTTCACACGGATTGCGCCGAACATATCTATCCGTTGTCGGACTGCGACCGACTGCAACGCATAAATCCCCGACTGAAAATGAAAGAGCTGTTCCGCGAAATCGTGCGGCAGTTGGAGATACTGGAACAAAACCGAACGTGGAATGAATACTACTTTCTGCGCGAGGAGATTCAGAACCAAGTGCCGATGATGGTGGATGCCTACTATGCTCTCGGAGCGGCAGAGATCGAACGGCACAACTACAACATGAACGCAATCGGCAAACAGATACAGGAAAACGAAAGCCAACAACTGCTGACCTCGGAAAAAGTTTGCGGGGAGGTGTACGACCGACTGAAAACGGGCGACAAGCTACCCGTGTGCGTCGTCAACCGTTTTATGAACGACCTGATTATGCGGCTCGGCATCCCCTACCGCAAAAAAGTGACGGCAAAGATGATCGGAATATATTTCGAGTACAGGGAGGTGCGCACCAACAAACAACGGTTCATCGAATTGGGAAAGCGGATCATATAGCCCGTAACGGGTGAAAACAGGTCGGTGACAAACTTTTGAAAAGGATCTATAAAAGTACCTTTTTCGGAATTCCTGTCACCCGATCACCCACTCTCCGCGGCGTGTAGACCCCACCCGTTTGAGCCTGCCCGACTTGGCGAGTTTCTGCAAATGATATTTCACGCCGTCGGGTGAGATTCCGACAACCTCGGCCAGTTCCGCCCGTGTAATGCTGGGATTGCGGGCGATGGCTTCCAAAATAATTTCTTGGGTAGTCTTTCGGGTAGTTTCTTGGGTAGTGAGCGTTTCGGCGATTACCCCCAAAATAAACTCGACGAAAGGCGTGCAACCTGCTTTACCTCCACTTACGGCAATCGCCTTATAATACTCCTTTTGATACTTATATACAATGTTTTCGATCGGCAGGTTTTTGAAGATAGGCCGCCACCTGCTCAAAATCAATGTCTGCCACAATCGCCCCGTGCGACCGTTACCGTCCGCGAACGGATGGATAAACTCGAATTCATAATGAAAGACACAACTTGCGATCAACGGGTGTTCATCCGTGGTGCGTAGCCACTCGAACAGATCGTTTACGAGAAACGGCACACGTTCGGCATCGGGCGCATAATGGATAACCGTTTTCCCCGACACCACACCCGCACCGCCTTTGCGGAAACAACCGATTTCGTCGATCAATCCCGCTTCCATCGTGGCGTGAGCCTTTAACAGATCATCGACTTTGCAGGGGTCGAGCGTGTCGAGCAATTCATACGCTTTGAGGGCATTGCGCACCTCCTGCACCTCGTTAATAGGAGCAACGACGGGTTTACCCTCCAATACCGCCGTGACCTGCTCCGTCGAAAGCGTGTTGCCCTCGATAGCCAGCGTGCCGTGAATCGTTTTGATCCGATTGACCCGATGCAGACGCAGATTTTCGTGCGCATAATAGCCGCCGATTGCTTCGCTGATTTGTGCAACCAAATTCGTGATCTTCGGCGTAATGGTGTAAGGCGGTTTATAGGACATGATACACTTGCTTTTCGGCAAAGATAGCGATTCTTTCTTTTATAGGGTAGTTTTGGGTAAATCTATTTATCATCTACTCCCCATATCGTGCGATTTATGCCGAAATTGTCCCGCAACAAAAAGGTGACAAACTTTGTGAAAGGGTCTATAAAATATCATTTTCTGAAAAGGTTGTCACTCGCAGACAAACAAACCGAGATACCCCGACCGAGCGGACAATCCCTATTTTTCACCCCTCCCCCTTTTCGGATGGGAAATCGAATTTTTTACTTACCATTTAATAGGATTCCACATAAAACAGACCATCCCTATTTATGCCCGAAACCATATAACAGCATAAGATTATTGATATTACATGAAGTTGAATTACTACTGATAAGCGATAAACAGAAACTTAATCGCTATGTACGAAACACAAGAGAGAGCCAAACGGATTACGGACATTCATGTTTTATGGGGGCAAAGCACGGTTATAGGGGAGCTGATCCAAGCGGGGAAAATCGACGAGGAATACATCTATCCCTTTAACGGGGACGAGGTGCTGGAATGGTGGCTCGTTACTCCGTGGCTGGCCGAACGGCTGAAAGAGCAGGGCGAAATCATCATCGACGAATTAGGGTGTCGCTGGTGGGGACGGCTGACGAGCGGGCAGGCGATTTACATGGACGGCGTAATACAAGAAATCTGCGGGAACGATTAACCCAACTTACAACTAACAAAGTTTCGATTCCGTACTCCCTGCTATTGGATAGAAACTTTGTTTTCAAGAACTTTGTACAATTAAATACGGCAACAGCACCCGAAAGGGCAAGATGTTTTGCAATTTCCGCCGAATATGCTACTTTTGCAGTAACATATTGAATACACGGAAAGTGTAGCTTATTCTCGTAATCGAATCTGGAAAATTCAAAGGGAGAGAAAAGCTAACATCTTACCGCGTCATATCCTTACGGATACGGCGTGGTGTTGTTGCTTATTTTATCCCAAGGTTTTCCAGAACCCGATTACTAAAGTAAGTTTTCAGCACCACGCTTTCTGTTTAATTAAATCCAAACATAACCGTCGCGTTGGTGCTGGGACGACAACCTAAACTTATTGCAACTATGAAAAAGTTGTTTCTTATTGTGGCCGCTATGTTTGCGGTAGTTTCTTTCTCGGCTTGTTCCGATGATGATGACAAAGGTACGTCGATTGTCGGGACATGGCGACACACCCGCGAAGTAGGGTACGAAATCTACAACGGGGATAAACATGAATTTGATTCTACTTGTTCAGAGGCTAATCATGGATTCATCTTTAATGAAGATGGAACAGGCAAAGACACGTTTGATGGTGGTGCGGATAATTTCACTTATATGGTGAATGGGAAAACCCTAAAAATAAAATATGATGGGGATGATGGTTGGGCCGAGATAACTATCAACGAACTAACAAATAGTTCGCTGGTACTTTATGAACACGGCGAACAAGAGGAAACGACAAATTATTATACCCGTAAATAAAAACAAAGAATAGCACATCGAGTGACAGACTTTGTGAAAAGGTTGATTTATAAGCCCCTTTTGCAGAGTTTGTCACTTTCTTATTTTGTTTATTCTGCTAATAATCTTATCTTTATAAAGATAAATAACAATTAAATTTTAGCTAAAATGAACAGATACAAACAACCTAAAACAGAATGAAAGACCGACGCATGAGAGGATAAACAGATAATCCAAAAGGCGGTTAAATGGAGCCAAACAGAGGGAATAGTCCTGCTTGTAGGAAAACCCAAAGACGAAATATTTCCCGAAACATTTATCTACATGTTTGCCCCTAATATGGCAGACATTACAAAGCCCGTCGAAATTGTCCTTACAAAGAACCGACAATACATATTTGGATGAAAATGCGAACTCGAAGATATGGACGGGATAATCGGCACAATGACGGCTAACGAGGCACAAATCGAGGGAACGGGCGAAAAGGTGAATTTGTTCGACTACCACGTGAAAGCCGATACAATCCTATTCCAATACACTACACCCGACGGACGGGACGAGATGGTGAAATTCCCGTTAGCAGGATTTTGTGAGAACTATTTATATCTTCTTATTAATTAAGAATTTTATTATTATTTTCTATTGACATCGCCTTTCTCAATTATTATATTTGTAAACGTAAATACTCCTTACAATGAATAAGACTTCAATCAACCTCAAAAACTGCTATGGCATCCCTGCATTAACTTATGAGTTCGATTTTACAGAACATGATTCATATGTTATATATGCTCCTAATGGAGTTATGAAAACATCATTTGCAAAGACTTTTAAAGATTTAAGTGAAAGAAAAGATTCAAAAGATTCAATTTTTCCAGAAAGACAAACGGAGCGTCAAATATTTGATGAAACAAGTTCTCCAATAAATCCAGAAAATATTTTTGTTATCTCCCCTTATGAACGCGGTTACCATTCTCAACGAATGTCAACGTTACTAGTAAATCATGATATTAAACACCAATATGAAAGCATCTATGCTGATATCAACGAGAAAAAAACGGCATTGATAAAAAGCCTAAAAAGTCTATCTGGCATAAAAAAAGATGATGAATTAGAAAGGACTATTGCCTACGATTTCACATCTCAATATAAAGAATTTTATAGAGCAATCCTCCGTATGGATGCAGAAGTACATGACAAAGAGGATAGTAAATTTGACGGAGTTCTTTATAGCAAAATATTTAATCCTAAAGTTGTAGATTTTTTGAGCGATTTTGACTTTCGAGGACAACTAACAGAATATATCACTAAATATAATTCCTTACTGGAAGCGTCTACATTTTTTAAAAAGGGAGTGTTTAATCATTATAACGCAGCAACTATTGCAAAAAATCTTAAAGATAACGGTTTTTTTAGAGCCGAACATGCTGTTTATTTGAATCAGAATGGAGTCGCTAAAAGAAAATTAGTTAAAGATGAGGCAGAACTAACAGCAATAATCCAAAAGGAAAAGGACAGCATTATCAATAATGAAGATTTAAAAAAAGTTTTTGATAGCATTGATAGGAAACTTTCTACAAATCAAGATTTACGTGATTTTCGAGAATTTCTTGGACAAAACCCAACGATATTGGCTGAATTAGAAAACCCAAACGCACTCCGCCAAAATTTATGGATAAGATATTGTCAACAGCATGTTCAACAATTTGATGATTTAATCAATAGTTACAAATCAGGACGTGAACGAATTGAGGAAATCATTGAACTAGCTAAATCGGAGCATACGCAATGGCTCGATGTTATTGAAGAATTTAACCATCGCTTTTCTGTCCCATTCGAGTTATCTGTCGATAATCAAGACGACGTTATATTGAGAGAAGATGCGCCTAATATTAAATTCACATTTAAAGATCATCAAGGCGCAAAAGCAGTTAATGAAGATGATTTATTTACGGTGTTAAGCAATGGCGAATTACGAGCACTTTATCTCTTAAACATTATTTTCGATGTAGAGGCTCGCAAGAAAAACAATATTGAAACTCTTTTCATTGTTGATGACATTGCAGATTCATTTGATTATAAAAATAAATATGCCATTATTGAATATTTAAAAGATATTGCCAAAGAACCTATTTTTAAACAGATTATATTGACACATAATTTCGATTTTTATAGAACTGTTTGCAACAGATTAAGCATTAATAGATCATGCCGATTAGCCACAATCAAAACAGACGATAGTTTGACATTTAACCCTGAAAAATACCAGAATAATCCATTCATATATTGGAAAAAACATTTTCATGAACCAGATAAAGCGACTTTATTAATTGCGTCAATTCCATTTGTACGAAATCTAGCAGAATATGCAGGAGATAACGACCATTTCTTGCAACTCACCTCTCTGCTACATATGAAAGCAGATACATTAACTATTACAATAAGAGATATTGAAACAATTTTTAGATCAGTTTTAAAAGATAAGGCAGATTTATCATTACCAAATCCAGAAAAAACTGTAAATCAACTATTATCAGAAACCGTTAATTCTATCTTGGCTTCAGATATTATAACGATGCAACTGGAAGATAAAATTGTTTTAGCCATAGCTATTCGATTAAAAGCCGAACAATATATTATTCAAAAAATTGGAGATGATGAATTCGTTGAGCATATAACTAGTAATGCCACATATAAATTAGTTGAAAAATACAAGGAAAAGTTCCCTACTCAACTTGCTATTATTAAACTATTGGATCAAGTTAATTTGATGACCCCAGAAAACATACATCTAAATTCATTCATGTACGAACCTATTTTGGATATGTCAAACCATCATCTAAAAAATTTATATACACAGATTGAAGATTTATTTGACGCTGAATAAATTTCTCAAATGTGGAGTTTAATTGCGTCGTATCTTAAAGAATAGAGAGAGAGGGCCGAAAAAATGCGGCGTTTTCCTTTGACAATGACAAGTGACAGACTAAAAACGAGGGGCTATATAATTGCCCTTTCAACATAGTTTGTCACTTTTTCTATTTATCAAATAATCAACTAATTCACTTAATTTATTAACCCAACTTTGGGATAAACGAATTACCCGATATGTTTAAACCAATGTTTAAACCGCGCCGAACAACAGCACGAAAAAGAGAAATTCATCGACAAAATTCACGACCGTAACTATCTGTTAATCAACATTGCCCTATATTTGCACCTGCAATTCGGCACCGTAGCTTAATTGAATAGAGCATCTGACTACGGATCAGAAGGTTACAGGTTTGAGTCCTGTCGGTGTCACGAAGAGGGAGCAAAGAAAGTTGCTCCCTCTATTGTTTTTTAGCGAGTTACATCGCTGAAACCAAACTCTTTCGGCAATGCAGGTAGTTTTTCCGTGTCTCGTTTCAAGCCTGTTTTTCCTCGGTTCTCACCGTTTATGTAAACCAAGGTGCAAACCGATTGTATCGGTTAAACATAATAATGTGCCGGACAGTGAATAAACCTGCCGGATTTTATGCCTTTTCACCCAGAAAAAAAAGAAAAGCCGGTGATAACGCTATTTATGAAACAAATAATCATTAACTTTATCAGAAAAACATCCCCCAATGAAAGAAACCACTAATTTCGATGATTTTTCGGTAAAAAAAGCGATCTCGCTTGCGAAAACTTTTGCAAAAGACGCTTACACGAAAGAATTAGGAGTCGTCCTGAGTGTGGCATTTAGAGATATACGCAATCTACCGGCATTGAAATTTAACCAGAACGAGCCCATCCCCCTCAAAGAATATGTCAAGAAGTGGGTTGCACGATATCTATCAGGATACAATGGCAGGCCGTCCAAACGGCAGGGCAAAAAATCCCAAACAAAACCGGATCCTGCCGTAAAATTAATTCTCCGAACTCGAAGAGAAGATATCGACGACAATTTCGCAGATACACTTGAAAAAGGGCACTCCATCATGATGACAATCGAGGGGATGGTCGGCAATCTGCTCGAAGAATATCTGGCGACAATTTTACACCCGTATGGTTGGTATTGCTGCTGGGGAAGCACCATAGACGCGGTCGACTTTTGCAAGGAAGACGGCTCTTTACTCCAGGTGAAGACAAGCAGCAATTCGGAAAACAGCTCCAGCATCCGCGTGCGGAACGGAACAGAAATAAGAAAATGGTTTCGAAGATTTTCCAATAAAGCCAATAAATTCAACTGGGTCGCCCTAAACGAAATAATCGGCAGGGACATATTCAGCGAAGAAAATTCTGAACGAGAATTCAGGGATTTCATTACCCGGACGATCCGAGAGAATCCCGGCTGCATCTACACCCCCGAAAAGTGCCATATCGAAGATGTTCAGATGGAGCTGTTGTAATTCCCAAAAACAATCGAACCTTCCATTCCGAATCGGTTCGATTGTTTTTATGACGACTATCGCGCTCCCGGCATTTTAATAATTCATTTTCTATCCGACTTGTTATTTTCCATAGGAAATTTGTTTTAATGGAAAATAATTCATATCTTTGCATCGTTATTGATACAGAAGAACGATAAAAACGGATAAAGCCCATGAAAAAACTATTATTGACCACGATGTGCATGCTCGGCCTGGCAGCCTGCGCAAACGGCAGCAACAAGGAAAACAACACTAAAAAAGAGAATACCATGAAAACGATCGCACTGACCAAGGCGGATTTCCTGACCAAAGTCGCAAATTACGAAACGAACCCTACCGAGTGGAAGTACCTCGGCGACAAACCGGCGCTCATCGACTTCTACGCATCATGGTGCGGCCCCTGCAAGGCGCTTGCCCCGGTTCTGGAAGAGCTGGCTGCCGAGTACGGCGACAGCATCTACATCTACAAGGTGAATACCGAAGAGGAGCAGGAGCTCGCCGCCGCATTTGGCATCCGCTCGATCCCGACGCTGCTTTTCATCCCCACCAGCGGCAAGCCCCAGATCGCACAGGGTGCCCTGCCCAAGGCGTCGCTCAAGGAAGCCATCGACCAGGTACTGCTCAACAAGTAAACAGGCATGGCACTCACCGTAGACAATCTCCGCTGCCCGCAGAACCACCGGTGCCCGCTGCTTTTGGTCTGTCCCGTCGGGGCGATCACCCAATCGGGGTTCGGGCTTCCGGTAATCGACCCGGAGAAATGTATCGAATGCGGCAAATGTATCGGGCACTGCGGCAAACAGGCCATACGCAAACCGGCAGACAATGGAAAAACTGTGTAGGATCCGCGAGCTGCAACGGGCCGTCAACCGGTTCGAAGCGGCACTCGAACGCTCGCACGGGATCTGCCTGAACGAAGGCATGGCCTTATGCAGCCTTTCGAAAGCCGGACGTCTCTCCTGCGGGGAACTGGGCGAAATGCTGGGTCTTACTCCGTCGAACACCTCGAAGGTGCTCCGCTCGGTCGAAGGGAAAGGCTACGTAAACCGGGAGTTGGGTACGAACGATAAGCGGCAGATGTACTTTTCACTGACCGAAAAGGGCCGCGGGCTCCTGGGAAGCATAAATTGTGAAGAAATCGAAACGCCCGAATTACTGAAAACACTATTCGGGGAATAATGACGCAAACGGGGCAGCCGGTCTTTCGGGATCGGCTGCTTTTTTATACCCGTTCCTGCCAGTCGTCATTGTATGGCACGGATGCCATATTACAATTTTTTCCAAAAACACTTATTTATATAATATTTTAAATATTAAATACCGTTTTATGTGATTTTTTATCATCAAAAGTGAATTTTTAATTAAAAATTCCTTAAATTTGTAAAAACAGCATAACTGCACGACCTCATGGCAAAACGGGAATTATTACTCGGAGACGAAGCCCTCGCACTGGGGGCGCTCCACGCAGGATTGTCGGGTGTCTATGCCTATCCGGGCACACCTTCGACCGAAATCACCGAATATATACAAGGACATCCGCTCACCGCCGAACGAGGCATCCACTGCACATGGTCGGCCAATGAGAAGACGGCGATGGAGGAGGCGCTGGGCATGTCGTTCGCCGGAAAGCGCGCCTTGGTGTGCATGAAACATGTGGGCATGAACGTCGCCGCCGACGCCTTCGTCAACTCGGCGATGACGGGAGCCAACGGCGGACTGGTCGTCGTGGCGGCCGACGACCCCTCGATGCACTCATCCCAGAACGAGCAGGATTCACGCTTCTACGGCAAGTTCGCCCTTGTCCCGACGTTCGAGCCCTCCACGCAGCAGGAGGCCTACGAGATGGTTCAGGCCGCGTTCGATTTCTCGGAAAAATACCGCATCCCCGTACTGATGCGCCTTACGACCCGCATGGCGCACTCGCGCGCCATGGTCGAACCGCGCGAGGCACGCCCCGAGAACAGCCTCGCCTATCCCGCCCGGACGCGCCAATGGGTGCTGATGCCGGGCAATTCGCGCGTAAGATACGAGGCATTGCTCGCCGACTATGCCCGCTTCGAAGAGGAGGCGGCTGCAAGCCGCTTCAACCGTTACGCCGACGCTGAAGACAAATCGCTGGGCATCATCGCCTGCGGCATTGCCTACAACTACCTCATGGAGAACTACCCCGACGGATGCCCGCACCCGGTGCTCAAAATATCGCAATACCCGCTTCCGCAGGAACTCGTGCGCCGCATGGCGTCGGAATGCAAGGCGTTGCTCATCATCGAGGAGGGACAACCCGTCGTCGAAGAAGCCCTGCGCGGCATCCAGCCTGCGCCCGTTGAGATCCGCGGCCGCATGTCGGGCGAACTGCCCCGCACCGGGGAACTGACTCCGGACAGCGTACGCACGGCCCTGGGGCTCGCCCCGCACGCGACCCTCGCCGCCAGCGGCATCGTCGTCCCCCGTCCGCCCGCATTGTGCCAGGGTTGCGGCCACCGCGACATGTATACGGCACTGACGGAGGTAGCAGGCGAATATGAAAATGCCAAGGTATTCAGCGACATCGGCTGCTACACGCTGGGGTGGCTCTCGCCGTTCCATGCCATCGACACCTGCGTCGACATGGGCGCCTCGATCACGATGGCCAAAGGCGCAGCCGACGCCGGACAGCACCCCGCCCTGGCCGTCATCGGCGACTCGACCTTCACCCACTCGGGGATGACCGGGCTGCTGGACGCCGTGAACGAGGGGACGAACATCACGGTCGTCATTTCGGACAACCTCACCACAGGCATGACCGGAGGCCAGGATTCGGCCGGCACGGGACGCCTCGAACAGATATGCGCCGGCCTGGGCGTCGCCCCCGCCCACATCCGCGTCGTAGTGCCGCTGCCCCGAACCCGCGAAGAGATGAAGGCCATGCTCCGCGAAGAGATCGCTTACGACGGCGTTTCGGTCATCATCCCCCGCCGTGAATGCATACAGACCGCCAAACGGCACAACGCAACCAAACAGAAACAATAGCGACACGCCCGTCGCGGCGACCACCCGGCGGCAAAACCCTAAAAACAGGCAAACCATGAAACGCGACATCATACTCTCGGGCGTAGGGGGACAAGGCATCCTCTCGATCGCCACCGTCATCGGCAGGGCTGCCCTCGACCAGGGGCTGCACATCAAGCAGGCCGAAGTCCACGGCATGAGCCAGCGGGGCGGCGACGTGCAGTCGAACCTGCGCATCTCGTCGGATAAAATCGCCTCCGACCTCATTCCGCGAGGTGCCGCCGACCTGATCATCTCGCTCGAACCGATGGAAGCACTCCGCTACCTGCCGTGGCTTTCGACCGGGGGCTGGGTCATCACCAACACCGCCCCGCTGGTCAACATCCCCGACTATCCCGATGCCGATACGCTCGGGCGGGAGATAGCCTCCCTGCCGCACAGCGTGGCGCTCGACGTGGATGCCATCGCCCGCCAGGCCGCATCGCCCCGTGCCGCCAACATCGTGCTGCTGGGCGCCGCAGCACCGTTCCTGGGCATCGCACCCGAAAAACTCGAAGCGGGCATACGCGCCATTTTCGCCCGCAAGGGCGACGCCATCGTCGACACGAACCTCGCGGCATTCCGCGCAGGCTACGCATACGCACAAAAACAGACCGCACAATGGGAAGGCTGCCGATAGACCGCTCCGTGCTCGACTCCGCGCTGGAGCGCATGGACATTGCGGACATCGCCCAGGCGACGATCCGCCAGTCGGGCGACATAGCCCGCATCATGGAAACGCAGACGGGGATGGAATTCCTGCACCTCGAAATGGGCGTGCCGGGGCTTCCGCCCGAAAAGGCGGGGGTCGAAGCCGAATGCCGGGCCCTGCAATCGGGCGTGGCGTCGCAGTACCCCAACATGTTCGGCATCCCCGAACTCAAACAACAGACTTCGCGTTTCATCCGCGCGTTCCTCGACGTCGGGGTCGCACCGCAGGGCTGCATCCCGACGGTCGGGTCGATGCAGGGCAGTTTCACGGCTTTCCTGCTCTGCTCGCAGCTCGCGCCCGGGAAGGATACGATCCTCTTCATCGACCCCGGATTCCCCGTGCAGCGCAACCAGGTGCAGATCCTCGATATCCCCAGCGCATCGTTCGACATCTATGAATACCGCGCCGAAAAACTGGGCCCAAAGCTGGAAAGCTACCTCGCACAGGGCAACATCGCCGCCATCGTCTATTCGAACCCCAACAATCCGGCGTGGATATGCCTCACCGAGGATGAGCTGCGTACGATCGGCGAGCTGGCTACCCGATACGACGCCATCGTCATCGAAGACCTCGCCTACCTTTGCATGGACTTCCGCAAACCCCTGGGACGCCCCTTCGATGCGCCCTACCAGGCCACCGTGGCCAGGTACACGGACAACTACATCCTGATGATCTCCGGCTCGAAGATATTCAGCTACGCCGGCCAGCGCATCGCCATCGCAGCCATCTCCGACAAACTCTACCCGCGGCACTACCCCGCGCTCAAACAGCGCTACGGCATGGGGCGCCTGGGCGACGCCTATGTCCTGACGTTCCTCTATGCCGCCTCGTCGGGCACGAGCCACTCGGCGCAGCACGCCCTGGCGGCGATGTTCCGCGCTGCGGCCGACGGGCAGCTCGATTTCGTGGGCGAAACCTCGGAATACGCCCGGCGCGCCCGCCTCACCAAGGAGATCTTCCGGCGCCACGGCTTCCGCATCGTCTACGACAAAGACCAGGACGAAACCGTCAGCGACGGATTCTTCTACACCGTCGGCTACGGCGGTCTCTCCAGCGCGGAGCTGCTGAGCGAACTGCTCCTTTACGGCATCTGCGCCATATCGCTCACATCGACCGGCAGCCGCCAGCCGGGCATCCGGGTCTGCGTTTCGCAACTGAACCGCCCCGAGCAGTTCGAACTGCTCGAAACACGCCTAACCGCCTTCGGGCAAAACCACCGATAAGCCTATGCGATTCACGACAGCCGCCGAAGCCGTAAAGCTCATCCGCCCGCACAGCAGCGTCTACATTCAGGGCAGCACCTCGATCCCCGAAGTGCTCGTCCGCGCCATGACCGACCGCGCCGCCGAGCTCACCGATGTCACGCTCTACTCCGGATTCGCCGTCGGGAGGGCAGACGCCCCCTATTGCAGCCCCGAATACAAGGATACGTTCCTGGTCAACAGCCTGTTCGTGGCCAATAACATTCGCCGCTGGCTGGCCCAGGGCTACGGACAGTCGATCCCGGCCTTCCTGGGCGAAATCCCGGGGCTGTTCCGCGACGGGACGCTGCCCGTCGACGTGGCAATCCTCAACCTCTCGCGCCCCAACGAGGAGGGCTACTGCTCGTTCGGCGTCTCGGCCGACCTGGCCGTTTCGGCCGTGGAATGCGCCAGGACAGTCATTGCGCAGGTCAACATGGCCATGCCGTTCTCCTACGGCGACGCCGTGATCCACCTCTCGCGCGTCGCCGCGGCCGTCGAGGTCGACGACCCGCTGGTCGAGGTGCCCTCGGCAACCCCCACCGACATCGAACGCAGGATCGGCAACCACATCGCCGAACTGATCCCCGACGGAGCGACATTGCAGATCGGCGTGGGCGGAATCCCCAATGCCGTGCTGGCCGCGCTCACGGGCCACAAACACCTCGGGCTGCATACCGAGGCGATGACCGACGGCGTGCTGCCGCTGCTCGAAAGCGGCGTGATCGACAACTCGCTCAAACGGGTCATGCCCGGCGTAACGGTCGCCTCGCTGGCGCTGGGATCGCGCCGGCTGTACGATTATATGGACTACCGCAAAGACCTCGTGATGAAGGATGTGGCATGGACGAACGACCCGTTCCGCATCCGCGAGAACCCGCGCGTGATGGCGATCAACTCGGCCGTCGAGGTCGACCTCACGGGGCAGGTCTGCGCCGACTCGGTCGGTGAGCGCATCATTTCCGGCGTAGGCGGGCAGCACGATTTCATGTACGGAGGAGCCCTGTCGGAGGGCGGGAAAACCTTCATCGCCATCCCGTCGACTACTCTCAAGGGCGAATCGAAAATCAAGGCGCTGCTGACGCCCGGCGCAGGCGTCGTGACGACCCGCCACATGGTGCAGCACATCGTAACGGAATACGGCGTTGCGCACCTGCGCGGCCGCAACCTCGCCCAGCGGGCGCGGGCACTGATCGCCGTCGCCCATCCCTCGGTGCGCGAAGAACTGGAAAAAGCCGCCTGCGAACGCTTCGGCTACTCGTTCCTCAGGCTCAGATAGGGGCGCCCGGCCTCTTCGAAGAGGGCGACACGCTTATCCAGCATTTTTCCACCCGGCAAGCCGGCAAGGAATAGCGTAAAAAGCGTGATTCGTCCGGAATAATATAAAACGACGATCCATGCGCTGGAAATACCTCTTTTTCGACCTCGACGGAACGCTCACCGACCCGATGCCGGGTATCACCCGTTCGGTGCAGTACGCCCTGCGGCATTTCGGCATCGAGGCCGACGACCCCACGGCGCTGTGCCCCTTCATCGGGCCGCCGCTGCGCAATTCGTTCCGCGAATTCTATGACATGAGCGACGCCGATGCCGAGGTGGCTGTCGAAAAATACCGCGAATATTACGCCCCGAAAGGGATTTTCGAGAACAGGCTCTACGAAGGGATCCCCGAGTTGTTACGCGACCTGCGGGCGCACGGGGCGACACTGGTCGTGGCGACCTCGAAACCCACCCGTTTCGCGGAGCAGATTGCCCGGCATTTCGGGTTCGCGGACGACTTCGCGCTTATCAGCGGCAGCACGCCCGACGGCTCGCGCGACGCCAAGGCCGACGTAATCCGCCATGCACTCGCCACGCTGGGCATCGACGACCCCGCCCGTGCCGTGATGATCGGCGACCGCCGCCATGACGTCGAAGGCGCAGCCGCAACGGGGCTTGCCGCCATCGGCGTACTGTGGGGTTACGGCAGCCGCGAAGAGCTTCAGACCGCAAAACCCGCATTTATTGCGGAAGATATTCCCGCCCTGCGGCAGTTGCTTCTGGGATAGACGCGGACAGGAGCCGGAGGTCGACCCCAAACACGTAACAGAGACGGAGGCCGAAGACAAAAGCCCGACGAAACCGGATACGGGCGCCGACCCCAAACGCGCGACGGATACGCAGACGGACACCGATCCCAAAAGCCATACGGATACGGACACCGGACAGCTATGCCCCTGCAACAAAAGCAGACCTGCCAATTGGCAGGTCTGCTTGATACGTCGGGATGCCGCGGTTACCACCGGCACACCGGGTTATTTTGCGAACTTCATTTCGTTGAGCAACCACCCGGCGTCGGCATACTTGTCGATCACCCACATCACATAGCGGATATCCACGCACACCGTGCGCGCCAATTCGGGATGGAACCACACATCGCCGGCCATCGACTCGCGGTTGCCGTCGAACGCAAGCCCTATAAGGTGCCCCCTGCCGTCGAGTACGGGGCTGCCCGAATTGCCTCCCGTAATGTCGTTGTCGGTCAGGAAATTGACATAGAGCGTACCATTCTCGCCCCAGCGTTCCCAGTCCCGTTTGGCGATCAGCCGCCGCATACGGTCGTCGACACGGTATTCGTATTCGTCGGGGTTGTACTTCTCCATATAGCCCGCGATCGTCGAACGCGAATCGTAATGCACGCCGTCCGAAGGGTTCAGGGGCTGCACGTTACCGTAGGTCAGGCGCATGGTCGAGTTGGCATTGGGATACTGCGCCAGTCCTTCCGAAGCACGGAAATCGTAAAGCAGGTCGGCATAGCGGCTCTCGCTCCGCCCGACATGCGCCCGGCCGCGCTTCTCGGCCTTGTCCACACCGCCCGTAAAACGCTGTACGGTGACCGATTCGGTAAGCGCCACCATGGGGTCGCGGCGTATCTCGGCCACCGACCGGTTCTTCGAGAAATAGGCATCGTAACGCACGGGGTCGCTGCAAAACGAAGCATCGAACGCCGCACGCGCCATACGGTCGGCATCGCCTCCCGCCTGGTCGTACATCGCCTGCAACTGCACGCCCCACATCTCGCGCGGCACGTTGGCCGTGAAGTTCACCACCATCCGCGCCAACAGGTCGCGGTCGGTCGCGGCATCGTAGTTACGGCGCAGGCGGCCGCTCCCGGCCACGACGCTTCGGGCATCCTTCGAATCCACGATCAGCGAGTCCTGCTTCAGCCGTTCGAGTTTGCCAAGGTACGACGACACGCGGTTGGCCACGAGCAGCGCCTCGCTGGGGCCGAGCCATGCCTCGCGGAAATAATTGAGGTTGCGCTCGGCGCCCTGCCGCGCCTCGTAACCGCGCGCGAGCTCTTCGAGCAACGTCCCGTCCTCGGCCTTGCGGGCGGAATCGGCCTCGATCCAACGCTGCAGGCGTTCCTCCTCGGCCTCACGGATCGCCACGACGTCGAAACGGCGCAGGCATTTGTTCTCCCACTTGGCGTAGTCGGCGTAGTTGCTCAGGCCGAAATAAGCATCCGAATACTCCATGCGCACCCGCGGATCGCGTTCCATATGGCGTTTGAGAATATCCATCCGGTCATGACGGTTGGCCACGACGATCGGGTTCCGGACACGCTGCTTCTCGGCCACGGCGAACGACGACGCATAGCGGTTCGTACGCCCCGGGAATCCGATCACCATTGCGAAGTCGCCGTCATGCACGCCGCCCGTGGCGACCTGCAACACGCGGCGGGGTTTGAGCGGCACGTTATCGGCGGAATAGGCCGCAGGACGTCCCTCCCGGTCGGCATAGACGCGGTAAAGCGCGAAATCGCCCTTGTGCTGGGGCCAGCCCCAGTTGTCGTAATCGCCGCCGAAGGCACCGATCGACGCAGGCGGCGTACCCACCAGCCGCACATCCTTGTAGATGTCGTAGTAGAACATCAGGTACATTTTGCCGCCCCACATCGAGTAGCACGACACCTCGCACTCCGTTTCCCGGCCGTAGCGCCCTTCCAGTTCGGCATAGAGGCGGCGCGGGGCCATCATGCCCCATTTCCCGGCGGCTTTCATCTCCTCCTTGAGCGCATTGGCCTCGTCGGTCACGTCGACCACCTTGCGCACGAACCACACGGTCTTGCCGGGGACGGGAATCTCCTCATCGCGCGTGCGTGCCCAGAATCCCGTTTCGAGCAGGTTGCATTCGGGCGTCGACAGGGCGCAGATGTCGCTGTAAGCCACATGGTGGTTGGTAATCATCAGCCCCTGGTCGGAGATCATGCTGCCCGTCCCCATGCCGCCGTCGACAGCCACCACGGCATCAGCCAGCGCCGCCGATTTCTCGTTGTAAATCTCCTTATCCTTGATTTTCAGTCCCCGGGCCTTCATCTGCGGATAAATCTCCGCCAGCCGGTGCATCAGCCACATGCCCTCGTCAGCCCTTGCAGTCTGCATACAGAGCAGCACAACGGCCAGACAGGCTATCCATCTTCTCATATCTTTCATTCTTATAAACGGGAGGGCACCGTCGCCGACGCCCTCCCGTTGAGTTTAGGGTTACTCTTCGACGGTCTTACCCTCGGTCGTGAACTTCAGCCGCGGGTCAGCCTCCTTGAAGGTGCCGTCAGCCATGCGCAGCGTCCATTTTTCGGCCTGGAAAACCTCTTTCCACAGCTTCGCGTCGTCCCACATCGACTTCACATAGCGGATGCGCATCACGGGCTTCATATCCCGCAGGACGAAATCCACGGACACGATGCCGTCCGTACACGAAAGGAAGCTCTTGAAATAGGGGAACGCATTGCGGATCGGCATCTTCTCGATACCGGGGAATACCATCTCGTAGACCGCCTTGGGGAACTGCTCGTCGTCCCCCCACTTCTCCTGGTTGGCAACGAACCTGCCCGCGAGCTTCTCCACATCGCGGAACATGATCTGCGCAAACTCCTCGCGCGAAACCTGTCCGGCGACCGCATAGCTTTTAAGCACCGTATGCATCGGGATCACCTTCTCGCTCTCCTTGGTCGGGATGACCAGTTCCTTGGCGTCGATCGCCTCCCCGAACATTTTTTCGGTAATACCGGCGGCCGGATCGACGTAGACCGTCACATCCACCGGACAGGCGAACTCCGACGTGAAGCCGTAGACTCCCTCGATCTTCTGGAGCACCATGCCGAAATAGATCATATCCATCCGGTCGTGGAGCCCTTCGACGCCGAGCTTCACCACGTCGAGCATCGGCACCTGCTCGCCCGGCATGGCATATTTGCGCAGCGTCGGCGCAAAGATCGCAGCCTGTATCTTCAGCGTATCGGTGGCAGCCGGGTCGTAAAGCACCTCGACGCCATGGCGGCGTACGAAGGTCTTGACGCCGTATACGCCCTGCACGGCCTGCATCTTGGCCGAAAAAGCCTTCGACGAACCGAAGCACTTGATCGTCTGCAAGCCCTCCATCTCGAACGTCTGCAGGTTCTCGACCTTCTCGTAGTCGCCCCACTTCTCGTCGATCGTCGGCAGTTCCATGGTCGAACCCAGCCATATGGCCAGGAAGAAGAGCACCACGGCCAGCACCCCGGGCACCCAGCGCAGCGAACGGCGGCCGTTGACCTGCAAGGCATCCTTGGCACACGCACCGATGCAGTTGCCGCACAACGTACAGTCGACATGCTTCACCTTCACATAGTCATGGATCGGAAGCTGGTAGGGACATTTCTTTTCGCACAGTCCGCAATTATTGCAGGTGTTCAAGTCCCGCTTGATGTACATCAGGGGGAAGGTGCAGCTGCGCATCTTGGCGATCTCGACGATATAGGCGGCAAGACATGCGCCGCCGATCGTCCATACCCATGCGTTCGCAACGCCCAGCGCACCGAGCGCCCAGCCGCCGAGGGCGGCGATCACGAACAGCAGCGTGAATTTGAAAATGTTGCTGGCAGCTCCCAGCGGACAGATATACTTGCACCAGAACATCTTCACCACGAAGCCGCCCAGGAGCAGCAGCGCAAGGCTCGTGAGCGACATCCAAAGCACGATTTCGCCCTTGAAACCCGTAGCCACGGCATAGAACGGGTCGAGTTTCTTGCAGAACAGCTCGCTCGACGAGAGCGTGAAATAGAGGATCGTGAAGAGCAGCACGTACTTCACCACGCGCAGCAGCTTGTCGACGATGCTGCCCGAAGGGACATCGACCTGCAGGTGCAGTTTTTTCCCGGCACGCCCCATCCACTCGCCGACGGTGCCCAGAGGACAGAGGTATCCGCAAAAAAGTTTGCTGAACAGAATCACTCCCACGGCGAGCACGAGGCCCATCATGATCTGGAGCATCGACATCGAGCAAGCCAGCGAGTTGTTCACCACATAGGTGCCGAAAGCCTGCAACCCGCCAAAAGGACAATATGCCTCGACATCGACGGGTTTGTCGCTCAATTTGGCCCAAAGCACCGTGCCCGCAATGGCGGCCAGTACGCCCCATTGCAGCAGGTGCTTCAGATAATTAGGTTTACGTTTCATTTATTGTTGTTTGTGTTGTGTGTGTTTGTGTGTACGAGGGTGAGGATCACTCCTTGTTCTTGATACAGCGGACGGGAGCGGCGCAATAACCACCCTGGTAAGCGATTGTCATGCGATTGTAACTCTTGTTGTAAGTTATCATGCCGGCATAATACTGGATGTTCTTGATGCCGCTTTCCGGATCGTCGGCCGTATTGTATGTAACCTTGTAACCCGTCGAGCTGGGGAAATATCCCATGCCGAACGCCGAAGCGTCGGCAGCCGAGACCGTGGCCATATAGGCCGGGGTCGCCGTGGCGCTCGCCGCATTGATATAGCCGCAGCCCGCAATATTGAAACCGTCCTTGTTGAGCGCGGCAATCGAACCGCCGCCCTGCGTCTTTTCGAAATAGGGCGACGTCGGGTCGGACAGGCTGCCGCTGCCGGTACCCGCCAGCTTGAGCCACTCGGCCATCGTCGGGATATGCCACCCGTCGGGGCAGATGCCCTGCGCACCCTCGTATTGGTCGAAATTGGTGCCCGTCATCTCGCCGGTCATTCCCAGCATCACGGGATAGCTGTACAGCAAGCCCGCGGTCTCGGCCAACGACGGGTCGGCGGCTTTCGAGAGGTTGCAGGGGTACCACACCCCGTTGCCGTCCTTCGGGTCGCTCGATATGGTTTTGCCTTCGGGAACATAGCGCAGGTTCTCGGCCATCCACGTGCGGCCGTCCTTGAGCGTGACGATCTTGTACTTCACGCCGCCCCACTCGACGGTCGGGGTCTCCACTTCGCCGTCGCCGTCCGGCAGCAGGTCGTCTCCGTCGACCCAGCCCGCGATCGGGCCGCTGAATTTCACCTGGATGTCAGCCGGCTGCACGTTGCAGTCCATGCGGCGGTTCTCACCCGACTTGAGGTCGGTCGTGCCGAGCGTCTGCGTACGCATCTTACCATCGGCCGTGGTGACCGTAACCTTGAGCTGCACACCGTTCTGCGGCACCAGCAGCGCGTAGTAAACTTTCTCGGCAGTGGCCGTATTGGCGGTCACGTCGGATGCCTCGGCACCCGCCTTGGCTGTAAAATCGCCCGTGGCAGGATCGAGCACACCGGTGCCGACAGCACCCTTGATGACGATGTCCCGGATGTCGAAACCCGATTCGTTCGTCACGCTGATGACGATCCGCGACATTTTGTGCTTGAAGGTCATCTGCGTGGACGACAGCGTGGGCTTGACCCCCGTCTTCACGGCCACGATCAGGTCGGAAGCCGTGTAGTTCGCACCGCTCTGATCCGCCTTTACCGAAAACTCCGCAGGCGCCGCGGCACCGGCCTGGTAGGGATAATAGGCGAAGAGCGTCGAGGTGGCGTTGACATCTTCGTACCAGAGGAAACCCTCGGTCTTGAAATCCGTACCGTCGAACGACATCTCTTTGTTCGCCACGAACGCCGAACCGTCCGCCGTCATCGTGATCGTGAGGCCGACCTTGTCGTTCAGCTCGAAATCGGTGTCCGTCGCCCGCGTGCCGGACGACATGCTTGCCGGCGTCAGCGCCGGATTGGCGATCGTCGGGGTGATGCGCACCTGCTTGTCGCCCGTCCCGGTGCTTTCCTCCTTCGAGCAGGCGGTGAAAACCATCGCCGCGACTGCCGTCAATGTCAAAATCCTTTTCATAATCCTATCCTTTAAATTAAAAATTATATCCTACACTCAGCGTCGCCGCGACCCGGTTGGGCTGCGCGACGTATTCCAGGCCGAAGCCGTGTTCGTAACGCGCGAATACGTCGATATAGAACCGTTTGATATTGCGCCGCAGCCCGAGCGCCGCCCCCAGCCGTTTGGCCGTGAGGTATTCGTTTTCGTAATCGTAGTAAGCGGTCAGTTGCCCGGGATATTCGCCCGGCTGCACGCCGGGGGTTTCGAACTGCGTTTCACACTCCGAGAAACCTCCCAGGCGGTAATCCGCCGCGAGGGTCAGCTCCCAGAGGCCGAACGTGCGGATCAGCGAGGCATATATCTTGGTAAAGTGGAGCTTCTGCCCCTTGACATAGGGGTACATCAGCGTCGATTCGCGGTTGAGCTGCGAATAACCGACCCCGGCACGCAAATCCGTATGCGGTGCCACGAACTCGTATTCGCCCCCAAGGTCGAGCCCCTTGCGCCCGAAAGTCGGTGTCGAACCGTGTATGGTGATGGTCTGCACGCCGTTGATGGTCTCGGTGGTGATGATGTTCTCGTCGGTGCGGAGCGTCTGCCAGTCGAGATTCACGCGCACGAAATGCCTGCGCAGTGCCGTTCCCAGCGACAGGGCGGCGTTCGCCGTCACCTGGTGCGTTTCGAACAGATGCCAGATAATGCGGCTCTCGCCCGTCTCGCCCTGCCTGTTACGGTAGGCGACGTCGGCATAGAACGGCCCGTATTGCAACTGGACACCCGCCCCCTGCGTATTCTCGCGGACGGGGAATCCCGAAACGCCGTTGGTCGAGAGGTGTATGTCGGTGCTCCCCCACTTCTCCAGCGACCCGTAGAGCAGTCCCCGGTCGAAGAATGCCTCGTACAGATCGGCACCGGGGCCCACGCCTTCCGCATCGACCTTCTCGCTGTTCGTACCCACGATATAGACCGCACCGGCGGCAAAACGCCCCACGTGCAACATTATACCGGGTGAAAATTCGAAATCCAGCCGTGTGTTCTTATGGCGCAGGTCTTTGCGCTTGGCATAGTTGCGGGCTTCGAACTCTACGCGCAGGCCGCCCGTCCACCGGTTGCCCAGCACGGCCGACATACCGCCCGTGAAGGTATAATCCTCGCGCACCTTGCGCCCCGGCGTAAATTCGAGGATGTCCACCGGATAATACCCCGGTTCGGTGAACATCGAGCCGCACATGTTGCGGCCGTCGAAATAGTCGTAGCCGAACCCGCCCGAGAACGAGACCTTCTTCAGGTGGCGCACCGACTCGGTTTTCGCCCCGGCATTCCAGCTGTCGTCCGACGCGGAGTGGCCCGTAAGCCCGCCGTTCTCCTTGGTGAAATATATCTCGGCATAGGAACGGCTCAGGGAGTCCTGCCGGATACCCGCAGCGTTCGGGCCGCCGTTCCAGGGATTGCGGCGGAAAATATAGTCGAAACGCTCCTGCGCCGTGGCAGCAGAGACGGCGGCCAACATCAGTATCGTTAAAATCCGTCTCATAGGCTAATCTCGCAAAGATTGTGTCTCACGCTCATAAAAATCGTTCGACGAGTTATTGGTATCCACGTACCTTTCGAAGCCGGCAGCCGCCGTGGCCGCTTCATCCAGCTTCCGGTGCAGGGTATGTCCCTGCGCCTTGGCCGAGAAGCCGACGTAACCGGCATCCACATCGGTGTGCAGGCGTTTGTGCTTGGTCGCCTCGGTCATGTTGCATACCTCGACGCCGTCCACGATCCAGTCGTCCCACGGTATCTTCGAATAGGTGATACTGCCGCTCTGAACCGTCGACTGGAGGTCGTCGGCCAGATAGGCATCCAGATCGAACCCTTCGGGCGCCCGGAAAAGGATCACGGCGGGCGAATTCTGCGAAATTACGTAGACGACGGCCGTATTCGTCCCGGTCTTTTTCAGCACCTTCATGTAATGCGCCTGGTCGATCTGGTCGCCCGGGACAGGCGTGGGGTGCAACTTGTTGCCGGGATAGTATACCATGTCGTAGAGCACGAAACAGCCCTTGCGGTTGAGGTTCACCGACTGGGAATAGGTCTGCGTATGGTCGACGCCATGGTAGGCCACCACGACATCCTCGCCGGGTTGCAGCGGGAAATCCGTCCCCGAGCCCGGGAACATCCAGATACAGTCGGGTACGGCGGCGTAATCACGGAAAACGATGTTGCCCGAAGGGTCGGTGCTCGTCCAGGGATTGGCGGCCTGCGAGTTGTAGGGGGCGACCATCGCCAGGCACAGCCCGTCGAGGTAATAGGTTTCGAAACCGTTGTTGTGCAGGATGATATATTTGTCGTCGGCATAAGTCCCCGTCGCCGGCGGATCCTGCATGCAGCCGCCCGAGTAGATCTCCTTGATGAGGATCGTACCCGGCTTGGAAAATTTCAGCGCCACGTCGACTTCCTTGTCCTCGCCGACAAGGTCGACCTGCTCGATCGTACCGTTGAATACCGCCGAATCGTCGGGCAGGTCGAGCACCGAGAGACGGTAATGCCCGGCAGCGACGCGGAACCCGGCGTGGCCCTGCACATCGGTCAGGGCGGTATAAACATTGCCCGTATTGCGGTCGGAGAGTTTCACCGCGACGCCTTCGCGCAGATAGCCGGCGTACCCCTCGGGATACACGGCCGTCACACGGAGTTCGCGCAGCGCACCGTCGTAAGGGTTCCTGTCGAACGACGTGCAACCGGCCACCAGCAGACAGGACAATATGCAAAGTATCTTTCTCATCGTTTTCAGAATTTAAGACGTACCGTAAGTCCGTAATAGAAATCGGGTGTGAAGACCGCCTTAACACCCGTGGCGTACGACGCGACGAAGGGCCGCGAATTGGTGAAGTTGTTGGCGTAGAACGAGACGGAGACATGGTCGCCGATCTCCTTCGTGATGCTCAGGTTGGCCGAGAAATAGGGGTCGTAACCGTCGCCGTTGAAAGAGTAGGCATTGCCCGAACGCAACAGCAGGGAGGAGAAGGCCGGATCGTTCTTCTCGGCATCGGTGAAGGGATGGCGGTTGCCGTCGAGGTCGATGTAGGCCACAGGCCAGATCGCCGTATAGCTGTCTCCGTCGTAGATGCTCCCGCCGGTGGGGTTACGATCCTCGTCGACATTGAAGGCATACTCGCGCCCCCTGTACTCCGAGAGGTTCTGCGAGCGCTTCACGAGCGTGGCTTCGAGCCGCAGCGAGATGATCATACGGATCGAGGGCACATGCGTCGTGGCCGTGAGGTTCATATCCAGCGCGTGCAGCTTCCGGCCGTTGTAGGTGACGTTGGAGCTGCCCCCGTTATCGAGATAAACCCCCACATAGGGGTAGAACTCGCCGCCGGTCGAGGTCGAGGGATAGTAGCATGCCTCACCCTCGTTGACGTATTTGGTATAGCCGTAAGCCCCGTCAAGCCGCAGCTGTGTGCGGATGGGGTTGATCTGCGGGAATTCCACGACGAACTCCAGCCCCATGCGGTCTACGGGCGAACCGTTGTTCTGGTAGGTATTCTTGACGAATGTCCGTTTCGTGGAAGTGGTCTGCATGGCGATCCAGCCGGCCGAGGGGTTGTCCTTGTCACGGACGAAGATTTCGCCCGTCTGGCTGTCGACCCGGAAAGCCGGGTTCGCCGGCATCGTGTATGCAGTCCCGTCGGGCAGCGTGGAGGGCACGCCCATCATATTATAGGAGAACGGCTCGAAGGCGGCGCTCAGCTTATAGGGGTATTTCGTGCGGTTGAAATAGCCGACCAGCGAGATCGAGGTACCCCCGATACGCAGGTCGACGCCGACCTCGGAATTGCGGTTGCGCTGCCATTTCAGGTTGTCGTTGTAGAGTATCTGGTAAGGCTGCGTGTGGTAGACATAGGCGCTCTGCCCCGACCCATAGTTGGTAGCGAACACGGGCGTATCGCGGTATTCGGGCAGCGGGTAAAGCACGTTGAACGACGGCAGTTTCTCGGTGATACCCCAGCCTCCGCGGACAGTCAGACGGTCGTTGATGCGGAATTTCAGGTTGAAGCGCGGCGAGAGGCTCGACGTATTCTCGTATTGCGTATTTTTGATAAAAGTCTTTTCGGCACGCAGGCCGGCCATCAGTTGCAGCGTGGCCGATCCCAGCGGCACGGTCAGCGTCTCCTCGACGTAGGCCGCGAGGTTATGCATATAGGGGATGTCCGTATACGGACGGGGGCGGTACCCGTTAGGCGCGAGGGAGGGGGTCGCATAGTACTCCCCGTCCCCGACATTGCCGTTGGCACGCCACGAAGCGCCGACCTTGGCATTGCTGTGCACGTCGCCCCAGCTGCGCACCCACGTGGCCTTGAGGTTGGCCGCATAGTCGAGCTGCTTGGAATCGACGTATTTGGTCGAGTAATAGACCGGCGGGAGCATATCGGCGATATAATACCCTTCCTGTTCGGCATGGACTGCCGGAAGGGAGGTCGAATTGAGATTGTAGGTGCGCTTGCGCGCAAGGTTGTCGGTATAGTTGAGCGACGCATCGAAATCCAGGCTCGTGATCCACGGCCTGTTCAGCAGCCATTTGAACGAGGTGTTGGCACGCAGCACATTGTCGCGCACCTTCTCCCACTCGCCTTTCTGGGCATCGGGGTCGTCTTCGGTATTCATACCGCCGATATTGGCCGTCACGCCGAAGTTGAAGCGCAGCACCTTGGCGAAGGTATTCTGGTAGTTGAGCGCCAGCCCCGTGCGGGAATAGGAGGTGTAGGGCGACGCAGGGTTCTTCGTGGCCCGCGTATACTCGACGTTGCTGTTCAGCACGCCGCGGTTTTGACCCAGGTCGAAGCCCTTCGAGGCGGCGATCTGTTTGGTGCGCGGGTTGGTGGAGAGTGTCACCGTATAGGGCGTCTTGCCCTTGCGGGTCGAGATTTTCACCACGCCCGACGAGATGTCGCCGTATTCGGCCGAAGGTACGCCGGTCACCACCTCGACCGACTCGATGTTGGTCGCCGACAGGTTACGTGTGCTGGCACCCGTCGGGTCGCCCAGCGAAGCATTGGTGGAAAGGCGTACGCCGTCGACTTCGACGGCCGTACCGAACGCCGCATTGCCGGCCGTGCTCCCGCCGCTGCGCAGCGAAAAGACATTGTCCTTCATCAGGTCGGGGTTGACCGTCTTGCCGCCCGGCAGCAGTGCCGAGATGTCCGACGCATTGACCATTTGCAGGTGGTCGATGGCATTGCCGCCGATCGTACGCGACGTAGCCATGGCATTGGGCGCCTCCTTGGCCGTAACCACGACGCTCTCCAGTTTCAGGTTATCCTCGGGGGCATAAAGCCTGACCTGCCCCATACCCGTACGCACGTCTACCTCGGTCTCGGTCGTAACGAACCCCAGGCAGGAGACGACGAAGCGCGTTTTCCCGGCCGGGACACCCCTCACCGTGAAATTCCCGTCGGTATCGGCCACGGCCCACAATCCGGACTGCGGCAATTCGACGACCGCCTGTCCGATCGGCTTGTCGGTGTCCTTTATAAGCACCCGCCCCGTAACGTCGAGACGCTGCGCCGACACGACGGCCGGGACAATCGTGCATAAAAACAGTAGTAAAAGTTTCCTCATATGCTTGACCTAACGCAACAAATATAACGAAAAAGCATTACCCATAAACCGTTTATGTTATTTTTTTAACATTCGACATGACTTTAGCCTGCAAAAATAACGATTCGGGGCGGAGACGGCAATCACCATATATGGGGATTTTCACCGGCTACCCTACCGGGATATGCGCATGGAAGCGGGCTTTTTCCCTATCATATAATATAGGTCGGAAAGATTAATATATAAATTTTAGTACTTTGTATTGCATAGTATGCATTTTTTGCTTACATTTGCCGATACTACAATTATATTTATTGGTGTTTGGTAATTTTTTATTGATTTTCGATAAAAATAAATTGTTTTTCAAGATTATATTATTACCTTTGTCCCAAGCGCCTCACACACCGCTTACAGATTGTAACCCTCAACAACGCAAACCGCTTTATAACGGCAGACTGAATATGATAAAGCTGGAAAACATCAACAAGACCTATAACAACGGGTCGCCCCTGCACGTGCTCAAAGGTATCGACCTCGACGTCGAAAAGGGCGAACTGGTCTCGATCATGGGCGCCTCGGGATCCGGGAAATCCACCCTGCTCAACATCCTCGGGATTCTCGACGACTACGACAGCGGCAGTTACTACCTGGCCGGACGGCTGATCAAGAACCTCAGCGAAACGCAGGCAGCAGCCGCACGCAACAATATGATCGGCTATATTTTCCAGTCCTTCAACCTGATCAATTACAAGAACGCCGTCGAAAACGTCGCCCTGCCGCTCTACTACCAGGGCGTCTCGCGCCGCAAACGCAACGCCCTGGCACTCGAATACCTCGACATGCTGGGGCTCAGGGAGTGGGCCGACCACATGCCCAACGAAATGTCCGGCGGCCAGAAACAGCGCGTGGCCATCGCCCGGGCGCTTATCAACAAGCCCCAGATCATCCTAGCCGACGAACCTACGGGCGCACTGGACAGCGTCACCTCGCAGGAGGTGATGAACCTGCTGCGCAGCGTCAACTCGGACATGGGGATGACCATCATTTGCGTCACACACGAACAGTCGATCGCCGACCAGACGGACAAGATCATCCGACTGACGGACGGCGTCATCAGCAGTATCACCGAAACCGGACTCGGAAAGCGATGAGGGAACTGCTGCTGGAGATCTGGACATCGGTGCGCCGCAACAAGCTGCGCACGTTCCTCACGGGCTTCTCGGTCGCGTGGGGCATTTTCATGCTCGTCATCCTGCTGGGTTCGGGCAACGGGCTCAAGAACGGCGTAACCTCCAATTTCGGCAACTACGCCACCAACTCGATCGACCTCTACGGCGGCCGTACTTCGAAGCCCTACATGGGCTACCAGAAGGGGCGCCGCATCCGTCTGTGGAACAGCGACCTCGAAATCCTCGCCCGGGAATTCCCCGAGGTGGACGAAGTGGCTGCCAACTCGTGGTTCGACAATCATACGGCGACCTACGGGAACGAATATACCAAGGTCTGGCTGCGCGGCTCGCTGCCCAAGATCGAACAGATCGAGGGCGTGGAGATCGTAAAGGGGCGCTTCGTCAACGACGCCGACATCCGCGAATACCGCAAGTCGCTGGTCATCGACCAGGCCATGCAGTCCCTGCTATTCAAAGGAGCCGATCCGCTGGGGGCCAGGATCAAGCTCGACAGCACGGTATTCACCGTGGTCGGTGTCTACAAGGGCGACGCCCAGCGCAGCAGTTCGTCGTGTTACATTCCGCTGACCACCGGGCAGTTGCTCTACAACGCCAACAGCCCCGAAGTGAACAATGCCATCATCACCATCAAGGGCGTCCACACCACCGAGGCGATGAAGGAGTTCGAAAAGCGCGTCATCCGGCGCCTTTCCGCCGAGCACCATTTCGCCCCTGACGACGAAAGTGCCATCTGGCTCGACAATACGATGGAAACCTACAAGAATTTCATGATGGTTTTCGCAGGCATCAACGTCTTCGTCTGGATCATCGGCCTGGGGACGCTGCTGGCCGGCATCGTCGGCGTGAGCAACATCATGCTCGTGACGGTCACGGAGCGCACCTCCGAATTCGGCATACGCAAGGCGCTGGGCGCCAAGCCCGTGTCGATCATCAGGCTGATCCTCACCGAGTCGGTGATGATAACCGCCGTATTCGGTTACCTGGGTATGGTATTCGGCGTGGCGATGATGGAAGGGGTCAACTACATGCTCAACCAGACGCCGCAGACGGGCGACGGCCATGCGCCGTCGATCTTCCTCAACCCGACGCTCGACCTGGGCGTTGCGGTCAGCGCGACGGTCGTGCTGGTCATCGCCGGCCTGATCGCAGGCTACGTCCCCGCCTACCGGGCCGCACAACTCAAGACAATCGACGCCCTGCGTTATAACAAGTAGAAGCCATGGGATTTTTCGATACAGACCGCTGGAACGAGATATGGCAAACGATCTCCCGCAACCGCAAGCGCAGCATCATGACGGCGCTGGGCGTCTTCTGGGGCATCTTCATGCTTACCGTACTGCTGGGTGCCGGCATGGGGCTGGGGCGCCTGTTCCGGGCGCAGCTGGGCGACATGTCGACCAACACGCTGCTCATACAGCCTTCGCAGACCTCGCTCCCCTACAAGGGCATGCCCAAGAACCGCTGGTGGCGCATGAACAACGACGACGTGGAAAACGTCCGGGGGCTCAAGGAGGTGCAGTACGCCTCGGGCGTCTACTGGGGCGGGGAGATCCATTGCAGCTACAACGAACGCAAGGGCGACTATTCGCTGATGGGCTACATGCCCGACTACCAGCAGATCAACCCGCAGAAGATCATCTACGGCCGCTTCATCAACGACGTCGACATGGCGCAGAAGCGCAAGGTCTGCGTCATCGGCACCCAGATCCAGAAAGACCTGTTCCCGGGAATGGAAGACCCGACCGGCAAGGTCATCAAGGTCAACAACAGCTATTTCACCATCATCGGCGTCATGCGGCGCCAGAGCACGGCCATGTCGTTCAGCAACGTCGAACGCACGGTCGTAGCCCCGATCTCGCTCGCGCAGCAGATGTACGGCGGGGGCAACTCGATCCACATGCTGGCCATCGCCGGCCGGGAGGACACCCCGAGCAAAGAGGTCGAAACCGCCTGCAAGTCGGTGATCTTCGCCAAGCACCTGATCTCGCCGGACGACGAGAAAGCCGCCTGGTGCATGGCCACGGCCGAGATGTTCGACAAGGTGATGAGCCTCTTCTGGGGCATCGGGTTCCTGACATGGATCGTGGGCCTGGGGACACTGCTGGCCGGCATCGTCGGCGTGAGCAACATCATGCTGGTGCTGGTCAAGGAGCGCACGCAGGAGATCGGCATACGCCGCGCCCTGGGCGCACCGCCCACGGCCATCATCTCGCAGATACTCTCCGAAAGTTTCATCCTCACCTTCATCGCCGGGGTGGTCGGCCTCACGGCCGCGGTCGGGGTGCTGTCGGTCGCCGACTCGATCTATTACCAGGCGGTGACCGTGGCCCAGGAGGGTGCCGAGATCTCGTGGCAAATATCGTTCGGGACAGGCATGCTGGCGCTTTTCATCCTCGTCGCGGGCAGCCTGCTGGCGGGCGTCATCCCCGCCTACCGGGCCCTGAGCATCAAGGCTGTGGATGCAATACGTGAAGAATAACAATCAAATTCAATAGATTACGGCTATGAAAAAATTTCTGAAAATCTTTCTGGGTGTGCTCTTTGCGGCGCTGTTGCTCGGAACGTTCGTGTTCCTGTGGCAGAAGACCCGTCCGGTAAAGGTAGTCTACACGATCGTACAACCCAAACTCGACACGCTCAAACAATTCGTGGTCGCCACCGGCAAGGTCGAACCCCGCGACGAGGTGCTGATCAAGCCCCAGATTTCGGGTATCGTTTCCGACGTCTACAAGGAGGCCGGCCAGATGGTGCGCAAGGGCGAGGTGATCGCCACGGTGAAGGTCGTCCCGGAGATGGGACAGCTTTCGAGCGCCGAATCGCGCGTCTCGGTAGCCGAAATATCGCTGGCGCAGACCCGCCGCGAATTCGGCCGCACGGAAGCGCTGCACGACAAGGGCGTCGTCTCGGACGAGGAGTTCGAGCAGGGGCGCACCGACCTCCAGAAAGCCGAGGAGGAACTGCTGAACGCCAAGGAGAACCTGGAGATCGTCAAGAACGGCATCACCAGCCGCTACAAGGAGCTCAGCAACACGCAGATCCGATCGACGATCGACGGTATGATCCTCGACGTGCCGATCAAGGTCGGAAACTCGGTGATCCAGGCCAACACGTTCAACGACGGTACGACCATCGCCTCCGTAGCCGACATGTCGAACATGCTCTTCCGGGGCAACGTCGACGAAACGGACGTCGGCAAACTGCACGAGAGCATGCCCGTGAAGCTGACGATCGGCGCCCTGCAGAACGTCGAGCTGGACGCTACCCTGGAATACGTTTCGCCCAAGGCGACCGAGGATAACGGCGTCATCATGTTCGAAGTGAAGGCCGCCGTGAAGATTCCCGCCGACGTCTTCGTGCGCGCCGGGTACAGCGCCAACGCCAGCATCGTGATCGAAAGCCGCGAAGGCGTGCTGACGCTTCCCGAGAGCACCGTCGAATTCGAGGGCGAAAAAACGTATGTCTACCTGCTCACGAGCGCCGAGGACGCCGCAGAGCAGACCTTCGACAAACGCGAAGTCAAGATCGGCCTTTCGGACGGCATCAACATCGAGCTTACCGAGGGCGTGACCGCCGACGACAAAGTCCGCGGCGCGAAGGAAGACAAGAAGAAATAACCCCAAATGCACCGCAGCATGAAAACCAGCACCCTATTCGCCGCACTCTGCACAGCTGCCGCCGCACTCTGCGCAATGCCCGCGGGGGCCCAGCCCGCACCGGCTGCACCTCAAGCCGACGCAGCACCGGCACCCGGCACGCCCTGGTCGCTCGACGACTGCATCGGGTATGCCCTGGCCAACAACATCGACGTGCAGCAACGCGCCCTGCAGGTCGAACAGAACGAGGTGGAACTCTCGACGGCCAAATACAGCCGCCTGCCCGACCTGAACGCCTCGATCGGAGGCGACGCATCGTTCGGCCGCGTACTCTCGAGCGACAATACTTATAAGGACAACAACCAGACCTCGGGATCGCTCAACATCTCGACCAGCATCCCCGTATTCCAGGGCATGCGCATCAACCGCCAGGTCAAAGGCGGCAAGCTCGACCTCGCCGCAGCCATGCAGGATCTGGAACGTGCCCGCGAAGATTTGTCGATCAACGTCATGACACTCTACCTGGAGGTACTTTACAACAAGGAACTCGCCGACGTGGCCGAACGCCAGCTCGCCCTGAGCACCCTGCAGGCCACGCAGAGCCGCGAACTGGTCGCCGCCGGCAAACAGCCGGAATCGGCCCGGTACGAAAGCGAGGCGCTTCAGGCCAAAGACCAGCTGAGCCTGACCCAGGCCCGCAACGACCTGCAACTGGCACTGCTCAACCTGAGCCAGGCCCTCAACCGCGAGAGCGCCGCAGGGTTCGACGTCGTGGTTCCGGAGCTCGACAGCGTGACGCTCGCCTCGCTGCACCGGCTCGGCACGGCAGACGAGGTCTACAACTATGCGGCGGAAAACCGTCCCCATATCAAGGCGGAGCGGCTGCGGCTCGAAAGTTCGGAGAATTCAGTCCTCATTGCCAAATCGGCACTCTATCCCTCCATCTCGCTTTCAGGCGGTTACGGCACGGGGGTGTACAGCGCCGACAGCGATAAGTTCTGGGCCCAGATGCGCCACAACAGCCGCGAATACGTCGGACTGTCGATGAACATCCCGATCTTCAACCGCCGCGCCACGCGCAACAATATCCGCTCGGCACAGCTTTCGGCCCGCAGCCAGCGGCTCGCACTGACCGAAGCCGAGCTGGCGCTGCGCAAGGAGATCGAACAGGCGTGGTACAACGCCGACGCGGCGTACAGCAAATACCGTTCGGCCGGCGTGGCCCTCGCCTCGGCGAAGGTGGCATTCGCCTACGAGCAGCGGAAGGCGGAATCGGGACGTTCGACCATTTTCGATTTCAACGATGCCAAAACCCGCATGGAAAAAGCCGAGTCGGAACTCGTGCAGGCGAAATACGAATTCGTATTCCGTTCGAAAATACTGGATTTTTACCGCGGAAGACCGCTGAAACTGTGATCCGGAGAGGTGAACACATCGTACACAATAAACAAATCAGGGCGGCCGTTATCGACCGCCCTGATGCTGTCCGGAATAACCAATCCCTGAAGTTTTCCGGCAGCGGCCGGGTAAGATTTTCAGACTCCCACCCGGCACAGAAGCCCTTTTGCGTCACTAATTACCCCCTCCATCCCCTGTGTGAAGTAGGGTAGTGCAAAGATATGTAAATTATCCTGAACTGCATACCTCGGGGCCTGTTTTGTCATAACATGGGGCTGAAATGATTTACCTTGCCGGCCGAAAATGTTACACACAGGCACAATGAGCCCACAAAAGGTTCTGCAAAAAAGCGGCTATCTGAAAAATTTGCCCTACTTTTGCAGCAAATTCTCAAACGGAAAGGATGGAATGGCTTAAAAGTTTATTCGTCGAACACTCGGCCCTGCAGGCCGTCGTGGTTATTTCGCTCATTTCGACGATCGGGATCGCACTGGGCAGGATCCGCATCTTCGGCATCTCGCTGGGCGTGGCATTCATCTTTTTCGCCGGTATCCTGGCCGGGCATTTCGGGCTGTCGATCGACCCGGCGATGCTGAACTATGCCGAGAGCTTCGGGCTCATCATCTTCGTATACGCCCTCGGCCTGCAGGTCGGCCCCGGTTTCTTCAACTCGCTGCGCGCCGACGGGCTGCGCCTGATGTCGCCGGCTCTGGCCGTAGTATTGCTCGGCACGGGGCTGGCCGTGGCAATGAGCTATACGCTGCATGTCTCGATGCCCGACATGTCGGGCATCCTGTGCGGCGCCACGACCAACACCCCGGCACTCGGTGCCGCGCAGCAGGCGCTGCAACAGATGGGCGTCGACTCCAGCGGCGCCGCCCTGAGCTGCGCCGTGACTTATCCGCTGGGCGTAGTGGGCGTCATCCTGGCCATCGTCTTCATCCGCAAACTCTTCGTCCGCCCCGCCGACATGCCGGAGCCGGACGCCGAACACCGGAAAAACGTCTTCATCGCCAGCTACCACCTGACCAACCCGGCCGTCTTCGGCAAAAGCGTCCACGAGATCGCTGCGCAGAGCCACCACCACTTCGTCATTTCGCGGGTCTGGCGCGAAGGGCAGGTTTCGATTCCCACCTCCGACAAGACGTTGCAGAAGGACGACGTCATCCTCGTGATCACCACCCCGGGCGAGGCCGACGCACTGCGCCTGATCTTCGGGGAACAGGAACAGAAGGACTGGAATACGGAGAACATCGACTGGAACGCCGTCGACAGCCAGCTCACCTCGCAGCGCATCCTCGTGACGCGCCCCGAAATCAACGGCAAGAAACTCTCCTCGCTGCGCCTGCGCAACAATTACGGCATCAACATCAGCCGCGTCTACCGCTCGGGCGTACAACTGCTGGCCACCCCCGACCTGCGTTTGCAGATGGGCGACCGCCTAACGGTCGTGGGCGAAGCCGCCGCGATCAAGCATGTGGAAAAGATTCTCGGCAATGCCGTGAAGAACCTCGAAGAGCCCAACCTCGTGGCAGTCTTCGTCGGCCTGATCCTCGGGCTCACGCTCGGGAGCATCCCCGTAAGCATCCCGGGCATCAGCCTGCCCGTAAAGCTCGGTCTGGCAGGCGGCCCGATCATCGTCGGCATCCTGATCGGCACGTTCGGCCCGCGCCTGCACATGATTACCTACACCACATACAGCGCCAACCTGATGCTCCGGGCACTGGGCCTGTCGATGTACCTCGCATGCCTGGGGCTCGAGGCGGGCACGCACTTCTTCGAGACGGTCATGCGCCCCGAAGGGGCACTATGGCTGTTGCTGGGATTCCTGCTGACGTTCGTCCCCGTCGTACTGCTGGGCATCTTCGCCCTGCGCATCCTGCGCATCGACTTCGGGTCGGTCGCCGGCATGTTGTGCGGCAGCATGGCCAACCCGATGGCACTGAACTATGCCAACGACACGATCGAGGGCGACAACCCGTCGGTTTCGTACGCCACGGTCTACCCTCTCTGCATGTTCCTGCGGGTGATTATCATTCAGGTGATGCTGATGGTTTTCCTGTAACCGCCGGTTTCGCCGGTGCGCCCGGCTCCCTCAGGTGGCGGAGCGCCTCGATATCGCTTCCCGACGGGTTTTGGAACACCCTCAGGTCGAACTCGGGGATGACGGCCAGCACATGGTCGAAGACATCCGACTGGATGCGTTCGTAATCCACCCACACCACCGTATCCGTAAAGAAATAGAGTTCCATCGGCAATCCCGTCTCCGTCGGTTGCAGCTGGCGCACCATCAGGGTCATCCCCTTGTTGACAGGCACCTCGTTGCGCAGGTACCGCTCCAGATAGGCACGGAATACCCCGAGATTGGTCTGGTGCAGGCCGTTGATCTTGCGTTCGCCGGGGCGGATGCCATGCGCGGCGTTGTACTCCTCGACCCGTTGCTCGGTCTGATCGATATATTCGCGGATGATGTCTATGTTGCGGTATCGGGCCAGCATCTCGGGCGTACAGAATTTCACGCTCGTCATGTCCAGGTTCACCGAACGCTTCACGCGGCGCCCGCCCGACGCCTGCATCCCGCGCCAGTTCTGGAACGAATCGCTCACCAGCAGGTAAGGCGGCAGCGTAACGATCGTATTGTCCCAGTTCTGCACTTTCACGGTCGTGAGCGACACCTCGATCACCGAACCGTCCGCACCGTATTTGGGCACGGTGATCCAGTCCCCCACCTTGAGCATGTCGTTCGCCGAGAGCTGGATGCCGGATACGAAGCCGAGGATACTGTCGCGGAAAATCAGCATGATGACGGCCGCCGAAGCGCCCAGCCCCGTAAGCAGGATGGCGGGCGACTTGCCGATCAGGATCGAGACGATCAGGATGCCGCAGATCAGCGCCGCGATCCCCTGCCCGGTCTGGCGCAACCCGTTGATCGGTTTGTTTTGCCACGCTGGACGCGCCGAGACGATGTTGAAAGCCGCATAAAGCAGGGCATTGATAAAACGGAAGACCGTAACGACGATGTACACCTGCACCAGGCGCGTGACGATCGTCCTGGCTTCCGACTGTTCGTCGAAGACTACGGGAAGGACGATGACCAGCACGATGGCGCTGACGATATTGCACAACCGGCTCAGCACGGCGGAACTGAACAGTTCGTCGTCCCACGTGGCTTTGGTGCGCATCACGATGCGCCTCATCCCGTGCACGAGCACCGTGCGGCACAGGAAATCGAAAAGCACGACAGCCAGCAGCACCAGGGAGAAAGCCACCCAGCGATCCCAGCCGTTATTCAATGCGGAAGTGAGCCCGAGCCATGCGAGCAGGGCGTCGGCCCAATGTGTAAGGAGAGACTGCATACGGTATTTCTATCAAATTTCAGACCTGTCGGAAACGGCCTTCGTGGTTATCAGCGGCGGAAACCCCGGCTACGGGACGACAACGGCGGCTGGGAAAGCCCGGCGGCAGGCATCATCGCAAGACATGCGTTTCCGGATCGGCGTCAATCCCCACGGCTCGCACCGGCCAGTGCCGGATAATACCCTGCTGTATGCAGGGCAGTCGCTTCATAGTCAGTTTCCCGGTTACAAATATACGAAAAAAATTATACCCCGAGCACCAGCTTCACCTCGCCCTCCAAATTGGGCGTGAATACCCCCTTGCTCAGGTTCGCCAGGATTTCGTCCCGGCTCCAGAAACGCCCTCCGTCGAGCTCGTCACTCGGGACGACCTCCCCGTCGTACACCGTGCGGTGGACATAGATCAATTCGCGCTCGCGCTCCGAGCGGAACACGTACACCGCCACGCGTTCGGGCACGAAACCCGTCACGCCGAGTTCTTCGCGCACCTCGCGCCGCAACGCGTCGTCCACCGTCTCGCCGTAGTCGACATGCCCGCCCACGGCCGTATCCCAGCGCCCGGGCTGGATATCCTTCCACACGGGGCGCCGCTGCAGGTACAACTCGCCCCGCGAATTGAACAGGTGCAGGTGCACCACGGGATGCAGCAGCCCTCCCCCGCCGTGGCATTCGGCACGTGTCGCCGACCCGACCACGTTCCCGGCCTCGTCGACCACCGGAAACAGCTCCGCACCGTTATCGCATCGCATGGCGGGGATATTTACGGATATAAACCACGGCCGTCAGCAACCCCAACAGGGTGAACCCCGCACCGGGCAACGCCGTATATTCGTAGCCCAGCCCGCGGGCGATCGGCAGGCCCCCGCAGTAGGCGCCCAGCGCATTGCCCAGGTTGAAGGCCACCTGCACGAGGGCTGCGCCGAGCATCTCGCCGCCACGCGAATTCTCCAGGATCAGCAACTGCTGCGGCGACGAGACACAAAACAGACAACCCGTGCAGAGCGTCATCAGCACGACGGAAAGGTAGTGGGCATGTGCCCCGAAGAAAATCCCGAGCAGCGTCAGGGTGGCCGCGGCCAGCGTAAAACGCACGACCTTCTCGGGCGTAAAACGGTCGGAGAGATGCCCGCCGAGGATATTGCCTGCGAACATGCCGAAACCGGCCAGCATGATAACCAGCGTAAGGTTCTCCTCCGTGAAACCCGAGGTGTGGATCATCAGCGGGCTGACATAGCTGTACCAGCAGAAGATCCCGCCGTTGCCGAGCATCACCGATGCCAGCACGAGCCAGGGCGCAAGGCTGCGCAGGAACCGGAACTGCCCTTTCAGCCCCGTATCGGGCAGCGGCTCCATGCGGGGCACCCACATCCTTACGAGCGTCAGCGCCACCACGCCCCATACGGCGACGATCGCAAAGGTCGTGCGCCATGAAAGCACATTGCTGATATAGGTACCCAGCGGCACGCCGAACAGGTTGGCGACGGTCATGCCGACGATCATGATCGAAACGGCTTCTGTGCGCTTCCCCGCATCCGCCACCCGCTCTGCGACGATCGACCCGACGCCGAAAAAGGCGCCGTGCGGCAGGCCGGACACAAAGCGCATCGCCATCAGCATCCAGTAATTCGGCGCCAGCGACGCGCACAGGTTCCCGACGGCGATCAGGGCCGTGAGCACCAGCAGTATCTGTTTGAGCGGACGCGTCCGGGCTACCAGCACCGTAAGCGGCGCCCCGAAGCAAACGCCCAGGGCATAGGCCGAAATAAGATGCCCGGCCTCGGGGATGGAAACCCCGAGGCTGCGGGCGATATCGGGCAGGATGCCCATCATCACGAACTCCGACATTCCCAGGGCAAGTGTCCCGAATGCCAGTGCAATCAGACTTTTTTTCATATGTAAAACCAACTGACGAATAACCGGCTGCAAAAATAACACAAAAGGCGAAAAGTTTTTCGCTTTTCGCCTTTTGTTACGGTTCCCGTATGGTTGCATAGACCGTCCGAATTACCGGCAGAGAGGTGCGGCGCCGGTTATTCGGCCTGCGGCGCGGGGCGTTGCGGTTCGCGCGGCTGCCCGACCTCGTATCCCAGTTCGCGCATCCACTCGACGGTGAGCGGGTCGACCTGGTCGTTGCGATCGGCCCAGCGGCGCTGTTCGATCAGGCGTTTCTTATGCTCCTCGATGCGCATCATGATCGGGAAATCGGGATGCCGCATTTGCGAACGCACCGCCCGCTGCGAGGGGCGTATCCTGCGGTCGAACACGTCGGCCTGCGCAGGCCTCCGCGCGCCCTCCCATTTGAAGCCTTTCAGGTAGAGCTCCTGCGTAGGCGGAATCTTGTCCATCGGATAGAAGGCATCGGTGATTTCGTTGCGGTAGACGATCTGCACCACCTGCTTGTCCTCGATATAGAACGAGCAGTCGCCGCTCTCGATAACGCCCATCATCGTGATCTCGGGTGGCTCGCCGTCCTGCATGTAATAGATGGTCTGGGCATTGCCGTTGACGTCGTTGCGGTATATTTGGTTGTTGTAGAAGTAGGCGGTCATGGTCTTGCCCGCCACCTGATTGTAATGTGTCGTATCGAGCTGGCTGACCATCATCGGACTGCCGATGAATTCGGCGCGTTTGATCTGTTGCCGCTCGGTAAAAATATCCATTACGTCCGAAGTGATCTGGTTGCTCTGGTTCCACAACACGGGGTCAATATAGAGGTGGATCGTCGAATCGGTGCTGATCGCCACGATCGAGTCGCACACGGTCTGGAAATCCGACCTGAAGATCCTCACGTCGCGGTAACCTTTCATCAGACGGTAGATGCTGTCGCGCGGCAGGGCGAGCGAGTCGACTGAATCGGCCGGGAGCGCCATCGCCCCCGTGTCAGCCAACAGCGAATCGGCCAGCAGGTTGAGCAGCGAATCCTGTTCGGCCATGTTCATCTCGATGAGCGAATCCAGTTCGCGCAGGGCCGCCGAATCGACTGGGATCACCTTTCCCTTGCGGGCGGCACGCGCCTGCCGGGCTTTGAGTTTCGCCGCAGCCTTCAGCCTCCGGGCGGCCAGACGCGCCTCCTCGCGCTCCTTTTGCGACAGCAGTTTGGCCGTGGCCTTCTCCTTGCGTCTGACGGCTATCGAATCGAGCTGCGCCTTCTTGATTTTGGCTGCCGCGGCCTTCTTTTCGGCCTTGGCCTTGCGCGCCGCTTCCTTGAGCAGGGCCTTGCGCTGGGCAACAGTCAGCGTATCGGCAGCCCTGTCCAGTGAGTCGGGCAGGCTGCCCGGCGCGGAGAGCGAATCGGCCATGTGCAGCGAATCCGCCCCCGACGAACCATGCGCCGGCGAATCGGGGCCTAAAGCTGCGGCGAGCGAATCCGTCCCACCGGCCGACGAAAGCGAATCGGCTGCACTGCCGGGACGCAGCCCGGGCACGGTACGGCCGCCCTCGGGGCCGGCCGTCGCGGCCGATCCATCGGGATGCTGCCCCAGCGAATCGGGCCGTTGCAGGGAATCGGCCCCCATACGCGCAAGCGAATCGGCCGCGGCCTTCTCCGCAGCCCGGCGCCGGGCATTCTCGTTGACCGTAAAGAGGAACATCGAGTCGGCACGCATGAAGAGCGAATCGCCCTGCGTAAGGTCGTAGCTCACCACCGAGGGGCGCCGCGTGAGGAATACATCGCCCGGCTCCTTCCAATACTCGCCGTAATCGCCGAAGGCGAGCACCTTGTGCTCCGTATCGTCGATCTGGATGTCCCGCCACAGCACCACGTGGTCTTTGGCTCGGAAATAGTCGATGCTGTCGCTCCACATCTCCTGTTTCTCGGTCAGCACATAACCGTTGCGCGTGACCCGGTAAAGCGTATCAGCCTTGTCGTACGCGCCCCGGTCGGCATAGAGGTAGTCGCCGTCCTTGTTCCAGATGTTGGTATTCTCGAAGAAAAAAGCGTTGTCGGTGGCCATGTTGTAGACCACCGAGTCGCCCTTGAGTTCGTATTCGTCGTTACGCATCTCGACGCGGTCTACGCAAATGAGGTCTTTGGTGTTGGCATAATAGTAGCCGCGCACCGATTCGAGCCGGTTGTCCCGGTTTATCAGTACGCCGCCGTCGGCGAACTGGCCGATATTCTCCTTCGTGTTGAAAACAAACCGGTAGGTATAGAGCGTGGCATCGCCGTCGACGACCTTGACGATGTCGGAATAGACCCGCGCCTCGTTCAGCTCGCCGTTGTATTCGGCACGGTCGCCGTAAATATAGGTCGTATTCTTGTTGATGAGGACATTGCCGAAGAACTCGATCCGCATGTCCGAATAACGCACGGCACTGTCGCACGTAATGACAGCGCCGTTATGCTGCGCGGCGAAATTGCCGACCAGGAAGATCACCGAGTCGCCGGGGGCTATGGGGCCCATGTTGTCCGACTTCAGGTCGATGAGTTTCTTCTCGGCCTCGGGCTCCTGTCCGGATGCCTGCATCCCGCTGCGGGCGAAAATCACACTGCCCGCAGCCAGCACGACGGCAGCTATGGTAAAGAGCCTGCGCACGGTTTATTTCACCCAGCTTTTGTTCTCGAACTCCCCGTCGCGGAATTCGGGGTCGATGTAAACGTACATGGCGTCGATCTTCTTGGTCAGCCACTCCTTGAACACCCGCTCCTGCTTGGCATTGAGCGCCATCTCCTCCAGCCGGAGGTAGTCTTCGTTGAGCGATGCGACATGCGTGGGAATGATCTCCACGAGCTTGACGATCTTGGCCAGCTGGTTGCCCATGATGTCCTCGGTCAGGAATGCAGGCGAAATCTCGCCCGGTTTGAGGCGGATCAAGGCATTGTAGTCGTCCAGTGCACCGAAGTGCGCGAAATCCTCACGCAGGAACTTCGTCACGGTGAGCTTCGCCTCGAAGGCATTGAAACGCTCCAGGATGTCGTGGTTCGAGACGATACCGCCGTTCATCTTCGACGTGGCGTCGTCGGAGAACTGGAGGGCGGCCTTGTCGAACGAGAGGGAATCCTTGCGTATCTGGTTGGCGATGCTGTCCAGGAACACGACCCCTTCGTTGAGCTCGTCCATCGTATAGACCGGGCGCAGCAGGATATGGCGGAAATGATAGAGGCTGCCGCGCTTGTCGAGCAACTGGATGATATGCTGTCCGTAGCGGGTCTCGACGACCTCCGATATCTGCCCCGGCTTCATGTTCTCGAGGGCGTCGGCGAACGGCGCTTCCAGTCCGTTGAGCTCGGTGGGATCCATCTCGCCGCCGCGCATCATCGTCCCGGGATCCTGCGAATACATGCGTGCCAGGTTCTCGAATTTCGCCTTGCCGGTAATGATCCGTTCGCGCATGTCGAGCAGGCGCTCGCGCGTGCGCTGCTTGGCCTCGGTGATCGACTTGGGGAAACGGGTGATCTGGGCGTAGACATATTGTTCGGCCACGGTCGGCAGGCTGTCCTTGTCGATCGACTTGTAGAAACGCTCGACCTCGCCGGGAATGACCGACACCTTGCTCACGACCTCGCTCTGCATGGAAGAGGCATACGACTGCTCCTCATAGCGCTGGCGCATGTTCTCGCGGATGCTGAAAATGGCCATGTGGTGCTTGGCCTCGAGCTTCGGGATCGACCCCTCGGTTTCGATCATATTCTGAATCTGCTGTTCCACATGCGTGGCGATGTCGCCCGCATTGATCTTCACCGAGTCGATCTGCGCCTGGTTGAAGAGCAGCTTCTGGGTCATCAGTGCCTCGAGCGCCTCGTTCATCGGGTCACGGTCGGAGGTATATCCTTCGGCACGGCGCTGGGCCGTGAGCTGCCGGGCATACTCCGCCACTTCGGAATGGAGGATGGACGAAGACCCTACGACGGCGACCACCTTGTCGAGCATCACCTGCTGCTTCTGCGCGAACGCCCCGGCAACGAGCAGGGCGAAAGCCGCCCCCAGCATACCTTTTTTCAACATTATTCTTTTTCTTTATCGTTTGTATTCTCGTTTTCGAAAATCTTTATGCTCCCGCCTTCGCACGCACGGTTATAGAGTTCCTCCTCGTGGCTGCGGATGATCTCGCTCTGGCGCTGGTTGAAGAGGATGCGGCGGATCGTCCCCCGCAGCCGTTCGAGCGGGATGGGCTCCCCCTCGCGGCGCACGGCGTCGATCTGAAAATAGTAGTGCGAATGGCTGTCGCGCATCTCCTGCACGGCCGTCGTTGCGAGCACCGGGTCGTAGTTCTGCGACCGGAGCGTGGGCAGGAAACTCAGGAATTCCGGGAAATCCACCCACTGGTCGCTGAAATCGGTGACCGTAAAGTCGTTCTTCGCGCATATGTCCCGGAAATCCTGCTGCCGGGCTTCGCTCTTCGCCCCCATCAGCTCCCGCAATTTGCGCGCCTGGCGGTACCCTTCGCCGAACTGCACGATCCGTCCCTTGACCAACGTACGGTCGAGCCGGAAATCGGCCTTGTGCGCGTTGTAATAGGCCGCGATCTCGTTCTCCGTGAAGGTCGTGTCGATGCTGCGGTCGACGTAATGCTGATCCAGCTTGCGGATCAGCAGCGCCTGCCGGTACTCCTCGACCATCTTGTCGATATCGTCCGCCGAGGCGGAAAAAAGGATCTCGGCCTCCTGCAATTTGAGCTGTTTGCGCACCCAGCGGTCGACATAGACCTTCATGAAGGCCGCGCTGTCCTCGCCCGTAACCCCCTTCGGGACTACCGACTCGACATCGCGCATCTTCAGTTCGCTGCCGCCCGCCCGCGCCAGCGTGGTATCGCTGGCAAAATAGCCGGGCAGTTCCTGGCAACCGGCCAGGAACAACGTAGCCGCCACGACCGCTATTTTCGTTCGCAAAGTCATAATCCGGAGGACAAAGATACTGTTTTTACTCGTAACTAACGCAGCCTCTGCCGAGATTATTACGCCGCGCCGCGATTTTTCTCCTCGGCCTTCAGACGGCGCAGCGACACGAGCATCATGTAACCCGAAACGGCGAAGACGGCCAGCGCCGCGATATACAACAGCACGTAGAGCGTCCGGCTGCCGACCATGTCGATGAGCATGGAATTACCGTGCCCGGCAATCAGCGCCAGGTAGGCAATGCCGTTGTTGACCGCATGGAGTATGATCGCAGACCAGAGCGAATCGGTGCGCAGATAGATGAAGGCCAGCACCAGGCCCATGACAAAGGCGTTCACCACCACCGTGGGATGGACATGCACGATACCGAAGATGGCCGACGAGAGCAGCCATGCGGCCACCACGCCGTACCGTGCGCGCGTCGATTCGAGCAGCACGCCGCGGAAGATCACCTCCTCGAAAAGCGGGGCCATCACCACGACCGTCACGATCGCCCACGCCCCGCGCCCGTAGACGTTCGGCACCTCGGGCATCAGGCTCAGCAACGGCTCCAGCACGACCGAGGTCGAGAGCATGAAGAACACCCCCCAGAGCAGCAGCACGGGATTCAGCCCGCGCCGGGAGAAACGCGCCACGACCGCAGGGCCGTGCCTCCGCCTGCGGTAGAAGAGGAATCCCGCGAGCGTCACGGACATCGACACGAAATAGGTCACGGCATTGAAATGCCCGGCGGCGATCTGCTCCGCCGTGCTTATCGCCTCGTCGGGGCTGGCCAGCAGCTCCGGATCGGGCCATTTGCACCCCGCCAGCCATGCCACGGCAGTCCCCAGGCCCTGCGCCAGCAGGAAGATGCCGAAGAAAACCAGGTAGTCCACCACCACGGGGAATTTTCCGTTGTAGTGCCATATCTTATTATTGTCCGCCTTATTGCCCGCCGCCTTCGCAGGCTCTCCGGCAGGCATGGGTTCCCGAACGGGAGCCCCCTGTTTTTTTTCTGTCATAATAGGCTGTTACTATCAATTCGTTCCGAGTCCAAAGATAGTGCAAGTCAAGGGCAAAAGCAAATTTATTTGCTCCGGCAGGGGCGCAGCCCATTTTCCGAAAAGATAAGCAAATTTCGGTTACGGTTATGGATTTCCATTTTAAATCATTAAATTTGCCCGATTATAAACCCGATTGAAACATGGCAAAGGTTATCGCTTTAGCGAATCAGAAAGGCGGCGTGGGCAAGACCACAACGGCCATCAACCTCGCGGCATCGCTGGCCCTGCTGGGCAAGAAGGTGCTGCTGCTCGACGCCGACCCGCAGGCCAACGCCACCTCCGGACTGGGCTTCGACATAAACCTCGAAGGCATCTACGAGTGTATCGCCGGCCTCAGGAAGCCCGAGGAGGTTATCCTGCAAAGCCCCGACGTGAAGAACCTGTGGCTGCTGCCGTCGTCGATAGACCTGGTTGCAGCCGACACCGAGCTGCCCAAGCTGGAGGACGCCCACCATGTGATGAAGCGCATCGTGGACGCCGTGCGCGAAAGGTTCGACTACATTTTCATCGACTGCTCCCCTTCGCTGGGTTACACCACCGTCAATATCCTCACGGCCGCCGACACGGTGCTCATCCCCGTGCAGTGCGAATACCTCGCCCTCGAAGGGCTTTCGAAGCTGCTGAACACCATCCGCAAGGTCAAGAGCGGCCTCAACCCGGCGCTCGACATCGAGGGTTTCCTGCTGACGATGTATATGCGCAACCGCCTGAACAACCAGGTCGTGAACGAGGTGCGCGAACATTTCGGGCCGTTGGCTTACGACACAATAATTCAGCGCAATATCCGTTTGGGAGAAGCACCCTCGCACGGAAAGCCCGTCATGCTTTACGACGCGGGCGCCGTCGGCTCGGAGAACTATCTCACGCTGGCCCGGGAATTCCTCAAGCGCAACCGCAAACCGAGAAAATAACATACCGAAATGAAACAACCGAAGGGATTAGGGCGCGGACTGGACGCCATATTCGGCACCGACGCCGTCGACGCCAAGCTCAAGCCGATGAGCCAGATGTCCGAGATCGACATCACGGAGATCATTCCCAACCCCACGCAGCCGCGTACGCAGTTCGACGAGGAGGCGCTCGACGAACTGGCCGACTCGATCCGCCAGCTGGGGGTCATCCAGCCCATCACGGTCAAGAAATCCGGCGACGGAAAATATATCATCATCAGCGGCGAACGCCGCTGGCGTGCGGCGCAGCGCGCCGACCTGACGAGCCTCCCGGCCTATATCCGCGAGGTGGACGACGAGAACCTGCACGCCATGGCCCTCGTGGAGAACATCCAGCGCCAGGATCTCAATGCCATAGAGATCGCGCTCGGAATGCAGCGCCTGATCGACGAGTGCAACCTGACGCAGGACGCCCTCTCGGAAAAGGTGGGCAAGAAACGCTCGACCATCTCGAACTACATGCGGCTGCTCAAGCTGCCCGACGAGGTGCAGCTGGCGCTCAAGGAGGGGCTCATCTCGATGGGGCACGCCAAAGCCATCGCCGGCGCCCCCGACGGGACGCAGGTACGCGTGCTCAAACGCATCATCAAGAAAGGCCTTTCGGTACGCCAGGCCGAGGAGCTGGTACGCTCGCTCACCGAACAACCGGCCGCAGCGGCACAGAATGTGGAGGACGAGGAGTATCCCGAAAGCTATTCGCGGCTGGTGGAGCAACTCGAAAAGTTCTTCTCGCAGGACATCAGCATCAAACGCTCGAAGAACGGCGGCGGGCGCATCGTCATCGGGTTCGGCGACGACAAGGATATCGAACAGTTCATCGAACGGTTTTCGGGACGTATTAAATAATATGGTAAGTATCCGGTTCAGACACCTGCTGCCGATGCTCGCAGCGCTCATGTTGTGGCTCCCCGCCGAGGCACAGCTCCACCGCGGGGGACGCACCATCGTACGCGGCGGCATGTTTGTCAAGCCGGATTCGCTGCGCCACAAGAGCGATTCGCTGGCCAACAACGCCCTCACGCGCGAACTCGACTCGCTCCTGACACTGGACTTCACGGCCGATTCACTCGCCGTGACGGCATTGCGTACGGACGACATCCGCACCACGGACTCGCTCATGCGGCTCAGGCTGGCCGGCATCAAGACCGAACCGGATTCCATGCGGCACAAGAAAGGCTGGCTCATGAGCGACTCGATGTCGCTCTCGAAGGTCTGCTGGATCTCGACCGTCCTGCCCGGCTACGGACAGATATACAACAAACAATACTGGAAGCTGCCCATACTCTACGGTACGGTGGGAGCGGGGCTGGCGCTCTACATCAACGAAAACAGGACATACAAGCCGCTCAAGCGGGAGTATGACGCCTACACCGACAAGAACCTCACGCGTACGCCCGAACTGGACGCACTGCAGGCCAAGATGATCCGCAGCAACACCCGCCGCCAGGTCTACCTGGGACTGACCGTCGCCTCGTACATCTATTTCATCGGCGATGCGGCGGTAAACTACTCGACCAACGACGTGTCGAATGTCAAGAAGGCCACAACGCTGGCCTGCATCTTCCCCGGCGCGGGGCAGATCTACAACAAAAGCTACTGGAAAGTCCCCTTCGTGGTCGGAGGTTTCGCGGCGATGATCTACTGCATCGACTGGAACAACCGCGGCTACCAGCGTTTCAAGAAGGCGTACAGGCTGCTGAACGAGTACGAACAGAACCCCGACAAATTCCCTGACGGGCCTACCGACGAATTCCACGGCCGCTATTCGGCGGATTATATCCGCAACCTGCGCAACAACTTCCGGCGCAACCGCGACCTGTGCATCATCATCTCCGCAGGCCTGTACGTATTACAGATCGTCGATGCCCACGTCGATGCCCACCTCAAGGACTACGACATCTCGGACGACCTGACGATGAACCTCGAACCGATGGTCGACTACACCTACGTGCCCTCGCTCGGCGGCAACCGCCCGGTATTCGGCTTCAACATGAGCATCAAATTCTAACCGATGAGAACCCTCCTGACCATACTGCTGCTACTGGCAGTCGCCGTCCCGGCCTCGGCACTCGACCGCCGCCCCCGCAAAAAAGACAAGAAGAAAAACAAGACCGAAGCCGTCGTAACGCCCCCGACCGCCCCCGTGGCCGAGCAGCAAGCCGCCCCCGAGCCGGAGGAGCCCGAACTTCCCGACCCCGCCGAGGTGCAGTACGACGACATGACGCTCGGGCTCACGGCAGAACAGGCCGATTCGCTGGTCGCCGTGTGGCGCGAACGGCAATGCGGGGATTCCTACCAGGAATTTTTCGACAACTACATCCTGGTCGACAGCACGGCCGAAAGCACGACCCCCGATTCGGTCTATATCCAGCGGCTGCGGGCGCTCGTCTCGCCCATCCAGCTGCCTTACAACAGCATCGTACGGGGTTATATCAACCGCTACACCGATTCGCGCTACGGCACGATCAGCCGCATTCTGGGCATGTCGCAGTACTATTTCCCGCTCATCGAGGACGAACTGCTCAAGGAGGAGCTCCCCGTCGAACTGCGGGCACTGCCGATCATCGAATCGGCGCTTTCCACCACGGCCGTGTCGCCGATGGGCGCCGTAGGCCTGTGGCAGTTCATGCCCTCGACGGGCAAAAGCTACGGACTGGAAGTCAACTCGCTGGTCGACGAACGCCGCGACCCTGTCCGTTCGACACAGGCCGCCTGCCGCTACCTGAAAGACCTCTATGCTATCTATAACGACTGGTCGCTGGCCATCGCCGCCTACAACTGCGGCCCGGGCAACGTCAACAAGGCAATAGCCCGCTCCGGCGGCAACGGGCGCACATTCTGGGACATCTACGACTACCTGCCCCGCGAAACGCGCGGCTACGTCCCCGCATTCATCGGCGCCTCGTACGCCTATGCCTACCACCGCCAGCACGGCATCGAACTCACCGAAGCCCCGATCCCGCTGGCTACGGATACCATCCGCATCGACCGGCTGATGCACCTCGGGCAGATCGCCTCGACGATCGACATCCCGATCGAGACCCTGCGGCAGCTCAACCCGCAATACAAACTCGATATCATCCCGGCCACGACCAAGCCCTATACGCTCGTGCTGCCGCAGCGCAACATCACGCAATACATCGCCAACGAACCTGCGATCTTCGCCAAAGACTCGGCCTACCTCAAGGAGTACATCAACCCGGCGAACATCGACAAGAAACGCCAGGAACGCTCGGGTACGGTCTACGTGGTCAAGAAGGGCGATACGCTGGGCGCCATCGCCCGCCGCTACCGCGTGACCACAGCGCAGCTGATGCGCTGGAACGGCATCAAAAACGCCCATAAACTCCGTCTGGGACAGCGAATCCGCATCGAAGGAAGATAACATGATCCGGGATCACGATACCATCGCAGCCCCGGCAACCGCTGCAGGAGGGGCATTAGCCGTCATCCGCATCAGCGGGGAGGAGGCGTTGCGCATCTGCGACCGTATCTTCCGCGGCCGGGAACCGCTGGCCGCAGCAGCAGGCTACACGGTACACTACGGGGAAATCGTGGACGACGGCCGCGTATTGGACGACGTGCTGGTCACGGTATTCCGTGCACCCCGCTCCTATACCGGCGAGGATGCCGCCGAGATATCCTGCCACGGATCGCAATACATCGTTTCCGAGATCCTGCGGCTGCTCACCGCCTCCGGCGCCCGCATGGCCGGGCCGGGCGAATTCACCATCCGCGCCTACCTCGCCGGCAAGTTAGACCTCTCGCAGGCCGAGGCCGTGGCCGACATCATCGCTTCATCGTCGCGCGCGGCCCATGCGCTCGCCGCGAACCAGATGCGGGGAGGTTATTCCGACGCGCTGGAAGGACTGTGCGAAAAGCTGCTGGAACTCACTGCGCTCCTCGAACTGGAACTCGACTTTTCGGAAGAAGAGGTCGAATTCGCCGACCGCGCGCAACTGCGGGAGGCGATGCAGCGGATCGGGGCGCATATCGACGCCCTGCGCAATTCGTTCACGCTTGGGAATGCCATCAAGGAGGGGGTCGCCGTAGCGATCACGGGAGCCCCGAACGTCGGCAAGAGCACACTGCTCAACCGCCTGCTCAACGAAGAGCGCGTCCTGGTTTCCGACATCGCCGGCACGACACGCGACGTCATCGAGGAGCGGATCAACATCGACGGGGTCGTCTTTCGGTTCCTCGACACGGCGGGCATCCGCGCAACGGACGACCGGCTGGAACAGATGGGCATCCAGCGCACGATGTCGAGCATCGAGCGGGCGCAGATCGTGATTTACATGACCGATGCGGCACGCCTTGCCGCAGGTGCGCCCGTTGCCCCGGAATTCCCGCTCCGTGCCGACCAGAAACTGCTGGTGCTGGTAAATAAAACGGATACGGCACCGGACTGCCCCCTGCCCGAAGGCACGATCGGCATTTCGGCCCGCAACGGCGACGGCATAGAGAGCCTGCGCCGGATATTACGCTCCTTTGTGGATACGGAAGCCCTCTACCACGGCGACGCAATCGTTTCGAACAACCGCCATTATGAAGCCCTCACGGCCGCCGGCGATGCGCTCCGCCGGGCCCTCGACGGGCTCAACAGCGGCCTTCAGACCGACCTGCTGAGCGAAGAAATCCGCCAGGTCATCCACCATGTCGGCAGTGTCACGGGACGCAATTCGTTAGCCTCCGAAGAAGTGCTAAAGCACATATTTTCAAAGCATTGCGTGGGAAAATAAAATTTTGGCATCATGAAAATAATGCCCACAGCAGACATGCCGGGCACCGCGGCCGCACGACGCTGCACGCGGGTATAACCCCATGCGGCGCCCCGCACCGACCTCAGGACACCCATACCCGAAACGGCCCGGCACGCAGAAATTACGCAACAGTTCCGCCCGCGCACGGGAGGATATAATCCCGGATTATGCCGGCCGGGAACGGTGCACCGCAACTGCGGCGATACCTGCCCCCGGGACTTAGAAATTGATCTGGTTGCCTTCCGCGAACAGGGAATCGAGGATCACGTACAACTCCGACTCCAGTTCTTCGGGTTCGAGGTCACCACCCAGCGAGAAGAATTTCCCCGGGGGCGTGCAATACTGCACCGTGCTGGCCGCCTCGCAGGATTCGATACCGCAGACGATCACCGCATCGACGTCGTCCTCATGGCGCAGCATGGCATTGTAGAAGGCGAGCAACTGCCGCGGGGTGCCCATCGGCGGCACCAGCACCACGGTTCCCGAAGGCTGGAACTTATCGGGTGTACTTATCAGTTTGAGGCCGTATTTCCCGGCGATTTTCCCGGCGATTTCCGCCGATACTCCATACAGTACGATATTCATAACCATCGTTATTTACAAAAGACATGGCCGCATCCCAAAATTCATTACAGCATCGTGTTCCATATTACCATGCCTTTCCGGTTTGTCAATTCTCAAAATTTCCGCCGCACGGCTTGCAGGAATACGTCCGGGTTCCGCCCGGCCGCGCGCCTGAACCTTGCATCGAAAAACAGGACAGTAATCCCTGCAAAACGCCGATTGCATAAAATCCCAAAGCATCATACGACCGAAACCAGACGCCCAGTCCGCGGGGCTTTCCGACAACGAATCGATCTGGCAGGTCTTCTGACTGACCCCTGTCCCGAAGCCTTCCCGCCCCGCGGGGCAGTGGCTGAGATATTCGGAACGTCACGGGGCTTCACAGCAGCGGGACTGTCCGGGATTTGCACCCGATTCCCTTTTCACACCCTCCCGCGACGGGGAGCGGAGAACCAAATCTGAAGCAAATATAGCGGATTATTCCGAAAAATTGTCCGGAAATCCGGATTATTTTCACAAACCGGCACCACGGCACGGTAAAACCGCTATTTTTACCTCGTGGATATTTCGCTTCCATATACGGCCCGGGATTTTTCGGCGGAACTTCCCGCTGCCGATTACATCGCCCGTTTCCGCGATGCCGAACGGATCGGGGGCTACTGCCGCGCCTGCCCCAATTACGGGCGCAGCTGGGGATGCCCCCCTTTCGGATTCAGCGTCGGGAGGTACCTTTCCGGCTACGCCACGGCACAGCTCACCGTTACGAAAATCGTTCCGCAAAAGCAGGGGCTCCCCTCGTCGGAAGCCGGACGGCTGATCCTGCCCGAACGCAGACGCCTCGAACAGCAATTACTCGGGATGGAACGGCAGTACGGCGGCCTATCGTTCGCCTACGTCGGGACATGCCTCCACTGCCCTGAAGGCACCTGCACACGTCCCGACGGGAAGCCCTGCCGACACCCCGAACTGGTGCGCCCGTCGCTCGAAGCCTGCGGATTCGACATCGGCAAAACTACCGCCGAGCTCTTCGGCATCGACCTGAAGTGGGGCACGGACGGCAAATTGCCCGAATACCTAACCCTCGTCTGCGGATTCTTCCACAACGCCGGACATGTGACATGGAACGGATAAAGGCGGTTTTCAACTGGAGCGGCGGCAAGGACTCCGCCCATGCCCTGCTGCGGGCGATGCAGTCGGGCAAATACGAAATCGTCGCATTGCTGACGACCGTAAACCGAGACACGCACCGTTCGACCATGCACGGCATCCCGACCGCCCTGCTGCAGGCACAGGCCGACAGTATCGGCATCCCCCTGCACATCGTCGACCTCACCCCGAAAGGCAATATGGAGGACTACGGGGCTGCCATGTTCCGTGCCGTGGAGCATTTCAAGGCGCAGGGCGTAACCTGTTTCATCTTCGGGGACATCTTCCTGCACGACGTACGCAAATACCGCGAGCAGAAACTCGCACCCCACGGCATCGGGATCGCGGAACCGCTCTGGGGAAAATCCTCCAGCGACGTGATGCACGACTTCCTTGCCTCGGGGCTCAGGACGGTCATCGTCACCACGATGGCCGACAGCCTTGGCGCCGACGCCGTCGGGCGCGAGATAGACCCCGCATTCATCGCCTCGCTGCCTGCGGGCGTCGATCCCAACGGCGAAAACGGCGAATACCACACATTCTGCTACGACGGGCCGATCTTCCGCACCCCCGTCCCGTTCCGGCTCGGCACGCCTTTGCGCCGAAGTTACCGCATCCGCCTTGACGACGGGTCGGAAAAGAGCTATTCCTATTGGTTCGCCGACCTGCAGCAGGCATAATACGGCACCGGAGCGGGAAATTAGCCTCAGGGCGCTCCCCCTTAAAATATTCCGATTATCTTTGCCCCCGTAAAACCGAAGGGCAAGCCGTGAGGCCGAGATCGGGAATCACGACCGCCCGGTCAATTTCAGCCGGGTACACAAGTCGAAAAAGGTCTATGACCGCAAAAAGCTGAGGGCAGATGATAAAAGGCATCTGCCTTCATCGTTTCCATGCGGCGGCCGCCTCCGGGGACGAAACGGGTTCACGGCACCCCTACTATCCTCCCCACCCTCGGCAAGAACCGGGGCTAACGCTTCGGCGCACGGATCCGTTGTGCAATGAGCGTATCGGCGGCGTAGCGCCCGGGGCCGGCTGCGTACATCAGGACGAAGACAACCAGGTAAACCAGCGCCAGCTCACGTGCGGCAAAGGGATCGCCGCCGTGTACCGCAAAGAAAGCCACACACATCGTAAAGACCATCGGGATGAGCGCCAGCCGGTAGAGTAACCCGGCCACACACCCGGCCGCGCAGACGACCTCCCCGAAAACGGCCAGCACGAGCGACACCCGGCTCCCGACACCCAACGGATCGGGGAACGTCGCCGAGAGCGCCTCGAAGTTCTGCAACTTGGCGATGCCGTGCGACATCAGCAGCAGGCCGAAAACGACACGCGCAGCAAGCAACAGCCACGAGCTGCGGGAATCCCGGGGTTCCCCCGGGAACAGGAAATTCAGGATAGCGGACATGATAGCGGCATTTAGTACTGCGAAGATCAAAATAAATACCGGATTTTCCAATATTTCGATGCATAATCTCCCGCTGCCGTACCATGCCCGACCCCGGCGGCAACATATACTCGTTCCCGGGACACGGCGGCCCGCAATTTTTCGTACCTTTGCACACGTACATCAATATTCCACCATGGTTCAGCAAGCAGAATTCACACTCACGCCTCGCAGCCGCGGGTTCCACCTGGTTACGGACGAGGTACTGTCCCACCTCCCGCCGCTGCCCGACGCCGGACTGGTACACCTCTTTGTCAAGCACACCTCCGCAGGGCTTTCGATCAACGAAAACGCCGACCCCGACGTGCGTAACGACCTCGGGGCGATCTTCGACCGGCTGGTAGGCGAACGCGAGGTCTACTACACCCATACGCTCGAAGGCGACGACGACATGCCCGCACATGCCAAATCGACGCTCACGGGCGTCGAACTCACCGTTCCCGTCACCCGCGGCAGGCTCAACCTCGGCACCTGGCAGGGGATTTACCTCTGCGAGTTCCGCAACCGCGCCCCGGGCCGCCGCATCGTCGCCACGATCATCGGGTAAACCGCGAATCCCGCCGCAGGGAGGGGGCACACGCTGGCCGGGAATTTGCGTATCCACGCATAAAACCAAAACAGGAAAAACCATGGCCACACACACCGACGACCGCCTCACCGCTGCAGAGCGGCACGAACTTCCCGATTCGGCATTCGGCATCCCCGAAACGCGCGAATTCCCGCTCGTCGACGCCGAGCACGTCCGCGCGGCGGAAGCCTATTTCCGCTATGCACCCGAAGCGAAGAAAGCCGCACTGGCGCGGCGCATACTCGCCAAAGCCGCCGAATTCGGCGTGCACGTACAAAGCCCGACCATCCTCAGCCGGGCTGAAAAATCCTGACCCGCACGGCCGGAGCAGCAGCCGGGCTCCCCGCCAAACCCCAGCAGCGCCCCAACCCCATAGAAACGACATGAAGCGGCGGCAGGAATACCCCTGCCGCCGCTTCATGCAACGATCCTCCCGGGCCCGGACACCCGGCTGCACCTTCCCGGTTCAGGCATCTTCCAGCACCTTCCGGCCGGCATCCGAAACTCCCGCCCGAGGTAGGCGAAGGGCGCGGGGTTGCCCCGCACCCCTGCGCCATTATTCTTTGGAGGTCGAAATCACCAGTTCGCCCTTGTTCAGCGCATCGTGCGACACGAACCAACCGTCGACGGGCTTGCCGCCGCAGGTGATGCCCGTGATCTTACGCCCCTGACCGTCGTGGCGGATCGTCCAGCGGTTGCCGTCGCCCAGCGCGACCTGCACCTTGTCGAACAGCGGCACGGTCACGATATATTCGGGGTCGGCCGGCGAATAGGTGTAAAGGCCGATGGCATTGAACACGTACCACGACGACATCTCGCCCGCATCGTCCATACCGCACAGCGCCAGCCCTTCCGGCCCCATACCGTAGAAGCGGTCGAGAATGTAATCCAACAACTCCTGCGAACGCTCCTGGCGACCGATGAAATAATAGAGGTACGGGAAACTGTGGTCGGGCTGGTTGCCGTGGCAGTACTGGCCGATGAAGCACGAGAGGTTGTCCACTTCGTATCCTTTCCACGGAATCGAGAAGAGTTTGTCCAGCTGTTCGCCGAACGCCTCGCGGCTCGGGAAGAGGCCGATCAACCCCTCGGTATCGTGCGGTGCGAAGAACGCCTGCTGCCAGGCATTCGCCTCGCGGTACATATATTCATAGTAGGGATACTGGTCGTCGAAGGGCGTGATCCACTCGCCGTTTTCGAGGCGCCCGCGCATCAGCCCCGTCGAGGGGTCGAAGAGGTTCTTGTAGTTCGACGTGCGCTTCATCAGCATGTCGCGGTTCTCCTTGTCGCCCAGCGCATCGGCCAAGAGGGCAACCGCATAGTCGTCGTAGCTGTACTCCAGCGTCTTGGTCACAGCAGCCTTGCAGACCGTCCACGTCACGGGGTTCTCGACGTCCATTTCCGAAATGTACCCCTTGGCGACATACTCGTCGAGCCACGGGCGGCTCGGGCCCTGTACCGTAGCGTTGCGCAGCACGAGGTTGTAGGCACGGTTGACGTCGAAGCCGCGGTTGCCGCGCAGGTATGTCCCGGCCACGAACGCCGAAGCGTGGTCGCCGTGGAAGAACGTGGGCATGAACCCGCCCCGTTTCTCGCCCTTGTCGACATCGGAGCTGATGACGTCGGCCGCCACATCGGGAGCCAGCATCCCCAGCAGGATCAGCTTATTGCGGTAGTCATCCCAATACGACGGGCCCGTATAGTAACGGAAACCGGGATTGATGACCTTTCCATCGACATCGGTGAACTCACCGTTCACGTCGCTGCGCAGCGCCGGCCAGAGGAACGAACGGTAGAGGCTCGAATAGAACAGCCCCTTTTCCCGCTCCGTGCCGCCTTCGACGCGGATCCGCCCCAACAGGTCGTTCCACGTCGCCGTAGCCTCGGAGCGCACCTCGGCGAAACTCTTGCCGAGCATCTCGGCCTCGAGGTTCTCGCGGGCGTTCTTCTCGCTCACGAACGAGAACCCGATCCGGAGCTCCAGTGCCCCGTCACCCTCGCCGAAACGCACGATGCGCACCTCGCGGTCGCCCTCGACGACGGGCTCTATCCCGGTCACGGGGCGGTTCGCCACGGCGTAGAAATACATCTTCTCGCCGGTCTGCTGCCAGCCGGCGAACACGTTATCACCCTCCTTGCGGATATCCCACGCACGCACATGCTCGTTCGAACGCTGCAGGTCTGCCAGCACGGCGGGCGCGGCACCCGCGGGATAGGTATATTTATGGAATGCACAGCGCAGCGTCGAGCTGAGCTGTGCATCGACGCCGTAACGGTCGAGGAATACCTGGTAATACCCCGGGGCGGCCGACTCGCGCTCGTGGCTGAACGGCGAGCAGTAGTCGCCCGGCGTGGGCGTCCCCGTCACGGGCAGCAGGGGAATATGGCAAAGGTTCCAGTGCCCCTTGTTGGTGTGCGTAAAACCGTAGATCACGGAATCTTCATACTGGTACCCCGCACCGCTGTGGAACTTGGTGACGGGGCTGACCTGCACCATGGCGTTGGGCAGCGACGATCCGGGGAAGACCTCGGCGCCCCATGTCCGTTTGGTGGGTTTGAATCCCAGGTCGACGCTGTCCCACAGCGTCGCCGTCCCCAGCATGGGGTTCACATAGTCGGTAAGCGGCTTCTGCGCAGGGGCGCACCCCACGGCAAAAGCGAAAAAAGCGATACAAAGTCTCGATTTAAGCATAAGCGGTCAGATTTACGTTTCAGACAAAATTAGCGCATTTTGCAGGGCTCCTGCAAGCCCATTCGGGCAAAAAAGCTATCTTTGTCCCGCAGGCAGACTACTCTTGCACAAAATCGGACACCAAGGCATGGAATCGCTTTCGCAAATACTGGCCGACTGGGGCTATTGGGGACTTTTCTTCTCGGCATTCATCGCCGGGAGCATCCTCCCGTTCAGCTCCGAAGCCGTGATGATCGTGCTCGTGCACATGGGGCTCGACCCGGTATTGTGCGTCGCAGCCGCATCGCTGGGCAACACGCTGGGCGGCATGAGCTGCTACTGGATCGGCACGCTGGGAAAAAGCGAGTGGGTCACCCGGCTGGGCGTGAGCGAAAAACAGCTGGCACGGGCGCGCAGGTTCCTCTCCGGGCGCGGGGCGCTGATGGCCTTCTTCGCATTCCTGCCCACGATCGGCGAGGCCATCGCCATCGTGCTGGGGCTGATGCGCAGCAACGTCTGGCTCACGGGCGGCTCGATGCTCGCGGGCAAGACCCTGCGTTATATCGTCGTACTGGCGACCTTCGAAGGCGCCGCATCGCTTTTCTGACATGGATCTCGAAATTGTAAAGACAGACACGCCGCAGCGCGACCTGCTGCTGCTGGCCGACGAATCGGAAGAGTCCGTAGCCGACTACGCCGACCGCGGCACAACCTATGTCGCACGTCGTGACGGGGAAATCCTCGGCCAGTATGTATTCCTGCATACGCGGCCGTTCACGGCCGAAGTGGTCAATATCGCCGTCGTCCCCGAACACCAGCGCAAGGGTATCGCCACGGCCATGCTCCGCCACGCCGTCGCCACGGCCCGTGCGGCCGGGTTCCATCTTCTCGAAATCGGCACGGGCGATCTGGGCGTGGGACAGATTGCGCTCTACGAACGCTGCGGGTTCGTCCGCTGCGGCGTCGACGTGGACTATTTCAGCAAACACTACCCCGTTCCGTTTTTCGAAAACGGCGTCGAGTGCCGCCACATGGTGCGCCTGCGCATGGAACTCAAATAACAGGTTATGTCGGTCAGTTGGAACCCGTGGCACGGATGCCGCAAGCTCAGCGAAGGCTGCCGCCACTGCTACGTCTACCGGCAGGATGCGCAGCACGACAAGGACAGCCGCGAGGTACGCAGGACAACGGCCTTTAACCTCCCCGTGCGCCGCACGCGCGACGGACGCTACAAAGTCCCGCCCGGCGAGATGGTCTACACCTGCTTCACGTCCGATTTCCTCGTCGAGGAGGCCGACGCATGGCGCGCCGAAGCGTGGGAGATGATCCGCATACGCAGCGACCTGCGCTTTTTCTTCATCACCAAGCGTATCGACCGCCTCATGCAGGTATTGCCGCCCGACTGGGGCGGAGGCTACGAAAACCTCGCCGTGGGCTGCACGGTCGAGAACCAGGCGATGGCCGACTACCGGCTGCCTTTGCTGCTGGACGCCCCCCTGCGCCACAAGCTGGTCATCTGCGCCCCGCTGCTCGGGCCGCTCGACATCGCACGATACCTCGTCCCCGGAATCGAAGAGGTTTCCGTCGGGGGCGAATCAGGCAACGAAGCCCGCCCCTGCAATTACGACTGGGTACTTTCGATCCGCCGCCAATGCGTCGCGGCAGACATCCCCTTCGTTTTCCACCAAACCGGTGCACGGCTTGTCAAGGACGGGCGCCTTTACCGCATCCGCCGCCCGTACCAGCATTCGCAGGCCCGCAAGGCCGGGATCGACTACAAGGCAAAGCGATGAGGTGAGCCCCCCTATCCGCCCTGCAGGCGCTCCGGCATCCGGTCCTTGTTTTCCCACATCCCGCTCCCGGCCCTCTTCACAAGGCCATTCCCGCGCCTCCTTCCCGGCCGGTACGGTTCCGGCATGCGGCAAACCGCCGCATTTCAGCCCCGCAATCTCCCTCGGGAATCGCCCCTGCCCGACACCTCGCCCGATACCCCGGAATCGCTTTCCCCGGAATCATACCCCTCAATAGCCCCCCCCGGAATAGCTTCTCCCCAATAGCTCCCCGGAACTGCCCCCCCCCGCCATCCGGCCCGGATGCGCAGGCTGCCGGGTCACCCGGCAAAAGCAGCCGCCCCGGGAAACCGGGGCGGCAGACTCAGCAATCAGGTTCGCTGCGAATTATTCGGTTGCCGTGGCAAGCGGCGAAGCCTGCTGGTAAACGCGGGCCGCCAGTTCCTTGTCGAGCGTATAAAGCCCGAACTTGTTACCCTCGACAGCCTCGCAGGCGGTAATCATGTCGCGTGCCGACTCCTCCTCCTCGACCTGCTCGTCGACGAACCATACGAGCATGTTCGACGATGCAAAATCCTTATCTTCGGCAGCGATGGCTGCCAGGTTGTTGATCATCGAAGTCACCACCTTCTCATGCTCCAGCGTGTCCTTGAACATATCGAGCGGCGACGTCCACTCGGTACGCACCTCCTCGATCGGCTTCAGCACGACCTTGGCATCGCGCGAATTGATGTAGTTCATCAGGATACGGGCATGATCCTGCTCCTCGCGGAACTGGACGAAAAACCAGTTGGCCACACCTTTCAGCCCCTTGTTCTCGGCGTCCATCGACATCGAAAGATAAAGATAGGCCGACCACAGCTCGGCGTTGATCTGCGCATTCAGTGCGTCATGTAATTTCTTGCTTAACATAGTAATATTGTTTTAAGTTTGTGTTTGTATTTTCTTTTCCTGATACAAATATACAATAGTTTCTACTAATTTGTACGAAAAACACATCATATTATTTTATAACGATATAGCTCTATGTTATAACAAAAAAAACGGGGCCCGCACCCAGGGATGCAGGCTCCGTACAAATATGCGGGACGATCAGAGCAGGGTGCCGTCCCCGAGGATACGCACCGTCGCCTCCCGTTCGGATCGCGAGTCTTCCATGTCGAAGGCGTACCATACGCGGTCGGGGCTTTCGTAGAGGTCGGCATCGTCGATCTCCCACGTGCCGTACTGCGATGACTGCAAAGCCCGCCTCACCACATCCGGAATCTCCGAAAGACGCAACTCGGTCTTCGTCCACAGCCAAGCGCCGCCCGTACCGAAGCACACTTCGAGCGCTTTCCCGGCGAAGATGATATCGACCTCGGTATTTCCCTTCTCCCGCTCCGCGTCGATGATACGGGCACCGGGGTATTTCCGGGCGATGAAATCGCTGACTGCCTTCGGCAGTTCCTGCGGGAGCATATCGCCGTGGTCGCCGTTACCGTCCGTATCGGCCGCCTCGCGCAACAGCACGCCGTCTTCGGAATAATAGAGGTCGAATTCCTGCCTGGCGTGTTCGACTTCGATCACGTAGACCGTCTCCTGGCCGTTGCGCTGCAACTTGTCCACGTCGTCCACATGCCAGGCGGCATAATCGCCGGCCTCGTAGGCTGTACGCACCGCCTGGGGCAGCTCGGCATAGGAGATGTCCTCCTCGGTCATGTGCCATTTGCCGGCGGCATCGAACCATGCCTGCATGACCGTGCCCGCGCTGCGGAAATCGGCGACTACATATCCGCCCCTGTCTTCCCATTCGACATGGCTCGCAGCGGGGAACATTTTCCCGAAAGCACCCTGCACGGCGGCCGGCACCCTTACCGATTTCCTATCGTCGTCTTCACAACCCGCCATCGCACCCAGCGACACGAGTCCCATTACCAATACCGTGAATTTCTTCATACGATTCCGAATTTGAGGTTAATACCGGGATTAATCGTCGATGTCTATCAGACGGAATTTCAGGTCGAATTTCAGGTCGAGGCCGTTGTCCAGTTCAACTTCATAGTCGCGGCGGTCGCGGTCGATCGCCGTGACCTTGCGGTCGGGATAGTTCTTGGCGACATAGTCACGGATCTGCTGCGGCACGATGGCGGCCGGCACCTCGCCGTATTTGCATTCGACATCTTTCCACTCGCCGTTCTTCGTGAATTCGACCTTCGCGCCGTTGACGAACACCACCTTGTAGTCCTTGTCGAAAAGTTCCTCGTCCACTTTGGACAAGGCGACCTCGATGCCGCCGAAATGCGTCTTGATAAATTGCTGTGCCGAGGCCGGAAGTTCGCCGACTGCGATCGGACGGTCGTTACCCGCGAATGCGGGGGCGGAAGTTGCAATCAGGGCTGTGCCTGCGAGAATCATCATGAGCTTTTTCATAATCGTTTCAATATTAGGTTTGACTTATATTCACAGTGCAAAGTTGCGACCCAAAGCTGAAACGAATTTGAAATAATCGGCCCCGATCCGTTTTTTTTCGTTTTTTTATATCCGGAAATGCACCGAGAAACAGTGGCACCTATTTATATAGGAGTACCCCACGCGCAGCCCGTAAAGGCGGCACACGGCGTCGACGATCGAGAGGCCGAGCCCCGTCGAGCCCTCCTTCTTCGTCCCCTGGTAAAAGCGCTCGAAGATATGCTCCGCGTCGAGTGCGCCCCCGCCGCCGCTGTTGCAGACGCGCAGTTCATGCGGGGCAACAGTGACCGACACCGTCCCGCCCCTGTCACCGTGGACATAGGCGTTTTTCAGCAGGTTCGACACCAGGCTGGCCGCCAGCGACGGATTCATCCGCGCCGACAGGTGCCCCTGCTCATGCAGTTCGAAACGCATTTCGCGCCCGGCGTAGATCTCCTCCATATCCTCGGCCGTGCGCCGCACCTGGGCGTTGAAATCGACCTGTTCCGTCTCGGGGAACTGCCCGTTCTCGATCTTCGAAAGCAGCAGCAGCGAGCGGTTGAGCCGCACGAGGTAGTCCAGCGTCCCCTGCACCTTCAGAATTTCGCCGAGCTGCGCCTCGGTCAACGCCGAACCGTCGTCCACGAGCATTTCCAGCCGGTTGCGGCAAATGGCCAGCGGGGTCTGCATCTCATGCGAGGCATTGCCGATGAATTGTTTCTGGCGTTCGAACAGGGACTCCGCCCGCTCGGCATAACGGTTCGCCGCCTCGTTCAGCCGCCGGAACTCGATGACCTTCGTGTCGTTCACCAGCGGGGCGTTCTTCCCGCCCACGGTATAACTGTCGAACCATCGCAGCAGGGCATAGAGCGGCCGCAGAGTGCGATGAAGCACCAGCACGTTGACCAGCAGGATCGTCAGCAACAGGAAAAGATAGAGATATACGATCCACCAGAGGATGGCCTCCTGCAGGTCGTCCTTTTCGATGGTCGGGGTCATCACGGTCAGCTCCTTGTAACGTCCCCCGCTGTCGCGGAATATCGTCCGCAGCACCCGCGCCGGCTCGTCGTCGTCCTTGTCGGGAATGAAAAACACCTCGTCCGAGAACTCCATCCGGGGCCGCCCTTCGGCGTACTCCGCCGACACGTCGTGCAGGTAATAGCCGTTGTTGCTGCCCGAATAGGCCGCAGGCAACTCCCGCCCTGCGAGGCTCCGCGTGACCAGCATCTCGGCGTAATTCTCCAGGGAATCATCCACCTCGTCATTGATCTCGTCGATCATCGTCAGGTAGAACAACACGGCCCACCCCGCCAGCAACAGCGAGAGGGCCCAGGACATGTGCAATACGATGCGATAGACCAACCTCATGGGGCAACGAGTTTATAGCCGAACCCATAGACGGCCCGGATCTCGATGTCGGCCTGCGCGTCGTGGAGCCGGCGGCGCAGGTTCTTCATCTGGGCGTATACGAAATCGAAATTATCAGCCTGGTCGATATGGTCGCCCCACACGGCTTCGGCCAGCGTGGCCTTATCGACCATATGGTTCGGGCGGCTCATGAAATAGTAGAGGATGTCGTACTCCTTGCGCAGCAGTTCCACCTCGCACCCGGCCACCTCCACACGGCGGCTGTCGGGGTAGAGGCGGACATTCCCCACGTCGAGGCTCTGCTGCCCGTCGCGCTGGTGACGGCGCACGACGCTGCGGATACGGGCGCTCAGTTCCGCCAGGTGGAACGGCTTGGGCAGGTAATCGTCGGCCCCGAGCTCGAGCCCCTCGACCTTGTCATCGAGCGAATCCCGGGCCGAAATGATGATCACGCCGGCAGGTTTTCGCTGCCGCCTGAGCTCTTCGAGTATCCGCAGGCCGCTGCCGTCGGGCAGCATGATGTCCAGCAGAATACAGTCGTAATCGTATCCGGCGATCTTTTCGAGCGCCGATGCGTAATCGGACGCCTGCTCGACCACATACTGTTCGCGGCGCAGCGTCTGCACCATGATCTCCCGCAGGGAGGGTTCGTCTTCCACGATCAGGATTTTCATAAGCAGCAATATTCTTCGGGGCAAAGTTAGACCGCGAATCCGAAAAGAATCTGAAACCGCGGCAGCAATGCCCAAGTCCAAATATACGAAAAATCCCGCATCCGCCGCTCCGGCACGTGCGGTTCCGGTACGGAAAGGGCGGAAACCGTATAAGTTTCCGCCCCACCTGTGCTTTCGGGCGGGCTCCCGCCCGCACCGGATTATTTCTCGGCAGGATCGACCTGGCAGGCTTTCGAACCGTCGTAAGCCCACTTCACATAGATGGCACCCCACGTATACCCGCCGCCGAATGCCGACAGGATCAGGTTGTCGCCCGGCTTCAGCTCCTTCTCGTAGTCGTAGAGGCACGAGGGGATCGTCGCCGCCGTAGTGTTGCCGTTGCGGTCGATATTGATCATGCACTTGTCATGGTCGAGCCCCATGCGGCGTGCCGTAGCGTCGATGATGCGCAGGTTGGCCTGATGGGGAACCAGATAACGGATGTCGTCCGAGGTAAGGTTGTTGCGCTCCATGATCTCCACCGATACGTCGGCCATCTTCGAAACGGCGGCCTTGAATACGGCGTGTCCGTCCCACATGATCGTGTGCCAGTTGTTCTGCACGGTCTCGATCGAAGCCGGATAGCGCGAACCGCCGGCCTTCATGTAAAGCTGCAACTCGCCCGAGCCGTCCGAACGCAGGATCTCGTCCAGCACGCCGTAACCCTCCGTATTGGGTTCCAGCAGCACGGCTGCGGCACCGTCGCCGAAGATCGGACAGGTAGAACGGTCGGTATAGTCGACGATGGTCGACATCTTGTCGGCGCCGACCACGACTACCTTCTTGCACGATCCCGACTCGATGAACTTGGCGCCCGTCGTCAGTGCGAAGAGGAACCCGCTGCAAGCCGCCGAAACGTCGTATGCGAAAGCGTTTTTGCAACCCGCCTGGTCGGCGATCAGATTACCCGTCGAAGGGAAGAACATATCGGGGGTCACCGTGGCGCAGATCACCAGATCCACCTCCATCGGGTCTACGCCCGCCTTGTCCAGCAGGTTGATGACCGCGCGGGCACCCATATAGGAAGTGCCGACGCCTTCGCCCTTGAGGATATGGCGCGTCTTGACGCCGATATGCGACATGATCCACTCGTCGGACGTGTCGACCATGGTGCTTAATTCTTCGTTGGTGAGGATATAATCGGGGAGATATAGACCCACACCGGTAATTGCTGCTGTTATCTTGCCCATTAACTGTTTCTTTACCTAATGATTATTAATTTTTGAAAGCGCGCTGCAACTTGGCGGTCAGATCCGCCGTAATGCACCGCTCGGTCGAAAGGATCATGCTCCTGATTGCCTTGGGCGATGAGATGCCGTGGCCGATGACCACAGGCGCATTGACACCGAGCACGGGCGTGCCGCCCACGTTCTCGTAATTCATCGCATCCCAGAAAGCGTTTCCGCCGCCGAGTTTCTTGTTGATGTGGTAGAGGCCCTCGGCCATCTTCAGCACCGTGTTGCCCACGAAACCGTCGCAGACGACCACGTCGGCGACCTTGCCCGTGAAGAGGTACGATGCCTCGACGTTACCCACGAAGTCGATGCGGCCGTCAGCCTTCAGCAATTCATACGTGGCCTTGGACTGCGTATTGCCCTTGGTCTCCTCCTCGCCGATGTTGAGCACGGCTACACGGGGTTTCCGGATCCCGAGTACGGCTTCGGCATAAATCGAGCCTATCAGCCCGTACTGCGCCAGCACTTCGGGTTTGCAGTCTACGTTCAGCCCCACGTCCAGCAACAGCGCGGGATGCCCCGTGACCGTAGGAATGATGGATGAGATCGTGGGACGGATGACTCCTTCGATCGGTTTTACGGCGTACATCGACCCGACCATCATGGCGCCCGTGCTGCCGGCACTGGCAAAACCGTCTATGGCCCCTTTGGCCAAGTAGCCGAAACCCACCGTGATGCTGGAGTCGGCCTTGGCCTGGAACGCCTTGGCGGGATGATCGCCCATTTCGATCACCTCGGTAGTGGCGACGATGTCGAACCGTTCGGCAGGACAGCCTTCGGCCGCGAGCACGGCCTTGACCTTCGCCTCGTCGCCGAACAATACGATACGGCTGTCCGGCCCGATCGCATCGAGTGCCATGACAGCCCCCTTGACCGCAGCCTCGGGCGCATAATCGCCCCCCATGGCATCTACACCAATCTTTAACATAATCGTGCGATTTGGTTAAATTTCATCTCCTGCCCTCCCTGCGCCGGCATCCCGGCCATAGGCCGGACGGCCGCACGCAACAAAGACAGGTGCTTGCATAAACTAAAAAGAGGGCAGCCTCGCGGATGCACTCTTTAACCCTGCCGATTTATTCGGCAGCCTTTTTCTCGATCGCCAGCTTTCCGCGATAGAAACCGCATTCGGGGCATACGCGGTGATACAACGTCGCTGCGCCGCAGTTCGAGCAGATGACCACCGTCGGAACGACAGCCTTGTAATGAGTTCTTCTCTTATCGCGTCGCGTCGACGAGACTTTGTGTTTAGGATGTGCCATTTTACAATATAAATTATAAGTTTAACGTATTTCCAGTCAAATATTCCCCGGCCCGGGACAAAAGCGCCTCCCCGGCCGGAAATAGCTTATTCCTTTCGTTCTGTTTGCGTCCCGTCCCCCCGGTCGGCCTCCATCTGCTCCTTGAGCGCGGCCAGCTTGGCCCATTCGCCCTCGTTGCGGCCCTCGGCCTCGGCCCGGGCTTCGATCCCCCCGAACTCCTCGTCGGAAACGATGCGGAAGCGTTCCAGCATCTCGGGATTGCACTCCCCGTCGGGATGCACCCGCTGGTAAGGCAACGCCAGCACGATACTCTCGTAGATGTACTGCGTCAGGTCGACTTCGTCCTCCATCGGCAGCAGCCACATGACTTCGCCGTCGTACTCGTGCACCTCGTCCGAGAATTTCACCAGCAACTGCCCCTCGTAGTGGATCGGCACATTGCAGTCTTCCAGGCAACGGTCGCACTCCACGACGACACTACCGTCCACGGTAACATCGAGCGTAAGCATCGACTCGCCGCGCTCCAGGGCGACCGAGACATCGCAGTCTCCGTCCTTGATCTCCGTACTGCCGTAAGCCCTGAACAACCCGCCGTCGACCTTGAAATGAAAGTCGTGCAGGCCGCTCCTGAGCCCCCTGTAAGCAATCGTATATCTTTTTGTTTCCTCCATAGGAGCGCATTTAGGGCACAAAGTTACGAAAATATAAGACATTTGCAAAGAAAATGCAGAGTTTTAGCATCCCCGCACTCCCGGATATCCGGTCGCCCGCCCGCAGAAGAGGCACGGCACAGGCTCCGGAAATTCCGGCCGCGGATTCCATCTTCGGCAAAAATCGCTATATTTGCACCGTATGGCAACAAAAGAGGGATTCACAATCGAGATTTCGAGCCGCTACGAAGGTTGGTGGCGCTACAACGTCGCACTGATGTGCGGCTGCTTCGACACGGCGGGCAACCGCACGGGCTTCGCATCGGCCGAGGCACATGTCGCCGACGTCGGCTCGAACCTGCGGGAAAAGCCCGCCGGGATTCCCGGCGACGGCCGCGCAAGCCTCGAAACCGGGCCGTGCGACCACCTTCTGCTCTACATCTATATCGTACCCCATACGCTGCCGGCCGGCAACGACATCGGCGACACGGCACCCTTCGAAGTCGAAATCCGCATCGCATACGGCGGGCGGCGGCTCCGCGCGGAGAAGCGCCTCATCAACCAGTGGTCGGGCGCCTCGATCGAGATGCGCGTGGATTCCGAAGCCCGGTAGCGGGCATCCCGGGACAACGCCCGCCGCCCCGGGACACGCCGCCAGGCAGCCCGGCAACCTCAGCCCTCCCCGCAGCCACAAAAAAAAAGAAGGAACCCACGCGGGTTCCTTCTTCCATTATAGCGACGGCTTACGATTATTTGTTGTTGTAAGCGGCCATCTTCTGAATCAGCATCACGACCTTGTTCGAGTAGCCCCACTCGTTGTCGTACCAAGCCACGAGCTTCACGAAGTTCGGGTTGAGTGCGATACCGGCCTTTGCGTCGAAGATCGAGGTGTTGGCGTCACCCGTGAAGTCGGTCGAAACCACGTCGTCCTCGGTGTACTCGATGATACCCTTGAACTCGTTCTCCGAAGCCTTCTTCATGGCAGCCTTGATCTCGTCGTACGAAGCGCCCTTCTCCAGACGGCAGGTCAGGTCTACGACCGAAACGTCGAGCGTCGGAACGCGGAATGCCATACCGGTCAATTTGCCGTTCAGGGCGGGGATCACCTTGCCTACGGCCTTTGCAGCACCGGTCGACGAGGGGATGATGTTGCCGCCGGCAGCACGGCCGCCGCGCCAGTCCTTCATCGAGGGGCCGTCTACGGTCTTCTGCGTTGCGGTGGTAGCGTGTACGGTGGTCATGAGACCCTCGACGATGCCGAAGTTGTCGTTGATGACCTTAGCCAGCGGAGCGAGGCAGTTCGTGGTGCACGATGCGTTCGAAACGATCTTCTGGCCGGCGTAGCTGTCGGTGTTCACGCCGCATACGAACATCGGGGTGTCGTCCTTCGAGGGGGCCGACATAACGACGTATTTGGCACCGGCTGCAATGTGGGCCTCGGCCTTCTCCTTGGTCAGGAACAGACCGGTCGACTCTACGATATACTCGGCGCCGACTTCGTTCCACTTCAGGTTTGCGGGATCCTTCTCGGCGGTTACGCGGATCACGTTGCCGTTCACGATGAGCTGGCCCTTCTCCACGTTATAGTCGATCGTACCGTTGAAACGGCCGTGTACCGAGTCGTACTTGAGCATGTAAGCCATGTAGTCTACCGGAACGAGGTCATTGATACCTACAACCTCAATGTCTGCATTGTTGCATGCAGCGCGGAATACCAGACGGCCGATACGACCGAAACCGTTGATACCAACTTTGATCTTTGACATAGTTTTATGATTTATTTGTTAATAAAAAAATGCACTATTTTTTCACTGCGCAAAAGTACATACTTTATGTATATTACGCAAATAAAAAATTAAATTTTTTTAGGAACCCGGCTGCCTACTTTGCAGCCAGCTTGGCCTTTTTGGCCATCGCCGAGGCGAATACGAAATCGTTGAGTTCCGGGTTGTCGGCATGCAGGATATCGTCCTTGGTACCCTCCCACCACTTGCGACCTTCGTGAATGTATACAATTTTCTCGCCGATCTCCATCACCGAGTTCATATCGTGCGTATTGATGATCGTCGTGATGTTGTACTCGCGCGTGATTTCGTGGATCAGGTTGTCGATGACGATCGAGGTCTGCGGGTCGAGGCCCGAGTTGGGCTCGTCGCAGAACAGGTAACGCGGGTTGAGCACGATGGCGCGGGCGATGGCCACGCGTTTGATCATTCCGCCCGACAACTCGGCCGGATAGAGGTGGTTGGCGTCTTCCAGCCGCACGCGCTGCAGGCAGAAATCCACACGTTCCATCTTCTCTTTCTCGCTCTGCGAGGTGAAGAGGTCGAGCGGCAGCTTGACGTTCTCCTCGACGGTCGAAGAGTCGAGCAGCGCCCCGCCCTGGAAAATCATGCCGATGTCCTTGCGGATGGCGCGCCGCTCGCGGAAATCGAGACGCGTGAAATTCGTATCGTCGTACCACACGTCGCCCGAATCGGGTTCATGCAGCCCTACCAGCGTTTTCAGCAGCACGGTCTTGCCCGAACCGCTGCGCCCGATGATGAGGTTGGTCTTCCCGGTCAGGAACTCGATCGAGATGTCGTCGAGCACCACGCGCCCGTCGAACGATTTGGTGATGTGCTCGGCACGTATCATATCAGCAGGACTTGCGTAAGGATCAGGTTAAAGATCATGATTACCACGGAACTGGCCACCACGGCGCGCGTCGAGGCGGCGCCCACTTCGAGCGAATTGCCCTTGGCAAAGTAACCGTAGAACGCCGAAATCGAGGTGATGATATAGGCGAACACGGCGGTCTTGATAAGCGAGTAGACGATCGAATAGGGCTTGAAGTCCATCAGCAGTCCGTCGACATAGTCGGCCGGGATCATAATGCCGGTCAGGTAGGCGATGGCCCAGCCGCCGATGATTCCGATGGCGATGCTGAGGATCGTCAGGAACGGGAAGAAGACCACCGCGGCGACGATCTTCGGCAGGATGAGGTACGAAGCCGAATTGACACCCATGATCTCCAGTGCGTCGATCTGTTCGGTAATGCGCATCGTGCCGATCTCCGAAGCGATGCTCGAACCAACCTTGCCGGCCAGGATCAGCGCCACGACCGTCGACGAGAATTCGAGGATCATCGTCTCGCGCGTGGCGTAACCGACCAGCGAACGGGGGATGAACGGCGAATCGAGGTTGATGCACATCTGCAGGGTGATGACCGCACCGATGAATACCGAAATAATGGCCGTCAGGCCGATCGAGTCGATTCCCAGAGACTCCATTTCGTAAATGATGCGCCGGCGGTAGATGGCAGCCTTCTCCGGACGGGAAAAGACCTTTCCCATCAGCATGAAATAACGGCCGATCAACTCAAATATCTTCCACATGGCGCTACTCCTCTCCGGGCTCCTTGGTCTCTTCGAATTCGACATAGTCGCCCACGTCGCGCGAGACCCGTTTCTCGGGCGTTTCCGAGGTTTTATATACCTTCACTTCGCCTTCGCGACCCTTGCGGGGCTCCCCTGCAAAGGGCGAGCCGAAGCCCTGTCCGCCGAAGTTCCCTTCGCCGAACTGTTCTTCCATCCGGCGGCGCATCTTATAGACGCGCCAGCGGAACAGCAGGATCGCCGCTACTACCAATACGATGACTCCCATAATGAAATAGAGAAAAAAAAGTGCGATTCCCCTGAGCAGCGCCGGGGCGCCGACAGCCAGGATGAGGATGACCAGGGTCGTCAGCGGATTGCGCTGCACGAACCTCACCAGGCCATCTATGATCGCTGTCAGAAAATTCATTGCATTTTCGGTTTACAACCCTACAAAGGTAGGGAAAATTATGCGTATTTCAATTAAATGTCGTAAATTTGGTGCCGGAACTTTGCCGGCGGGCGGGGCAAAGCCTTCGGGCAGGCCCTGCCGGGCGCAGGCGGAGTCCGGACGCCGGAGGCGTATTATATAAAACCATACATAAATCCATGAACTCCAATCCGCTCAACAGCCTTACCGCCATCTCCCCCGTCGATGGCCGCTACCGTAATACAACGGGGAAATTAGCCGATTATTTTTCAGAACAGGCGCTCATCCGCTACCGCATCCGCATCGAAGTGGAGTATTTCATCGCGCTGTGCGAGTTGCCGCTGCCCCAGCTGGCGGACATCGACCATACGAAATTCGCAGCCCTGCGCGCCCTGTACCTCGATTTCGCACCGGCCGACGCCGAGCGCGTGAAGGAGATCGAATCGGTCACCAACCACGACGTCAAAGCCATAGAGTACATCATCAAGGAAAAAATGGACAGCCTCGGACTGGGGGCTTACAAGGAATTCGTACATTTCGGCCTCACCTCGCAGGACATCAACAACACGGCCATCCCGCTCTCGCTCAAGGACGCCATGGCAGGGGTTTACTACCCGGCCGTCGAAGAGGTGCGCGACAAACTGGCCGCCTTCGCCGACGAATGGCGCGACGTGCCGATGCTGGCCCGCACCCACGGCCAGCCGGCCTCCCCCACGACGCTGGGCAAGGAGTTCATGGTCTTTGTCGAACGCGTGGAGAAACAGCTCGCCATGCTGCACGACATCGCGGTGCCTGCCAAATTCGGCGGCGCGACAGGCAACTTCAACGCCCACCGGGCAGCCTACCCGCAGTACGACTGGGTAGCCTTCGCCAACAAATTCGTGGGCGAAACGCTGGGGCTCTGCCGCTCGCAATATACCACGCAGATCGAGCATTACGACAACCTCGCGGCGATCTTCGACAACATGAAGCGCATCGACACCATCCTGATCGACCTCTGCCGCGACATGTGGACGTACATCTCGATGGAATACTTCAAACAGCAGATCAAGGCGGGCGAAGTCGGTTCGAGCGCCATGCCCCATAAGGTCAACCCCATCGACTTCGAGAACGCCGAGGGGAATTTCGGCATCGCCAATGCCGTCTTCGGACACCTCGCGTCGAAGCTCCCCGTTTCGCGCCTGCAACGCGACCTGACGGATTCGACCGTGCTGCGTAACATCGGCGTCCCCATTGCCCATGCGGCCATCGCGCTCCGCTCGCTGATGAAGGGGCTGAACAAGGTAATCCTCAACCGCGAAGCCCTCGAGCGCGACCTAGAGAACAACTGGGCCGTCGTTGCCGAAGGCATCCAGACCATCCTGCGCCGCGAAGGTTATCCCAAGCCCTACGAGGCGCTCAAGGCCCTGACCCGCACCAACGCCCATATCACGCACGAGTCGATCGCCGCATTCATCGAGACACTCGACGTGGCCGAGGCGGTGAAAGAGGAGCTGCGCGCCCTCTCGCCCGCGACCTACACGGGCATCTTCCGGTAAAAACACGGGGGCATGCTCCGGGCATCTGTCATTATGACCGCCATCGCGCTCTTGCTCCTGCCGATGGGCATCGCCCTGGTCAGGGAACGGGGCAGGTGGCTCGTTACGGGTTACAAACACCTTTTCAAAGGATACGGGGCGCTGACGGGAAAAGACCGTGTGGCATTCGAACGGAGACTATGCCGGTTTACGGGCAGGTTATTGCTGCTCATCTGCTGCGGGCTGTTCCTGTGCGGTGCCGAAGCGCTCTTGCGGGGATACGGACTGTTCGCCGCAGGCGTGGCACTCGCCTTAACCGGAATCCTTTTCTCCGTCATATATCCGGCCGCAGGCGGCACCTTTCCACCTGCGGGTTCCGAATAACACCCCGCCCCCTGTCCGCACAAAACGACCCGGCCTGCAATCTTCCGATTGCGGGCTCTTTTTTTTGGCATGCGTTTTGCAACAGAATAGTCAACTGCGGACAGCAACCGCAGTGAGGTTTCTTCATTTATTTAAGTTTGGGTTAGTAGTTTTAGGAGGGCAATCCTCCAAGGGCAGCAGGCAATCGTGAGATTCCCTGCTGTCTTGTTATATATTGTCCTCCACCCTTTCACCCCGGCACCCTCACCCCCGATTTATCGCACTTTCAGGCAAGACGAATAAAAAAAATTTGGATTTTCTTGGCAGAAAGGTTACTTTTATCCCGTCACACATTGCACGGCTGCCCCGTAACCTGATTGAATATCCAAAGACGGCCGGCCCTGCGCCAGAATAACAGTATTAACCCACTAATTTCCAAAGTTTAACCACTATGATCAAATCTTTCCTGTCATGGGGAACGGCACTGTTGGTGCTGTGCTCCGGTCTGCTAAGCTCATGCGACGACAAAAACGAGGGGGGGGGGAAATCCTGACCCGACCGTTACGATCGCCATCGGCGACGCCGCATTCAACGCGCTGAAATTCACGCTCACGCTCAAGGATGCGGACAAATGCAGCTACATCTGCGCCAAGGCCTCCGAAACCGTCCCCACGGCCGAGCAAATCCTCGCCAACGGAAAATCCGTAACCGCATCGGGCGTCATCGAGGTCGGCAACCTCGAACCCAATACGGCCTACCGCCTTTCGGCCGTCGCCCAGAAAGGCAATATCAGCGGCAAGGTCTACTCCATCGAACACACCACGTCGGCACCCGGCGTACATCCCGCGGTCGTCCTGACACCGGGCCAGTCCACCACAACGACCCTTACGTTCAACGCCGCCCTGACCGACCCCGAAACCGCAGCCTATGTCTGCCTCGAAAAGACAGAGGGGCTGACCCTTCCCACAGCCGAGGAGATCCTGCGCGACGGCAAAGCCATCGCCGCAACGGGCGAAATCCTGATCGAAAACCTGAAACCCTCGACCACTTATGTCATTGCGGCTGCCGTCGCCAACACCGGGATCTACTCGGAAGTCAACAGCATCGTGATGGCAACCGGAACGCCGACGCCCGTGGTGACACTGGCAGCCGGAGCCCCAGGTATAACGGCGCTCACCTTCACCGTAGGACTGACCGACGCTGAAAAGGCCGCCTACCTCTGCATCGAAAAGGTAGCGGATGCAGTCGTCCCGACTGCCGAGAAGATTCTCGCCGAGGGCACCGCCATCGCACAGGCTGGGGAGATCACCGCAGACAACCTGAAAGAGGGCACGGCCTATATCATCGCCGTCGCAGCATCCAACAAAGAGGTCTATTCCGAAGTCAAGTCGATTGAAATGGCCACCGACAAGGATCTGAGCGGCCCGGCCGTATTCGACCGCCAGGTAGCGGGCGGTTATTACGGCATCCCCGAAGGCGGCAGCTACGGCGAATACATCGTCGTACTGGCCGACGGCGAAACGATCGATGCCGGCGGCGTCCACGCCACCGTCAACGCCGGCCGCGCCATGAGCCTCGATTTATTCCAGATGAAACCCTACAAACTGGACAACATTACCTTGCCGGATCGTACATACAGGTACGCGACCAGCCAGAGCCTTTCGACATTCCACCCGGACAAGACCTACTGCATGGTCAACGACGGCAAGGGGAACATCACGAAAGTGGAATTCAAGGCCGGAACGATCGCAGTGACAAAATCCGGTTCGACCTTTACGATCGAGGCCACGCTGACCACGACCGACGACAACGAGTTCACGGCCAGCTATACCGGCCCGATCACGATCGAGGACAAGACTGCCAGTGCCATCGAGCCCCTGCCCGACCTCGAAAACGACGTCACGAACGCCACCTTCATCCGCGCCCTGGGTAAATACTATAACAACGATGCCGGCACGGCAAACGACTGCGTCGTGAACCTCTACGATGTCCAGCCGACGGTCGGCGACGATTACGACTACCTCATGGGAGCCGGGCACATGGTATCGCTCTACCTCACGACCGCACTTTCCGAAGAAATGGTACTCCAGGAAGGAACCTACACCGTGTCCGACACGGGCACGCCGGGCACCTACACACCGGGCGAGCAGATGGAATTCATGGAATCCATGCTGGCCACGGGTACCTACTGCGAGGAACGCAACGCCTCCAACGAATCGGTTTACGGGTTCATCACGTCCGGCACGGTGACAATCACCAAAGTCGGCACCGACTACCGCTTCGTCCTCGACTTTACGACCGACAAAGGCCGCAAGGTCAGCGGCACCTACGAAGGCGCCGTGGAGATGAGGGACAAACGCCGGTAAGCGCATCCCCCTTCCGCAACCCGGATATTACCGGGAAAGCACACGCAGGATGTCCCCACGGGCATCCTGCGGTTGTTTATGCCCTTTCCCGCCGGCATGTATCATAGCCCGCACCCCCGCCGCACACACAAACGCCTTTCCGACACGGCGCCGCGGCACGGGATTTGCAACATACCGGGTAACTGCGGAACAGCAACCGCAGTGAGGTTTCTTCATTTATTTAAGTTTGGGTTAGTAGTTTCAGGAGGGCAATCCTCCGGAAGGCAGCAGGCAATCGTGAGATTCCCTGCTGTTTTTTTGCGCCCCGTCCGCAGGCGGTCAACACGCAGGCGCAGAGGAGCCCGCGGGGCGCGGAAACGCCCGCATAAACCATGCACACGCCCGAAAAAACATCCGCCCGGCCGCGTTGCGGCATAGAAACTGATTGACGGCCAGTTGTAAAACACAATTCCACATTATGGCAAAACGTAAAAATATCACGACGACACAGCTTGCCCTGATGACCGCGGCGGCGGTTATCAGCCTGCGCGGACTCCCGATGATGGCGCAGGAGGAGCTGACGATGTTCTTCTACATCTTTTTCGCCACGTTCCTGTTCCTAATCCCGGCGGCGCTGGTAGGGGCCGAACTGGGAAGCGCCTTCGCCTCGAAGGGCGGCGGGGTCTACACCTGGGTCAAGGAGGCGTTCAACAAACACCTGGGGTTTACGGCCATCTTCCTGCAATGGATCCAAAACGTCGTATGGTACCCCACCGTGCTGGGCTTTGCCGCAGCCTCGATCGCCTATATGATCGGGATGCCCGGCCTGGCGCAGAACGGACTTTTCGTGGGGCTTTTCTCGATCGCCATGTACTGGTGCGCCACGCTGGTCACGCTGCGCGGCACCTCGGCCATATCGGGCATTACGAGCAAAGGGTTCCTGATCGGCACGGTGCTTCCCGGCATCGTCGTAATCGTCATGGCCGTCATCTGGATGGCCGGAGGCAACCCCGTCGCATTGGAGCACATCCCCGACACCGTCAGCCAGGTCGTCAATATCGACGCGGCGCACCACGTGCATCCGCGCCTCTTCCCGCACATCACGGGCATGAGCGACATCGCATTCCTGGCCGGGATACTGTTGCTCTTCGCCGGCGTCGAGGTACACGCCGTACATGCCCCGGAGCTCGATAAGCCGCAGACCCAGTTCCCGCGCGCCATGTTCCTGGCGGCGCTGATCTCGTTCGGGCTCTTCACGCTGGGTGCGCTGGCCGTGGCGATCATCACCCCCTACGACCAGATCAACCTCCAGTCGGGGCTGTTCACCACGTTCCAGATCGTCTTCGACCACTACCACATCGGCTGGCTCTCGAACGTCATGGGGCTTCTCGTGGCATTCGGCGCACTGGCAGGCGTCATGTCGTGGATTTCGGGCCCGAGCCGCGGCCTGCTGTGGACGGCCCAGGAGGGAGTGCTGCCCTGTTTCCTGCAAAAAACCAACAAAAACGGCGTACAGGTCAACATCCTCATCATACAGGGCTGCATCGTCACGCTGCTCTCATCGCTCTACATCGTCATGGACGACGTGAGCGTGGCGTTCTTCCTGCTGAGCGCACTGACCGTAGGGCTCTACCTGGTGATGTATATGATGATGTACGCTGCGGGCATCCGCCTGCGCTACACGCAGCCCGGCCTGACCCGCAGCTACCGCGTCCCGGGCGGGAACGCCGGCATGTGGGCCATCGGGGGCATCGGGTTTCTGGCCGTGCTCTTCTCGTTCATCGTCACCTTTTTCCCGCCGTCACAGCTGCCCGTAGGCAGCCCGGCCACCTACACATGGCTGGTAGCCGTCGGCACGCTCGTCTTCCTCTCCATGCCGTTCATCATCAGTTTCGCGATGGATCGCAGGGGCGGTACGAATACCCCGGGCACCGGGAAATGACAGCCGGCACGTCCCGGATCGCAAGAAACCGCAGGGGTCGGAGATGCCTACCCCTGCGGTTCCGTATTTTCCTCCCGACACATTCCTGCCTGCCGCTGCGGCATGCCGGAATCCCGACTCCGCCACCCCGGATACCGCGCCCTTATCCCGGGATATCCCCCGGACGCGACACCGTACCCTCTAAAACTCGACGGTGACACCCAACGTAGGGATAAGCGACCCGCTCTGCTGCCTGATATACTTCATGCGGTAACGCTGTTCCGCCGCCGGGGCTCCGGGATTCTCCACCACGCCCGTCGACATCAGCACGTCGGGACGGCGGAGTTTGCTGCCCGTTACGTTCTGCAGGTCGATGTAAAAGCCGAGCATACAGCGGCGGAAATAGAAGGTCTTGTCGATACGCAGGTCTACCTGCGCGAAGGCGTCGAGCCGCCCGTCGTTGTAACGCCCATAATCATAGTACGGGCGTCCCTGGGCGTCCCAGGCCTCGACCAGCGACGATTTTTCAACATCGTAGGGCGTATAGGGCGTCCCGCCCACAGCGCTCAGGCGCGCCCCGACGCTCCAGTTGCGCGGCAGGTCGTACGTACCGCTGAGGTTCGCCACGAAACGGCTGTCCCAGGCCGATACGATATACTCCGATGCGGCATCGGCACGGTACTCGCTGCGGAACAGGGTCACCGAACCGACGAGGTTGACCCTCCCGGGTATCTGCCAGCGTGCCATCGCCTCGATGCCGTACGACCGCCCGACGGCCGTCGGGCGCAGCGCTTCGTTGCCGACCACGCCATAGTCGTCGCCTTTGCACGAGAGCGGGATGCCGTCCGAGACGGAAAGCGGGATATTCCCGTATTTCTTGTAGAACCCCTCGACCGAGACGACCAGGCGGTCGCGCAGGCGCCATCCGCCTCCGACGCTGAACATTCCCACACGCAGGTAGTCCAACGCCTCGTTCACCAGCACCCCGTCCTGTTTGAATCCCAGGGCCGTATAGGGCGGCAACTGGTAATAAAGCCCGGCGCTTCCGCTCAGCGACCACCCTTTGCCGAGCTGGTATGAGACCGACGCCCGGGGTGAAAGCTGACGCCAGAACCTCGCCATGCGCGCGGAATAGTCGGCCCCGTCGGCACGCACGCCGACCGATGCCGTGAAGCGCTTGTCCGCCGAGGCATAATCCGCGCCGGCGAACAGGCCCCAGCCCACGATCCCCAGCCGGGTACGATAGTCCGAGAGCGCCGCCTCATCGGTGAAAAGCCGTTGCTCGGTACGGTTCGTATAGCCCGAATAGCTCAGCTCGGCGCCTTCGCGCACCGTCCAGCGCCCCAGATAGCTGCGGTTTTCGGCGCGGAGCGTGGTCTTCTGCTCCACGGAGCGCAGCCGCAGCGTCAGGTTGTCCTCCGACGAGTCGTCGTTACCGCGGTATTTGAGGTTGCGGTTATTCAGATAAGTGTGCCCGAGCGACACGGTCTGCACATGGCGGCCCGCATAGTGGCGCCATGCGGCCCCGACGGTGAAGGTCTCCTGGCGGATGCGGGGCAGGTAACTCAGCAGGTACTCGGCATCTTCACCCTCCTCGTCGAGGTTGAGTTTCATGTTGTCGAAGCCCGCCAGCCCCAATACCGTCAGCTCGTCGTGCTCCGAAAGGCGCGTCTTGACCTTCAGCTGCCCGTCGATGTAGTTCGGCAGGAAAGGCAGGCCGATCATCTTGAACAGCAGTTGCAGGTAAGACTGGCGCAGCGAGAAGAGGTAGGAGGTTTTCTCGCCGATATGGCCGCTCCCGCTCAGCGACACCTCCGAAGCCCCGAGCGTCGCCTTGAAAGTCTGTTTCTCGGGGTTCCCATCCCGCAGCCGGATGTCCAGCACCGAGCTCAGCGCCCCGGAACGGTCGGCGGGGAAAGCCCCGGTATAGAAATCGATCTCGCGGATCAGGTCGGCATTGAGGATGCTCACGGGGCCGCCCGTGGCGCCCTGCGTGGCGAAATGGTTGATATTGGGGATTTCGATGCCGTCCAGATAGAACTTGTTTTCCGACGGGCCGCCGCCGCGCACGATCAGGTCGTTGCGATAGCCCACGGGCGAGAACGACACGCCGGGGTACGAACGTACGATACGCGACACGTCGCGGTTGGCGCCGGGGCTCTTTTCGATCTCCCGCACCCCGATGACCTGCAGCCCGACGGGGCTTTCGGCCGTGGCGCGGAACGGCGAAGGCACGACCGTCACGGCTTCGAGCTGCGTGGCATCCTCCTCCATTTCGATTTCGATGAACGGCGTGGCGGCCGAAACGAGGTATTCGGGCGTGACGACGGTCTTGTACCCCACGGACGAGGCCGAGAGGCGGAAAATCCCCGCCCGCACCCGCTCGAGGCGGAAGCGTCCCAGCGAATCAGTCGATGCGCCGCGTTGTTCCTGCCCGACGGGCACTACGGCGGCATAGGCGACCGGCTGCCGCGTCAGGCGGTCGATCACCCGGCCGCTGACGGCATAGGCGCCGCCCTGCGCCCTTGCCGCAGAGGCAAGGCACAACGCCGCAAGGGCGAAAAAAAGTTTTATCCGCAATGCAGGAGACATGGTTTTGCAAAAGTATAAAATTAAGGCGGATTCCCGCCGATCGGGGCGACAAAATTCCGCACGTTCCCAATTTTCCCCACCGTCCTCCCACTCCAATAATAAAGCCATTTCCACCAAGATGCAATTCCGAACATTATTAATCCGATAACGGAACAAGCGAAAAGACAAGAAAAATCGCCCCGGATTCACACCCCTTCCGGCAAAGGTATTATTATATTAATATAATAATAAAATCCGATGCAAGTTTTTTTTCGATTTTTTGCGTTGAAAAAATTACCATATAAAGCTTGGATTTCAACACATTATCCCTACCTTTGCCGACACGATCACGGCAGTGAACACTCCTGTCTGCGATACAGCCGGATTCGAAAGCAGGCTGTACCGGTTATTTTCGACGCAACATATACCGACCATTTTCCCGCCGGGTAAGCCGGCAAAATTGCAGTGCATACACACGCTGTCAGGGGGCCGATTCCGAATACTTTGGGTCGTTTAGAATTGATGAAACAAAACTTCAATTATAAAAAAGATAAAAGTTATGAAAAAGCAACATTACACAGCCGAAATCCCAGTTTCCAACCCGTACAATTTTGCCGCGTTCGAAGACCTGATCGCCAACATCCAGTCCGGCTACAACGAAGAAAAAAGGCTGAAGAACGCAGCTTTCGAATTCATGATCAATAAAGGCATATACGTCGATTTCCACGAATGGCTGCACAACCCCGCCCGGCAGCCCCAGAGCGAAAATATCCAGGGACGGGTCCGCATGGGCACTGCCGCGGCCACCCGGATCGCAAAATTTTTCGGGAGGTAAATGCCCCCGCGTCCGCAATGGCGCCCGGCCTGCATTTCAGAGGGCCGTTTCCATATAGCGCATCCCCGGCTACGGATCGCGTGACTACTGAAAAGGGATAGAGAATAAGCCCGTTCCGGAAACATCCGGAGCGGGCTTATCACATATAGAGTGTCTCCCCGTTATTCGATCACGGGCAGGGCACGCGGCTCGCAGGCCCACCGCGTCCCGTCGATCCGGTTCCCGGAGACCGTGATGGCGAAAATATTGATGTCGGCATCCTCGGGCAATGTCAGTTTTCCGGCTCCGGGGGCGATATCGAACCCGAGCCTGTAAAGGTACGTGAAGGTATAGGCATCGTTCCGGCCGTTCATCTTGTGCCGGTGGTTCCCGATATGTGCGATCGTCCCGTCCTTGACGAACGACTTGGTCTTGTCGGCCCAGGCCCACTGGGCGCGGAAGCCCGAGTAATAGGGCACGACAGCCTCGTACTTGCGGCCGTCGATGTCGAAGACGGCTTTGCGGTCGCCCCTGGACGACGATGCGAGAATGTAGACCTTGTTATAATCGCCCTGCGGCAAATCGACCGTGACGGACTCCCTGCAGTTCAGCACGTTTTTCACGTCGGGTTCGCCGCGGCGGTATTCGATGCCGCCATGGACGATCACTTCGGGCATGAGCTCGGCAGCATAGGAGTTGCACTCCTTATCCACCTTGGCGACGGACTTGAACGGGTCGCTCGAAATGGAGTTCTGGTTTACAGGGAAATCCACAAAGGCATTCTCGATCGCAGGGGCGGCCACGGGAGCCTCCGCCAACGTGACCTTATAGGTCTTGGGAGCAAAATGCCCGGCATCGACGAGCAGCCGGTTGCCTTCGAATCGTGCTTCCCCGACAGGTTCCTCGATTCCGTTCACCTCCTCGGCCGAAACGATCCGCACGGGGAAAGCCAGCTCGGCGCCGCGCACCTCCCTGCCCGTCGTCTCGAATACACGGACGATATAACCGCTGCCGTCCTCGGCCTTCTTAAGCGCCTTGACGGCGATCTGCGGGGTCGAAGCCGCGACAAAAGAGAACCTGCGTCCCAGCTTCCCGGGATGCTTCGGCGTCGTGAAGCTGAGGAGCGGCTGATTGAGCAGCTCGCCTTTCTCCACCACCCCGGCGCGGTTATGGTCGCCATCGTGCCCGACGAGCGAGTAAGTCATCGTATGGCGTCCGAAATCCAGATCCCGTTGGTCGGCATAGCGTTTCTCGGTCGAAGGCGTATGCAGCAGACTCAGGCGCAGGGTATTGTCGGCGGGTTTGTCCCAGCCGTATTTCGAATCGTTCAGAACGGCGATGCCATAGTCCCCGTCCGAGAGGTCTGCCCAATGATGGGCGAATGTTTCGTGCGCCCGCTGGTGGTTGGTGGGACGGCGCTGGTTGCCGATGCCGATGTCGTAGACGGCCTCCTCGGCGGAAACGGACATCGGGAATTCGGCCTTGAGCAGGGCGTCGGGCGTCTTCCAGTCGATGTCGGCCACGATGTCGATACGCTCGTCGTCCCCGCCGTCGGTCAGGCGGATATACTGCACCAGCCGGGAATCGCCGTACCGCCGTTCTACTTTCAGGGAGGCCCGTGCGGCGCCGCACTCCGCCACGCTGATCCGGACATCCGTATCCACGGGTTCGGGTGTCTGGTCGAGCGTCGCCTTGTGGATCTCCCATGCCGGATAGCGGTTCGACACATTGGGGGTCAGCACCGCAAGGCGGAAGGCCTTGCCTTTTTCGACCAGGTCGCGGCCGTTGCGTTTGTCAATGACCGAGGCGATGTCGCCGTTCGCATCGAGCGTCACCTTATAGACCCGGTTCTCGAGCGTATTGTCCGAGGCCCTGAGCACCTTGCCCTTGCCGGCCTTGCCGGCCCTCACGTCGTATACCGCATAGCTTACGGGTTCCATCGCGGCGGCAAACAGCACGGTCGCCCTGGCACCGTCGCGGGCAACGATCTGCGCAGGAACGGCCTTCCCGTCCGGCGCATAAACGGCCACACCTTCGGCCTCCGCAGGCAGGTCGACCGTCGCCTCGACAAGGCTCCTGCGCGAATAAGCGGCGGGGTTATAAACCAGTACCGGACTTCCCTTCGCGCGGGTGTCCATTACGGATGCCGCAGCCCCGGCCGAGGCGAGGATGACATCGCAGAATTGTCCCTGCGCCAGGAATTCGTCGTTCCAGGAATAGGTATAAGCCTCCCAGATGCTGGTTCCCGTAAGGTCGTCGTGGAACTGGTGCCAGAGGAAACGCTTCCAGGCATCGTTAAGCGCCTCTTTCGGATAAGGTACGGCTCCCATCCAGTCGGCGATCACGGCCGAACGCTCGGCGGCATCGGCCAACTGTTCGTTACGGCGGTTGTAACGCTTCATCTCGGCCTGGGAGGTATAACAGCCCGGAGCGTGGACGTCGAGGGGCATCTCCCCGACGAACACCGGGAGTTCCGGATGGTTCCCGTAGGGCATATAATCCTCGTAGAGCTGCGAGGACGTGGCGCTGACAAGCTGCACGGGCCCCTTGCCGTTCGTAATCCCCTCCTCGAGCAGCTGGATGCTGCGGGGCAGGGCCGAGCCGCCGTGGTCTCCGGCTCCGTTCGCCAGTTTGTTGCCATAGTACCGGTAAGCGATGCCGAAAGGCGACTTCCGGGCACTTTCGGCCAATTCCTCGTTGGCGCTCAGATCCCCTTCGGGAAACTCGTTCCACGAATAGCGTCCCGGCTCGAGCGCCACCATGATGCGGGCGCCGTCGACCCCTTCCCAGAGCCCGATCGGAAACGGGGTTTTGGAGTCGCCGACAAGCGGCTCGGTGCGCCACGACAATTTCTGCGTCGAGAAACCGATCAGGCCGCAGTGGTGTCCCAGCGTCGGCATGACCTGGCTGAATCCGAAACAGTCGGGCAGGAACATATCCTTCGACTTGATGCCGAACTCCTTTTTATAAAACTCCTGTGCAAGCAGGATGTTGCGGATAAACGACTCCGACGACGGCATGTTCGGGTCGTTGGCCTCGAACGAAGCCCCCGAAATGTTCCATCGCCCGTCGGCTACGAATTTCCGGATGCGCTCGAAGAGGTGCGGATAGTACTCCTTGATCCATTCGTACTTGACGGCGCCTTCGAAATTGAACACGTAATGCGGATATTTTTCGAGCAGCGCCAGATTCTGCACGGCCGTATTATATAGGTAATCGTCGATCGTGGCTTTCACGTCCCACCGCCACTGCGTGTCGAGATGGGAATTGGAGACCATATAGACCTTGTATTTCTTTCCGGAATCCTGCGCCTGCGCAGCCGGCGGGCTTCCCGCCGAAAACAAAGCGAGGACGATTCCGATAAATCGCATGGTTTTCATATTTGCTTGCTTAAAAATTTAGTGATGAAAAGAAGATGGAAGTTGACCGGACTTCGACTACGTTGCGGACAAAAGTAATAAAAGGCAAGACAAATAGCAACATAAACACAACAAATAATCAAAAATAAATTTCCTTTTAATCTCTTTTTAATACCTGTATTAAAATAAAACTTATATATTTGCCATAACTTTAAAGCTAAAATACGATGGAAAAGAAATTCCGGACTCTTTCAGCCTGCCTCCGCCGCGGGAGATTATCCATCCTGTTCGCCCTGCTGTTCGCCCTGCAAACCGGCTACGGCACACCCGCTGCCGCCCAGGACACCGCCGCCGGAATCTCCGGCCAAACCTGCTCCGCGACGGCCTCAGGCAAAGTGACCGACGAAACCGGAACCCCGGTGTCCGGGGTCGTCGTAAGCGACGGCCGCAATTGTGTCGCAACCGACAAAAAAGGACGGTACACGCTCAGGTGCGACCCTTCGGCCACGCACCTGTTCATCTCAGTCCCGGCCGGATACGAGACGACAGGCCAGCAGGGATTCGGGAGCTACCCCGATTTTTACGTCCCGATCGAGCCTGCAGCCGGAAAACCGGGGAAACTCCGCGCCGATTTCAGGTTACGCACCGTACCGCAGTCCCAACAAAACTTCACCCTGTTGCTGGTCGGCGACCCGCAATCCGACAGCGACCAGCAGATCGTCCGCTATGAACGGGAGACGATCGCCGACATGAAACGCACGCTCGGCCAGGCCGGCACCTACGCGGTAGCCATCGCGCTGGGCGATGTCGTGGGCCGGGGTGATGGGCAGAGCCACCTGAAACACAAGCGGGTAATGGGAACGCTCGGGGTGCCCTATTACGCAACGGCAGGCAACCACGACAAGGATGCCATGGATTACTCCGGCGAAACCTTCTCCAAGGCACTGGGGCCGCGTTGGTATTCGTTCAATGTCGGCGACGTGCATTTCGTGTGCATGGACAACGTAGACTCTTTCGAGGAGCAGAAAAAAGGCGCGAAATACCATGCCGGGTTCTCGGACATCCAGCTGGAATGGCTCAGGCAGGATCTCGCCTTCGTCGGCAAGGACAAAATGATCTTCCTGTATTACCACATCCCCGAGCGCGACCACACCTCGCACAGGAACCACGACGCCGTTTTTTCGCTGATAGCCCCCTATGAGAACACAGTGACCGCATGCGGCCATACCCATTTCTTCCAACCCTACATGGAAACGGAATACGGCACGTCGGAATATATCATGGGTGCGGCCTGCGGTTATTTCTGGCGGTCGCATTGCGCCGGGGACGGCGTCCCGAACGGCTATTCGGTCATGACGGTCTCGGGAACGGAGATAACCGACGCCTATTTCAAAGGTACGGGGCACAGCCGCGACTACCAGCTCCGGCTCTACCGCGGGGACGACATTTTCGGCAGCGAACGAGCCTCTTATACCTACGGGATGGGCAGCGACGTCATACTTGCCAACGTATTTTTCGCGGGCATGGGCGGCAAATGGAAAATCGAGGTATTCGAGGACGGGGAACTTTCCGGCGAAATGGAGAAAATGGATCCTTCCATCGGCGACCTCTGGATCAGGGGATACCACACCGGGGTAAAAAGTTTCCCGAAGAAGAGCGCGAGCGCACCGTGTCACCACCTGTTCAGCTACAAACTGAAAAACCCCGACGCCAAGGTAGTCGTCCGTGCGACCGACCCCTTCGGCAACACCTACACCCAGGACCGGATAACCCGTGCCGGGGATTACGGCGACGCCACCGGCGAATTCATGCAATGCCCGGCGGACTGAAAACGCATTAAAATCGCAACCGCCCGGACAAAATCCCGGCAGTCCCGATTTTAAAATGTATATTTGTTTTACGACAACCTAACCCTCGACCAGATATGAACCGTAATTTCCTTCTGCTTACCGGCCTGCTGATCTGCTGCTGCGTCCCGACAAATGACTTTATCGTCCGCACAATGCGTGGGGGGGGGATTTTCCTCTTTTAATTTCGGGAATAGGCAATATCCTGCCGGGACAAATAGTCCGCTGCGCTTCGCGCGGCGGCGAAGCCGGCAAAAACGACGCTGACCCCGCGCCGGCAACGGCGGGGATCACGCAAGCCCGAAGCCCGCGGAAAAGCAAGGCCGCACTGCCGGCCATCGCAACGGGCGCATTCCTCCTACTGGCGGCCATCTCGCTCGCCCTCAGGCAAAAACACCAAATCAAACGGTTGCGTGCGCAGCATGCGCAAACCGACGCCCGGCTGCACGAACTCAGCGAACAGCTCGCCGCAAGCAGCCTCCGCCACGAAACGGCCACCCGGGAACTCTCCCAGGCCAATACTATCAAAGACAAATACCTGCGTTACTACATGCAACGCAGCACGTTCTACATCAATAAATTAGAACGTCACCGCACACACCTCTACAAGACTGCGCTCTCGTACGGGCAGGAGCGCCTTTTGCGTGAGTTGCGCTCGCCTACGCCCATCGAGCAGGAATACAAATCGTTCTTCCACGAATTCGACCGGGTATTCCTTTCGCTTTATCCCGACTTCGTGGAAAAGGCCAATGCCCTGCTGCGGGACGGGGAGCAAATGAAAACGCCCGGCCTCAACACCGAATTCCGGCTGCTGGCCGTGATCCGGCTGGGCATCACGGGCAACAGCGAAATCGCCCAGTTCCTGCATATCTCCATAAATACGGTCTACACCTACCGCAACCGGCTGCGGAACGCGGCAAAATGCCCGCCCGCCGAATTCGAACGCCGGATCATGGAGATCGTCTGACAGCCTGAAATCCCGCGCCGGCAATTCATACGGAATTCATATAATAACACCCGGCCTACGGAAATAACATGCTATTTACCAGAATATTGGCTGAAATACGCATTCATATTTCATTTTGATGCTGTTGACACACATTTCCCAAAAGCATACTTTTACAAACAACAAAGCGGCATTTCCTCTGAAACAAACACAAAAGAGCACGATAGGAAATCGAATATATTTCTCTTTAATCTTCATTTGTCTTTCATTCAATATCTTTTCATCAACTTTTAAAATACGGACATGCCTATGACAAAGTAAAGACTGCGACCCCGGACTTTTACGACTACGAACCATTCATTCATCCAAATATTCAACCCTAAAACTTTCATTTATGAGAAAATCTCTTCATTTTCTTATTTACATGCTTTTTGCCGCACCGCTATTGCTGTCCAGCTCCTGCGGCATCGAGGATGTAGAGGCAGAAGACGGTGCGATCGTATTCGAACTCTATGACGCGGAGGGCAACCTGATCGAGGGCCTCCAAAGCATGCGGTTCGGCACGACGGCCACTTATACCTTAAAGAGTGCATTCGTCACTTATACGGTGGCCACCCCGCCCACGGGCTGGAAATGCACCGTGATCCCCAGCTCCCGGAGCTGTTCGGTCACCGCGCCCCCCGCTTCCGATCTGGGAGCCAAAGCCAGCGGCGACGTGGTCATCGAAATACAGTCTCAGGCCGGCCGCACGGAGACCTATACGCTCGCCGTAGCCGCCCTGGAAAACGACATCACGCTCACATTCGACGAAGAGACAACCTCGAAGACCCATGTATTCTCCTACGGGAAGAGCATGGAATTCGAATTCACCAGCGAGAACACCGCGTCGCTCGACGTAAGCGTCCCCAAGGGATGGACTTACACGGCCGATGTCGATGCGGGCCTGCTGACCGTCACCGCGCCCACGCAGGAGGAGGCCGACCCGGCCATGGAAGGCAGCGTCAAGGTTACGCCGCTGAGCGTCCGCGGGACGGCCGGCGAGGGTGCGTCGATCCCCGTCGAACTCTCAACCAAGTTGCCGATCATCTCCTTTGCCGAGGCCGATTACAAATTCGCCTTCGGCGAGCAGCGCGACATCCCCTGTACCGTCACCAACGTAGCCACGTGCGACATCACGGCGCTCAAAGGCTGGGACATCGCACTCGACATCGAAAATTCGGTGCTCAAAGTCACGGCTCCGGCCGACGGCGCGGACTGCACCGGTGCGGGCACGATAGAGTTCGCAGCCGTTTCGGCGGAAGAGCTCACGGCATCGTTCAGCGTCCGCCTGAGCTGGAAGGGCATCTCGACCCCCGAAGAGTTCGTAGCCTTCGGCAACGCGGTGACCGAAGGGGCGCCGCTCGATGCCTACACCAACGGCGGCAGGATCGTCCTTGTCAGCGACATCGACCTGAGCGCCCTTACCCAAACCAGTTTCGTAGGCTCGGCCGCCAATCCGTTCAAAGGGACTTTCGACGGCCTGAACAATACGATCACCGTCAAGCTGGCGGATCAGGACTCGAAGGAACTCGGCCTGTTCCACACGCTCGACGCAACGGCCGAAATAAAGAACCTCTCGCTGGCGGGCAGCATGTCCGTATCGCAAGCCACCCCGGTAGTAGCCGGCACGCTGGCCGTCTATAACAACGGCGCGGCACTGACGAAAGTCACCAACAAGGCCACACTGTCCTTCTCCGGGGCGAAAACCGTTGCCACGGCAGGTTATCTCGGCGGGCTGATCGGCCTGGCCAACGTCGGTTCGGTCTACACCGATTGCCACAATACGGGCGAATTCATCATCACGGGGACAGCCCGGACGGAGTTCATCGGCGGCATCGTCGCCGGCACCGCGGACAAAACGGAAGGGTCGCTCGTGAACTGCACGAACAAAGGCAATTTCAGCTTCGACTTCCCGGGCGCCGTCGACACCGGCCAATACGGAGGATTGTTCGGCCATGCCGAGAAATCGAACTGGACGTTCAGCAACTGCACCAACGAAGGCACCTTCACCGTCACCTTCGCCGATCCGGGGCACCAGTTCCACTCGCTGGGCGGTATCCTGGCCACCGGCTACGGCGTGTTCGACAATTGTGTCAACAAGGGCAAGATCACGTTCAACAACTCCAACGGCACGAAATATCGCCGCACGGGCGGTATCGTAGGCTGCGTCGGATCGGACGCAGGCCTGGGTTATACGCTCAGGATGACCAACTGCCGCAACGAGGCCGACATCGCGGCTTCGACGGCATCGGTCGGCGGTCTGATCGGCATTGCCGAAAAGGTGGCGTCGCCGGCCCTGATTGAAAACTGTGTAAACACGGGTAACATGACCAGCCCCACGATGGCCGACTACGACCTCTTCTACATGGGCGGCATCGCCGGCAAGGTCGCCGGAGCCTTCACGTTGAAAAACTGCATCAACCGCGGCAACCTCACGGCGGCCGTCGAGCGCGACATCGCGGGTATCGCCGTATCCGGAGACGACAATACCGTTTTCGACGGTTGCGAGAACTACGGCGACATTACGGCAGTGGCCAACCACAAAACCGACAAATGGCGCCCGATCGTGGCCGGCATCGTCGCCATAGAAAACGACAAGGTCACCACGATCACGAACTGCACCTGCAAGTGCACCATCGATGCGACGCTCTACCAGGCGACCAGCGTCGGAGCGGTCTATGTCTTCCAGAAAACCTGGGAAAAGGGTGTCGAAGATAAGAAGACCGTATGCGACGAGGCTTCCAAAACCAATTCGGCGGAAACGACAATCAGAATCACGACAAGAGAGTAAAACCCAATAAGAATACAATACGGTTATGAATAAATATCATATTATAACACTGATATTGTGTCTGTTTTGTCTGGGAGGGGCCGCCACGGCCTCTCCAGACAGGACGGCAGCCGCCCCGGACACCCAGGCGCGTTCCTCGCAGCTGAAGGTCTCGGGTATCATCAAGGATGACGCGGGAAGCCCGCTGATCGGCGTGACCATCGTCGTCAAAGGCACCTCCTCGGGCAGCGTATCGAACTCCGACGGCAGCTATACGATCACGGTTCCCTACGCCGAAGCGACGCTGATGGTCTCCTACATCGGCTATGCCCCGCAGGAGATAAACGTAAACAACCGCACGAGGATCGACATCACGATGGTCGAGGACAGCAAGGCGCTCGAAGAGGTCGTAGTGGTAGGTTACAACGTACAGAAGAAGGAGACCATCACCGGTTCGATCTCGACGATCACCACCAAAGACCTCAAGCAGTCCCCCACGGCCAACATCAACAATGCGCTGGCCGGGCGCATGCCGGGCCTGCTGGTCAACCAGTTCAACGGCGGCGAACCGGGTAACGACGCCGCACAGCTCAACATTCGCGGTAAATCGACCTACGGCAAGTCGGACGTGATCATGATCGTCGACGGTATCGAGCGCGACATGAGCTACCTCTCCCCGGACGAGATCGAGACCTTCACGATCCTCAAGGATGCTTCGGCGACGGCACCCTACGGTATCCGCGGCGCCAACGGCGTGATCATCGTCACGACCAAGCGCGGCCGTAAGGGCGAAAAACCGACCGTCGATTTCAAGGCGTCGGTCGGTGTCAGCGAACCCATCCGTTACCCCGACTACCTGGGTTCGGCAGACTATGCGACCCTCTACAACGAGGCGATGCTCAACGACAACCCCTCGCTGGATCCCGGCTCGGCATCGCTCTTCTCCCAGGAGACGATCAGCAATTTCCGCCGCGCCAAGGGCGACAACTCCGACGGCCTGGGCTACAACTGGGATTACTTCGACTACGCATTCAAACCGTCGATCCTCCAGGATTACAGCCTTTCGGTACGAGGCGGCACCGACCGCGCCCGTTATTTCATCCTCGGCAGCTACTATAACCAGGGCGGCAACTACAAGCATTCGAACTCCGACAACGTCAACAAGTTCCTGCGCTATAACTTCCGCGCCAACGTCGATGTCGACGCCACCAAGCGGCTGAAGATCTCGGTCGACCTGGGCGCCCGCGTCACGGAATACAACTACCCGGGCGCCACGGCGGCCAACATCATCTCGCTGGCCAACACGCAGCCCCCCTACCTGCCGATCATCCTGCCCAACAACCACAACGACGTTAACCAGGCCGATTTCGAGGAGAACGGCGGCTACCTGCTCTATGCCGACAACGACTACCGTTACAACATGCTCGGGCAGCTCAACCGCACCGGCTTCAGCAAACGTACGCGCCGCTACCTGCAGGGATCGTTCAAGCTGAGCCACGACCTGGACTTCATCACCAAGGGCCTGAGCGTCGCCGCGCAGTTCTCCTACGACACCTACAACCAGCACACCATCAACAACAGCGTGCCGACCCACAGCACGGGCAACCTGACCTACCCGGGCTATTCGACGTGGATGCTTCCCACCGAATACAGTATCGACGAGTGGAAGAACAACGCCGACTACTGGATCAAGAACGGCACCTATGTAACCGCCAACCAGCGAACCACGGACGATGCGCAAAGCAACAGCATCAGCCACGGCTCGCCCGAAGGGACGTCGCGTTTCCAGGCGCGCCTGGACTACGCCCGCAAATTCGGCGACCACAACGTGTCGGGCATGCTGCTCTTCTACCTGCAGAACAAGGTCATCAGCAACCAGGTTCCCTATCGCTACATGGGATTTTCAGGCCGCGCGACCTACGACTACCGGAACAAGTACCTCTTCGAGTTCAACATCGGTTACAACGGCTCGGAGAACTTCGCCCGCGGCAAGCGCTACGGCGTATTCCCGGCAGGCGCCGTCGGCTGGGTCATCACGCAGGAGCGATTCATGAGGGACGTAAAGTGGCTCGACCACCTCAAGCTGCGCGCATCGTACGGTCTGGTGGGTAACGACCAGCTTTCGGGCAACCGTTTCTCCTACCTGCAATACTACAAGTCGTCGGACGGCATGACCACCTATTTCGGCGAGACCGAGGCCGGCTATACCAGCTACCTGGTCGAGGGCGTGTTCGCCAATCCGAACCTGACGTGGGAGAAGGCCCGCAAGTTCAACTTCGGTATCGACGCCCAGTTCTTCAACCAGCGGCTGACCTTCACGCTCGATATCTTCAAGGAGCACCGCTACGACATCCTCACTTCGCTCTCGGGGGATGACAAGGTCGGGTTCCCCTACATCGTCGGGCAGGTCGCCCCGATCGTCAACTCGGGTATCGTCGACAACCACGGCGTCGAATTCGAAATCGGCTGGAACGGTCATATCGGGCAGCATTTCCGCTACTACATCCGCCCGAACTTCACGTTCGCACGCAACAAGATAAAATACTGCAACGAAATCTCCTACATCGACAACAACGGCCGTGACTGCCCGTGGCGTTACCAGACCGGCAAACGCCTCGATGAGAATTTCTGCTACATCTTCGACCACTTCGTGGCCGACCAGGGCGAGGCCGACCGCCTGAACGCGATGAACGGCGGCAGCGGATTCGCCATCTGGGGCCCCGTACAGCCGGGCGACGTGGTCTACAAAGACCTCAACGGCGACGGCGTGGTCAACAACTACGACCGTGCCGCCATCGGCAACCCCCGTACGCCCGAGATCCAGTTCGGTATTCCGCTGGGACTCTCCTACAAGGGCTTCGACTTCAGCATGCTGTGGCAGGGCTCGGCACTCTGCTCCGTACAGCTGAGCGGCCCGGCCGTATGGGATTTCCCGCTCTACGACCAGTCGCGTATCGGCAAGGTGCGCCGGATGCACCTCGACCGCTGGACGCCCGAAACGGCAGCTACGGCGAAATACCCCGCTCTGCACTACGGCATCCACAACAACAATAAACAGCAGTATTCGAGCCTCTTCCTCTACGACGCTTCGTACATCCGCCTGAAGAACGTCGAGATCGGTTACACGCTGCCCAAAGCCTGGACTTCGAAAGCCGGCATCCAGAACGTCCGCATCTACGTGCAGGGACAGAACCTGCTCACGTTCGACAACCTGGGCGACGTCGACATGGATCCCGAGATCAAGAACGGCGACGGCAGCTGGTTCCCCGTACAGCGTGTCATCAACATCGGCCTTAACATGACATTCTAACCCAACAAAAACCAATGACAATGAAAAAAATCTTATATCTGCTCTGTAGCTGCTTTGCAGTCACGCTGATGGCTTCCTGCGAGGATTTCCTCGACAAGACCCCGCAGGGCGACAAAACGGATCAGGACATATTCTCGCGTTTCAACGAGACTGAAAGCCTGATCAACCGGCTCTACTTCTACGCCCGCGCCGCCGACCAGCCGCTCGTGCACATCCGTTTCTTCAGCGACTCTGCGCTCACGGACGAATGCGAAGGCTCTTCGGCCGAGAACGGATGGTCCAACAAGTTCAACGACGGCGACTGGGAACCGGGTTCCCAGCTCTACACCTCGTGCAACGCCACGACCAATGCGGGTGCCTGCCACACCTTCTGGCCCAAACTCTACGAAGACATCCGCTGCGCCAACGTCATCCTCGAAGGTATCGAGAAGTACAACACCCCGGATTCCGAGGCACGCCCCGGCACGCTCTCGCAGCGTATCGGCGAGGTGCTCTTCATCCGCGCCTACCTGCACTACTGCGTGCTGAAAAGCTACGGCGAATGCCCCTACGTCGACTATACGGTAAACCCCAACGCACTGCCGCCGTTCGAACGCGAGAACATCCATACGATCGTCGAGAAGATCTGCCGCGACTGCGACGAGGCCTATGCCCGCGTCCCGGCGCAGAACCTGATGGATCAGTTCGGCCGCGTGGAGAAAGGCGCCTGCCTGGCGCTGAAGGCCATGGCGCTCTGGATCGCAGCCACGCCGCTCTACAACGGGTCGACGCTCAAGGGCGACACCCGCAACTATGCGTCGGTCTACCAGTCGTACGACCCCGCGCGTTGGGACGCCGCAGCCGCAGCCGCCAAGGCCGTGATGGATTTCGAGGCCGAGGGCCAGAAACGCTACTCGCTCTACCAGGGTTCGCCCAAAAGCCAGACGACCGACTCGGGCGGCACGGATCAGAGCAACGGCGCGGTTTACAGCCGCCTGTGGGAGCTGTTCCACCGCACGATGAACGACGCCAAGAAAGCCGAATGGATCTTCTTCCACCTCCACTGCAAGACCGTGGGTTACCACAACGACATGTACCCGCCTTCGGCGCAGGGACAGGCACGCGAGGTTCCCGTACAGGATCAGGTGGACGAATACGAGGTGATCGGCCCCGACGGCTACGGTTATCCGATCTATGCGCTCAAGCAGAACCACAAGGCGCTCTACGGCAGCCTGATCTCCGAGGAGGACATGGCCAAGGCCTATGACGACGGCAACCCCTATGTCAACCGCGACCCGCGTTTCTACCGCGACATCATCTACCACGGATCCATGTTCAAGGGCAAGTGGATCAACACGGCCACCGGTGCCGACGCCATCAACGCCGCCAACTCCACGTCGACGGGCTACTTCACCCGCAAATATTTCGACGGCTATTACACCAAGGGCATGTCGGGCAACTGGAACTTCGATGCGCCGCTGATCCGCCTGGCGACGATCTACCTGGTCTATGCCGAAGCGGTCACCCGCTCGAAGGGCGCCACCCCCGAGGTCTACAACCTGATGAACGAGCTGCGTGCCCGTTCGTTCATGGCCCCCATCCCGCCGGCCGCGCAGACCAACAAGGAGTTGCTGCTCGACTACATCCTGCGCGAACGCCGCGTAGAGCTCTACCACGAAAAGAGCCGCTTCTTCTCGACGCGGTTCTACCTCGAACCGACCAGCCCCGAAGAACTGGCCAAGGATGCCCAGTGGAGTTCGATCCAGGGGACGAACGACCAGAAGGCACAGTTGTATTTCGACAAATACGGCGCCTACCCCAAGACGCAGCACCGCATCTGCGGCATGCGCCCCGTGGAAGACCCCAACGGCAAGATATCGATATCCGGCAAAACCTACCGCATGGAACGCTTCTGGAAGGAGGACCGCGTATTCCTCGAGAAGCACTACCTCTTCCCGATCCCGACCGAAGAGTTGCAGCGGGCCAACATTCCGCAAAACCCCAACTGGTAATTGACAATCACCGACCCGACCGCCCGAACCGGCGGTCGGGTTGACAGTAAAACAAACTATGAAAAACGATTCAATCTTCACATGGTTCCGCCGGAAACTCCGCCTCCCGGCCGCAGCACTGGTAGCTGCGGCAATGATGGCTTGCGGCGGAGACGACAAAATGATCACCGAACTGCCCAAACCCGGCGGCGATGACGACGGGGGCAAAACGGAGATCACGCCCGACAAGGGCATCACCCTCTACGGGCTGGTAAGCGACAAGGAGGGCAACCCCCTCGAAGGGGTCGTCGTAAGCGACGGGTACAGCGTCGTGGCGAGCGATAAGAAGGGCGTCTACCAGATCGTGCGCGACCCCAACGCCAAGCACGTATTCATCTCCGTGCCTTCGGGGTACGAGATCCCGGCACAGGCGAACTTCGGCTCCTACCAGGGTGCCTACCAGGCGGCCAACTCCGTCACCGGCAGCAGTTCGAAACCCTACCGGGCAGACTTCACGCTTAGCAAGCTCGCCCAAAGCGACAAGCGGTTCCTGCTCTTCGGGCTGGGCGACCCGCAGCCCGACAACAACGACCATATACATCGGTTCCGCACGGAAACGGTACCCGACGTGAAGAAGATCGCCGCCAAGTACTCGATCCCGATGGTCGGCATCGCCCTTGGCGACATCCTGGGCAAGGGCGACGCCCAGACCTTCACCTCGATGAAACGCGCCTTCGGTGAAACGGGCGTCCCGTTCTTCACCACGATCGGCAACCACGACAAGAGTTCGGTGGACTATACGGGTGACACCTACCGCGACGTGCTCGGGCCGCGCTGGTACTCGTTCAACCGCGGCGACGTGCATTTCATTGCGATGGACAACATCATCTTCACCGGCACGGACTACACGGGCGGCTTCACCGACGAGCAGGTGGCATGGCTGGAGAAAGACCTCGGCTTCGTCCCGACGGATAAAATGGTAATCCTCTACTACCACATCCCGCTGCGCGACAACACGGGCTACCTCAACCGCAAAAAGGTGCTCGACATGATCTCCAGGTATAAGAACCCCACCCTGATGTGCGCCCATACGCACTATTTCCAGCCTTACCACATGCGCTCGCACAAACTCTTCGAACGCATCCACGGCGGCACGTGCGGTTATTTCTGGCGTTCGACATGCGGCGGCGACGGCACGCCCAACGGCTTCATGGTCTACGAGATCGACGGCACCGAAATCATCGACACCTATTTCAAGGCCTCGCAGCGCGCCGACGACTACCAGATCCGGCTCTATCGCGGCAACGCCGAGTTCGCAGGCCCCTATGCGACCTACAAATACGATGTCGGGGCGGACGTAGTCGTAGCCAACGTCTTCACGTCCGGGATGGACGGCGCGACCTGGAAAGTCGAACTGTCCGAAGACGGAGGCAAGACGTGGAGCGTTATGACGGAGATGTCGCAGAGCTACGGCGACCGCTGGATCCGCGGCTACCACATCGGGGTCGAGAAACATCCGGTGGAAAGCGGCACCAGCCCCTGCTACCACCAATACCAGTGCAAGCTGAAAAATCCCGAAGCGACCGGCATCGTGGTTCGTGCGACCGACAGTTTCAACCATGTCTACACACAGACGCATTTCAACGAAAGCAACGATTTCACCGAGGCCGAGGGTTATTGACCCTCCCGGCCGTATACATCGAGCGGGCTGCCCTTTTTGCGGGGCGGCCCGTTTCCGTCAGGCATACCATGAAACCCCGCGGAAATCATGGATGAAGCGAGCCGGCACCCCGAAGCACCGGCCGCCCAGACCGTTCCGCATTCGGTGCGCCGTATATGAAGTGCGCCGCGAAAACAGCAGGGTTCCTGTACCGCATGTTCAGGAACAGATCCGAAACCGAAGACGCCGCACAAAGACATATATCTCTTCTTTCCATCTTTACAGAAACGAATCATCAGCGGGTGCGCTCCGTTTGCAAGCATTTTTGATTTGTAACACAAGATGCTAATACCTGCTGCCATGTGGTTTTCTGGTTTAACTCCCGGTTTAACTCGAAAGCTAAAAACAGCAGTAAACCACGAAAACAGCACATATGAAAAAAGCAGCTACATTGCTGTAACTGCTTGATTTTCATTAGTGGGAACATGCGGATTTGAACCGCAGACCTCCTGCTTGTCGAGCAGGCGCTCTAAACCAACTGAGCTATGCTCCCGGCACAAAAAAACCACTTGCATTACTGTAAGTGGCTGATTTTCAGTTGTGGGAGCTGAGGGATTCGAACCCCCGACCCTCTGCTTGTAAGGCGATCTATCACACCCCGCACAACCAACTATCAGCCTATAAGTTAGCTATAATATGAAATTATTTTGCAAAACCAACAGTAAAAAAGTATTTATAATATCAATAATCTAAATAATTCAAACCTCTATATATCAGCTAATTGAGCATCTATTACATGGGGGGGGGTGTTATTCAAACCTAATTTTTTCTCCAATTCTTCAATGCGCACCAAGAGCCGTTCATTGTCCCGTATTAATTTCTCATCACGGCTCAAAACTTGCTCCATAGTCATATCGGGGATTATTTTATCTCCCCGCCAAACCTTTTTCAACATATCTCCATTACCCGTCATTAACCACTCGGCATTAAGATCGGGACAGGTATGTAGAATTCTCGCAATACTCTCGACAGACAACCCACGCCCACCTTTACGCTGTTTTCCCAAAGCACCTACTGATAGCTGAGCAAGTACAGTGAGTTTATTATCATTTAAACCACTGTATTCCATATACTTATCAAGCCTATCAAAAAAATCCGCCATAAATATTGCGATTTTTCTATGTTTTTACTTGGATATATTGCGATATATCTATATATTTGCATTGTGATACATGCGTACTACATTCAAGCACCACAATAAACTGGGTAAAGATATAATAAAAACTACTGAAAGCCAAGCAAAATGGGTAAAAAAACATCATTCTGCAGAACTCCGCATAAAGCCAGCTGGGAGAACTACCTAAAGAATCTGGACATTGATGCGTCTGTGAGTTTCAAAAATGTGGACAATACTGCAGCCAACGCCCGCCAAGCGATCAAGAGATTTCTCAAAAAATGGCCCGGAAGAAAATTTTCAACTAAAACGTGTAAAGAAGATCATTCTTTCACGATAGTAAGGATAAAATAGCATGGCACAGGAAACTATCAAACGACGTAAACGCAAACGCGGAAGCGAAATGTCCATGAAGGAACTCCAGCAGCTCGAATTCCTAAATGGCGTACAGGCTGCGCGATACTGTGGAATATCGCCCAGAACATTCTACTACTACCTCAAGCAAATCGACATACAGAAGTACACCCGCACAACCATGTCAAACGGGGAGAAAATACTCTACCGTCGAAATGAGCTGGATGAAAAATTGCGACCCAAATCTTTGATACAGACAGTTCAATTTATACATATTCAGGAGCAAAATCAATCTCTGACCGCAAAAAAGAGAAAAGCTCTTGGCCCTCAAGGTAACGCCGTGACGGTCTTACAGAGGGCAGCGAAGTAGATGGTCACAATTCGCGCATTGGTCGTAAGTACAGGTTCTCACGAGCGATGTATGACAAGGCCAACAAGCAAAACATCTACTTCGAGCAGCAAGGGCGCATTGCAGAAAGCCCTCTCAGCGCCCTTGCTTTTTAAAATTTAGGAAACTATGCCCGGAAATAAACCACTGACACGCGAAGAGTTCCGAGCCTACATGAAGGAGCGGGATCGAAAACACAAAGCCTATGACACTGCCGAGAGGACAGTGAAGGTCATGTATAAAAGTCTGTGCCCGGCTTGCGAATACAACGCAACCCACGGCAAGAAAATCATCTATAACTGCCCGAATTGCAAGGTCAGATATTGGAACAATTGCAGTAAGAATCAGGTCAAAAACGGCGGAATATTATCCGCCCTTCAAAGCAAGTATGGAAATATCGAATGGGTCAAAGCCTACAACCCAGACGGCACGCTTTACTATGAGTGGAAACGTCACGAAAGTAGGTACAAGCAAGATATTGATGGAAGATGGATTCCAAAAGATTAATAAAAAATATTGCGTTATGGCTAAAACTTGCGTCACACAGAACAAGGTCACAATAACTTTCAGCACTCCAGAGGAGATAGCGACTCTCAATCTTATCAAGGGAATAACTTTCTCCCGATCATACAAAAAGGCAATCATGCAGATGGTCGAGACATACGATGCGCTCTCGAAGGAGTGCTCTAACCTGAAAGCAGCGTCTCATAAATAACCGCTATTGACGAAGCCGTGAATCACAAGATAAAGACAGACATCGGGTATTGTGTGGTCAGCGACGATTGTGCGCTCGACGAAGAAGAACTGAAAACATTGGCTGCCGACATCAAAAAGCAACCGAAGCTCACACAACCGAATTTCTTTATCGACATGCGTTACGACTATAAATTCATCCAGTTGCAGGCATTGTTGAAAATCACGGAACTACTCCAACCGGTAATCCAAGGTAATATTAAGAACAAAACATCGGGAATCGCCAATATGGACTGCGTAAGCGTATACCAAGAACGAAACGAGGTGGAGATCGTACTTCCCCTCGCCTCTTTCGGCGTATTGCGACATTATTACGAAGAATTACGGGCCGCTTTGATTGCCATGCCTACTATCCAAGTCGATTACCCCAAATGGTCACATCAGTTCCGTAAAACACTACATGGCAAGGGGCCGCTCTGCACGTATGTAGCCATAAGTCGGGACGAGAAGAACAAACGCCGGGAATTGGTACATTTTTTCTTCCCGATCGAGGTAGCTGCATGCATGGTCACTCCCCAGTTCGGCTTTACAAGATTGCTTCAGCGCTCCCTCGAAAAATTCAAGAATATCTATACAACCAAAATCTATTTGCAGATTTGCAGATCGGCAGATGCCGGCAAATGGGTCGTAAGTTATTCTACCCTCCGGAAGATCTTATGTGTCGGCAATAAATTCCGGCGCTACTACGACTTTCGGAACCGCATTCTCAAAGAGGCTGAAAACGCACTCCGAGGGAACTCTAATCATTGGTTCGGTCTGGCTGAATGTTTCAAGAAAGGCGAGCAAGATCCTTACCTTTTGATCTTCAATATCTATTCGGCAAACAACCGACAAAACAGTTACGACGAATATAACCGACTCCGGGATAAGATGCTCTCGACAATGGTTGATTCCATGCATATTACGAGAGCTACGGCGCTGGCGCTTACGCGGAAAGTCAATATCCGCAATTACAATTACGTCTGGCGCAAGCATAACCTGCTAATAGCCAACATTGCTGGCAATGACGAAGTCCTCGACAAAAAGGCATACTATGTCAGCACCATGGAGCGCATCATCGAAACGGAGAAATACAGCAAACTCGCAGTACAACAAGATCTTTTTTAATAACCTTCAAAAACCGCTTACTATGAAAACGATCACGATCACAAATCTGAAAGGCGGGGTTGGCAAGACCACAACCGCGATCAACCTGGCGCACCGCCTCGCATCCGAGGACAAGCGAGTTCTCCTGCTCGACACGGATCACCAAGCCAACCTGTCCCGTTTCTTCAACGCCCAGTCCGAAAGAAACATCTACCAGCTGTTCATCGGCAAGACCATTCCCCAGCCTTATGCAATCTCCGACAACCTACATATAATTTCTTCAGATATGGAAACCGCCACAATCAACTTCAGGTTGATCGGCCAAATGGCTTGGCATTCAGTTCTGAGAAACAAACTCGTGTCCAGTGGCTTTACAGCACTATATGACTACTGTATAATCGACTGCCCGCCGGCCCTCGATATGATAGTAACGAATGCACTGACGGCGGCAGATTACGTTTTGATTCCGCTTACATCCGGGCAGTTTGCGTACGATGGCCTCCGGAACATCATAGACCGCATCGACGAGATCAAGGAGAGCGCCAACCCACATATTGAAATTCTGGGAATTCTGCTGACGATGGTGTCCGAACGCACCAGAGCGGTAAAAACGGCGAAGGATATGCTTAAGGAGCATGGTCTGGACATCAAGACCTGCGAAGCTCGTATCCGTCAATGCGAGGCCTTCAAGCAGGCCGAACTCAAGCATATCTCAATATTCGATTACGACCCCAAATCCAACGGGGCCTGCGACATGGAGACATTTTTCCAAGAAATACGCCCGCGTATTGAAAAATAAAGAGCGATATGAAATCAGACAGCATTTTCAAGTCATTAGACGCTATTGCCACGGAAGGTATTTCCCGCAAAAAAAGAACGCTCTTTGCGAAAAAGGTCACGATCGACCTCGACGAGCAACACCTAATCATCCTGGACAAACGCCTAAAGATGGCCGGCTACCATGGATGTATGCGGGGCGTAATCTGGGAAGCCCTGGAACTCCTTGCAGATAAATACAACTTACAAAATAACGATTAACCATGACTGATAGCGAATATCTGAGCCAGAGAAAAGAACTGGAGAATCGTATTGCGCAGCTCGATGCCGCGCACCTCAATGACCGCGAATATATGGACGGCGATCATGTCCATATCGACATAGGCTGGAAAAGTGTATGCGGGATGATTTGCGGCTGCTACCTCGAAAAGGCTGACGGAAGTATACACTACTACTATCACCCGCTGAAAAAGGATGGTACTCCGGGGAAAGCTGTCAGATCGACATTTGTGGGTTGCAAACTTACGAAGCTATGAATATCGTGTATCTCTGCATAATCACCTTGTTCGCAGGGCTTACTCCCTCCGGGCAAGCAAAAATCGACAAGTTGCTGAGTATGGCTTCGAACTATCAACAGGTCGAAAAAACCATCATGCTCCTCATGCAGCCGAATAAGGTAATCACCCGGATACCCTGTATCTCGCCGTTGCAGGCCGAGGATCTTCGCCATATCCCGGTAAGTTCAGCATACGGCCAGCGGCTTCACCCGATCCTGAACGAATACAAACATCATTCAGGCGTAGACCTTCCGGGAATATTGGGCGAACGGGTATATGCTACGGCCGACGGCACAGTGGCGGAAGTCGGAGAAAATAAAGTAATCGGAAAATTCGTCAAGCTAACACATGCCTACGGATTCACGACGGTTTACGGACATTTAAGCCAAATTAAGGTCACTGACAATGGAACTGTCCATATCGGTCAGGTAATCGGGTTGGTCGGCAACACCGGCCGCAGCACCGGCCCGCACCTTCACTATGGAGTAAAGAAAAACGGCAAGGAACAGAATCCCCTGCCGTATTGCTATCTGTACCTACACTGGCTGAAAATGTTGAATTGTGAAGGGAAGAATTCCGCTACTTTAGATCACGCCTCTTCCGCTCGATCGTTGCCATCCGTTTCTTCACAGTGCGCCGACCTTTCTCCACGTAGTTCTTATACACGGCATCAGGAATCTCCACGATTTCGTCTTTGTGAGCTGCAATATATTCCTCAAGCAGCTTACTCATAATCTCACTATTCGAAACGGTTATGTTACCCTGACGAATAAAAGTATATTTCAACGTAAAAAATTTTCTGTGCTCTTCTTCCGAAACCGGGAAAGTCATTTGTATCATATTTCCAGCGTTTTGTGCAAAAGTAGAAAAAAATAACAGAAAAGTACCGATTCTGCTCACATTATTATCATTCAAGATAATAAGTTGATTACACATCAAAATAAATAAATGCCAAAATTAGAATATATCACATTATATACTTGTATTTTATACATAATTTATGGTTATAATGTATTTTATTTATTTAACATATTATACATAAATACACGTTAATAAATTGATTTTCTATATATTTGTCGCATAAAACAGTTGATTATAATGAAACGTTTTCTACTCTTTTTCATCCTAATATCAGCATACTCAACGACATATGCCCAGTTCTCGTCCGTATCGACCAATATCGTCGGATGGGCTGCCGGGAACATAAACGCGGCCGTCGATCTGAACGTGAACTTGCACAATACGATCAACATTCCGGTGTCAGCCAATCCGTTCAAGTTCGGAGACACCCAGTGGAGCCATGTCGTCCTGCAACCGGGATGGCGGCACTGGTTCGTCGAGCGATACATCGGACAGTTCGTCTCCCCCTCGCTGTTTTATGCCAACTACACCATAGGTTACGACAAACGCACTTTCAAAGGCAATGCCTACGGCATCGGATGCTCGTGGGGTTACTCGAAGCTCCTGAGTACGCGCTGGAACTTCATCGTCGAGATCGGGGCCGGTATCGTCTATACCCCCTACACCGAGAAGCTGCGGCCGAAGTACATCGGGGAGTTCGACGACGAGTATACCTATCGTCACCGCCGGTTCCTGCTCGTCCCGATCAAATGTAACCTATCATTTTCCTACTTATTCTAACTCTCATATCCCATGACAACAACTTTTGAAAATTCCAAAGGATACAAAGTACTGCCATTGTCTGCCGACGAAATCAAGGTATGGCCACGTGCCAAGACCTGCGACCGCTGCGGCCGGAAAATCAGTTCAAACGGGTTCTACGTAGGAGCCGTCAATCTCATGTATTGCCCCGACTGCTATGAAGAATGGCATGCCTCGGCCCCGGAAAAACAGGGAGTTCTGGATCTCCGGGAAAATACGTATTTGGCCAAAGCCATCGGGTATATTACCAATGCTTTCTCAAAAAACAAATCCAGAATTAAGGTTCATCGTTCAACTCGCAAACAAGGCCTTCAAACTTACTATTTCACAAAAGATGCAAAACATTGCGTATGTATCGAATACGATCCTACATTGGATTTTGGGAATGATTCTCCGTCCGGCTCTCGATTGTCTGGAATAGAAATTCACATGAACAATGCCTTCAAACTTCAGAACACGCCCGAAATACAATTATCAGAAGTTCCCGAATGTATTCTTGTGTTACTCACTTATTTGAAGAATTGAAAGTAGCCGCAGCTATTGTCTTGTTGATTTTGCACAAGGAATATATACAATCAAGTTAGCATGAAACTATTAAAACCTATATTTTCGAGTGTAATAAGTGTCGTGATGCTCTCCTGCGCCATGACGCACTCATTGCAACGAAACACCCCGACGGCCGACATCCACCTGCCCAGCAATGGCCCCGTGGAAACACCCGAAGTAGAAGACGTCGAACGGGCTGTCACGCAGATGCGCAAGATCTCCATGAACGGCGGCCGCGACAGCGCCTATTTGGCCGAGGTCGAACGCGACTCCACAGGAGAGGTCACCATCAAGGGCGAAAACATCCAGACAGTCTATATCGTCGCCAAGTCGAAAACCGTGGCCGAGCGCAACGGCGAAATTGCGATCGACTTCATCGTAGGCATACCTGCTGCACTCCAGAGCAGCACGTGGGGGTTGTCGCTCATCCCGGTCATAGAGAACAATGGGATGGAAGAGGCACTGCAGCCGCTCTCTATCCGGGGTGAGCTTTTTTCCGACATCCAAAAGCGTCAATACTGGCAGATGAACAAGTACCTGAACCGTATTCTCGACGACTCAACGGAACTCACAACGACCACCAGCTTGGCCGTGAAGTACTACGAAGCCTACAACCGCTACATTGCCGGTGGCCAGAAGCGCCGGGCCGACAAACTGGAGTCCACCTACAAACAAACGATCTCGTTCCCTTACCTGAACGACCCGAGGCTTGACTCCGTGCTGATCCGCAAAGGGGAGATCCGGTATTACTACACCCAGACCTATCGGCCGACGAAAGATACCAAGCGCCTGCACCTCTTTTTCCGCGGCCGCGTCGATGCCATCGACCGCAGCCGCTACGACCTCTCGAACAGCGACACGCTCACCTACACCGTGACATCCATGCTCTCGCTCCTGGACAACGAGCCGCGGTACATGCTCAAGATCATCGACAAGTACGTCGAAGTGCGTGACCGCAACTATGTCACCTTCCCCGTCGGTCGCGCCACGATCATCGACACGATGGGCCAGAACCGGGTGCAGCTTGCCAAAATCGAGCGTCTGATGGACACGCTTATCAACCAATACGAATTTTTCGTCGATTCAATCACCATTACCGCTTCATCCTCTCCCGACGGTTCGATGGCGACCAACAACCGTATTGCCGGCGAACGTGCCCGCGCAATAAAGGAGCGCCTGGTGCGCAAGTTCGGCCACGAGGTCGATACGCTCATTCGCACCCGCTCGATCGGCGAGGACTGGACGCTGCTCAAGCGCCTGATACGTCACAACAGCGATATGCCCAACTGGGAGCAAATCATGGCCATGATCGATCAAAGCAGTAACCTCGACGTAACGGAGCCGCAAATTCGCAAGCAGTTTCCCAAGGACTATGCATACATGAAGGAGATCCTCTATCCCCAGTTGCGGGCCGTGGACTTCCGCTACAACCTGCGCCGCGTCGATATGGTCAAGGATACCGTTGTATTGACCGTGCTCGATACGACCTACATGCGCGGAGTGCAGCAGCTCCGCGACCGGGATTATGTCGGGGCGCTGCGCACCCTGAACGACTACAAGTGCCAGAACCTTGCGATCGTGCTGCTCTCGCTGAGTTACGACGAGGCGGCTTTCGAGATCCTGGAGCAGCTGCCGCCGGCCGAGAAGAACCCAAGAACCGATTACCTATCTGCAATAGCACTCTCGCGCATGAACCGGCCGCGCGAAGGGTTGGAGTATTACCTCAAGGCGATTCAGGCAGACCCGGTGCTGAAGTTCCGCGGTAACCTCGATCCCGAGATTCAAATTTTATACAAACAGAACAACGTAAAAGCATCCTGGTAAGATGGAACTACAAACCATACAGAACAAAATTTACGAGATCCGTGGCCAGCGCGTAATGCTCGACCGTGATTTGGCTGAATTGTACGGAGTAGAGACGAAAGCGCTCAACAAAGCTGTAAAACGTAATAGCGAGAGGTTCCCAGAACGCTTTATGTTCCAGTTAACAAAGGAAGAATCTTTAAGGTTCCAAATTGGAACCTTAAACGAACGTTCTGGGAAACAGGCGCGTGGGCAACATTTAAAGTATCTGCCTCACGTCTTTACCGAGCAAGGGGTATCTATGCTCTCCGCTGTTCTTCGCAGTCCGACGGCCATACAGGTCAGTATCCGGATTATGGATGCATTCGTCGCCATGCGCAACTACATTATGACGACTTCGACCATCACGGCCGAACTGTCCGAAATCCGGGCGAAACTGACTCTGCTGGAGCGGGCCGACGAGGACAACGCCGAGGCGGTGAACGACCTTTCTGAAGACATGCGCAAGGAACTGGACAATATCTACGAAGCAATCGCCGCCCTCTCGGTCAAGGTACCGCAGGCCCGCCGACCGGCCCGCCCCATCGGATTCAAACTCCCCGAAGAGGGAGAATAATCATTCATTCTCGACACAAACCGATGAAAGAATTGACGACAATACAGAGCAAGATCCACGAGATCCGTGGACAGCAGGTGATGCTGGATTTCGATTTAGCTGCACTCTATCAGGTAGAGACGAAAGTTTTAAAACAGGCTGTCCGCCGAAATATCGAGCGGTTTCCGGAAGATTTTATATTCGAGATTTCGAACGAAGAGTATAACTCCCTCAAAATCAGTTTAAGGTCACAAATTGTGACCTTAGAAATAGATGGTAGGGGCAAATACCCCAAATATCCGCCGTTCGCTTTTACCGAGATGGGCGTTGCCATGTTATCGAGTGTATTGCGCAGCGGGTCTGCGATACAAGTCAATATCGCCATCATGCGGGCATTCGTCGCCATGCGCAACTATCTCACGCAGGCATCGCAGCATTCGGCCGAGCTTGCGGAAATGCGCAGCCGTCTTCAGCTTATCGAACATGAAGTTCGGGAGAACCTGAAAGCCATGAACGACATGAGCGAAGACATCGGCAAGGACATCGACGCAATTTACGAGGCCATAGGGGCACTGTCCGTCAAGCTACCGCAAATTCGGCAGGAACCACAAAAAATCGGATTTAAGAAATAGCAGCATGAAACCTATCCAAATACTGTTCACAGGACTTTTGCTCGCGAGCCTTCTCCCCGGCTGCGAGATCCACGACGACATCGACGTCGATGTGAAGCGCAAGGCCATCGTATACCTGCGCTACAACTACAACGACGGGGAGCACGACACCATGGACGAGGTGCAGACCCTGCGCCTGTTCTTCTTCGACCTGAAGACCGGCAGGCAGTACCGCGACACGACGCTTACGCGGGACGAATTCCTGACCGATACCGGAGCCATGCAGACCTACATTTCCAATGGAGAATATGGAATTGTGACGCTTGCCAATGTAGGGCATGGCTCCTCGGTGTCGGCAGACAACATCCGGGACGCTGCGATCACCTTCCCGGATACGGGTGCCGACCCGCTTTTCTTCAACCGCATCCAGACGCCGATCCAAAAGGGCGACTCGCTGCGCTTCGACATCGACCTGTTCAAGTCCGTATACAAGGTCAACGTCCTGGTCGAAGGGATGCAGAACCTCGACGACCCCGAAGAGTTCTACTTCGGCCTGGACAATCGCGCCGGACTGACCTTCGGCAATGTCCCCTGCGGCGAAACGAAGACATACCGCCCGCATCTGGAGCGCGACCCGGCGGCCGGGAGGATGTACGGGTCGTTCTACACCCCCTATTTCCCGAACGACGCACCGATCGCCTTGGGGATCTACTGCGACGACCCTGCGTCCATATACGGACATACCCTGTTCAAGGCCACCATACAGCGCTACATGGAGATCAAGCCCGACACCGGCCACGACGTAGAGATCGACATACACATTATCCTGAACGGCTCGGGTGTAACGATCGTCATCTCAGACTGGGAAGGGACAATCGTCCAGGAAGAGCACTTCGGGGCTTAAAACTCAATAACAACTCTAAAAACCCTTTTTAATTTTTTAAACCATGAAACAGTTTATTATCAGACTGGCCGCTATGGCGGCAATGACGGCGGCCATCGTCGCCTGTGACAAAGAAAACCTCGATCCTGCGCCGGACAACGGCCGGAACGAAAGCATCGTCGAACTTACCCTGAAGAACGAGAGCGCAGCCGACAGAACCCGCGCCTTCGGGGCCGGGACGACCGAAGCGTGGGAGAAGTCGATCTCCTCGGCCGTGCTGATCGTCTACAACGCTTCGGGAACGCAGATCCTGCGCCGCGTACTGACCTCCTCCGAAGTGACCGCTTCGACATCGACGCCCATCAAACTCGTACTGCCCGGCGTAGACGCGGATACATCGTGCGATTTTTATGTCGTTATCAACCGCACCGTAGCGGACAACATCACCACCGAGACCGCCCTGCTCGCAGAGCTGGAAAGCGACATCGCCTCTTACAACGGCACCTACGCAAACGTAACCACCAAGGCCATGCGCTCCGGAGGATTCGTAATGACAGGAACCGCGACGGCAAAGATCGTATCCGGCACCACGGCCGTAGCCGTGACCGTAAAGCGCGTCGTGGCAAAAGTCGAGGTACAGTGCACCATGACCGACTCGTTCCGTGCCAAGTACGGCAACGGCTGCGTCGAGGTCAAGAAGCTAACCTTGAGCCGCGGTGCCGAGAAGTCCTACCTGATCGACCAGACCACGAGCAAGTACGCCACCGTAAGCTCGTCCTTCACCTCGGCCCAGGACGCCTTCTGCGACAAGACCGGAGCGTCGAAAACGAACGCATACAAGTACAACAACCTTTTCTACCTCAATGAAAAGGCCGCAGCAGCGGCAGGGTCGCGCGTAAAGGTGCTTATCGACGCCATCTACGATGCCGACGGAAACCTCTCGACCACGGCCGACCAGATGCCCGTCACCTACGAAACGGAACTCACGGGAGCGGCAGACGGCAAGATCGCACGAAACGGCTCCTACAAAGTCAATGCGAAGCTCGACGGACTCACAGGACAGGACGTGACACTGGCCGTGACCGTCGCAAACTGGGACGCCCTCGCCACGCAGGACGTGAACCTGGGACAGTAGCACCCCTTTCCCCGATCATCCCCGGCCGACGCCGGGGGTGATACAGGTCGCCGTAGCTCAATCGGAAGAGCGCATGATATATCGCTATCGTTCGGAGTGTAATGGAAATGGAATGGTAACAGACCGGTAGCTGTCAATGAGGTTGCGGGTTCGAGTCCCGCCGGCGACACGACTCCAAATATTTTGCGTCATGAAAACTTACAAGACAATTCTCATGCTGCTGCTGGCCGCAACGACGGCGTGCAGCAAAGAGACCGGAACCGGGGTTCCTCCCCGTTCCGAATCTTCGATCGACCTGGTACTCGACTACGAGAACCGGGAGTACGAGCTGGGCGATGTGATCGAGGCGACACTGACAATCACAGAAAAGAAGGCGGCAGCGGACTACTTCTGCCTAAATACCTCGTGCAACGGCGGTAAGGCCGTGGCGACCGTCGACGGAGTGCCCCTGCAATGGCAGGCCGAACAGCAGATTCCCTACGAGATCGTCAACGAGGAGTTCTCCTCGAAGGTGCTGCACCTTAAAATCACACCCCAGGCCGGAGAAACGGCTGAGCAGCCATTCAGCTTCGGGATCTATGTGGCTTCGGCAGACGGAGACGAGGTGAAGGACAGGATCTATGCAAACAGCATCAACTCCGCACCGATCGAAGTGCTGGCTGTGTATCAGAATGCCCCGATCGAACTGGAAGAGCAGGCCGCGATTACTTTGTCGGCAGGAAAGGAAAACTTTAACGGGGAATTCTCCGTGAAGCCCGAGATCACCGGCGGCGACGGCTATCTTATCATTGACGGCAGGAACTACCACACCGCAGACCGATTCTCGCTCCAGGCCGATACGCCCTGCCAGATCCTCTATCAACCTCTGACCAGCGGGTCGCACGAGATCCGCTTCATCCTGTCGGACGGCATATGTTCGGCCGAAGAGGCCGTAACGGTCGAAGTGTTCAACCAGGGCGGAGTCGTGAAGCCCCAAAACGGCATATACATATACACCACCGAGGGGCTCTACTTCAGCGCCGCGCGCTGGGAAAAACTCGCGGATAAAGACGCATTCTCCCCCGAAGGCGTCGCCATCATCACCGACGAGGCTAAATTCCTGCTCGCACCCGAGCGAGACGCCGGGTTCTGGGGAAACTCCTATATCGGCCCCCACGACCAATACATAAGCCTGCTCCCGGACATCCCCTGGATCAAGGATAGGGACGAGGCGGCAAAGGATTTCGACGGACGCAAAAACACCGAGGCCCTGATCCGCGCATACGAGGACGGACGCCTGAACCAGGCCAATGCCGCGCGCTTCTGCTACTACTACGAGCCGGACGAGCCGGGAAAATGGTATCTGCCGGCTGCAGGGCAGATGAACCTCGTGACGGAGCATGTCGCAGAGATCCAGAAATGCCTCGAACTGATCGGCGGGCAGAAATTCATATATGAGTACATGGATTACCACTACGCCAGCTCGACAGGCTGCGACAACCTCTCTATCTGGTGCATGTGTTTCTTTACGAGCACAGCTCCGGCATTTAACAATTATGCCAAAATAGCAAGCCCCGTGAAATATTATCCCGTCCGAGACTTGTAGATACACAGGTACCCAGAGTTATGGAAGCAAGCAAAACCGACTGGATTAATTTTTTTCAAAAACCAGAGTATAAAAGACTTCAATTTCTGTATCGCAACCTATTGCCATTATAGGAATTTCGTCCTCCTTATAAAGGAATTTATATCCGTTCTGCACTTCCCGAAGGATCACTTTTTCAACTTCGCTGGCACGCACATTTGTAATTTTTTTCATTACAGTTTATTTTTCCGAAAGGTATCCATAAAAAATTTAACATCAAAGGCTTTCAAAGGCAAATTATTTCCACGAATTAAGGACAACTCCCCACCCATCCGAGAAGAGATTTTGAAGCTGATGAACGAACCGCACCTGACATACCCGCTCGCCAAGCCTGCCGATGGATATGTAAAACTTATCCACGGCTCGGTCGACATAAAGGTTATCGACGCCGTATTTGACCCAACGCACAGCATTACGGCGCATCCCGAGCCGCTGGAGCATGTCGGTGGACAGGGGTATCGGGTCGATCCGGTCGGCGGGGATGTACGACACCTTGCCGGTGATCCGGTCGGTATGGGCGTTGATCCCCTTGGGGAATACGCTGGTCACGGCAATTACTTTCCCGGCGCACAGAACGTAATTGCCAATTCGCAAAGAGTTGGTTTTCATAGTCACAAACAAAACGAAATAAAACAGCAAAAATTATGACAGACCAAGTAACGAGCGTCGAGCAGTCGAAGCGGCTGATCGAGATGGGAGTGCCCGCGGAGAAGGCGAGCATGGTATGGGCTACATGTAGCGGTAAATACCATTTATCCGTCTTACCACACTATAAAGCCACACCAGAGTACATCAAAAGCGGGGAGAGTATTCCCGCCTTCACGGTCGCAGACCAGCAGGAATTACTACCCGTGTTCATTGACGCAAAAGGTACATTTTACCTCAATATCTCCAAATGTTACGAGGGATGGTATGTAATCTATGAAACTGAAAGCGGAGCAGAATTGATCTCCCACCGGGGGATAAAATTGGTCGATGTACTTATGGATGCTACCGAATGGCTTTTGTCTAACGGCTATAAACTGAACATATGAAAAGCGAAAAAGCAAGACAAGAACTGGAGGACGGTAGCTGGAAAGTAGAAGTCGGTTATGAGGGCGAAGACGTTGACCTGCCATATCATGCCGTGAGAGTAGATGTAGCCCAGTATGCGGTCGAACTTGCCGAGCAGGAGGCCGAGGAGCGGATGCGCGAGAAGGCCAAGAGAGCGTTCGAATGTGTTTGGAACGCAACGCCAAAACAGGTGGCAGAGGAATGCGGGATAAGTATTCAGGAAATTAATAACGAAGCTGCCGCAATGAAATACTGCCACCAGTTATTCATCCAAAAACTGACCCAGAATGGAAACGATTGAGGAAAGAGCAAAAGCATTTTGCGAAAATAACATCTGTGTAGATTGCGGAGATCGAAAGAATTGCGACCGGGGGTGTGTGGGATGCTGTATTCCTACCTTCTCTGCCCTTGAATGGCTTATCCAGTTCGGAAAATCCGAACACACAGGGCTGACGCGCTGGCACGACCCGAAAGAGGAATTGCCGGAATATATTAAGGTTGTAGAGGTGAAATACAAGGCTTTTAATAAAATCATGATGGCAATAGCATTTCGATTGGGTGATTTATGGAGTGGCAAAAATAAGTGGTGTATTGATGGGACAAGTGTCCGCATTGACCACGAAAACATCCTCGGCTGGCGGGAGATTCAAGAATAAGATGGAGCCATGACACCGAAGGAACTGTACGACTGGGCGGTCGAGAGCGACTGCGAAAATTACGACATAAAAATACGTGCGTTCATTGATGGCTGGGGTGATATTACCTCCGATATTGAGGAGCTTGGAATCGTCAAAAAAGAACGACCTGAAATTATTGTAATTGACATATGAAACGAGAACTTACACTGACCGACATGGACGGCCACACCGCCGTTCAGACTTGCAAAGTATGCGGCTGCACCAAGGACAATCCCTGCTACCATGAAAAGCTGGGAATGTGCTGGTGGGTAAAGGCCGATCTGTGCTCACACTGCGCCATGATCCAGGCCGGGGAAATACCCGGAGACAGCGTTACCCATTGTGTGAATTCAAACCCTATTTTTCCATGAAAAAATATCGTGAAATAATCCTCCCTCTTTTACTCTTCGCGGCCGCAGGCTGTGAGAAATCCGAGTACCGGATCACCGAGCCTCGGCCGACGCTCGAAGTGACGGCCTTACAGGACTCTTACATCATCAACCAGCCGGCGTATCTCCAGCTCAAGGTCTCGCAGCAGGGGTACGACGGGGAATTTCAGCTCTCGGCCGTACTCAGCGAAGGAGCCTGCGAGCTCTCGATGCAGGGCAGCGACCTCGCTACCGACGGCACATGGACGTCGATGTCCAACACTACGGAGATCCTGACGCTCACGCCGACGCTGGCCGGGCCGCTGCGCATATCCTTCGAGGTCAAAACCAAAGAGGGCGAGCAGTCCGGCCGCAGCTTCGTCAATTTCAACGTTCAGAAGAGTCCCGCCCTCGCACTGGAGGTCGAATACCCCGAAACGGCGTCCATCACCGAGCGGATCGAGCTGACGATGCTCCTCACAAAATCCGGATGGACAGGGGCGATCCCTGTAACCTACACGCAACTCGCAGGCAGCGGCACGCTCCAGTACGGGGCCGTGGCCGTCACCCCCGCCGAAGCATTCTCCGTGCCGGCGAACATGGAACAGCCGCTTTATTACACCCCGGCCGAGCGGGGCATTCACCGTATCCAGCTCTCGGCGACGGACGGATACACGACCGAATTCAAGACCATCGAGATCATCGTAACAAACTGACAACATGAGAACGACTCTATTTTACGCATTGGCCTTATTCCTGCTGCCCGGCTGCTCCTCGTCGAAATACCAAATTGTCGAACCGCAGCCGCAGCTATCCCTGTCTACCGCCGCAGCGGTCTGTGAACTGGGAGAGAACGTGAGCATTACACTGGCTGTTGCCCAAGAAGGCGTAGACGGAAACTTCTCCCTCTCGGCGTTCATCCGCGAAGGGAAAGCCACGCTCACACTCGACGGGAGCGACATGGACACGTCGGGCCAATGGGTGCAGCTCTCGGCCAAGAATGCACGCCTTGTAATTACCCCAGCCCAAGCGGGAGATCTGCTCGTAAGTTTTCAGGCCAAGTCCCCTGAAGGCGAAGTCAGTGAACAGCAAGACCTGAAGGTGACGGTAACAGCGCCATCAGAAATCGCGGCCGAAGCTGTCTGCGAAGCGAAGATCGTAAACCCCGCAGCCGATGCCCGGATTCCGGTGCTGCTACACATTCAAGGTGTTCCGGGCGCAGACGGGAAATTCATCGTAACCCCGGCCGTCAGTCTGGGCAAAGGCAAGATATTCCTGAACGGAAACGCCGTGAACGGACAGGCTTGTCCCGTAGATGCCGACATGACGTTCGAGTATGCGCCCGAAGAGATCGGCGAGCAGATTCTCGAATTCGAGATCGCGGCAGGGAAGGCGTCGGCAAAAGCACGCGTATATATGGACGTCGTGAAGAATATCGTCGTGACAAGCGTCGTCGAGGGCTGTTTCACCATCGACGGGGTCGGGGAGCACAACGTCGAAGGCGAAACCGTAACGCTCGCACTCGTAAACGAAGATCTCTTCAACTTCGAGGTCGCGGGCTGGTACGACACCTCCGGGCAACTCCTGTCCGGCGAGGCGACCTATGCGCTCACACTCGCGCGCGACTGCATCACCGACATCGAGGTCAGACTCAAGCCCCGGACTGTGACCATAACCCGGCAGGGAATCGCCCGGATAGAATTTCAATATCTCGTCATGGAAGGCGGACGTCCCGTACCGAAGGTAGCCTACGATTACCGCACGCAGTATTCGGCCGACTACAAGGCTTCCGAGCCGGTGAAGTTCTACTACGAGGAGTACAGGCTCGACACATCGAAGATCCCGCCCGTAGGCCGGAAGTCCGCAGGAATGCCGACGATACCCAAAGGGGCGACGAAATCGACATTCCTGTGGCGCTGCGACGAAAAATTCTCCGTCTCGATACGCCCGGCCGACAACCCGGGCTTCAAGTTCAATTACAACGACAGATCCGTAGAGTCGCAAACGACGAAATACTACCTGCCCTCAGACATAACAATGACCAGATAACCTCAAATCGGCGTAGTTCAAAAAACAGAACGGCGCGTTCACTCCAGGACAGGGACGCAACTATGGGATTGTGCGGTACGGATGCGCAATGCGGGTGAAAGGCCCGCCGCCGATAATTTTTAAATTTCAGTAACCATGAAACATATTGCAAAAATCATTCTCACAGTGCTCCTGCTGCCCGGGCTCTCAGGATGCGAGCAGCCTTCGACATCCGACCCCAAGGAAGGAAACGAGGTATCCGTCATGCTCGAAGTGCTGTCCGAGCAACTACACACTACCAGGGCGATTGCCGAAAGCGACATCGACGACGTTAACATCTTCATATACTCCGATACCGGAGGGCTGAAGCAGCACATATACGCCTCGGGAGCTTCGCACAAAATAGACATCGCACCGGGACGATACAGCATATACGTAGCAGCGAACATACATCAGGATATGGGGGATTTATCCCTCACGAGGCTCCAGTTATATGCCATAACCGCCCCGACGGACGACGGGACGCTGACAATGATCGGGTCGGACACCTTCACCATCGACGGATCGAGACAGGTATTGCCGATCTCCCTGAAGCGCCATGCGGCGAAGATCGCCTACAACATTACGGTAGACCCTGCTGCCGGAGACATCGAGGTCTCGTCCGTACAGTTATGCTCCATACCCGACCGGGAGTACCTAATACCGGATCTCACGGGCCCGACAGACCCCGCGACCGGATTCCACGACTCCGAAATCCGCAAATTCCCCAACGGGAGCAAGAACGCAAACGGGATATTCTATATGCTCTCGAACCGGCAGGGCGACGTATCCTCCATAGCCTCGCAGGATCAGAAGAACCCCGACAAAGCTCCGAAGTACGCATCCTACCTCTGCATCCGCGGCCGAAGCGGGGAGAACAAGGTCGTGGACTTCGTAGTTTACCTGGGGAGCAACATGACCACGAATTTCGACGTGCTGCCCAACGAGGCGCACACCTACAACATCACGATCCTCAGCGACAGCGAGACCGACACCCGCATCACAAGCTATACGCTCGACATATCCGACTGGTGGCCCCGAACATACAACGTCCCGGATAACGATTACGGAGAACTCGACATCAACGTAACGAACAAGAGCGGCTATACCTTTACCGGCACGCTGAAGGTAGTAAAAGGCGACGGAGAGAAATTCGCAGCCGGGGATGGCGGCTGGGACTTCGGCCCCGACGTAGAGTTATGGATACCCCAAAGCGGCGGGCAGCGATACGACCTGCGATATGCGCCCTCACTGGTTAAGAAGGGCGTGAATTCGCAGGTACAGTACCAGGTAGCGGTAAGCGACAACGCCGGGGAAAGCACTACCTTCAGATTCACCCGCGAATTCGCAAACATGGTACAGGCATATTTCCCCGCGGGAACAGGAACCGTGACAGTGGCCGGGGCGCTCGACAAAATCTCCACAACAACCTCGGTGACTGGGTACTGCTACGAAGACGGCTGTACATTCACAGCAGCCGACGGCAACGGATACGCTTTCGACGGATGGTATGCAGACCAGGCGTACACGCAGCTGCTATCCGCCGCCGCAGCCTACAAGCATGCCCCGACCAAAGTTAAAACGGCAATATATGCCCGATTCGCACTCGTAAAGCAGCCGAAGGTCGAGATCTCCTGCAACCAGCAGAACAAGAACTCGACCTACATGTACAACAAGAACACCGTAACAATGACCGTGACCGACTATTCCGGGCCCGTCACGATAAAGGCGACTTGCGCGGCCGGAGGGCTGTTCACATCGACGACTTCGTTCTCGAAGACCGTGGTCAGCGGACAGAGCTTCACACTCGACCCGATCGTATTCGTGCCCACGGCCGTAGGCGACGTTTCATACACCATCGACGTCGCCACTTCGACGGGAATAAAGATCGGGGCGAAGACCGTCACCAACAACATCGTGGCAACGAAGCTCACGCCTACAATACAGATCGGATACGGAGGAAAGACCCGGCAGGCACTCTACAAGCCGGCAAACACAACATCCAGCGTATATTGGTACGGATACACGACCGTGATCGCACAAGTGACGTTCTCGCCCACACTCGACTACCCTGCACCCATCGAGTCTGCGCAACTCCTCAAGATTCAACTCTATCCGTCACATCAGGTATCAAGAGTCGTGGGGGCAGATGACCCCGGGTCTGGTTATTGGGGTGTACAGTTCTCATGGCCGGAGCATCCCGACATTACCGTACCGGCATTTGAAGCAATAGAGGCAAAATACGGCGCTGAGCCCGAAAATACATACACGTTGGCCGCGACCGCAGGAATCACACACTCACCCGGCACTGGGGCACCATTATTCGCTCCATTTACCGAAGGGGAGACATTTCTGGTGCTGCCTGGGCTGGAGTCTGAGGCGCTCGACGCTAAAATGATGGATAGGGAGTTTGTGAAATACACATTTACAAATCCCATTAAACCTAATGCAGTAACTATATCTCCAATATATCTCAAATCAGATTTACAGATAGAATCATCATTTTCTAAAATCACGATAACGAATAATCTTAACTAAACCACCCCCGGCAAAGCTGCCGGGGTTTTTCATGCTTATCTCGGAATGAAATCGACACTCAAATAATGAACTTGACTGATTCGGAAATCAGATAAAGCAACAAACAAAAATGGAACATATATAGGCGACATATCCTTATGTAAAAACAAAGTCCCCGGAAACGTTATGCTTCTGGGGACTATCATTTATCTCAAGATTACTTCGCTACTTACGATCTCGCGGCCACAGGTAATACTCGCTGGCCTGAGACGATATTACATCACCATCAGCATCTGTTTCAATAACCACATCACGACAACGATTATAATTATCCCGAAGAATCAGCTTCATGGTTATAGCTCCTGACACTTCACGGACTATCATACCATCACCATCAACCCAATCTCGCCACTCTTCACTCCATTTTTCGGCGCGAACTGGATAAAATTTATCCTTGGCCATAATCACCGTAGAATTCTTGCCTTGGCCCAAAATTATATCGAAAGGAGCCGGATCTGTCTCTCCATTGATCGAAACAAAACGGATTGAGAAATCACATCCAAATTTAAATTTATCCAATTCATTACGGAATGAGATATAGTACAACCCAGCCCCAACGGCCTCCGGATAGAACCCGCCGTTCGAGGCATCGGATACCTTCAATACCTTGCGGTTCGTGCCGGTCTTGGCCGCACCGTTTTGCGTATAGTTGACCGTAAAGGTAACGGCATGGTTGCCCGGTGTAAGGGGGATATACCAGAACGAAGCCGTAGCGCGGCCGTTCACGAAGTCCGTGTCGATCGGCTCGCCGGCATAGACATAATCCGTGTCGAACTCGGGGTTCTCAACAGGGCTGACAACGCCCAGTGCATCGCCTTCGGTAGTAAAAGTGACCGTGGGCGTTTTGTCGCAGTTCACACCCAGATCCACGCGGATCGGAGTGGTGCCTTTCACGAAACTCGGAACATGGACATCGAACCCGCCGGCTGAACCGCCATCGTCGTCCTTATCGCAAGAGGTGAACAACATCACCGTCATGGCAGAGGCAGCCATGAACATAAATTTCATAAATGATTTCATAATAGTGGGAATTAATATTTACGCAAGTTTTTTGGTTAACAATTTTTACAAGATAAATTTACTGTTTTTCTGCCATTATACAAAATTACAGGGCAGGTCTCCGCGTCGGGAGGTACTTATCGAGCTTTGCTATGCACGACTTGGGATAGACCCACCCGGCCACTCGTTCACCGTTCCAAGTAAGCCAGCCGTTGTAACGGGCGCCGAGCTACTTGAGCAACCTCCGATCCAGTCGGTTGTCGGTGAAAACGACAACGGCACGCGCCGAATAATCGACAAGACATGCTTCATCGGACAGGCGCTCGGGAAGTGCCGGCACTCGGGCCGAGCCAAGCTCGCCGGCGATGCGCGTCTGCTCAAGTTCCAGCAGGCGGCGGTCTATCGACTCAAGACGAGCGGCAAGAGTTTCGGATGTCGTAGTCGTGAGGTAAGTACGCATCGCAACAAATGCTTTCACAACAGAGATGCAAACCTGTATTGCGATAGGGGTTCTGAGTACTGATGAAAGCATGCCCACCCCTTGTTCGGTAAAAGCGTAAGGAAAAGACGTTTTTGGTCGTTTTGTTCTGGATGTCGTCACAAATTGTGATGACATATTTTCCCATTCTGTTTTGGAAATGCGGAACATAAATTCTTCCGGAAAACGTTGAGCATTACGCTTTACAGACTGATTAAGGGCACTTGTTGTTACCCCGTACATTTCTGCCAGATCACGATCCAGCATGACCCGCTGGCCGCGGATCTCGTAAATCTTATCCTGAATTACCTGGAGATCGGCCATGATTTACGACTCTTCAATCGGTGTGGCAATCTGGCCGGAATTCTCCAAGCTCCTCATTGCTTGGTAAAGGTTCTGAATCGTACATAAGTGTTTTCGCAATTCGGAACCACTCAGCGACAGATCGGCAGGCGCAATGGCAAGCTGCTGTGTAAACTCGAAATAAAGAATCAGCAGCGTTTCCGCAATATCACCTGGAGTAAATTCATGGAGCAACAGTCTTACGACCGGAGACCAATCGTAATTCTTTCGCTGAAACTCCTCGGCCAAAGCGGCCGGCAATTCGATAGTCACAGGCACGTAGCCCGGACGGATAGGTTTGTTTGACATTGGTTTTGAACAATTTTAGAGTAATAAAAAAGCGGCATTACTCTGACCCGCTGTTCAAAGACCAATGAGGCTTTTGCTAACCATTACAGTTTCGCACGGGGTGTAATACCGCTAAATTACAGGAAAGATATGGATATAAAAAATCCACCTCTCCGGGGTGGGCATCGCTGCCTCATTGTATCTTTGAACATTGCAAATATAAATGTTATAAATAACATTTCAAAATACTGGGCCTGTTTTTAGCACTACCTCCTGCTTCACCCGCGAATTCGCAACATGGTGCGGACAAACTTTCAGGCTGGAACGGGCTCGGTGACCGACTATTCCGGGCCCGTCACGATAAAGGCGACTTGTGCGGCCGGAGGATTGTTCACATCGACGACTTCGTTCTCGAAGACCGTAGCAGAGGTATTTAAGAACAAAAAGGATATACAATGTCATGGCTGTTGAATGATATTAAATTATTGACTATTTATAGCATACAGACCAAATAAAAACAATATATTTGTATTAAGTTCAATATAATGATTTTTATGGATGATATAAATCTCCTTAAATTAGTCTTGGTCGAAAAGAGAAAAACAGGTAAATGGTTGGCGGAACAATTAGGGAAAAATCCATCAACCGTTTCTAAATGGTGCTCTAATGTAACTCAACCTGATTTGGCAACTCTTGTTAAAGTTGCCAATTTGCTGGATGTTGATATACAATATTTGATAAATAAGACAAGGTAATAACATGGAGAAGAAAACAGTTCAATCAATCGAACCCAATATCGCCGACCTCGCCAATGATTGGCTCAAGACCTACAAACTCAATTATAAATTAGAGCAAGAGTCGCTCAATTCAGAAATTGACAAAGCACTTGCCGACTACTTTACCAAAAATGGCGGCGTGGGTGCTAATCGCCCCGATGTAAAACTTTTGCTGCAAGACAAAAACTTAAATTTTTATCCCGTCCTTATAGAGTACAAAGGCTATAAAGATAAACTCGTAAAATTAGATGCCACCGGGCAGGTGGAAAACAAAACGGCTAAAAACGAGCCGAATCTTAAAAACATCAACTCGTTTGCAGTAAATGGTGCCGTGCATTATGCCAACGCTCTGCTCCATCACACGGGCTATACCGATATTATTGCCATTGGAATGACCGGCTACAAAGACGATAACGGCAAAATTCACCACCAAATCGGCGTCTATTATGTTTCCAAAAGCAACTTTGGCGTAGGGCAAAAAGTGGGCGAATTTACAGACCTGTCCTTTTTGGCTCCTAAAAATTTTGATGCATTCATCGAAACGGTAAAAAAGTTGAATCTCTCGCCCGAAGAACTCGACAAGCTTCGGGAACAGCGTGAACAAGAAATAAATGCAAGCTTGGTAAGGCTTAACAATGATATTTATCAAACAGAAAAGGGCCTCGGCGAAAACGACCGGGTTTATCTTGTTGCTGCCTCCATTATAGCCACGCTCGGCGTTGCTAACAAAGTTTCGCCACTCGAAAAATCCGACCTCAAATCTTCAACCGAGAAGGGCAATACCGACGGCGACATAATGATTCGTAAAATCGAAGCATTTTTGGACGAAAAGCAGTTGCCCGACGAGAAAAAGAGCCTCATTGTCCGCACGTTACAAAACACACTCACCACCGATAACATCAACAAAGTGGAAAACGGCGAAAGCCAGCTTAAACGTGTCTTTACAAAGATTGTTGATGACTTGGGCATTTACTACAAAATCGGGCTTACAACCGACTTCACGGGTAAACTTTTCAACGAAATGTACTCGTGGCTCGGTTTTACGCAAGACAAACTCAACGATGTGGTACTCACACCCTCTTATGTAGGTTCGCTTTTGGTGAAACTCGCCCGTGTGAACAAGGATTCATACGTGTGGGACTTTGCCACCGGCTCGGCAGGCTTGCTCGTGGCAGCAATGAACGAAATGCTCAACGATGCCAAAAGCACCATCAAATCGCCAGAAGAGCTTTACCAAAAAGAACTGAAAATCAAAGCTGAACAACTGCTCGGTTTGGAACTGCTCTCAAGCGTATATATGCTCGCCATTCTCAATATGATTTTGATGGGTGACGGCAGTTCCAACATCTTGAACAAAGACTCGCTCAAAGATTTTGACGGAAAATACGGTTTTGGCAAAACGGATGAAGATTTCCCCGCCGATGCCTTCGTACTCAATCCGCCCTATTCTGCGGCCGGCAACGGAATGAACTTCGTAGAACGCGCCCTTTCGATGATGAAAAAAGGCTACGCCGCTATCATCATTCAAAACTCCGCAGGTTCGGGCAAAGCAAAAGATTATTGCTGCCGCATCTTGGAGAAGCACACCCTGCTGGCGAGCATCAAAATGCCCATTGATTTGTTCATAGGCAAGTCCAGCGTCCAAACCAACGTGTATGTATTCAGAGTAAATGAGGCTCACAAGAGAGATGATGTGGTTAAATTTATAGATTTCTCTAATGACGGCTACACCCGTACCAACCGCAAGAAAGCGAGCAACAACCTCAAAGACACCGATCACGCCAAAGAACGCTATCAGGAAGTGGTGGATTTGGTGCGTTTTGGCAAGAACAAACTCCATTATTTAACTGAAAAAGAATACTACGAAGGAACCATCGACCCACAAAATGGTTCCGACTGGAATCAAGCCGCACCCATAGACACAAAACCCACTCTGGCGGATTTCAAGAAGACTGTAAGTGATTACTTGGCTTGGGAAGTCTCGAATATATTGAAAAAACAATCATCTGACGAGGAGGACGGCTTGGGAAAATAGATGCCCCACTTGACAAAAAGCTGCAAGGTGTTAAGTGGGGCGAGTTTAAGATTGGAGATTTATTCGAGATAAATCCGACAAAATACTATCGTTTACAAAATGATGAGATTATATCTCAAACAGGAACGATTCCATTAGTTTCAAACTCATCAACCGACAATGGCGTGATGGGCTTTTCTGAACTAAAAGCACTCAATAAGGGTAATACAATTACATGCTCTGACACAACATTAGGGGCAGATACAATGTATTATCAAGCTATTGATTTTATAGGATATTCACACATTCAGCATCTTGTGCCGAAATTTAGCCCATTCAATAAAGCTATTGCAAGTATCATAATTTCTGCTTGTCGGGTCTCGACTTCAAAGAAATATGATTATGGCAATAAGTTTAACCGAGAGGCAATGAAAAATACTACTATCCACCTTCCCATCACCACATCCGGTGAAATAGATTTTGAATTTATGGAGAGTTTTATAGCGGAGCTGGAAGCGGAGCGTATAGCGGAGCTGGAAGCGTATTTATTGGCTACGGGGTTGACTGACTATATCTTAACTGCCGAAGAAAAAGCTGTGCTGCAGGCATTCCGCGACGGTAAAAATGGGGGGGGGAATTTAGCTGATTATCAGCTATTTAACACCATGGAGCTATTTGGAAAATCAACGCGAGGCAAACGCCTAAAAAGTGCTGATCGCATTGAGGGAACATTACCATTTGTAACTGCCGGCGAAGCCGACGAGGGAGTTTCGGCATTTATTGGGAATGATGTCGAAGTTTTTTCAAAAAATACCATTACAATCGATATGTTCGGCTCTGCTAAATATCGCAATTATGACTATGGCGGAGATGACCATATTGCGGTTGTGCACACGGAAAATTTACCAAAACTGGCTTCGGTTTTCGTAACGGCTGCAATTCATAAGTCCTCACATACAGGTAAATTTGATTACGGACATAATTTTTACGCAAAGGATGCCGATGAATTAAACATTTTTCTTCCCGCTCTCGACGGCAAGCCCGATTACGCCCTGATGGAGACCTTGATTTCAGCCGTGCAGAAATTGGTGATAAAAGATGTGGTGCAATACGCCGACCGCAAAATTGCCGCAATAAAAGAAGTAGCATTAAAATTATAATATAACATTTCAAAGATAACGAGCTGTTTTTTGCGGCTCCACACAAGAAATAAGTTGAAGGCTTACCTAAAACTATTTTTACGCGAGAATACGTTCGCGGCAAGAATTTCGTTATATTTGCAAAAGACAATTTAATCTACAACAACTATGACGCACATTATGATCGAGGATAGTAGCCCTGAAGCGAAAAAACTGCTGGCTTACGTTCGCACATTGCCGTATGTAACGGTCATAGATGCAAAGAAAAAGGGATTCGCCGAAGAGGCTGCGGCTTGTAATGCCGTTCCGGTAAGTGTTTTCACGCAAAAATTGCACAGCCAAATTGACGAATACTTCGACAAGAATGCGTAAGGTTGCAATTTCGGAAACGGTTTTGGATAAAGTTTCTGAGCTAAGAGCATTTCTCACCGACGAGTTAAAATTGTCGCGCGAGGCAGCACATAGCCGGACTGCAAGGATCGACGCTTTTCTCGTGTCTTTAGCCGGAGCAGCCAATTATCCCTTGTGCCGCTTCAAAAAATGGCACCGGCTCGGATATCGGTGTGCAGTATTCGAGAAAGATTGGGTTTTTGCCTACGAAGTATTCGACGATGGTATCATTATACGGGATATGTGCCATACTGCAATACTGAAGGAGTAAGGCAGAGAATCCTCAAATAAATGAACCGGGCAAAAAATCAGCTCCCAAACTAATTAAATATCTTTGCAAAGTAATCCCCTGGAGTCCCTGTTTCAACATACCCCAGGGTTTTGTTTTCGTAAACCCAACTATTCAAAAGCCTAGCGATCGAAGGAAACTATTTTCCCAGAAATATACGCTCACGGCAAGAATTTCGTTATATTTGTTCTGTAAAACTTTTTAAGTCATGACAACGGTACACATTGAGGATAGCACACCGGAAGGCCGGTGGCTGCTCGACCTTATCAAAGATCACAAGAGCGTGACGATCGAGCCGAAAAAACAGGAGGCCAAGCATACTGATGCGTGGGACAAAGCTATCGCAGAAGGTGCTATATCGGCCGATGCGTTTTTCGACGAACTGAATTCGAGAATCGACAAATGGCCTGAATCCCGTGCGTAAGATAATCGTTTCAAGACAAGTTCGGGATAAAATTTCCGATCTTGAGACCTATATGCGCAACGAACTGAAATTGTCGAAAGAAGCCGCCAGAAGACGCAGCGACAGAATGCGACAATTTGTTTTGTCTCTCGGCAATAATGCGGATTATCCTTTTTGTCGGTTTAAGAAATGGTGCGTATTAGGCTTTCGGTGCGCCGTATTCGAGAAACATTGGGTTTTTGCCTATCAAATACTTGACGAAGGTATTATCATTCAGGACATGTCCCAGACATCACTACTGAAGGAATAAGTCGCTATCCGAGAGATAACCTAATACCTAATGACATTTTCTCCAAAACATTCCAAGATCACAAGCGAGGCAATCCGCGCCGAACTGCGGCTTCTGAAAGAAGATGAAAGCCGTATCGAAGCTCTGAGGAGTGCCATCGACGAGGGAGTACAGAGCGGCATCGCAGCCGGCTTCAACCCTGAAAGCCACCTTGCGGAAATAAAAACATATCGGAAAAACTACAAAATTGCATCGCGGCAAACTCGGCCGAGTACTGCGACGCATGCGTAAGGCTACTGCGCATCTGCATGAAAACCCGCATGATCCGGCGGTTGATTTCGATTGCCATTTGGGATTTCAGCACACTACTCAACATGGCCACGCCCAACTCAGTAAAAGCAAACAGGAGGTATTTTACATTTTCACCTCTCCCATATTCAAGGTGCCAATTCGGCATCTTGAAAGTTTCGTCCATGTCAATTCAAAGTTTCTTATTTATTCTCTTTCATTGGTTTTGAATCCGATTGTTGTACGAGGTTTTTGTGCTTGGGGCAGTTTTACGGACAACGCTCCGATGGCCTCGAATACTGTATCGAAATCTCTCCGCACGTCTTCGCTCAAGTCGTTCATGGCCTCCAGGTTCTCCCGGCAGTCGCGTTCGAGGAGCTGAACACGGTTACGCATTTCGGCAAGCTCGGCCTGGATCACCGAGGATTGCATAATATAGTTCCGCATGGCCACAAAAGCACTCATAATCGACAAATATACATTCACTGCCATAGGGCTCTTCAGGACACCAGATAATGAGGCAACACCTTCTTGAGTAAATGCTGAGGGCAAAACTGAACTGTGTTTTATCGTCGATGGCAACCGGTCACAATTTGTGACCAGTTCTCGCCATTCATTTTCAGTCAATTGGAACATAAAATCATCCGGGAAGCGCTCAATATTACGCTTTACGGCTTGCTTGAGGGCTTTGGTCGGTATCTGGTACATGTTCGCCAGATCAAAATCCAACATCACGCGCTAGCCGCGGATTTCATAGATTTTATTCTGTATAATTTGAATATCCATTCTTTATTTCTTAAATCCTATTTTCTGTGCAGGTTTCCGAGCTTCAGGCAATTTCACGGACAACGCACCGATTGCCTCGAATACTGTATCGAAATCTCTCCGCACGTCTTCGCTCAAGTCGTTCATGGCCTCCAGGTTCTCCCGGACTTCCCGCTCAACAAGCAGGAGCCGGCTACAGAGCTCGGCAAGCTCGGCCGAATACTGCGACACTTGAATGAGATAGTTGTTCATCGCAACGAAAGCCCGCATGATGGCCCTATTTACTTGTACGGCTACAGAACTACGCAGAACTCCCGATAGCATTGCAACACCTTCTTCGGTGAAGGCAAACGGCGAATATTTAGGGTATTTCCCCTTACCGTCAATTTCTAAGGACGCAATTTGCGACCTTAATCTGTCTTTCAATACGTTATACTCCTCCTCCGAGAGTTCAAACATAAAATCCTCCCCCTCGAAACGCTCAATATTGCGTCTTACAGACTCCTTCAATCGCTTCGTCTCTACCTGGTAGAGATTTGCCAAATCGAAGTCCAGCATCACACGCCGGCCGCGGATCTCGTATATCTTATTCTGAATAATTTGAATGTCCATATTATTTAGGGTTAGTTTTCAGCATAATTCTTCATATACTCAGGCCGGCCGATGCTCATATACTGGAGATAGAGTTCATGGCAGCGTTTCCACTGTTCTTCAGGAAGCGCATGCGAATACGCTTTGATTTCATCATGGGTAAGCGTGTTCGGCAACTCTATTCCTGTAACGACGAAATAGGCTCGTCGCCCCGCTTCAGTGCGTGTATATTCTCCCTTCGGCATTTATTACAGTTATTTTTTAGGTTCTGGCAGTACGTCATCAGCGATCTCGTCCAGGATCATGGCACATATCGCCTCTTTCTCTTCATGTTTCAAGGCATAGCTGCTCAGTAATGCCTTCAGATACGGGATCACCCGCCGGACAAATTCCGTATCGGCTTCCGGCTTTATCATTATGCGTCCGCCACCAAACAACCGGCTGAACATCTGGTTGGCTTTCGTATGCCCCATGTAAAACCCGCGGCGCTTCGCCTCCTCAAGCAATGCCGCATCTGACTTCAGCGTCGAAAATATTTCTTCGACACGTTTGATCTCTGGAAACGGGTATCCGATCAAACTCAATCTATTTTCTTCAATCTCCGGCATTTTATCGCCCAATTTGTTGATTCGTGAAGGGAAGAAATTTTTGAACCAATAATCTTTCAGTTCACAAATAACTATATACACTTATTCTTCGCGCTGCAAGGCTACTTCTCGCGCTCTATCAGCGTCGAAAGCTGTCTTTGCGTACCACTTTTTTCCCAAATCAAAATCCTGTGCTAAATATTCCGGTCGCAAGTTTTTCAAAACAGCATACTTTTCGATTAATCCCTTCATCTTTGGATAAAAAAGCGAATTAAAATATAACCACACTAATTCGTATCGAGATAATTGCCCTCGCACAATGCCGATGTATTTATATTTAGCAGCCCAACCATCGAGATCCTGAGACTGATCTATATATTTCAAAATACGATATAAATGCCTGAAATAATGGTCAAATATCGGGGGTATATCTGACTTTTCATAGCCCGCTTCCCCATATTTTTCCAACACTTCTTTCACACCTTTATAGGTATAATGATCTTCCGGATCATCGGGGAAATCAATCTTCTTTTTTTCATACATATACTGAAAGACTTCTCGTCCTGTAATTATGCGATCAACATGTCGTTTTTCTTTAGAAGCAGCACTCTTAACAGAAGTCGAATATTGATGTTTTAGCGCCCCTATCAATTCTTGCTGGAGGTTTAACATCTGAAACAATGTCGCTTCAAACCGTTGTCGAATCATCGTGCTATTTTGTTGTTCCATTTCTTCTCGTTGGTCAATCATAACTTGTCTCTGATCTTCCAACTCTTCTTTTTGTAAAATAATAGCATAAATAACTCCGGCAAATGCCAAAGCTGAAAAAAGCGCATTGACCACGCCGGCAGAGTCTCCGAATTCATTTGGTTTATCTGTCCATATCCATGTACCTATCATACCAATAATGAATAGGAATATACAGATAACTATCAATAAAATTAATGATTTGAACCCTGTTGTTGCCCGTTCTCGATTCGTAGTTCTTTGATCCATATAATAATATATTATGATACAACACAATAATAACAGAATCAGTAAAAAATGGTAAAAAGCAATATACAATATCAATGTCATAATTTACAGTTGTATTATTATAATTTATACTTTTTCAGCCCATTGTTCTTCCTGAGTCTGTTCCCAGCCAGCGGCCCGCAAGTACTCTCGCATTCGTTCTTCAGGAATAGATTTGCCGACCAAGAACAGGCGTTTGTCCCGCACAGCCTGCTGTCTGATATAATCGCTGTTTTTGTACCAAAGAGGTTGCGTTATCAATAATGAGAATGCTTCTTTCAGTGTCATAAGATATATCTTTGATACAAAGGTAAAAATATTTTTTAACGAAACAAATTTGTTTCGCATTATTTTTAATTCAAAATTGCCGTATTTACCATTGATTAGACTATATCAACAACAGACACCAATCATTAAAAATAATATTTCACACCAACACTGGCCGACAGCCTGACATTATCGAACTGAGTCTTTATCAGGTAGGTCATGCGAGGCTCCAGTGTAATAGCCCAATGCCGGCCGAGGACATACTCGACGTCGCACTGCAATATGAGGCCATAGACAAACTGGTTGCCGTAAGGCAGGATGTTCCCTTGGCGGGATCGCTGATCGCACTGCTCCCCGCCCAGGAGTATGCCGCCTGTCGGCGACACGATAAACCGTCCCAGCGGGATCGCATACTGATAATGCATCACTCCCAGCCACTGAGACGTATGGAACGAATCGCCCTGCGTCGCGTCATAGCGGGTTCGGTCGAGAATCATTCCGGCCCCCAGGATCGAATGTTCCGAGAGATAGCCGCCGATCCGCGCAGTGCCGACGAACCCTCCGACGTTACTTATCCCGCCGCTGACACCAAGAGCCACCTGGCCCTTATACCCTATCTGCGCCCGGGCACTCATGGCCGCAAGCAACATAACGGCCACCACCAATAATTTGTTAACCATTTCTTCTATTTTTAAAGTTACGATACATCGTGAGTGCGAAAACACCGACTTCCTTGGCCAGCGTCCCGAGCATTGATAAAAACGCTTTACCCGTCATATTGCCGAGTTCTGCTCCTGAAGAGAGATAGCCTGACAACCCCATTCGAAAGAATTTCATAGCTTACGGGCTTCGATAATGAACGTCTCGGGGATTCGCAGCCCGATATTTCGATCCCCACCTTGTTCGAGTACTTCAGCCAGCAGCACCTTGTCCTTACCTATGGTAAACTTCTCGAAACAATAGATCACCTCGGCTATGCTCTTCGCCCCGATCGTATGAACATCGACATCGGCCCCGACAGGCAGAATCTGCAATCGCTCCTGGGAAGATGTTTTCCGCGTCTTCCGTGCCGTGACCGAGAAGGCGATATAATCTACATCAAAAGGCACGTTGCTATTGTTCTGAATACTGAATTTGAAAAATATATGCGTCTTATCGACATATACGCCTTTCAATACGAAAATGAGTTTTTGCAGCTTCGCAACATTGTTCATCACAAGGTATGAGCCTTGTTCACTCACCTTTGAAAACAGGGACGCGGAATCAGGCCGCACTGCTTCGGCTGCCGCGACCGCATCGACGTCCGGCACGCCCGGTTCCGCCACAGACGGGGCATCCTGCCTCCCGGATTCGTCCTGATAAAATGCCATTGCCGGCCGAATAATGTAGTTCACGCATTTCGCGGCATCGTTATACACCAGGTTAAAGGCATAGTAGTAACCGTCGCTAGTCACAACATTGAGATTTGTTTCATCCAGTGGCATCACGGGCTGTATGTAGAGTACCTTGCCGTCACGCTGCGTCAAAGCGTCGAAATTATCCGAGGGCCCGGCTATGTAACCAGTCCTGAATTTAACAATATCCGCAGGAAAGATCATTTGCGTCACCTTGTCTTTACGCCACTCGATCGTATTCTGGCCGTACGATGTAGTTACCAGACACCCGGCCAGCATCAAGAATAATAATCTCTTCATTTTTCTACGATTTTAAGTATTACGGTCTGATTATCTATCAGCTTTACCTCGGTGCTTTTTGCAGAGCGCACCTGATTGCCCACACCGGACACGACAGACCCGACGACACGGCCGATCGTACCTCCATAGGCTGACATCGCCGTGCTCGCCTCCTGCAACATCGACGAGGACGATTCCGAGTTGGTTATTTTCCCCACCTCGTCATAGTCCAGCGGAATGCCGGCGATCCCATCCGATCCATACACTTCCAACGGCAATGCGAAAACGCCGTTGCCAAGGCGTACGGAGTTTATATTTATCGTCAGACGGTTCTCGGAGATCTGCGTATATCCGGCCAGAAGTGTATTCTCCGGGATCGTGACGGCACCATAGCGGATCGGCTCCTTTGTCCGGAACAAAGCGGTCTGGCCACTGCGTACTATCTGCGTTCCGTGTATCACGGCCCGGAACATCGCAGGCCGTGCGGAATCGCTCCGGGCTGCCTCGGAAGGGCTGCCCATACCCCAGTTCTGGCGCATGGCCCGCCGACGTCGTTCTTCGGGCGTCTCGGCCGGAGCCGGCGGCACGTCCGCAGCGGGTGTCTGCTGCGTCGCAACTTCCGGCTGCTCCCGTGCCACCGTCCGTGTATCGTCAGGCGCTTCCTCGTATATGCTCCGGACATTCCGGGAGATCTCTTCGTACGCCTGCTCGAACCGGATCTCCTGCGTCCTATTCTCTACGGCCGGAGCTGCGGAAGCCGCAGCCGCAGCCTTTTCAGCCTCGGGTTCCTTACTTACGGCGGGCGGAGGTGCGAAGCTCGCGGCTGAACGCCGGTAGAATTCATCCTTTTCATTGGCGTAGGCCATATACGCTTCTGATTTTGTCGTGAAGGTCTTATCCGCAATCGCTTCGCCGATCGTCTCCACGGAATTCCTCTTGCCGGGCCTGTCTTGATCCTTCTTCATCAGATAAAGCGCCAGAACCAGCAGAACCAAGGCTCCGATGACTATCACGCTGATTTTAATTAACTGCTTGTTCATCTTCCTTGACTTGAATTATTTTCCGTTCCAAAAACGGCTCGATCCACAGGCCGTGCGGGTTGTTGGGCCAGCTGCGCTCGATCACCCGGATACTTCCGTCGGCGAACACTCGCCAGAGCCGGGCGTAGCCGGTGCCCTTTTCATGAAGATCCACCGCCATTTCGAACGCAAAGGTGCCATCCTCGTTCGGCGTGATCCGAAGTTCCGCGATCTTGGCCTCATAGCGGATGTTACCCTGGATAAAGCGATTGAAAAAACCGGCTTCCCTGCGCGCGATATACATATCCCGGATACTGTTGCCGCCGAGCCACCCGGCGGCTTCGGCCTTCGCCTCCCATGTATCCTGCGTCAAGGCATACCAATCATCGACGAACATGGCCAGGTGATGGCGAATCTCGATCTCGATATTATCCCTGCGCTGGGCATACCGTGCCGGAATAACCTCTCCGTCCGTAGCCACGTAGTAGGAGAACTCCAGCTGCTTGCCGAGCGTTTCCCGACGTTCGAGATAGTTGAGTATAAACGACACCAGCACCAGTAGCAGGCACAGGACGGTTATCAGGTTGTTACGCTCCAGTATTTTTCGAAACGACTGTATTTTTTCCGGGATCATAGCTACATTCTGAATAATTTATAACTCAATTCCATGACGCTTTGGTAGGCTTTGAATCGGGCCATGGCGATCATAAAGAAGCCGAGGATAGGCCAATCTGCGTCCGAAGCGTAAATTCTGAAACATTCCTCGCAGAAGGAATCCGCGACATACAACATGGGGCCGCAGGCCAGCAGGGCGATATAGATCATAAACCACTGCTTCCAAAGCGACCGGAAAGGCGACATGGCCCCCAGCACCAAAATCAACGGGGCGCTCCAGTAGATAACCTTCAGCCCTACGGCACGTATCGTCAGAAACGTCGGGAAGCACAGGTAATTCACCAGGTCGGCAAAAGGTTTCAGGACTCCCTGGGCGATTAGATAACCCGCTGCATTCTGACCTGTCCCGCTCTTGAGAAACGCATTCATAAGTATATTCCCGAATGACGTGGAGGAATCAGGCGGCGGAACAGACCCGTCGCCGAGATTCGACTCCTTCATAAATTCCGCGATGGCGCTATCGGCATGGAGCTCGATAGGCATGAGGGCATTGACCAATGTCTCCATGAATCGTATCAGCTCCGGAAACAAATACACGAACAATCCGCCCAGGAATACCCAGGAGAGATCTTCCCAAATATCCTTCGCGGGATTATTCTTCTTCTGGAGATAGATCATACCGCCCTGCAACAGCACGAAGAACCCCGCAAGACGACTTACTTCAGGCGGGATCTCAACCTGCATGTTGGATAGGTCTGTGAGAAAATCGAAGCCCATATCGCTCAGAAATAGGTGTTTAACATTTCGCTGTTGTACTTGATCGCTTTAGCCTGGACGTCGATATAGCTGACCTGCGAGTTCAGTCGGTCGAGATCGTCGAGGACTTTACGGGTCTCGGCAAGGCGCTCCGCATCGCTCATCACCAGAAACCTGTCCGAAAAGACCTGGGCCCCGTAAGCCGTCACGTCGATACATTCGCGCGTCACCTGGTTGCACAAATCAACCAAACTCGTGGTGTACTGCACATCGAGCCGAAGGTTGCCGATCATTTCATAGACCTGCTTGATACGCCCCACGCACGCGGCCGACCGGGTCGCTATCTCCTGCACGTCCCGGATCGTGGCCAGTTTATTATTCACCTTTTCAACCGCGTCGATGCCCTTGTTGATACCGTCTTTGACGTTGACCATCGTTTGATAGGTCTGTACCATCTGTTGCAGTTGCTCGGCATGGTTCATCGCCTCCTGCAACTCCAGGCTCGGGGCAACGACTGCAACCTGGGCCTGCACAACACCCCACCCCAGCATAAATAATCCTGCTAATAATATCCGTTTCATAGTCTGTAAATATTAGATCGTTAATGTTCTTTCTCATAGAGTTCGATCGCCGCGGCCATCGACTGCGTTTCTTCGTACAACTTGCCCAACTCGTTACATATCTTACCTTCGGTCTGGAACGCCAGGTATGTCCTCGGGCTAACGCAAAGCGTCATTATCGTAGATTTCTTCTGGCGGAAAATGTAGAACGACGAGTATCTGGGATCATCCGTATAGTTGTTCTCAAGGGCAAGGACACAGTTGCGGTCATGCTCCGAGAACCGCTTGGCATACTTCTCGAAGCCTGTCGGATCTGCCCCGGCGAGAAATATCGTCGTGGCGATATTTTTCATCAGCGCACCCGCAGCTCCGCCTTCTTTCTTGTAGCGATCCCCGGCATTCAAGGCCAGCTGGTCGAGGTTCTGCAGAACGATACATGCCGAGCCGTCCTTCTTGCGAATCGCCTGCATCTGGTATAACACGGCCGAAAAAATCATGTCCATCTGCATCAGCTCCGCGAACTCCTCGTAAATAATGAATCCTCGTTTGCCGGGCTGTTCCCAGACAAGGGTGCGGATCGCAATACCGATCAGGTGGACTACGATACTCAGCAACTGGGGCTTGGCCTTGATATTCTCCAATTCGAAGATCAGCAGCCGCTTACCCTTGAGCCGTGCCGTAGGATTGTCGCTTTGGGCCAGCACATTCTCATAGACACCCCCACAGCACCACTCGCTGCCGTTATGTATGAACTGGTTTATATTGAAATACTCCGGCCGGATCTGGCATCCGTCCAGAATTTCAGCGTAATTATTGCTCAACCACGCATAGAACCCGCGCCACGACGACTCTAAAGGCAAGTGCAAATACATCATAACGATTTTGCGCAGCGAGACCCTCTCCTCGGCCGACGGCACCGCATCAGGCTTGATGATAAGCCACAATGTCTCGCAAATATCGTCGACCCGCTCCTCTTCGGACGAAGAGCCGAAAGCGAACGGATCGAGTCCCAATGCCTCACTGGGGCTATATCTGAAAGTGAACACTTCTTCCGGATCGTACAAACGCGCGGCCTTGTCGTAAGAGCCGCCGCAATCCACAATGATATTGATGTATTCGGCTGTCTTATCATGGTGGTAGGCATCCACGACCTTCTCCAAGGTCACGGTTTTACCGCCTCCCGTCATACCGACCACGGCGATATTCCTCGAATCCGCATACTTCTTATTCGCATCGTAAAGATCATAGCGAAGCGGCATATGATCCACAGGATCGCTGAAGAACACACCCTCGGCATCCGACTCGTATCCCCCGACATTCTGGAACAACGCGATAGCCTGTGTTATATCCGCGATATAATAGGCATCGCTGTCCATGCACGCCACGGTCGCAGGATTGGAGCAGTAGACGACATTTCGCAATTCCACACCCGTCGGCACCACAGGCTCGAAATGCCGCTGCTGCTTGAGGAAATTCGTGACGATCGTCCGGTATTCCTTGACCTGTTGTTCGCTTTCGCCCCAGTAGATGATATTCGTATGCCCCCGGACAAGCATCGCCTCCATGTTGTCACCGATATTATGGCGGGTCGTTTCCATTCTATTGCGCTGATCCTCGGCATCGTCCGAAAAACCACGGTTTTTTCGCAGCATTTTCAACGTCGCCTCGATCATGGCATACTCCGTATCATGCCCGGTAATCGTAATGATCTGGTTGCAGATGTGCGGAAAAGGCAAGCCGATACCCAAATCTTCGAGCGTGCCGATCGGAACTTTCACCCCACGGCCCGGATAGGGCGTGCGCAGCACTTCGGGGAACTGGCGTTCATGCTCGATGCTCACAGCTCCGACATAGTTATCGCCGGCACGGACATAGCGTTTCGTAGCGTAAACATCCGTCAGGAAATCGCTCTGATAACCGTTGAAATAGTAGTGCATATATTCCCGGATCTCCGGCTCGGACAAAGGCCGAATATCCAGCAGTCCCGATCCCTGCAACTGCAAATACATCGAATCCAGCGTATTCAGGAAATGAGAATAGGCGCCATCCTCTTCCTTGAATTCCTTATGCGAAAGGGTGACAAAAGGGTTCTGTGATTTGGGATTGCGCGTCTCTCGGAAACCCGTATAGACGATGAACAGGTACGACGTTCCGCTGGTTTTCAGGCGCGACCGGGCATATGCCTTTTCCTCGCGCTGGATATAGGACATCTCCGGCATACACGACGCATCGAAGTACGACCGGTCATAACGGTCGCTGCGCATGATGATCGTACCCCGCGGCAGATCCTTCAATGCCACGCGCCAGATCTCTACGATCTGGTCGTATGCCTCCCCGGTATACGAATAGGCCGGCGGCAGCTGAAGCCGGTAGCAGAATACGACGTCCCCCTGCTGCGTTATCATCCTGTTGTTCGCGTACTCCTCGACCAGGGACGAGGCATCGTACTGCTCGCTCCTTCCGCGTGAATACGACTGCACGACAAGATAAAGCACCAGCCCGACGATCCCTATGAACAGTATGAATACAGCTACGAGCATATCAACGGTTTTTTAAGTGAGAGGGGAACTGTTTCCCATAAGTCAGGTTCCGGGACAGGCGGTCTATATTGCGGAATATCCAAAAAACGACAACTCCCCACGGAATCCAGAACAGGACAAAAAGCGGATTGAAGATGACTATGAGGATCGGTATGCAGGCAATACCCACACATGCCATGAATCGCTCCGCAGGCATGCCTGCGACCATTACGCGGTCGCGTAAGCGTCGGTTGATATAGGACTCCATTATCGCAACAGAACATTCATACCGGCATAGATCAGACCCGTAATTATCGCAATGACGATCACGGCATAAAGAGCGTTCGAGAGGATCTTCTTATAATTTTCCCCGTTATCCATCAGGTTGTTTACCATCCAGTAGACCAGCGCTACAAGTGCCCCCAAACCAAATAATACGGGAATAAGGGTCTTCACATCGCTTTTTACAGAGGAAAGGCTCCATTGCGATGCCTGCTGCGCGAACAGCGAGGTCGCATAAACAGCCGCTACGATCGTAAAAAACAGTTTTTTCATAATACCTTATATAATTTATTGTTAATTAAATGATTGCATAAATTCATTCGCTTCACGGCGTATTCTGACGGCAATTTCGTGCAGCGCCGCACGATCCATACTGCGGATTTTCGGTGGTAGTTCTTTCTTCCCGCTGATGTGTTTGAAGCGGAAGCGTTTGACATCCCCGTAGAAGTACACGAACTCCCCTTTTTTCAAGAGGTAGAAATCGCTGGCTATATAGCGGGGCTGCTTGACGCCGCGGCTCGTAACCGTCGTTCCGTTTGAGGACGAAGAGTAGGATTTCTCGGTTTTCACAATCCGGGGCATAAGACCCTCGTAATATTTCGCAGTCTGCTCGGTACGAGTACGGCCGAAGAATTGGTGCGCAAGGTTCGACAGGACTGTACGCTGGTTGAACTCCTTGCCTCCTTGGGTACGTTGAATCTGGCTCAAATCCTGAGTCGTGTACACTACACAGACATGCAGGCTCCGAAGATAGGCCATATAGTTCTGAACGCGGGGACTGGGAAGCTCCGCGGCTTCATCCAGCAGTGCAACCGCATAATCGTTATCCTGATCGCCCATCATCAGCAGGCCCGCATCGGCGATCATGGCCAGGATCGGGGCGTTGGAAGATGAATTCTTGGGTTCATTGACCAAAGCCAGTGCTTCGCAGTTCCCCGGACGGTTGATCCGCAGGTCGATGTCATTGCCGCTCAGCAGGAAGAACCCCGCATCCGTATTGATCGTATTGAGGGCCAGAATGACTGTTTGCAGGATATTACTCGTCGTTTCAGGATTATCCGCCCCCTGGAAGAACACCGACGCCATGGAGGAAACCTGCGGATCGCGGCCCAACATCTTCTTCAACCTTCCGAACGGGATCACCTTTTTGCCTTCTTTCAAATGAAGGTTATCCGGATCGTTTATTATTGACATCAGGAAAGGAAGGTGGCAGCACTCCGGTTTATAGAGCTTCAGATACCACGTTATGCTTTCAAGCAGCGAGGCCGCCGTATTTTTGAAGAAGCCGCCCGTCGATGTCGAATCTCTCGCGTCACCGCCCTGCGCAGCTATCAGGAAAGAGTCGATTCGCGACTTCAGCGACTGCTCGTCTTCGATGTACATGGGGTCGATCGGATTTATGCGCACACAGCGCTCATAGTCGAACAACGCGAATACATGGTAGGGAATCCCGGCCTCCGCAAAGAGCGGATAGACTGCCTGCGTAAGCTCGTATTTTTTCAGGTCGTGCAACAGCATGGACATCCTGAACCTGACGGCATGCCGCACAAACGCCATGTTGCAGCTCTCCGTTTTTCCGCTACCCGATCCCCCGTTGATGTAGGTCTGGTCGTCGATACGCTTGATATAGTGCACATGGCCCCGGCTGTCCTCGACCTCCATCGTCAGTTTCGACCACCCGTTAACGCACCGGGAAACGCGAATATACACCCACCGATACGTCGGTATCAACACAATAAGCCCTGCGGCAAGGGGCAGTGCCCACGACCAAAGGTAAGTCACGATCTCCAGCCCGGCCCAGACGTAGATATAGCCAGGAACCATGAACGCCAAAAGTATAGCACAGACACCCAGCGGCTTGCACCAGATATAAAGTACCGGAAGCAGGGCTGCCGCTATCGCCAAATATTCGAGCAGGTTCATAACGTCGATTGATTTCCAAGGATCAATACTATAATTATCAACAACATGGCAGCGACAGCGATAATGATATTCGAACGCTCCACAAGCCTCGGCACAGGCTCGGAACCATGAGCTTGTCCGGCCTTCTCGTTTTCTTCCCGGTACTTCTTATCCAGCATCGCCTGCTTACGCATCATATACCATACGACCGCCAGCAAGATCCCGCCCAGCAGTTTCATGGCAGAAAGCCATGTAAATTCATATCCATTCATCTGTATTGATTTTGCAAAAACATTAATATATTGATAATCAACCATAACAAGTAGATATATAATCTATGCGCAACAAATTCACAACAAATAAATAGAGAAACGTTGTTCTTATGGTAGAAGATAGGAATCAACAGCATGGAAGTTCATTACCATTATGAATGGGAAGGCGACAAGTCTCTACTTCCCTAAATTTTTGATTTAGGCATGGCATTTCGTTTCTTTCCACGGAACAACAACCCGGAAGTTGTGCAATTTCAAATATTTGTGCTACCTTTGCAACTGAATTAAGCAATGTAATCGTTTCAATGAATACAGTGACATACAAGATGCCTTGTGGAATTTTGGAGACTGAATCGCAGACTGTCAAATCAGGGCAGGATAAAAGGGATTGGACGCAATACTCACGGGCTATTGCCGTCCTCATGTCAAAGCGGATGTCTGAACTTGGTTTGACACAGAAAATGCTTGCCGAAAAGATGAACTGCACTCAGCAATATATATCCAAGATGCTGAAAGGACAAAAGAATATGTCATTGGAAACCATTTGCAAAATAGAAAACACATTGAGTATCGAAATTATCAAAGGTCTGAACGAAAACGAGCAATAAAGCAGGACAATGGCGAAAGAAAGGGAAAATACAAACGGCATAGTAAACGAATCGGTCATAAATTGCGACCAGTTGCCCGAAGTAACCAACATTCAACCGATGATTAGAATAATCAGAGGGAAACAGGTTATGCTTGATAGGGATTTGTCAGCAATATATGGAGTGGAAACCAAACGTCTGAACGAGCAGGTAAAGCGAAATATCGAACGTTTTCCTGATGATTTCATGTTTCAACTTACCAAAGAAGAGTTTGAAGAATGGAAGTCGCAATTTGCGACATCCAAATCCATCACTATGGGAGCGAGAAAATTACCATACGCATTTACCGAAAATGGTGTCGCCATGCTTAGTAGTGTACTTCGTTCCCAAACAGCCATTGAAGCCAATATTCGCATTATGAGAGCCTTTGTGTCCATGCGCCGCTTTATTGCGACCAATGCCCAATTATTCCAAAGGCTTGAGACTATAGAGTATCACCAACTGGAAATGAAACAGCATCAGGAAGTGACCGACAGACGCATCGACGAGGTTTTCAAGCGTTTGGATGCCGACGTTCCTCCTGTGCAGGGCATCTTCTATGACGGGCAGGTGTTTGACGCTTACCGTTTCGTGTCTGATTTAATTCGGAAGGCTGAACAGTCCGTTGTGCTGATTGACAATTATGCGGATGATACCGTGCTGACTTTGCTTGATAAAAGAAAGGAAGGAGTATCAGCCACTATCTACACGCAGCGTGTCAGCAACCAGTTCCAACTTGATGTTGACCGCCACAACGCCCAATATCCGCTTATCGAGGTAAAGCGATTCAACAAGGCACACGACCGGTTTCTGCTCATAGACAATGAAGTGTACCACATAGGGGCTTCAATCAAGGATTTGGGCAGAAAATGGTTCGGGTTCACCCTCATGCGTGACATTACGGCAATAGAACTCATCAACAGGATTCAACTTTAGTCCGGTTTGGCTCCCAAAGAACGTATCAGCATAGTGTGAACTTAATCAGTCTTTTTCGTCTGTTGCACCAGTTTTTGGTGTTGTTCGTGCAGTTCGGGGAAATGTCTTCTGATGAACTGGCCGAAGGAGCAGTCGTTGAACCCGAATCGTCTTGCCAGCGATTTCACGCTTTTGGTTGTCGTAGCATAAAGGTGCAAAGCCTCCTTGTATTTTCCCATGCTATGGTTTGCCATAGAACGACCGCTTTCTGTTTTGACCATACCTTGCCGGGCATAGAGTTCCGGCTCATGCTCTTTCAGGTATTGCCTGAAACATTCAGGATGCAAACCAAACTCGGCGGCGACCTTTGCCGTAGAAAGCCCGCCTTCTTTCAGCCGGGTAATAGCATCCGCATATTTGGCAGCGGTGGCAGGATTGTATCTTCGCACGGATGACCACTCCACTGGCTTGCCTTCCTCGTAAGGGATGCCTTTCCGTTCACAGACCAAATCCTTGTGCCAGGTTTGCAGGTAGTCGTAGAGACCTCTTAGCGACACGCCGGTCTGCTTGGCTATTTTTCGGACAGACATCGGGGTGGTACGGTAGAGGTGGAGGGCTTCGGCATACACTTCTATCGTTTCGGGCTTCGGGGCGTGAAGGGTACCGCGTCCCGTTATCTTGCCCCTGCGTTGCTGTCTGGTGGCCTGTTCGCGTATCTTGATACGGTTTCCGACCAGTTCCTTGTGGTAGAATATCAAGTGTTGCTCCAATCCGGAGTAGGAAACATTGCACCGCTCGGCGGCTTCCTGCACCGTGACATAACGGTCGGCTTGCAGCAGCCCCACCGCTTCGGCATACTGTTCCTTGCACCACGGGCGCGTGCCGCGCGGCAGGCCGTCATCCAGCCCCAGCCGTTGCCGTGCCCTTTCGCGGAACTTCAGCACTTCGGGATAGTGCGTGCGTAACTGGCGGTCAAGGTTCGTACCGCTCAATCCGAACTCACGGGCTATCTGCGATACGTTGTACTCTATATAGTCCATGCTGTCACACGCCGCGATAGCCTCCTTGTATTTGGCATGGGTCTCTGGTCGTTGTCCACGCCGCTGGTTCATCTTGATGCCGTCCGCTTCCTCCCGGCTGCACTTGATGCCGTTGCGTTCCAGCATCAGATGCCGATGGTAGATACCGATATAACGGGAGAATCCGCTGATGGAAATCCCACACTGTCGGCAAATCTCGGCAATGGAGAGGTCTGTGGCGGTATATAGCTCAAAAGCCGGGCGGTATTTTGCTTCCGTCTCCGGCTTGCAGCCTCTGGTCTGGTTACATTCGCACTCTTTTAAGGCCATATTAAAAATAAGGATGTTCTCTCATAATCATGGATCTACCACGCAACGCACGAAGCACGCGTCAGAGCCACCGCTCCTAATCAGGTTGTCACTACTGATAAAATTGAAATCGAATGAGAAATAGTTTATATCCCATCCCAGACTCGCGCCGTCCGTCGGAGTAAGTTGGTCTTTGGGAATCTCCGCGTTTAACCAATATACGGCTCCCGGTCGTTTGTATAAGTCATAAAATAACGGACGTTCAGTAGGACTCGGATATAATTTTGTTCGGCCGGCAGCATATCTCAATACTCCATTGAGGGTTTCAGGATCTCCCCAAGAGGCAGTATAGCTTTGTTTTCTGTGCCCATAACCGGAAGCGCCAATAGGAAAGAACACACTCTTGCCCGTTTCACTGTTATACGCGAAACACCCTCTCATTCCACGTCCCTGAATATTATGCTTATAGTCATAGCCATAAACCTCCACGATATTATCAGCCGTTTCCTTGGCATCATCTCCGTACAATACACCGTATCCTTGTTCTACATTGCTACCTTCCTTTCTCAATTCCCAAAAATCCTCGGCAGTAGCCACCCGTGCGTTTTCCATCTCAGGGTTGCCAAACGCTTCGGTTTTACCTTTAGAAGTTATGGTCGTCCAGTTCATTTTACCTCCGGTTGCCGCATTAGTAAGGCCATCTTCCGGATATACTTTAAAATTTTCCGGTGTGACATTTATCCACGGCTCGAACGGATTTTTATTACTCGACGCGTCTATCGGTTGGCTCCAATTTCCGAATTTGAACAACGATCCTTCGTCCAATGGAGTGGAAGCCAGTTCAGTCGAAGTCTTCATATTCATGGCATACCACTTCACGCCGCCTGTAACCAAATCGTCAGGTTTGTCTCCTTGCCGTACGAAAATCAGATGCTGGCAGGTATAATTGTGATATTCCACGCGGATAATAGCGTAACGGTTCTCTGACGAGCTCCCGGAGAAATTCACGCTGAAGTCAATCACGCTACCGGTTTTACCATATATGGCTTTCCCGTATTCCGGATCATCCCTTAACTCTGTTGTATTGGGAGATGTTACCGACAGGGTGATTCCGTCTCCGTTATGTTTCTTGACGACATAGGCTTTCCAAGGACCCTCAGATTGGAACGTTGTGAACATTTGTTGATCCTCTCCCGGTAATCGCTTCAACACAACATGAAACGACTCATTATTTTTGAAAGACCGATAGATGCCCTTCGGATTCACGACACGACGTACCTGATATATCGGAACTTCATTTTCGAAGACTTTATCCAGCCCTTCCAACTTAGTTGTAATCTTGACTCTCGCCTTTCTCTGATATGCCACGTATGGATTGTTTCCCGTGTATCCGGTCGTTGATATCATCTGCTTGGCGCGCGTGTACATAGGAATATATATGTTGTATGTAAATACTTCTGTAGGATGTTTTTCCACACGGTATTTATCGCCTGATAGAGAACCTTCCGTCGTAAATTCTTCGGAAGTTTTTCCTTCGGGCAGAGTGAACGTTTTATATTCACGCTCGCCACGTTTCGGGGCTTTGTTATAATATGCTTTATTTGTTCCGATTCCATTCTTGCCATCCTCATAGAGAACTGTCTCTGTCGTTTTATGTAATGACAGGAAACCGTGCCACGGTGCTTCAACGCCATTCGGAGCACCCGTATAATAAATATCGTCACCTGCGTTATGGGGTGCCCAATTGTTTTCTTCGATTTCCGCTTTTATGTATTCTATCTTTCGACCACCGGTATTCACCTTGATGGGATACATCATGGAATGATTATACAGATAAGTAATGTAATAAGGTTCAGGAGTCATCACGCCCGGCTCCGGTTCCTCATACTCTATATGCCAATCTGCTTCGTTGGCAAAATTCTTGAATTTCAATGTCAACTTATAGTGACAGTTACGTTTGGCGTTATAATCCTTTATCACGTCCTGTCCCAACATGAAACGGTAGATTATGTGTCCGTTACCCAATCGCTCGGAATTGTTGGATATGTAGTGCGCATGTACCTCTATATACGTGCCGTAAGGTACATTATCTTTCAGACGGTATGTTTCATCTCCTGGCAATCCCGGATAATCCAATTCTCCATCCGGTTTTCCCTCAGGCCCGGTAGCATCCTGACGTTTGTCGGGCATACTATCACCCGCGCCCTGCATATTCTCGTAAAAATACAGCGCAGGAGCTGTTTCTGCGTGAGAACCGAGATAGGGACTACCCACCGTAACACGATGCGATGCGCAACCCTCTCCATATTCAAAACCTTGTGAATCGTGTTCTCCGTCATGATAGGTGATGGTTTCTCCGTCGGTCATTTCCGGTCCACTTTTCGGCACGTCCAAGGTATATCCTTCTCTCCCCACGTTATTATCCTTTCCCAAATAACATTGTAAAGGAATATCTTTAATCTGCACGGATTGGATATAGATAAATACACCCTCTTTCAAGTTGCTGCCATCGAATGCCACTGTCACTTTGGAAGCCGCCCGGCGTAGCCAAGCATGGAGTTTTACATTTTTACTATTTATTATAAGAGACTCATCACTTGAGTTGTTGGATGATGTAGAGTTTGTGAAACAGCCTAACATCTGACCGTTGTTGACCACATTATATTCACCGGTTTCAGTGTTTTTTGTATTGTCCCATGTGAGAGGAATGCTTTTGAGGCCGTCCACTGTCTTTATGCTTTCGACATATTCTGTCAGCAGGTCAGGTATGTTCGCTACGGCATAGATATAATATTTGCCGTATTCTATTTCTCCCGGTAACGTGAATGTGGCGCGTGCCGTAGTTGATTCAGCCTTATGTCCGTTTTCCGCATCCGCATCCGTACGGTCTTCAGAAGTCACAGTATAATTTCTCAAGTCCCCCCGAGTTTCATTCTGTGTCCAACTTTGCAACAACACACCATCCTCGTTATACAACAATATATGCAGGGACTTTATATCTTTCAAGGCATCGCCGGCAGCACGTGTCTGTGACAGTGCCGAAGACATAGGGGTGAAGTCCAACGTTGCCGATACCGCTGCATTGCCTTTACCTATACGTTCCTCGTTTAGGAAATCATCTTGGCAGCCTGTAACGGCAAAGGCTATCAGAGAGATGACTATATATTGTACAAAACGCTTCATATGTTTTTATTTATTGTTTTACAATCCAAATTCAGGTTCAAGTACTACTTCGCTGTATGGAATCACATCCACCACAACTTCCCTGTCATACATGATTATATCTATTACAGCATTCGTGTTACGGAAGAGAGCTTTCAGATTATCAAAAGCAAAATTGAATGACTTCTGTTCGCCGTATTCATCAGTCAAGCCGAGTGTCATCTCATACTGCTGTTCTCCGTAAGTATCAGTCGGTGTTATCAGGTTCTTGCTTTCGGGAAGATAGAATATGTACAAGGTGCCTTGTTCCTGATTTACATCCGCATCAGTTGCTTTTGGTACAGACATATTCAGGTTCGTTGGACCGGCAGGGGCTTGAACAGCATTTCCCGGAATGTCATAATCCATAATCCAGCCTCTTTTGTCAGCCAATGTCTTGTCTTCGGGATACTCCTGCGACTCATCAGACACCTTCTTCAGCCAGTCTATCCAGAAAAGGTCACTTATGCTATTATTCTCTTCAGTAAACTGCATCGTCTGATTTTGCTTATGTGCCATCAGGTAAGAGTCATTGGCAATGTCCGACACCGATATGCTGTTCACCGTGACAGCACCGCTACGAAAATTCTTGAAACGGCAGGTGAACTTGGTAGCGACACGTATCACGTAGAACGTCCCATCGAAATTCCCTTTTTCAGGAAAATTTATCTCGTACATGGAGGACATCGGGATGGGTTTTCCGACCGAATAGTCCGGAGCGAAGTATAGGTTGTTCACCGCGGCTTCAAAACCGGACATTCCTTCTGTATAACTGTTGAAGAAAGCGGTCAGCGTTTGATTTTCATCCTTTACAGTTGCACCTTCTACCGTGGACACGCTCTCTTCATTGGCGAAGAGGTATATTTTCTTCTTTTCGTTCGGTGTTACCTTGAGCAAGATGGTTTTTTGTGCCTGCGCACCCTCCAGCGAGAAATGGCGGTTATGTTCCACCGTTCCATCAGCCGCATGTAATACAACCACACGCACGCTTTTCATCTTCTCGTTGTCAGGCAGTTCTGCCGTACTCGCCCTTGTTTGTCCTATGGTGGCGATATTCAGGTATAAGGCAGCTTCCGTAACGTTGTCCGGCAAGGATTCTTCCTGACTGCTGCACGCCACCATAAAAGGCAGTGTGAATGCCGCCAGGCAGACCACAATGCTATGTATAATGCTCGGTTTCATCAGTCCAATCCTTCTCTCTAATTATTCCACTTCTACATTACTCAGCACCACACGCCACGACAGAATCTGAATAACACTGCTTACCCAGTTGTTATTCTCATCGAGGAAGAGGGTCATCACACATTCATCCAGACGGTTGAGGAACTCCCGCTTATCCATCGGATAATTGTACTCCTTTTCGTAATACTCCTTTCCCATCAAGGCGTAGTCCATCACAGGAATGCGTGCCACCTTCTTGCCGTCCTTGGTGTCAATGGCAAGTATCATCTTCTCGCGGTGTGTCTCTATCAGGCGGCCGACTGTGAAGTCGGCGACAAGGCCTTTCACATTGCTGACGGCACGGTTGCCATCCATGCCAATGCCTGCCTCTACATTCTGTACATCCCAGGGACGGTAGTTGATGTTTTCATCGGGTAGCAGTTCGTTGTCGTGTGCCATCAAACCGTTCTCGTCATCAATGCGGAAGATGAAGTCATCCTTGTTCACATCCTCTCCCGACAAGTGCTGCAGGATAACACGGATGTGATTGGTGTTCTTTATCAAAGACATGGTATATTCATAACTGCCGCCATCATCGTTGACAGGCAGCGACACGTCCAGCACGCCGTGAAAAAGACGATACAAGTGTTCATTACTGTATGCGCCCGATTCATCGTGCTGACGATTAAGCGCACACTGCAACTGCTCCATACGGGTTTCTCCCACACGGGCTTCGGGTACGGAGAAGGATTCTTCGCGTTCACCATCGTTCTGCAGTCCGCACCACGCAAGGAGCTTGTAGTCACCGGCAGGCAGGTCGAGCAGCATCGAATAGTTTTCCGCTGTTTCCGGAACAATCTGTTCCGCTTTCTGCCATGCCAACACGCCCGAATTGTCGAAGGCATACAAGTGTATTGACGTTACTTCGTTGGCGAAAGCGTCCGCCCACTTCAGGTTCATATCGTAGCGGAATTTGAGCCGGTAATACACCGAACAGTCGCCTTCTTCCTCGTAGAGCCAGCTGTCGCAGGACGACATAGCCAACAGGCAGACTGACGCCATGCAGACCTTGACTGCCACATTCCTTATCAATGCCCGTATATTCATATCGTTTACTCTTTCTTGAATGTATATCTTACTTATTCTATATATGGTGTGCGGAACTTCCGCATCCGGATTTTCTCGTCAAGTGGGATACCTGTATTCTGTATTCAGGTTTCCAAGGCCACACCTCCCTTGTGTACCGGTGGGCGGGTACTGTATTTGTTATTCTGTTTTATTAATATGCGTGGGAGACGGGGAGCCGCCTCCCACACTTTGTATGTATCAGGAACGCCTTCGGGCGTCAGGGATCATATTACCACACCAGTTCATAGTCTTCATCAACAACACGCCAGGACAGGATATTGATTTGAGCCGCGATGTAATGGTCGTTTTCTTCAGGCGTCTCGGGATAAATTGTCTCATCAGGATCGTAAACAGGAGTACCGAGACCGGCGATCTTTGTCACGTTTATAGCATAGATGTGGTTACGGACTACACCTTCAAAGTCATTCAGATGCTTAATCTTGTTGTAATAGTATGTCATGCCGGAGTTCCAAACCAGAGCCCTGTCGACTATTTCTTCGTTCGCAAGTTTGCCGTTAATCTCCGGGGCTGCATTTCCAATAGCCGTTCCTCCTTCCAAAGAGGTGTACCATTTTTTAGCGGCAGCATCAGTTGTTAACTGAGCATACACATAACAGTTGTTCTGGCTGTTCTCGTTCTCTTCCTGGGTTGCAACTACAATCTGAAGGTCGCCGGTGCCGATTTGTTCTCGTCCGCCTTCTGTTGAATAATAGTAATTATTACCACTGGCACTCAGTTGACCAAGGATGCTCTTTTTCAATTCGGTGAGGTTCTCAGTTTCCGTTTCAGACTCAGTATCGGCAAAATGAACCCCAAGGTGTCTTACAATAGTGAAAGCATCGCCGTTTGCCTTGCAAAGTTTACCCTTAAGGATAAATTTTGTACGTTCCGTAGCCTGACCTGCTGCACCACCTATGTCTGTCAACTGGGCATTTTCATTGGTGTACAATACATTGTCTTTACCAAAAGATGTGCTGATATCGTTATAACTGTGATACCGGTTCGTGGCAGTCATTGAATTGATGGCCCAGAAACTACGGTATGACGTGTACCACCAAGTCCCTTCCCATTCGGTATTGATTTTCTTGACCAGCCTTCCTTCGGAGGTTTCGGCAGTCAGGCCCCAACCGTCGAGCTGCAAATAAACCTGCTCTCCTCCAACTTTGAGGTCTTTACCGTCCTTATCCTTCAATGCCAGTTTGTTTTCGCTGAAGTCCATATTGGCATCCAAGGTGACCCTTACCTTTGCCACGCTGCGCTCCACATAGATAGTGACGGGGTTAGCTATGGCATCTGCCTCCGTCTTACACAAGTTCTCATCCTTTATGAGGGTCGTACTGAAGTCTTCACCTCCGCCTCCGACGGAATTGAACATCACGAATCTGCCTTCTGAGGTAAGACCGTCTTCTCCGGAAGTGGCGTAATCAGCGACAACAGCCTTCAATTCGGAAAGGCTCTTTGAATTGTTATCCAAGCCAGTGGGATTCAGCACGGCCGCTATCCTTTGGGGAATCCCGTCGCCAGCCTTGGTGTTGATGACAATCGTGGCCTTGAGTTTGCTCTCGATGTCATCGCCTGTGTTTGTACCATCTGACTGATCCTCGTCCCCCGGAGTCCAGTCATAGTAGTTTACATAACTGCCGTTTTGAAGTTTAACGTTGACGGCACCACCGACCCCGTTGAAGAAATAGAAACGGACTTTGGTAACATGGTTTTCAGCTTCACTTCCATCCTCGTAACCTTGGGCGGCACGCGTACCCATCACATCAGAGGACACCAGGTTTACGGCCATATAACTGGTATTGGCCTCACCGTTACCGTTGTCTTCACCGTTAGGAGCAATCTCCTCCTGTGAGCACCCCGCCAAGAACAGGGATACCAGCACAGACATGAATAATAAATTTCTTTTCATTGTGGATAAATTAAAATGTTTGAAAATATGTTTCTTCTCTCTTGGTTTATATGATTGATTGGATGTCATTTCTGCCTTTCGTCCAGTTCTTTCAGCGTGAGTGCCGCCTTTTCCAGCCCCATCTCTTTCGCCTTGCTCAGGTACCTGCGTGCCGTGGCATAATCTTTCTCGCGGACAGCCAACGCCCCCCGTGCATAGACGGCCTCGGTGGAATCGCCTGCCTTGGCGAGATACCTGCGTGCCATGGCGAAATCATCGCGCCGGATGGCGGCATTGGCGGCATTGAGGTTGGCAATCTCATCGTTCGGGAACATACGCACGGCTGTTTCAAAGACATCGGTAAACTCGTCCGTACCGGGTTCATATTTCCCGGCAACAAGGTAAAACTCGTTCAGGCTCAGCTTCTGCGGCTGCTCTGCCATGATGCGGCGGATTTCGTCTGCCTCGCTGAACGTGCGGATGTTGTAGTCAATGCGGTAGTCCGTATGGCGCAACGCCGGATAGAAATTTTGCAGCATGAAGCGGTACTCGTTAGGATAGGTTCGTTTGATTTTCGCTTCTTTGGCATCCGGTTTCATGTCGCTGTCTATCATTGCCAGAATCTCCGTGCGGTGGTCGATGTTAGACTGCTCCACAAAACGACGCAGACCCGCCCAGTCTTCCGGCTCGTAATCGGTCTGGATGATACTGTCTGCAAAATGGTACAGTTGCCCAATGTGTTTCTTGAGTGCGGCGGTACGCCCGATGGCAAGGTCGGTATTGTGCTTGTAGGGGCTTTCGGGCGAAGCAAAACCTTTCAGCCACACGGACGTGATGGTGATGTCCTTGTCGTTGCGCACGGAGTCTATAGTCGCCTGTATTTTGCCCAGTTCGACCGTGTTGCGGCGGTAATCGGGATAAATCACCGTCTGGTCAACAGGGAAGTCGATGTATGCCGAACCGGACAGGGAACGGCTCTTCATGACTTCGGCCTTAGGCTGCACGAATACCAGTTCGGGGAAGAACGCCTCACGGTGTCGTCCCAACAGTCCGTCGTATTCCGCCAATATCTCCTGACAGCAGCCCCAGTCGCTACGGTGGAACTTGAGTGTGGCCCCGTCCATCCAGTTCTCGTAGGGAATATGGTTGTCATACTCCAGTTGTTCCGGTTTGTTCGATGCCTTGAATGATTTTTCCGTCTCACCCGAAATGGTGCTGATACCATTCCTTATATAATAGTAATACCTGCGGTGTCCGTAGATGCCTATCGACGGCAAGTCGATCGAATCCGTCCCATTGACCAATCGCGGGGTTAGCAGTACGGCACGGTTGGAGTTTACATCAAGCTCCGACAAATCTATATCCATCGTAACGGTCAGGTACTTGCCATTGCGATTCATGTTGAAGTTTTCAACGGATACACCGGGTATGATGCTCATTGTAGTTTGCGCCACCGCTTCAGACATACCTGTCATGCCAAGCAGGGTTGCCAGTATGAATATCGTCCTTTTCATTTCACTGTAATTTAGAATAGATAAACCAAGTTAATGGCCGCTTTCGTGGGACCCACGTAGTGATGCGGCTTGTCCGTTTCAACCTTCTTTCCGCATCCGACGCACCGGAAACGGTCGTAACGGGTGTAGGAATACCCGATACCTATTTCCGTTTCCAAATTCCAATGCCGGCTAAGTACAAAAGCGTAACCGTAGGAGACACCGCCTCCGACGAACCACCCCTGATAGCGGGTGTCCTTCAGTTTACGGAAGTCCGTTCCAAGAAAGTTTACATTGAGATTGATGCCGCCGACATTATACTGTCCGCCATGCAAATAAGCTCCGAAATAGGAGCCACCAAAGCGGTCACATAGCCAATACCTGACTCCGGGCTGCACTGCCCAATGCTTCCAGCGTTTGTCACCCGAGAGCGTCCACGCATTGAACTGGCCATCCACTTCCAGTGTCCACTTGGGGGCAAGACCTACCTCCAATCCTATATTCGGATTCAACGTAAAATCTGCCGCCAGATTGGTTTTCACACCCACCTTCTGCGCACAGAGTTCCTGCGAGACACAGGAGACGACTATCATAAATAATAAAAGCGCACGTTTCATTTCCTATTTATATTTATTTCAGTTTCACTCTTTATCCGCAACATCTCTCTATAAGAGAAATATGAATACGTGAAATAGGATTTAACTGATTGATAAACAGGAATTGTTCTTCGACAGTGAATACTGATTTACACAGACTCTGTTAAGCGTAGCAACTGTGTAGTTCGAAAGCAACATCCGTTTTGATACGGCTATCACCTATAAATCACGCAATTCTTTCCATGCAGTCATTCTCTTATAGAGAGAATGAAGCTACTGCCCAACAACTTTATATTTTGAGAAGCACTTCTTTTTAACCATGTTTCATACGTCTTTCGGGAACCACTCGAAGGAATTGACATCCAATCCTCTTTCGTCCCTATTTTGAGAAACGCGAGTGTGTCCCTGTAAACGTCTGCCCATTGATACATCTCCTTTTAAGAGAATTAGGGATTTTATTGTGGATTGATAATCAAGTGTTTTACATCATAAAAACAGTGTGAAAAGCCTGATGTCGCTTGACATCTTTAGGTTTAGATGAAGAAAATCACCATATTACCGATTATTTTGTTTTCATTTGCTTGGCGGTTTCTTGCATTTTCAGTACCTTTGTGACATAAAATAATTCTCTTAAAAGGAGATTTAGGGATTTGCACAACAGATTTTTGTCCGATTTTACTTATTTGGCTGTATCAAACCGAAGTTGAAATTCATCCTATCATAATAATTACAGAGCCTTGAGTATCTGGCTGTTTGCCTTATCAACGGCAGAAGTATCCAACGAAGCGAGATAGATGCGCGTGGTCTTTTCGGAATCGTGTCCCATTGCTTCACTAATGATTGGAAGCGGAATGTTCTTACTCCGGGCAATGGAAGCCCAACCGTGACGCGCCACGTATGTGGTCAACGGAATTGCCAATCCCAGTTGTTCGCCCAACTTCCTCAACTTGTCGTTGACCAGATGAGCCGCATTCTTGTACTGCCTTCGTGCATCCACTTCCATATTCTTGATAATGGGCAACAGATAGGGAGTGTCCGCGATGTCGTATTTGTCGATGATTTCCTGCATGGGTTTCTCCCATTTAATGGAGAGCTGCTGCCCGGTTTTTTGTCTGCGATAAGAGAGTATTCCGTTCTGAAGGTCTTTTTTCTTGAGAAATGCCATGTCAATGAATGACATTCCACGTGTGTAGAACGAGAACATGAAGACATCCCTTGCCAAATCGGTCACCGGAGAAAGAGTCAAGTCCAAATCACGGATCTGACGGATGATATTCAGCGGAACAGCCCGCTTGACCGTCTTGTCGATACCCGTATAAACGTGTCTGAACGGAGAGCGTTGTACGGTCAGTTCCTTTTCGACGGCTCGGTTGTAGATGGCCCGTAAGCCACGCATATAATAGGACGTGGTATTGGGACACACCCCTGCCGCTTTCAGGAAGTTTTCATAGCGTACCATCAAATCGGAATCAACTTCATCGAGAAACACATCATTTTCGCCACAAAAACGCTCGAAACTTCTGGTGACAGCCGTGTAGCGTTCTGCAGTACGAGGTTTCCCAATCTGTCCCATCTGCCGGATAACCTCACGGGCAAAAGAAATGAAGCCCTTGCCCTCCGAAGGTGTGAGATAGCATTTCAGCACGTCTTCGGCAGTATAGTCCTCACCGGCACGCTCCAGACGTGCGATTATATTCCTGAACCGTTTGGTGTTCGCGTACAAAATCTCTTTCAGTGATGCAAGATAATTGCTGCGGCTATCCCCGATACCGGGCGGAAAAACGATTTCCGCATGAGCGGAATCCCATTCACAGGGATATACCTTGTAACCGGTGTTAACTTGACGTGCTACACGTCCGTGAACCACTTGATAGAATAATGTGCCTTCTTTCGTCGGAATAGAAGATGCACGAAATTTAACTTTCATTGTTGCCATATATAACAGATTTAGTGTTTCCACTTATAAAAGATAAAGGAGACCGCAGCTAATGTGATGGCAATCAATCCGGCATATACAACTGTTATTTCGTTCAAAATCTCTAAATGGAGTAGTTTCACGTTTGCGAAAATGACAAGGGCAAAAAATGAGGCAAGTATCAGCAGCAATGCAATCATCCCCCAGAATGTCGCCTGTGTCATGGATATGTGATTCTCATTGCGGCGGATATCGTTGTCCGCCTTTTCGCGTTCCCTGCGAATACGTGATATGGCATTGTCGGCAATGGCATTGACTCCTTCCAATAATGCTTGTCTGTCGTTTTCTGCAAACCTTATAGGAAATGAAGCCTTAAGCAGGTCATGGAGATTCTGCATTGTTCCCGCATATGCAGCGATTCCTTCAATGAGGTCGTTCAACTTTTTATGCGCATCCGCAATCTCCGGCTTGAGTCTGCGGAACTCGTTGGCAAGCGCATCGTTCCGTTGTTCAAGTCTTTGCCGCCGTGCTTCTTTCGCCTTGATGTGGCTGACAGAGCATTGGTTTATCTTTTCCAGTTCTTCCTTTACCGCATTGATTTCCTTGAGTAGATTGCGCAATTCGGCAATCTGACAGTTCACTTCCAAGAGCAGTCCTTCAAACTCCTGCTTGTCTTGCTCCAGTTCCTGTCCGGGTGTATAATTGTTAAGCCGCTCCCGTAGGGCAGACGTATCGGGTTGTTTCATTGTCACTGATGTTTTTTAGGTTTGTCATTTACGTTTCAATCCTGATTTCATTTGTCTGCCAAGCCTGTGCGAAGCCTCACGCGCACAACGACGGGCAAACTCTATCTCGTCCTCTTCCGGGTCGCGTCCCCATTTGAGGTCGGACTGTGAGCCGCCTCCGCCACCGCCGGAAATCTCCCCGTAAGGAGAAGCGACAAGCGTAAAAAAGGCAATCGCCAGATTCTGCAAAGCCTGCCAGTTGGTCAGCTCCCGGAAATCGAACTCGTCATTCAGACAGTCAAGCACCTTTTCGGGGATATAGCGGTCGTAGTTCTTTCCGGCATATTCAAACTCAGTGCGCAGGCGGTCGGGCTGCCACTCCGTGTAATACTCATAAACCGGATTATTCCGTCCTGCATCGGTCTGTGGCTTTTGCTCGGCTTCATTGTGAACAGACGGCTTCGGTGCCGTTATAACAGGCTGTTTCGGTGTCGGACTTTCCTGTTTGGTCTGTTCGGGATGCAGTTTCTCCCAAGTCCGCTCGATACGGGATGCGGTCAGGTTGCGCCCCTTTCCAAGTTCCGAGCCCTTGAACCTTGAACTGCCTTTGTGAAGCACATAGCCGCGTATCACGCCTTTCTTGTCCTTGCGCAGATACAGTTCGTAGCCTTTGGCGGCAAGTTTCTCCGCATAGCCCTTCCAAGACCATTCGTCTAGTTCACGCAAGGCCTCCATACAGTCCTCACTGACTTGCGGAATACGGCTTTCATGTATGTGTTTGGCAGTTATCCATCCCCTTTGCCGGGCAACCTGTTCAGCTGCCCGATGTGCGCGGATGTGGATGGCGTGGTCGTTGTTGATGTTCCCGTTTTCGTCTATCCGGCAGACGACGGCATGGAGGTGAGGTATGCCGCTGTCCGATTCCCTGTGCAGCCACACGCTGGATTTGCTGCCCGATATGTTGGTCGGCACGGAAATGACCTCGCCGTCCTCATTCAGAATTTCCTGATTGTCGAAAGCCGCCGCGAAGTCGTTCCACAGTTGCTGCCAGTCCTTGACCGTGAAATCTTCGGTATGTTCCATCGCCGGACTTATCTCCAAGCGGATGACGTTGTTCTTGATGTCCGGGCGGTCCATGGTGGCGAATTTCATTTCCGTCCAGATGCCCGAAGCGTCCATGCCCTGCAGTATAAAGTTGTCGCAGATGCGCGTTATCTTTTCGGGATGTTTCTTGTTCCTCGATTCCCCCGACACGTACAGCATCGCCCTGATGCCGTGGCTAATGGATTTTGCCTTGGCTATCATACGGCATCCTCCTCTGTCTCTCCGTCCGTTGTCCCTGCCGGGTAGCTGTTCGCCTTCTGTGCGGACTGCAGGAAGTCGGTGACATGGTCTGTCACCCGCGCCACTTTCTCGTACCATTCGAGTATGGTGGGCTGATGGTGGAAAAGGCGTACCTTCTCGTCATCGTTCAGTCCGTGCAGGGCGTTGGCGAAGTTCACCATGTCCGTCCGGCAAGCCGCAAGCTGCCGCAGACCGTCCACCTCCGTAACCGAAAGCCGCTGTCTCGGCCGGTAGTTGAGTGCCCTTGCCCGGATGAAGTCGCTGCGTGTCATGCCGCACTGCCCGGCGGTGCTCTTAATCTGATAAAGCTCCTGCTCCGTGACCTTGGTAACTACCACCTTGTCACGCCTTATAACGGGCTTTTCCTGTCCGGATTCCGGATTATCCTGTATTAAAGTATCTTCGTGTTCCATATATAACTGGTGTTCTTGAAATTGTAGTGAAACGGTATCTAAAAAAGGGAAGGTGCGAGCCTGCGAGCGGCTGGGACAACGGTTTGCCGAACCGTTGCGAGAGCGTCGTGGTAATACCGTCCAGAGGCGGTAATACCTCGGCATATCTCGTAACTCAACGCTATCGCTCCATGCCATTCCACCCGTCCGTCTGCCACTTCCTGCACGGGACGGATGCCACTTATCGCCGGACTGCGGAACAACAGGAAGGGCGTTGTTTGCCCTGTAATTGTCGGTTCGGTTGTTTCCCCAGCTGCCTTTCGGCTCTTATTCTTCCCTCTGTTCATTGGTAAAAGGATTGGAAATGAATGTGCCATCCGCTGTTTTCCACCCACGGACGCACGGGAAGGTCATCACGGATGCCACCCTTGAACGGTTGGTGTCAATAAGTCCCAAGTCTGTAAGTATCGCCAGCAGGTTGCGTATGCGCTTCCTGCCCATGTTCCATTGAGTGGAAAGCTGTTCTTCGGAATACTGCGCCTGACCAGCGGAAAGCGTGAGTGGTCTGCGGAATCCCTTGCCCTCTCCGGCTGTAAGTGCCATTTTCGCCAGCAGGTCGCCAAACAATATGAAGTTTACTGTTTCCCTGCCGTCATCATCTGTCGTTGTCCCGTACAGCCATTGCAATGCCTTCTGAGAAAAAACTAATGACAGGGATGCGATACCTGCCGGGTACATGAATCTGTATGTTTCCTTGTCCATAAAACTTTGTCTTTATAAGTGTGATATTTTTGCTTTTGGAAAAGAATAAAGCCGTGTAGGAATCAGTATGGAAATTCCAAACTGCTTTCTTGTTGTTCCCTGCACGGCTTCATCTTTTGGATGGTACATAAGGGGAATATGGATTTTCCGATAATCAACCTTAGTCCTTCAATTGTGTATCAACCCGAAATGAGGGAAGAAAAAAGAGGTCGCGTGAACATTGGTAATCCGGTTCTCCACATCTTATGCACGGTCATTTGTTTGCCCCACTGCCGACTATGTTCCCTTGTGACGGTTGTACGGATGCCGGACGTTTGGCAAGGTTTGATACGGCATGGCTGATGTCCTCCGCATTTACTGCAATGGAAAGCAAGACCTTGTTCACCGTCACCAGTTGCTGCTTGTCGCAGAACTCCGACACACGTTCCAGTAAACCGAATGCACGGTTCAGCCGATGTCCCTGTGCGTTGTCTGCCGTCAGGCGGTCGTTGTCCGTACTGCTGTTGAGATAGCGGTTGAGCGCGAGGCGGTCATCCGCTGAAATGTTGTCTGCCGTCATCTTGCCGTCGGCGATGGCGATACTCACACGCAAGGCGTCCGCCTCGTAGATGCCTACGCTCTCCAAGAATGCGCGGATGATTTGTGCGTCCTTACCGCTCACCTCGCGTTTACGGTTCTCGTTCTTCTTCTCTGCCGGAACGGTTGCGGTTGTGCCGCCCTGTTCCATGTTCCTGTTCTGTTCCATACTACATTTGTTTTTTGATGTAAATAAAAAAGGTTGTTTACTTCAGTCCTGCCAGATAGCGGCCGGCTTCCTCTGCGATTTCTTCCTGTGAGGAGATACGGACACCCGTGAGGAAAGCGTCCAAGTCTTCTTTCTTGAAGAAGCACAGTTTGCCCGTCGGCTTGTACATCGGGATAGCCCGGCGCATCATCAGCTTGCGGAAGTAGGAGAGCTTGAAGCCGCAATACTCGGCCGCCTCCCTGGTGCTTAAAAGTTTTCTTTGCTCTGTCATGTGCGTATATTTTAGTGAATAATCTGCTTCGCCTTTGTCGTGGCGACAGTGCAAAGGTATGGCGGCTTTTTCCTGGAACAATCAATATAAACAACACAAACAGAATGATTTGCGAATTATAAATGCAACTATAAACAGGGTTAAAACGAAGTATAAGGGAACTATAAACCCTCCATAATCACGGATAATCCGCACATGGTAACTTATAAGTGCGGAAAGAAACAGGCCTGTTCACGGACGGGCATAAAAAAATCCCGCCATCGGGTTACGGTGACGGGAACAAGGAAATGGATAATGCAGGTCAGACCTTCTTGAACTCTTCAAGGTCGTAGGTGTCGAGCTTCGGACGAAGGCGGGTCGCCTTGCGCAGCAGTTTGGCGATATGCCGCTGGTGTTCGGACGGGTTGTCCCTGTAGGCGGTCTTGAAGTTGCTTGCCAGCTGTGCGCCGTTGTTGAGTGGCCAGAACTTCTCGAAGATGACCCATTTGCCTTTCCTGATTTTGAGGGCGGCGCAAAGGGCGCTGGCGATATAGGCGTAGAGTGTCTGATTGATTTCGTCATCCTCCTTTTTCATCAGCGGCCGGAAGTCCGTGTCAAGATAACCGTCTTCCCGGAACAGCACCAACAGGAACAGAGCATCGTTGGTTTGCAATGTTTCGGGTAGTTTCCTTATCAGTTCCGGCTGTACCTTTGAAACAAGGCTGTCGTAGTGCCTGATTTCATCCTCCTGCTTCATTATGGAAGGTGGCGTGGATGCTGAAAGCAAGGCTTCGATTTGCTTTTCTTCTGCTTCGTCCGTGTACTGTCGCTTCTTTGGAACAAGTCTGTTCCACCGTTGTAGCAGCCATGATTTTATCTGTTTGCCGTATGCCATCCCGATGGTGCAGGGCAAAAGGAAAACCACGGCGAAGAGCGAGACCATGATTATGCAAGTGCTCCAATCCGTATGTTTGTCGGGAGTAAGAATAAAGGCGAGCAACAATGAAATCACAAACCACGAAGCGGTCAGGACGGAGCGGTCTTTGGAAAGCCACTTGTCTATGATGATGTCGTACAAGAGGAAAAACTCGGCTACCAGTCCGATCCACCCGACAATGGACAGGGTGGCAAACACAAATCCTGCCGTGGTCGCTCCCATGCGGAAGGCGACGGCGGCAACCAGACTGAATACGGTTGCGGCTACCACAGTAAGCGGCAATAGCATCGTGAGGATATTATCGGAGATTCGTTTCATAAAAAGGGGCTTAGCTTATCGAATTAAAATATGCCATTCAGTTTGTTTACGGCGGCTATTTTGTCCTCCATCAGCACCTCCGCATAAATCTGTGTCGTTGCGACAGAGGTGTGGCCAAGCAGTCGGCTCACCGTAGCAATGTCATTCGTGGCGGCGAGGGTCAGCGTTGCGAAGCTGTGCCTCCCGGTATGGAAAGAGACCCGTTTGTTGATTCCGGCTCTTTTCGCCATCTTCTTCAGGACGGTGTTGCAACCTCCGCATGTGCCTATGTCAAAGACAAAATCGTCAAGTGTCTTGTCACCGCGCTCAGGCATCCATGCCATTGCGTTTGTACCCAAAGGAACGGTTACGGGCTTTTCCGTCTTTTTCATCGCCTCTATCCTTATCGCCATCCCGGACTGTGACCGCTCGATGTTGCCCCACTTCAATTGTTTCAGGTCACTGTAGCGCAGACCTGTGAAACAGCTGAACAGGAATGCCATCTTGGTCGTAGAGCTTCGTGTCTCCACCTCCATCAGCCTGTGCAGTTCCTCACGTGTCAGGAAATCGCGTTGGTCAGTCGGCTTCTTTATCCGCTCGTCCCTTGACAGCAGGTGATAGGGGTTGCACTTGATGACACCGTCCCTTGCCGCCTGATTGAGCATCGTATTCATCTTTAATTGAAACAGGTGCATGGTAGATTTGGCCAGCCGTCTTGTTCCACCGTCGGAAGTCCGGCATTCATAGACATCGGTCATGTAGTGCAGGAATCCCCGGTAGAACTCCCTGTCTATGCAGTCCATTGTGAGACGCGGGCTTTTGATGTGCGCGAGATAGTCGTTCACCATGCGGATAAGGGTGTCGAAGTGTTTGAGATAAGTTGAGGAAAGCCCTGCGTTCGCGTGCATGGCTTTGGCGTATTCGTCCATCCAAGTGCTCACAAGAATTTTGTCAGCCTCCTTCAACGGGCTACCGTCCTCTTCCGGTGTCTCGCCGAGCAGCCGTCTGGCTCTGATGGCGATTGCCTTGTCCATCGCGTTCTTGTTCTGTTCCTTTGCATGTGGAGCGGAATCAGGGACAAGGTACAGTTTGGGATATTCATACCACCGCTTGCCCTTGTCATAATAATCAAGGTATATTGTCCTGTTGCCGTTCTTCAGCTCGCGTGTCCGTATCTCTATCCTCATGCCTGCCTGTCTTTGTCGAAGAACCTGTCCATCATATTGACGGCATCAATCTTCTTCTGGTCGATTATTTTCGCGTATATCTGAGTGGTCGCCACGTTCTTGTGACCGAGCAGCTTGCTCACCGTGTAGATGTCAACTCCTATGGTCAGCATCATCGTCGCGTAGCTGTGGCGGCTCACGTGAAAGGTCACGTGCTTCTCTATCCCGGCTTTCTTCGCCCATTCCGCCAGCCTTTGCTCTATGACGGAAGCCGCGCTTGACAGGCGGAAGATTGGCTCGTCCCCGTCTTCCATCTCACGGAGATAGCCGAGGGCATCCTTGGAAAGCGGCACGTTGACGACCTGCTGCGTCTTGAGCATCCTGACCCTTATATAACGGGTGGAATCGTTGGGCGTTGTCAGCACCTTGTTCCATGTGAACGTGCGGATGTCGCTGAGACGCAGCCCCGTAAAACAGGCGAACAGGAATGCCTTTTTCAGTTCCCCGTCATCGCAGGGAGTGGCCATCATTCTTTTCAATTCATCGATGGTGAGATAGACCCTTTGGCTTTCCTGCTGGTGGAAGCGTTCCTTGGATGTCAGCAAGGTCATGGGGTTGCGCTCGATGATACCGTCACGCAGTGCCGTGTTCAACGCTGCTGTAAGCACGGCCTGTGTCTGTAGTCCCGTACAATTGCTTATCGTCCTTTCTTCGTTTTTCAGTCGCTTGTTCTTCGCCGTGCGGAGGAAATTGATGAAGCCACGGCAGAAATCCAAATCAACCTCCAGCATGGATATGTTGAGCCGTCCGGTTGAACGTAGGTATTCCTCCACCTTGCGCCGCATGAACTTACGTCCTTTCATGGTTGATTCGGTCAGGCCGTTCCCCTCGCTGGCGTATTTTTCAAGATACGCGAGAAGTGGCATCGAGGCTTTCATCACCTTGTCAAGGTTGGCTATGCCGTAGTTCTGCAGCGCGATGATGCGCTCCGACTTTATCTTCTCGGCAACGCTTCTCGCATGTTCGTTCTGTATCTTGTCAAGAGGCGTATTCTCCGGTACAAGGTACACGCCAAGCGACTCCACCTTGCGCACACCTTTTGAATAGATGTCAAGATAGAGGCTCCTGTTGCCGTTTGCGAGCTTGCGCTCCCGGATGCGCACAGGCTCTTTCGCCTTGGTTGTCTTCTTCGGTCTTCCCATAAATCATTCAAAATTGTCCTTGCCGTCAAGCAACGTATTGTTTTTCTTCTGCAAAGGTACAATAATTGTTTTGTTTCACGTAACAAATACGCAACAAATATAAGGAATTTATGGAAATTTATGTTTCGCCAAAGGAATCAAAAAATACAATCAATTATAATTGAATACCAATATATTACACTTCTTTTAGTTACTTTGTTTTCACTTGTTTCGATTTTGTTTTCTTATCGCAAAACTTAAACATCATCAAATATTTAAATCCGTGTTCGGTTTACAACTCAATATCCCTTCGTGAGTACATTCAAAAGTTTGAAAGCGCCTTTCAGCAACACCTGCTGCGGCGTCAGGGGTATGACCTTCACCAGATTGGCTTTCGCCATCGCTTGTACCGCAACTTTGTGACGCGCAGCATGTCCGAAAATCTTATATTCCGGTGTCGGGAGTACGGAACGTTTACAGGCTGCCGCAACCCTGCGCTGCACCTCTTCCTTGTAGGTCTTAGCCACAGCAGGAGAAAACCGCTTATTGATGTAGCGGTTGATATAGTTTTGCTGATTACGTACCTTTGCGAGTTCCTTCGAGGGAATCTTCGTCGAGACATACTCCTGGATCAGCTCCCGGCGCTTCTCTTCGATCAGGGGATAGATCTTCTCCTGCAAAGCCTTTTTATAGTATTGCGCCTGCTCCGCAGAAAACGCCTTATCCACGTAGGCTGCGAATTCGTGCTCGTTTTTCAAACGGACATCCGGGCCGAACTGCTGCACCCCATATCGCTCGAACAGCCTTTCAGAATGAGGCGACAACTGCCGCATCAACTCGTTATTCGCGTCGAGCAGCCGCTCGGCATATTTATCCTGATCGGGGGTCAGTTCGCGTAACAACTGCTCCAACTGGCTCTGTTTTTCGACCACAACATGATAATCGGGAAGTTCCGACGCGAGAAATCCCTCTATCGCCTTCGCCAACTCTGCCTGACGCTCGATCTGGACTTTCTCCAGCCCTTCGAATATTTCCCCCAGTTCTTTGCGCAGAGCGCCGTATTTCATGTCGGGGTGTTCCTCTTCCAATATGTTTACGACACCCCGGCGCAGATCGCGGATCGCCTTATCCAGTTCTTTATCCTCCAGGGCCAAGCGTAATAGGGTTTCCTCTTTCGCATGGACGGTCAGTCCCCTATCCGCGAGAATCTCCTGCAAGCGCACCACCGGCTGTCCCCGCTCTGCGACATACGAATCCAGTTTCGCAGTCAGGGTTTTTACACGCTCCGGTTCCAGCCCGAGGATCTGGGTCTTAAGCGATGCGAAATCATGCGGCCGCTCGCAGCGTTGCGCAACTTCCGAGACCCTCTTCCGGGCTTCTTCCGGCAGCAACCGTTCACGCGCCATCTCCTCGAAGCCGCGCAGATCCCGGATCCCGGCAGCGTCTTTACCGAAGATCTCCAGAGCTTGACGGTTTACTACCTCCTGTTCTCTCCCGGCCCAATACTCCCGGATGAAATCCGCGACTAAATGCCGCTCCTGATCCGCCATGTAACGACAGGCGTTGTCCAGGATTACCGACCGCCCGAGCCTCTCCTCCAAAAATTCCGTTTTTACCAGGAAACAGTCCGTATCCCGACGCAATTTGATACTGTCGAAAAGATAATTTTCACGGCACCATGTGTCGGAGTATATCTCGACCCACTTATCGAAAACTTCGCGCCGGAGGTCGATGGCACGACGCATCACGATACCGCGCCTCAGTAATTTATGGGTCGTATATATCGGACTGTATCCTTGGAATCCCGCGGACTGAATCGTTTTATCTCCGACATTCGCAGCGACGCCTTCCGCCCAGGCAGGCATTGCCACGCCTTGCATGGTGTCCAGCCGGGCCAATTCCAGCTGGAGATCGTGCAAGCCGCACTCCATCAGTTCATCGGCATTCGCATCCGGACTCAGGGCTTTGATCTGCCGTACCAACTGCCCCTTGATCTGGTACAACTGCCGGGCATCGAGGGATTCGCATTGCAGCAAATTTTCATAGTATTCCCCATAGCTGCCGACTTTCAGCCGGCGGAACTCCAGGGCCTCCTGCCGCCGGACGGCGCGATCTTTCATAAGCTGCCGTTCGTACGCATAGGAAGACTGTTTGCGCAGATGCTTGGACTGCTCATAGCTTTCGGTAATGAGCCGGCTATGTACAAAGGTCTTATCGAAAATTCGCTCGCACGCGACTTTATAGGCTTCGCGGTTAAACCCTATCCTCACTTTCCGACCATTCAGGACATGCTTCTTACTGCCTCGGCCATTGGCATTGGGACTCAGGTTGAAGGAATTCGTAATATCACGCCGGCTGACAGCGATATGCACGTGCCAGTTATCGCCGGTCTTGGCCATCATCGGATGAAGGATCTCCTGGCTCCCGCCCGGACGAACCTTGTTTTCACGGATAAGTTTCCGCTCCAGCGTTGCAATCTTACGAGTGATCTCCTTCTCGTTATCCTCAGTAATACGCTGCCGCAGTTTCTCGATCTCCTTATAAATTTGCATATTCTTGCGGACTTCGGGATCGCTCTTTTTCCAGTAGCGGTCTTTCTCGACCATGCCGAACCACAACAGATCGTTGTTATCCTTAACCTCGGGATGCCCGAAGTTCCGGGCATAGGCATCCATACATTTCACCGCATATTCCTTGAGATATGAGCGCATCAGACTGTCTTCGAGATCCGCAGGGACGACTTCACCGGCATCGGAGAGCGCTTGCCGCGTGTCGGCAATAGTACGGCGCAGATGCGCGATTTCCTCGCCGGAAGGAGAAAGCGAGAAGGTATAATAACGGGCCTCCTTCTTTTTCAGACCTTTGACATTGGCGTCGATCGCCTTCGTAACATCTTCACAATCGAAGGTACTGCCACGCCCGTTGAAAAAATATTCGCGACCCTCGACACGAACCGAATCGTTTTGTTTATCCAGATATGCAGACAACTGCCGGGAAGTAGCGTCCCCCAGTTGCTCCTGAACAAGACTTTCCTTCTCAAGATACCCGGCAAAATCCATCACAGAACTCTGACCGTATTTGGTGTTATCTACATAGTCTGTGATATACATAATTTTTCGTATTGGCTCTTGTAACGCACATAATCCTCTTTCGACAGACGGATTTGCATAATCGGGTTGCCCCGGAAGTCAAAGGCGTCGGTCGCAGTTGTGAAGAATTTTTCCAGAAGCGACAGCGCTTCCGAGAGTCGGCTATCCTCTGTTTGGACGGCTGAATCATCATCGAGATCCGGAGTACCGGGCTCAGCATATTCCGAAAGCACTGGACGATCATCTCGACGCAGCAGGGACTTGATAAAATCTTCTGTCCGCGATACCGAACCCGCAACTTTCACAAGCGTGACCTGATGGCTGACTTGGTTTTGGAGAATAGCTTTCAGAACGTCACCTGCCGAGACCTCATAATCCAAATTATTCGTCGCATAATGCAGAATAATTCGTGAGGCAGCAATCCCCAAAGTCGTACATTTTCGCTCGGCAATAACACATAACTTTTCCTTAGCTTCTTGTGTTAATCGTACCGCAGAAAGGCTCTGTTTCCCCGTAACCTTTTTTGCCATTTTTTATGAGATATTTGATTAAATCGCCTAAAACAAGCGAAAAAACACACTTTATTTCACACCGCAAATATAATTGTTATTTAGTTATTTAAAGTATTTTTATGTTTTTATTGTGTATTTTGTATATTACGCTCATAACATAAATATATTTCATTTAATTGTATTCTAATAATTTACAATGTTTTTACAAAGCTAAATGATTCTTCCATCAGACAACAAACGAAAAGGCTCAGTTACGTTACTTGCAACAATTATTTTTCTACAAATCAATACATTACAACAAACATGTAACGTAATATGCAACAAAATCGAGGAAAAATTGCATCCGGCCATCCCACATAAACAACTACATATCAACACATTAGCAATAAAATCATAAAAACAGAATCACGCTTCAGCGTGATTCCCGCTTGTTCACAAAAAAAATGTTACAGGATCAGCCGGAATTCGGAGGACGTAAAGGCGACCCGAAGAGGGGCAAGGCGTAATGCCCCTCTTCGGGTAAGATTGCGCTTGCGTAATCGCGCCTTCGTCCGTTGAAATCCGGATGTCCGTAAGGCATCGGGCGGGCACCGGGCTATGGAAAATTTCCAGAATTTTCCGAAGCCCGTTGTCCGCAAAATTCGCCCCGGCAGAGCCGGGGCATCGGGCGGGAATAACCGCCCGGAATTTTAGATGCCGGTAACATTTTTTTACCGATCTGAGGCGTAGCCGGGTGGGCGGCAAATAGCCGCCCGCGGACAAAATCAGCCCCAGTTGATTTTGTCCGCCCTTTGCTTCTTTCTTCACGAAAGAAGGAATCCCCCATTCGGGGGAGAAAGGGGGGCTTTGTCAGCCGCCAAAGCGAGGCTCCGGCGGAGCGCATGGCGGCGTATAGACAATATGCCTATAATTTGCGCCGAGCTTGTCGAAGGCGCAAATCGCGGCACCGAAAATCTCCGCAAAGCGGAGTTTTCCGGTGCCCGCCCCGCCGAGGCGGGGTGTTGAATAGTGAAGGGAAGAAAGATAAAACCGAAGCTGTACTCCGAATCCGGGTTGCGAAACACGCCTCGGCTGCGTCCGCAGACACGCGGCGAAGCCTTGGGCCGGAGGGCAGCGCCGGCTTTGCGCCGAGGACTTGGGCACGTAGCGGGCATTGCCGCTACCTGCCCAAGAAACGGGGTGAGTGACTTTTCTTGGGTTCCGGTTTCTTTGTGTCCTCAAGACAAAGAAAGCGGACGCGGTTTTGCTCCTTTTATCGCGCTGGCAGGATAAAAGGAGGTTTCCCCTGCGGGGGACGGAAGGGGGTAGCGAGGAGTGAACCGAACCTTTTGAGCCCTTCCACGGAGCTCGAAAGGAGAGGCGCGACGAGCGGGTCGCGCTTCGAAGGGCACGAAGTCATCGGGTTCGTGCCCGCAGCCGGAGGCTTCCGCTCTCTGCGCCGATCGGCGCAGGTAGGGGCACGTCCCGGCGTAGCACGGCCGCATTGTGGCCGTGCTGCGCCGAGGGCGACCCGGAGATTTCTTTGCCCCGCTTTCTTTGGCTCCCGCAGGCAAAGAAAGCGGGCGGGCTTTTGCTCCTTTTGGCCCGGTTCCAAAAGGAGACGCATGCGGATAACATAAAAATGCCCCGGCAGCTTGCGCATGCCGGGGCATAATGTCGAGCAAAACCGCTCTAAGCGACCATCGCGCATGCGAGCGTAGCGAGTCGTCGGGCATACCTGACCCGACGCGATGGCCGCGCAGTCTATAACGATCCAACCCGGCCACCTGTCGGCTCAGATATACCGACAAAAACAACACCCCTCTTAATAAATCCCGGCCGGGCCATAAGGCTCCGGCCGGGATGTTGATATGTGAAGGGAAGAAAAACAAAAATCGTTACCGTCCGGACTCCTTGATTTTGATTTCATAGTTGACAAACTCCCCGACCCGGCTATGACCATACATGAGTTCCAGAAAACGCTCCACGCTTTCAAAGGTGACTTTAATTCCGTGCATGTCGCAATAATAACGGCCTTGCGTACTCTCATACAATTTCCATCGGGCAAAATTCCAATCTTCGATCGTATACCAAAATCCGTCGTGTGTTATAACAATCGTTCGCATAGTAAAAAATAGCGGCTGACCTGTACGCCGCAAGGTGTCAGTAGTTGATGATTTCGCCATTGCCGACCGTGATTTCCCGAAGGATGCAATCGACGGTGATCCGCCGCCCGTCGATGTCGATCTGCCAGCCTTCGCAGAGGTTCCGAGCCCAGACCAGACGGGTCGTATCCATTTGCAGGCCGTAGTAGATCCGGCGGCCTTCGCGGAAGGTGAAGTTATGCCGCCGGATCTTCGTCGTGATGGTCTTAACGATGTCCATACCGGTAGTTTTGTGCGACGTAGCGCAAGGTAAAACTCTTGACCGCCCTATACCACGACTGCGGCGTCTCGATCGAACGGTTCATATACTCCTTACAGCTATACTTGCCGTTGGCCGAAAGCGCCATGTACTCCCTGAGCTCACCCGTGATCCGCGTCCGAAACAGGTAGAACCACTCCCATTCGTAACACAGGGCGAGCTTGTCGGCATAGCACAACCGCGAAGGCCGAGCACCGTCCCGTCGGGAGTGGAACCGGGAATGATGCCGCGTGAACTCTTCCCAGCGTCGGCCGAAGATCCGCATGATCCGGGCCCCCAGCTCGACATGCGTTTCGCCTTCCGGGCCGTCCATGTTCGGCTTGCCCAGATAGCCCCAGTCATGGACGATAAACGCAACCCAGAGCTGGGGATCAGCCGGGAATCCGTACAACCGCCACCAAGCGATGAAGACCAGAAAAGGATGGATAAAGATGTTATGTGCTCCGAACAGGAGGCTTTTCGTACCTACTTTCATAATTTGCAGAATTTAATTACAACGACATGACGGCCGCCAGTTGGGCCTGACGGTATTTCGGGAAGATCCAGCCGGCGACCTTGCGGCCCTGATAAGTCAGACTGGAGTTGCGCTTGGCCTTGATACGCTCCAGAACCGACACATCGGCAGGTTCGTCGGTAAAGATGGCCAGGGCCTTCGCTGAATAGTCTACGACAAGAGCCCCGCGATGCAGACGCCGCTGGGCGATAGCTGCTTCCTCGCGGCGCTGCTTCTCGGCGGCCGCCGCACGGGAAATGACCTCTTCGACCTGTTCGGCCGCCAAGAAGGTCGGGTAAGCGAGATCCGCGAAGAATCCGCTGGCCGACTCATGTTCATCGAAGATGAAACGCGTGCTGAAGTTCCGGAGCGACTTGAGCCCGATCAGCGTGTAGGTATAGCCGGCATGCTCGTCGAACATGATTTCGGTGACGATGCACTTCTCACAAAGAGAGTCCCCAAGCATAAAGCGTTCGACCACCTGGTGCAACGTCACGACCTGTCTGGACGTGTCGTAAACGATGCCTTTCGTTAATAATGCTACCTGTGCCATAATCGTTTGATTTAGGGAGCGGGACGCTGCCCGCTCCAATAGTTACATATAATAGCGACTTGTAAAAACTACATATTGGCAAACAACTGCTCCTTCGTCCAGTCGTGAGTACCTCTCGATAAGCACTCGGACAGCCCAAGTCCTTAACCGCTTGTCATAGTAGAGCATTCTGCCAATTTCCTGAAGAGAGTAGTTGTAACCTTGTCTTGACAAGATCCGACAGATTTCCTTTGCGGCATGTTGTTTAATTCTGCGAGTGATTCTGTTAAGTGTTTTCATAATCGTGAATAGTTTAAAAGGTTAAATAGTGTGCTCCGCTGGGGCTTCGCTCCCCGCCATCCGCCGATCACATCGAGCGGAGCTGGTTAATACGTCAAAGAACTTGTTGTCGAAAACTCGCTAACATCCTCGTCACGCCCTTTACCCTTTCTATCGAACATATCATTTTCTCGAAGGTTTGCCGGGCTGTGATTTCCCTGCCGATGGATGTTTTCGAGATTTCAAAGAACGAGGGTCATCCCCTTACACGTTGCCTTCAGAGCCTTTCTGATACTCGTATGGGACGCTGACATTTTGTAATGAACATGGAGCGGCCGCCCGTTCCTCTGGAATGGGCATAGGCGGCCGCTCTCTACCGCTGAACCGGCGCAAGGGTTCCGGGAAATATTTTTGAAAAAATTTCTTCAGAGTGCCCCGGCCTGCCGGGGTAAATTTTTTCAGCATAAACATAGTTCCCGAAGGGACTCCTAAGAAAATATTTCCCGGGTTCATTGCCCGGCAAAATGCAGGGTCACTACTTTGTATCAGAATGGCCTGAAGGCAACGTGTAAGGGGATGACCCTTCAGGTCGCAGAAAGCTTGAATTCTGACAGAGGCCGGGTAAAACCGCAGCCCGGTCAGACCCAGAGAGAAAATACCGCTCTCCCTCGCAACGCGAGGGGTGCACTGCCGCGACGTGGAAAAAAGTATGACTTGCAATGCCCTGCAAGTCGTACTTTTTAGGAGCGACCAATGCCCCGCTGGCGGGGCATGGTATAACAATGCGAGCAAAAAAAAGAGAACCGGAATGCCCGGCTCTCTCCGGTCACCGGCTATACCTGAATATCCTTTGTTATTCTCAATGTCCCCCGATAACCACGCGCACGGAGTTCGTCAATCAGTTCTCGTGCTTTAAAATTTAGCAGTGCCGGATTCCGTTCTTCATTTTTGCCTTGCGTGCGCTTGATATTTGCACATAACTTGCACATCTTGGCATAGCCGTCAGGAGATAACGGCGTTCTCCGAAAGTAATCCAATGTGAGCGTTTTGCCACATTCAATACATTTCTTCACTCTGTTTTCCATAATACTTTGCAGACTTTATCCTCCTGCGCCGGAGTTCTACGCTACCGAAACACTCGGAACAGCGATGCGGCTCCAGCCGATCACGGCGACTGCCCGAAGGCAAGGACACGCAAGGAAATATTTACCGACGGCGCAGCCGGAGGGCGCTGCGCGCGGATCAATATTTCCGCAGCGTGCACGCGGGCGGCCGAGGCATCATGCCGAGGCCGATCCTTGCCGCTGTCGACGCGACTTCGGCTAACTTTGCGTCGTGTTGTGAGTGAGGCGACCGCTCTCCCCCGGACGACGAGCGAGCTTGCGAGCGATGGCGGACGCGAGCGAGCCCCGGCGGCATCCTCGCCGGGCAACGCGAGTTCAGGGGGCTGCGGCCGGTCGCCCTGACGGCAGGCGAAGGCTGCCGGGCGGCCGGCTGCCATAGCGGCGCAGGGACTCTTTGTGATTCATCACAAAGAATAAGACACGAACAAAAAAAGTGGGGAAAATTCCCCACCTCGATCAGTCGATGATAATAATGTCCCCGCCAATACCGAGCTCCTGAAGCTCGCAAACCAGTTTACCGAGATCCTTGGCTGCCTGTTTATCCGGATCGGATTCAGGTGTATTCTTCCAGACCTCGATGTCTGCCTCATAGTTGTCGGTGCGCTCGACCAATTCGTCGATTTTATCGACAAGTTCTGTAAAGCAAACATCTTCGACACGGATTTTGGCATGCCCCATGTCGTCCTGCAGCTCGACCTCGAAATAGTCGGAGCCCGGATTATACAGCACGGCGACATATCCTGTATGCTTGAAACCTTGCACCCGGAAACGCAACCCCTCCATGCCGTCCTCTTTATAGACGGAAGGCTGATGGTATCCCCAAGACATGACGATCTGAGGAGCGGATTTCAAAATCGACGTGATGTACTGTGCCATTTCTTCCATGACTTTAATGCAGACTTTATCCTCCTGCGCCGGAGTTCTACGCTGCCGAAACGCTCGGAACAGCGATGCGGCAATCAGCCGGTCACGGAGACTGCACCATAGGCAAGGACACGCAAGGAAATATTTACTGACGGCGCAGCCGGAGGGCGCTGCGCGCGGATCAATATTTCCGCAGCGTGCACGCGGGCGGCCGAGGCATCATGCCGAGGCCGATCCTTGCCGCTGTCGACGCGACTTCGGCTAACTTTGCGTCGTGTTGTGAGTGAGGCTTCCGCTCTCCCCCGGCCGACGAGTTCGCTTGTCGAGCGACGGCGGACGCGAGCGTGCCGGGCGGCATCGTCGCCCGGAGGCGTGAGTTCAGGGGGCGCATGGCCGCGCATGGGGATCACAGATCCGCGCGGCGACATAGCCGGGGATCCGGCAGCCGGCTATGGCCGGTTCCGCATCCACCCGAATATTATTCCCCGTATAATAATATCAGCATCCGCAAACTCCGTGAGAACCGCGCCTCCAGGGCGCGGCGCGAAAAACAAGCGGCCCGGCTGGTTCTAACCAGCCGGGCCGCGATGTTGATGGGTGAAGGGAAGAAAATATTACTTACTGTAATGATAACGCATCGAGAGGATATAGACCTCGATCATTTCATCGTGCACCGAGTAAACGATGCGATGTTCAGTATTGATACGTCGAGACCACTTCCCGGCCAGATCATACTTCAGGGGTTCTGGCTTACCGATACCGGTGAACGGATGTTCCGCTATATCCGCCAGTAATGCGGATATGCGATTCATAATCGCCTTGTTGCCGCTTTTCTTCCAAAAAGCGATGTCCGCCTGCGCTTGTTCCGAAAAGACTATTTCCATATATCTTCAGGAGCGATAACCTTTCCTTTGCCGTCGCGGATCTCCTGCTCGGCAGCTTTGATACGCTTCACATTCTCGGGGGATTTCATAAGATACTCGGTTTCCTTGATGGAGTTATATTCATCCAAAGACATCAACACGACCCCGGCTCCCCCGCCGCGGTTAATGATAACCGTATCCGAATCCTCGATAACAGAATCTATATAGGTTTTGAGATTCTGCCTTAAATCGGAATAGTTTGCTGTTCTCATTGCTCAACTTTATATTTTGTACTTAAATACGTACAAATATACGTACTTATTGTGTCATATGCAAATTTCTAACCGAAATAATATTCTATCAGGCTCCCAGCAACTGCGCCCCCAGGGCGCGGCACGAAAAACAAGCGTCCCGGCTGGTTCTAACCAGCCGGGACGCGATGTTGATGGGTGAAGGGAAGAAATTACAAGAGCCATTTCTTTCCCTTATCTGTCTTACTCCAAATTAATATTGCCACTGCAAAAGCAATAATAAAAATAAAAATCCAAAATGCCGCCATACTTATTCCTCCTGTGTTTTATTTGCTTCTTTCTGCCGAAGTAACCCCAAGCCAATAAACAAGCAACTCAATGTCGCCCCGATCCCTCCGACATAAACAAGCCATCGCGAATTCTCTATATCACTAATTAAGGCCCCAACGACAACTGCCGTTAGAAGATATTTGGCAATATCCATGAACCATTTACCCAATTCCTTTCTCATAGGTGCAAATATAGCAAATTTTTCACCGAAATAGATAGACTTTGAAAACATCGACGGCGCAATGGCCGTCGATGTTCGTAAGGTCAGACCTGAAAATTCGTGACCCGGTAAATCACACGGGCACGGGGCTTGTTCTCTTTATCCAACCACGCTTCGACCTTATCATAGGCTTCCACGTAGATAAAACGGCCTTTCTTCAGCAGATTGACGATTCCCTCGGCTGAGTTCTCCGGCTTGACATAAATTTCGCAATCCGCCCACTGGGCTTCCTTGATCGGGTTGCCCTGTTCGTCTTTGGCATCCGTATCCCGTTCTGCATACGCCACGCTGAACGATACGAATTTGTGACCGCCCTGCCCCTCGCGGCATTCGGCATCCTTACCGAGATTACCGGTAATCATGATTCTCTTCATAGAAATTTGAACGATTGACCTATACATCGTGAGGTTCTGCGAGGCACTGCACCTCAAATTTACGAAAAATGTTTCACTTGTCAATGACAATTCCGGTCTTTGCATCCAGTTTTTCGCCACTGGTAAAGGTCGCATTATCACTGTTTTTTATTTTAAAATATGCCCAGTCGATCCATATATTTGCATGGTTGTAGGACGGGCACTTATCGGTCAAGACGATCGTACTATTTCGTGACGGGTACTTTTTCGTAAGCGTTACCCGTACCTGGATCTCGTGCGGGGCATCAGCGGCGAAATAATCGAAATATAAAAGCTGGGTGCCGTTCTCATCATCCAGCGAAAACCAAGACACATAACATAAATCTTTAATTCCTTTGACGTAATTGTAGCGCTCAAGCGCTTTATTCAGCCAAGCATGGGCGGCTTTCTCGTCGGGAAACTCTTTTTGTAATAACACTTGGTTGCACATCTTGTCGGTGTAGGTTTTCGTAAGACAGACTGTTGCTAAATAAGTTTTCATAATCGTTAAATTAAAAGGTTAAATATCGGGTTCCGCTGGGGCTTCGCTCCCCGCCATCCGCCGATCACATCGAGCGGAACCGATCATCATGTCAAAGAACCTTTGTTGTCGTAGTGTTTTCTTGTGATTACTCGAACACCGGGATTTAGATCTTCCGATAAAAACCGAATGGGGTTCGGGGCCTGCGCGGGCATGAGCTGCCGTAGCTGGGGCACTTCAGAACAACACGGCAAAGAACGATAGAGTGTTTACTCTCACACTTTTCATCATTGAGTCTTCCGATACTACGTCTGAAGGGCGGTATTTTGTAATCTACATGGGCGCCGCCCGTTTCTTTGGAATGGGCATAGGCGGCTGCCTCTACCTTGAAACCGATCCTGGGGTTCTGACAATTATTTTTGAAAAAATTTCTTCAGCGTGCCCCGGCCTGCCGGGGTAAAGTTTTTCAGCATAAACATAGTCCCCGAAGGGACTCCCAAGAAAATAATTGGCAGGTTCAAAGGCCGGCAAAATCCGGCTTTCGACCTTTGTATCGGAAAGACCATATGATGGGAAGTGTGAGAGTGGGCACGACAGAAGTTCGCACCGTTTGTTCCGAAGTGTTTTTGCACTGGCCGGCTGGCCCGCGCAGAACCCGAAAGCCATACCGCTCTCCCCGCAGGGGGCGTGGTCGTAAGACCGAGAGCGCCCTGGGCGCTCAGTACAAAGTGACGTTGAGAGCCTGAAGGCAGCAATGCCTTCAGGGTTAGGAGCGGCCACCGCCGTTCCCAGGAGCAAAAAAAGAGAGCCGGTTTCCCGACCCTCTCGGTTTTACCTCTCTTTCGAAGGGACAATGCGGACTCTTTCGGCGAAGGCCGGTGAGCGCTTCGCCATGCGCATGATCTGCTGCAACCGCTTTTCAGTTGACGGAGTTGCAGCCAGCCAACGATCTATGTCTTGGAAATAGTTATCCGTGACTTCGACAAGGCGGTCGATATTATCGACCAGCGTGTTCTCTGGAATACATTCGACTGTTTTAAGCACCTGCTTATCCCAATCTCGCAGCTCAATGTCGTAGTGCCTCGGATGCTCATTGGGATAGATTACAACGGGGCCTTGATGCTTAAAAGCGTCGACGACAATCATCAGGCCCACCCGGCTTTGCATTTTGACACCATAGGTTCTACTCTCACTGCCCCACCTTAACAGCGAGTCAATGCTACCCGCGAGGATAGACATGATTGCATCGCACTGTTGATTTTCGATTTCACTTGGAGTATACATAACTTTTTTGCAGACTTTATCCTCCTGCGCCGGAGTTCTACGCAGCCGAAACACTCGGAACAGCGATGCGGCCCCAGCCGATCACGGCGACTGCCCGAAGGCAAGGACACGCAAGGAAATATTTACCGACGGCTCGGCCGGAGGGCGCAACGCGCGGATCAATATTTCCGCAGCGTGCACGCGGGCGGCCGGCCTGAACAGGACGGGCGATCCTTGCCGCTGTCGACGCGATGTCGGCTAACTTTGCATCAATGTTGTGAGTGAGAATACCGCTCTCCCCCATCCGGCGGGCGAGCAGGCCGAGCGTAGACGGATGCGAGCCGTGACGGGCGGCTCCGTCGCCCGGCGCGGCGAGTTCAGGGGGCGCACGGCCGCGCGTGGGGATCGCAGATCCGCGCGGCGACATAACCGGGGATCCGGCAGCCGGCTATGGCCGGTTCCAATTGGATATTATTCGCCTTATAATAATATTCCACATTTACCGACTCCCCCAAAATTATGTCCCAAGGCATGGTGCCAAAAGCAAGCGTCCCGGCAGGTTCAAACCTGCTGGGAGGCGATGTTGAATCGTGAAGGGAAGAAACAGCTTTAGTTCTTCATTATGTATGTCTAATTAAAGTTTGTGTAGTTTATGATCCATTTGGATATTATTGTAATATGAATAATATTATAATATTCAATGTAGAGTACAAAAAATGACGCCTCGAATATTATCCAATGCGTCTCTACAAAACGGGAGACCCACAGTTCCTACTTATTTCCAGCACAAACACTTCTAATCTACTGATGTTTCTTCTACGGAAAATATTATAATCATTATCGAACAAATCATACCGAAGAGGCAGCATATCAGGTCGCCCCGCGCAGAGCTGAACCCCGTTTCCAATGCGACAAAATAATGCGTCACCTCGCGGGCCGACATATTGGCGGGTTAGCCTGAAACCTCCAGCACGGTCAGTTTTTTCTCAAAAGATAACAACTGTTCATGAAGGGGCATGTTAAATAGCACCCTTCGATTTGTGTTTGACGATTCGGCACATCCGGGAATTCCAGTTCTCCCGAGCCAGGTAGAATTTCACTGACTGATAAAACTTATCTTAGAAACCTCTTTGACAATACTAAATTTCAAATTGCCAAAGAACAATTCAGACCCAATAGGCCATGTTTATTTAATTTTTAATTTGGCCCAATTTTTAATAGGCCCCTAGTGAACTCGCATAATCAATCATTTCTTGTCGGACTACTCTTCCACTTTTGTCCTGATGACGAATGTTTCGTCGTGGTAGTGGTCAATGGCAGTGATCTCTATTTCGGCGGTTTTGTCCGCCGGAACGTAACGGAACATGTGGCGCACTTTTTTAGACCGCGTCCATGAGTAGAGCTTAGTCTCTATAAATCCGTTCTCGACATATTCCCTGTGCAGCGGGTCATAGAGATCGACCATCGCGCCACGCCCTTCCACAATATCCCCGTTCTCTCGGCAGACGAATTCCCATGAATCGTTGTAGCCCCAGAAATTTATAAGTATCGCAAGTTCTCCGCCTGGAAGGTCGTCTTTTGAATGCTCATGGACGCAGGTATTGGTGGTGATGCCTTTATTGTAGACACGGTACTGCAAATTTTCACCAGGATCGTTAAAATCGATGAATTTGCGGGATTTCAATCCCTCTGCGCCGAATCTGTATTCGAGGAAGCTAGCGGGTGTGCCTTCGGTGCAGACCGGACGGTACCACCACGTACCGCAGAGCGACGGATGGAGATACTCGGTAATATTTTCCGAGACGAACGTGGTCATCGAGGCGTGCCAGTCGCCCGTCATGATGGTCACCTTGTAATCCTTTATAATATCGTACAGCTCGTTCCAGTTGCTCAGGTATGGACGGAATCCGTTCGGCGTATCGGCACTCAGTGTCAGGGGAACGTGGGCCGCGATGACAAGATCGCTTATAGTGGGATCCAGCGCCGCCAGATCCTTTTTTAGCCATTCTATCTGACGTAGGGTGACGATGCGGTCGTACTTGTTGCGGCCGTGGTAGTGCATATTGTCGAGTACGATATAATGCACTGCCCCGAGATTGAACGAATAATATGTGGGACCGAAATGCCGCCGGTACTCCGCTTCCGCGGCATGGTTGTCCGTATCCTTATGACAATGGTCATGGTTGCCAATGACATGATACATCTGGAACGGGACGTCTTTTGAAAGTCTCACATAGGCCTCCATATCCGCCCCATGCGTAAACCAGTATTCGGAATGGGTCATATCGCCGAGATTGAGCCCGTAGAACTTCGTCCCCCGGGGGAACGATTTCGTATATTCGATCAGTCGGGGGATAAACACATTGGCATATTGAACAGTATCAATAGGTGCGACGAGATTTCCGCTGCCTTTGGGAACATCAAGCACTCGTTTGGAAACATGTTCATCGGCAACCACCACCAAAACATAGTCGTCATCACTGCATGTTTTGGTCAGATGGAAATCGAACCGCTGTACGCCGTCGTTCCTGTTCAGCGGATGGAAAAAGCGCGGCAGGTAACCCTTGTAGCTTTCGACCTCATAGCCGCGCGGGGTCGATATCATCACGAAATCGGATGTGGACACATCGGTCGGCAACCAATAGCGTCCTTTCGAATCGGTTCTGACGACGTTGGTTCCGTCCGAGACCACTACGTCCTTAACGCCCTTGTCTCCACACAATACATAACCTTTGACGGTCATTCTCGAGCGGTCGGGCAAAGATTTCACATGCACCTTCGCTTCGGCTGCAATAGGCTGGAACAAGGCGCACCAAACCGCCGCCAGCATCAGATATCCAAGTGTATTTTTCATTCTGCAAAGTTATATGGTTTTCCGTAGATTTCAGAAACGGTTTATCAATCCTGCCACACGATCACTCCTGCCGCCGGAACTTCAGCCTGGCCGATAATGACTCGGGCCTTGGCGGGGACGTCGAACGTGTACGGTTCGGATGTGTAGTTCATTCCGACCCAGAATCCGTCGCGCCATTCGAGTATAATTCCGCGGGGCAGATCGAAAACCTCTCCTTTCCCGGCATAGACCTTACGCATCACATCCCGTTCCAGTTCGCCTCCATCGGTGTCGATGCCGATATATGTGACCTGCCCTTTGCCGATACGTTTGTTGAGAATCGCCGCCGCGCCGCAGTAGAATTGATCGCTGTGTGATGCCCATACTTCAGATGTCCCGTCGGGAGCGATTATTTCGCCCCAGTTGTTCCATGCATACTGTTTGCCGTCCATTTCGACCAAGGCCCGCTGGTCGCCCGGCAGGTGATCGAAATAAAGTTCTTCAGCGCCGATCAGCCTATAGATAGGACCGGCCAGTTTGTCTTCCCACAGATGTGCCGAACGATCTTTTTGTCCTGTGCGGCACGTCAGCACCAGATGTCCGCCCTGCCTTGCATACTCCTCCCACCGGTGGACGAGCTGGCTGTCGATCAGCTGATACGCAGGAGCCACGACGACGGGCCACTGCGACAGGTCAACATTCTCTTCGACCACATCAACGGGTACGCCGAGCGATTTCAATACACGGTAGATCTTATCGTAATGATTTGCCGTGCTCCACTGTTCGGTCTGCGGCTGAAAGTCCATCTCCCAACGGTTGTCGGGGTTGACCAAGATCGCCGTCCTCAGTTTTTCGAGTCGCCGGGGCCTGCGGGCCTTGGGGTCATAGACTTCCCTGAGCTTTTTCAGTTCTTCATTAAATTGGACAATCTCGCGTCCGGTACGGCTGAGCGAAACACCGTCGGTCTGCATCGTTCCGTAATGATACTGTTCGCATCCGGCCAGCGGCTGGCGAAAACGATAATGACATACCAAGCGGTTCCCGCCCGCAAAGATATGGTAGTGCCACAGCCTAACCGCACCAGGATAGGTCTGCGGATTGAACTTCCCTGAATTGATCTGTCCCGGCTGTATCTCCATCACACCGGTGACGCCCTTGATATTGCGGTAAAAATCATTGTTCCAACCCAGTAGTTCGGGACGCGAGATACGGAAGCCAAGATCTCCGATCCCCTCATGTCGTCCGTTCACCAAATAGCGCGTATAGGTGACAAAATCAAGCTTATTCATCCTCAAAGGGTCTACCTGCGGATGGCCGGGCATGGTGTTGGTCGTAATCCACTGGTCGGGAGAGATGCGGTTGCGCAGCAGATCGTACTGAAAATTAACGAAGTCAGCAGCAATGTCGGCCGTGAAACGCTTGAAATCAAGCATTGCATGTGGGTTGGCCTTTACAGCCACGCGTGACGGGTTTGGAATCTCAATCTGATCGAAATCGTTATAGGTCTGGCTCCAGAACGCCGTTCCCCATGCGCGGTTAAGCCTGTCGATGTCTCCTTTGTATTTACGCCGCAGCCACTCGCGAAACTTTTCGGTGTTGTTGTCGCTGTATTCATAGCTGAAAGAGTAATGTGACGGTTCATTGTCGATCTGCCAGCCGATGACGGCCGGATGATCGCCGTAGCGTTTGGCCAGCTGCACCACTATTTTCTCCACATATCCGCGGTATGTATCGCTCGCCCATGATGCTTGCTGCCGTCCGCCGTGCTGTACGCGCTGACCCGACCCAGTGACACACAACACGTCGGGATGTTTTGCAGTAAGCCAAGCCGGAGGCGTTGGGGTCGGCGTACACATGATCACCTTCAATCCGTATTTTTCGGCAAGCCTGACCGCCTCATCCAGCCAGCCAAATTCATACCGTCCCTCTTCGGGTTCCATCGCCGCCCACGCAAATTCTCCGAAGTGAGTAAAGGCGAACCCCAGATTGACCATGTTTTTTATATCGCGTTCCCACTGTTCGGCAGGCCACTGTTCGGGATAATAATATGTGCCGGGCAATATCAGATCGGCGTCGCTAAAGTACTGCGAAGGATTCCGGGAAAAAACCGGACAGACGACGGCTGCAATTGCCAGTGTCAACAATACCTCTTTTTTCATCTCTGTCAATTTATTTTAGCCTGTAACTTTTCAGGATAGTCGGTAGTGATATAATCGACTCCTAACTCTATGAAAAAATCCATGTCTTCATCCTTGTTGACAGTCCATACGTTTACTTCCAGTCCGAGGGTATGCGCTTCTTCCACCCATTGCGGGTTTCGCCGCAACGCTTTCATCGAATAATCCATGCCCGTAAATCCGAATTGTTTGACCTTATCGGGCGGCAGGTCGCCGTCAAGATAAAATATCCGACCTTCAGGCAGCAGTTTACGAAACGCGAAACAGGCATTCAGCGAAAAGGCGATGATATCGGTTCTGTCGAGCAGATCGTATTTACACAGCAAGCCGACGATCCCCTCTGCCGCCATATCCTCGCGCCTGTAATCAGAAAGGGATTTCATCTCCAGAATAAGGTGTATTCCAGGTGTCCGAGCAGCCATATTCAGATAAGCATCCAGCGTGGATACGGTCTCGCCGTTGGCCAGCACGATCGAAGTTATCTCACTGGCGGCGGCCTTCTCCATATTTAGTCCCGTGTTTTTGTCGACACGGTTGTGATTGACGATCAGATCGCCGTCACCCGTGAACCACACATCGAACTCGGAACCGAAACAACCCGCTTCGCGAGCCTTGGCGAATGATGCCAGCGAATTCTGAGCAGACTCGTGCGTTGTCCAGTAGCCGCGGTGGGCGATAACTTTGGGCTGCGCTGAAATCCGGAACATGACAAACAACACTGCGCCCAACAATAATATTCTCTTCATCGCAAACGTTTTCTTAAGCCGGTCAGGCAGACAAGGGATCGTACCGGTTGTGTTTCGAGCAGTCTGCATGTTCCATTCACTTCCTTTTCCGCCTTATCGGGATCGGGGCTGGGAAAGAGCAAACCATCGAAAACTTCTCATATGGTTTGCCCTCCGAAGTAAACCCGACCGTAAACTTCCTCCTGTCCCTTGGCTGCTCCTCTATTTTTCGTATTCAAAAATTACATTGCACAAAACTGAAACACCAATGCAAAAGTATAAACAATAAAAACGCCGACTGCCATTTGGCAAGAGGTTCTGCCGATTCAGTAGCATCTACCAGGACAAATATCGCTAATTATCAATCAGATGCAATAGGAACACATCATCCGATTCGGTAGTGTGCCGGACAGGAGCGAACTGGTTTGGCATAAGTATTCAGTGATCAGCCTCACGCCCTTTCAGGGCTTTAATTATGCCTATAGATATATCCGATGCGGGAAACATATTCTTCGAACCGATCGCGGTCGACGATGGCTTTATTACGCGCGTTCGTGCGGTTGTTATAGACAGTCGAAAGCGAGCATTGCAGAAACATTGCGATCTTAACACTGTTGGTCACCCCCAGCCTTACAAGGGCATAAATGCGCAGTTCGGTGTTCAGGCACATCGGATTTTTAAGGACTACCTGTCCTTCGGGAGTAAGCAGTTTATTGTATTCTTCTACGAACGTGGGAAAAAGTGTTAGGAATGTAGAGTCAAAATTGCTGTGAAATATCTTGAGATTGTCATTTTCGAAAGATACGGTATCCAGCATTTTTCTGAGAGGGGATTTTCCGACCAGCTCCATGTCGTTCTGCTTGATGAACCGGGAAATATGCCGGAGTCGGTCACTCATTTGCCTGATATTCTCAAGACACAGATCCATATATCGCACTATATATGTCTCCTTGATTATATTTGCGTCGGCAAGGTCGTTGCTGACCTCTTTAAGGTCACGATTCAGGGCAGTGAGCTGAATCGTTGCGTTCCGGTAGCTGCAGGACAGTTTTACCATATAGATCAGCATGCAAGTCAGCATGGCGATCGATGCGATCGAGACACACAGTAAGATATAAAGCATGCGCTGTTTCTGACTGCGCATAAGCTGGTAACTGCTACTGATCACCGGCATCGTTTGAGACAGTTGGTGAATGCGTTTGTAAGCGTTGCAGAAATTGGCATCCTCCATGGCGACCTTCATATATGCATAAGCTTTGTCGATATCACCTTGCTCGTACAGTATTTTAGACAGTTTATAAATGGCATAGTGTTCCCGGTCGGCGCACCTTAAGTCACACAAGGCGGCCTGCACGTAATAACAATTCGCTTCTTCCGTAGTGCCCGCTCCTTTTTCGCACACTTTCCCCAGCAAATAATAATACATTGCCAGATCGCGCTCATCAATGGAATCGAGATCGATACCGTTTTCCAACAGCGACCTGGATTCCTCTATCGCCCCTTCCAGGTCGAGCAGTTTGGCCTCAATAAAATGATACCAGACACCGCTATTTGCAGGCGTCATCATTTCCAGCAGTGCAGTATATACATCGTGCAGATCGCGAGCATGTCTGGTGCTCAGATGCGGATTGGTCGTGAGGCTGTTAACGTTTTCGCATAACAGGGAGTGCACATAAAGATAATAGCGTTGCAGTTCGGGGGTCATATCTTCCTGCGAGAGCTGCGCCAGTTTATCGGCAAGATCCTTATTGAGCCCGGCTATCGCATAGGATTGAGCCAGGTTAAGTTCAGCCTCGATCACTTTTTCATGAATGCCTGCTTTGGCGGCAACTTCCCTTTTGGCAGCAGCATAGTGGATCGCAGAATCTGTCTGATATGTGAGATAATCCCAGAATAGTCTTCCGTAGCCTTCTATTAATTTGCTTTCTGACAGGGCAGGATTTTTAAGCGTGTTTTTTAATTCAGCGATCCGTCCTTCGCGTTTGGCATGGAAAACTGATCTGATATCAATTTCTCTATCGAGCTTTTCCAGCAATTTATGAAAATCATCCTGTGACTGTCCAGTGCAAACGGATACAAATAGCACCAGCATCAGTTTGGTAAGCAGTATTTTACGCCTCATAATCTGTAAGTTCGATTGCAGGAGAATCCTCTCCAATTGTGCAACTATGTGTTCGAAAGTTAGCAAAAATTTTCGGAACAGAACCTGACAGATTACTACAAATCATGCTGATCACCAGTTGAAAATACGATGTTTATCGTATCATGATTGCAAGCGGAACGGCTGTGGAGCGCAATTTCATTATAGCCCGGAGGGGGCTTAATCTCAACTGCAGCTTCAAAACCGTTTCCTATAATGCAACTTTGATCGTAGCGCCGTTGCCTACCGTCCAAATCTTTGTTTTTCCATCCTTTTGAGTGACGGTGACTTTTATCTTTTTGTCCTTCGTACGGACTATGGCTATGTCGAAATCGCTGCCGAACGCGCGGATGTGCCGCAGGGTCATGTGATCCCAGTCCGAGGGAAGTTGCGGGGTAAGGGTAAAGGAGCGGAATCCCGTGGGACGCATTCCGAACAACCCTTCCGTAATGACACGACAATAGAGACCGCTTTCAGCCGACAGATGGCGTTGCGATCCCTCCGGCCATGCTTCGATGGGATACGGAACATGGTCGCCCAGCAGACGGCGGGTTGAATAGGCCGAAAGTTGTTTGGTCGCAAGGTCGCGATACCCGGCCTGATACGCTCCCCTGAAAGAGTACAATGTGCTCCTGTCCCAGAACGTTCTGCTCCCTTCGGCTGTGAGGCATCCGTCGCTGGTGTATAGTTCCGGGCCGAACAGCGCGGCGACCGTTCCTTCCGCCCTATCGTTTATTCCCACTATCAGCGGCATGCATATCCACGAACGGAGCACATCGTTGCCCTCGTAATAGCGGTATGTTTCGTATCCGCTCACTTCCGCTTCGAAATAATCGCATATCGCCTTGCGCAGAACCGAAGCCTGAGCTTTATATTTGTTAATTTGCGCAGTCGGCAGGCCGATCTCTTTGCCCAGATATCCTACCGAAACCAGAGCGTCGTAATAAAGTGACGATGTGCATAGGTTGGCTTCACCCGAAGGGAAACGCCTTTCGAGTTCGTCCGAATCCGACTTGACGACACCGGCTTCGTTCAACTGACGGTTGCAGTATTCCAGGCACCATTCGATGAGCGGCCACAACTCCTGCGCTTCGGCCTTGTCGGCACGCGCCAGCGCATAGCGCAGTGCTCCGTAGGCTATCATGGCAGCATCGCCGCGGTCGCCCGCGACACCAAACGCATCGTCGCCTTCGGCAATAATCGAACTGGGCAGGTATTTGTATTCGGGGTTCATGTGTTTGAACCAGTGGCGGAACGAATTCAGGGCCGATTCATTGCCCGTGCCGTAGCCCAGATAAGGAAAGAAAGGATTAATGTATTCGGCCTGATCGTTGGCCCACACCGCCGCGTAGTAACTTTCTCCGCCCGGACTGTGCATGTATCCGCCTTTGGTTTTGAATATGCTTTCCGCCCCTCTGATCTTGGCATAGCGGAATCCGGTGTTTATCACTTCGTCCGGTGTTTCAAGAATCAGGTTCGAGTCGATGTCGCGGCTAATGAAGTCGATCCTTTTCGCATATTCGGCGGCGGCGTCCGGAAAAACGGGTTGTTGGCTGTCCAGAGCATATCCCTGGAATATCGCTCCGAACGACATTGATTCACCGGGCTTAAGCGTGTAGTTTCCCGAACCTGTAATATCGGCACGGATTATATATGTACCGTCCACACCCTTGTTCTTGGGTGTGGCAAACGACTGCGAAAATTCAGGAATAATGAGTTCGGCTGCTTTATTGCCGGTGTTTTTTATTTCGTACAGTTCACACATCGCCGGCAAGTCGGTCGAAGGGAAAATAGTGCGAGTGATCTCTAATGGAGCTCCCGAGTCACGGCCTTGCATCCATGTCCACGATGCACGGTATTCCGAAATCACCTTCATGGCCCCGTCGATCTCCATGTATCGCGTACCGGTCGGCAGGAGAGTCCGCTGATTTACGCTCAGCAGCGACGGTATATCCACCGCAATGCGGTACATCAGGCTGGCGCGGGTATTGTTGGGAATGGTGCGCAGCATGGGAAAGATCAGCGAACGTTCTTCGCTGAACACTCCCGAACGGTCGAGGTGCCACCGAAGCACTAAAGACATCCGTTCGCCACTCATCTCCATATGATCGTAGTGTGGCAGTTTGTTTTCGCCGACTTCAAGCCTCAGCGTTTTGCCGTCGGGCTGTATTGCCCATCTGTTCTGACCGCTCGCCGCAATGGCCGCGGTCAATATGAGTACGGAGAAAAAAAGTTTTTTCATAAAATTAAAATTACAGGTTAGTGATATTGTCGGAAAGATACGAAATATAATTATATGGGGAATAACCAGGTTGTGCTGCCAACGGCAGCGGGTGTCATTAGTGTGATATTGCTTCCAGGCAGAATACACACCACTGATAACCAAGCATATACAAACACACAAACAAAGTCATTTCCGCAACAGTCGGGCACATTTTTCTGAGCTGTTGGCGCTTCGTCCCTACTACTGTTTTGACCATTTTTTCTTTTAACAACACCCTTGTTAACAGCTTGTTATATTACAAAACATACTACTGAATCGTTAGTTCGGACAGGATACGGGAACCTGACGTTATTATCATTCGTACTTTTGTTGTTGTCCTTTGTCTGTGATTGTCACTCGTTTTACATTCAACATGAACAAACCTAAACACCAAATCATGAAAAGACACCTTTACCTACTTGCTTTTTATCTGCCAATTATGGCGATCGGTCTGTTAATTAATGTATAGTAGGCTGGGGTATCATTTAAAAAATTACGAACCAACCCAAAATCAATTAATTTATGAAGCTAAAACTACTATTATGCTTGTTCTTATCCGCACAGTTGTGGATAAGCGTAGCTGAAGCAGCCCCGGCGGATGCGAAGGATTACGCGGATCAGCAACAACTCCCCACAATGCTGAAAGGCGTGGTGACGGATGCAACGACCGGAGAGTCGATTGTCGGTGCGACGGTTCTGGAGGTAAAAACTTCCAATGCTGCGGTTACCAACAAATCGGGGATATTTCAGATACAGCTCAAAAAGGGGCACGCAATCGAAGTCTCCTATGTCGGCTACAAGAAAGCTGTGCTGGATGTGGGCGACCTCGGATTCATCGAGGTTAAACTCGAAAGCGACAACGAACTCGAAACGGTCGTGGTCGTGGGTGCCGGATCGCAGAAGAAGGTCTCAGTCACGGGAGCCATCACCTCGATCATCGGTGACCAGCTCCGTGCTCCGAGTTCGTCACTGACGAGTAACTTGGCCGGCAAACTGCCCGGCATCATCTCCATGACCAATTCGGGCGAGCCGGGTAAGGCATCGGAATTCTATATTCGCGGTATCGGTACCTTCGGAGGCCGCACTACGCCCCTCATTCTGTTGGATGACGTAGAGATCTCCTCGGATGACCTTAACCGGATACCAGTCGAAACAATCCAGAGTTTCACGCTCCTGAAGGACGCCTCGGCAACGGCTATCTACGGTGTGCGCGGCGCCAACGGAGTCATGCTCGTGACCACGAAAACAGGAAGCAAGAATATGAAAGCCAAGATCGGCGTTACGATCGAAAATTCCTTTGTGCAGCCGATGCGTTTCCCCGAGTTCGTCGACGGCGGAACGTGGATGGATCTTTACAACCAGGCGTTGCTTGCACGGGGAGGCACTACGGGCCGTTATACGCAGAAGGAGATCGACCTGACACGGAGCCATAAATATCCCTACTCTTATCCCGATGTGGATTGGCAGAATGTGCTGTTCCGCAATTTCAATATGAACCAGCGAGCCAACGTCAATGTTACGGGCGGCGGCAACAGGGTCACATACTATATGAGTCTGAATTTCAACCATGATACCGGAATCGTGAATGCTCCCAAGGACTACGTTTTTGACAACAACGTGCAGCATTACCGTTACAATTTCCAAAACAATATCACTTACGAACTGACGAGCACGACCAAACTGTCACTGAATCTGAACGCCCAGATCGGCCAGCAGGCAGGTATGGGCGAGAGTGTCAACTCGCTGTTCAATTATATGTATCAAGCCAACCCGGTGCTGTTCCCCGTGACACTGCCTTCGGAGGCGGGCGATGACCATATCCGCTTCGGTACTATCCAGAAGCAGGGAACTTCGTACTATCGGAACCCCTATGCGGCGATGCTGGACGATTATTCCATCTCGAAGGATAACAAGTTGAACGTCTCGTTGAAACTCGACCAGAAACTCAACTTTGTCACCAAAGGACTCGCAATTCAGGCCCTGGTCAACTGGAATAGCTATGCGCGCACGAAATTTACCCAGAAACGGACTCCGTATTACTATGTGGTGGAAAACGTCTCTGCCGAAAATCCCGGTGTATTCGATGTCGTGCAATATAAGCCCGGAGAACAGTATATTACGGAGTCTTACAGCGAACCCAACACGGATCAGACTTTTTATTTCGACGCGCGCCTGACTTATGACCGCTCGTTCGGGCGCCACAACGTCAACGGGCTGCTCATGTACATGATGCGCGAGTTCCGTCCCAACAAGTCGCTTCCGCAGCGCAATCAGGGCTTCTCGGGCCGTGCGACCTACAACTTCGACCAGCGTTATTTCGTCGAGTTCAACTTCGGCTACAACGGTACCGAGCGGTTGGCCAAGGATAACCGCTTCGAATTCTTCCCCGCCGTGTCGCTGGGTTGGGTTCCCAGCAACGAGAAATTCTGGGAGCCGATCAAGGACTATGTCGATTACTTCAAGATTCGCGGTTCGTACGGTCTGGTGGGCAGCGACGGATTCAATAACTTTTCACACTTCACTTATTTCGACAATGTGAATCTGACCGGCGGCGGCTCCTATTATTTCGGCCCGTCATTGAGCAGCCAGACGCAGTTCACGTCACCGGGTGTCGAAGCTTACGCAGTAGTCGGTGCAACTTGGGAGCGGGTCAAAAAGGCCGATATCGGCGTCGACCTTTCACTTTTCCGACAAGTAAACATCACTTTCGACTATTTCAAGGACAAGCGTGAACGTATCATGCTCAAACGCGGCTCATGGCCCGACATCATGGGCTATTGGAATGCCGTGCCATGGGGGCAGGTGGGTGAAGCCGAGAACCACGGTATAGAGTTGAGCCTGAACTGGTCCCGCAAATTCGGCCGCGACTGGCAAATCGACTTGCGTGCCAACTATACGTATACTCAGAACAAATTTATCGAATACGACGAACCCGACTATCCCAGCGTATGGAAGACGCGAAAAGGCAAGCCGCTAGATGGTTATCGTGTGCACGGTTACATCGCCGAAGGGCTTTTCGCCGACGAAGCCGACATAGCCCACAGCGCCGAGCATCAGTTGGGTAGCCAGGTACGCCCGGGCGATATCAAATATCGCGATGTCAACGGCGACGGTATCATCAACGAGCTGGACGAGGTGATGATCTCGCCTTACGGCAGACGTCCGCGCATACAATACGGCTTCGGAGTGAACCTACGCTGGCGTAATTGGGATCTAGGGGTATTCTTTAACGGCTCTGCCAAGCGATCTATTTATATCAACGGCATCGCTCCGTTCGGCGACGATCTTTGCAACGTGATGTCCTTCATTGCTGAAGACTACTGGTCGGAGTCCAATCCCAATCTGAACGCGAAATATCCGCGGTTAGGTGTTAACGCGAATGATGTCAAAAACAATTCGGTGATTAGCACCTACTGGCTTCGCAACGGCAATTTCCTGCGCTTAAAAACCCTGGAACTGGGTTACAACTTCAAATTTGGGCGCGTATATGTCAACGGCGATAATCTGGCCGTGTGGAGCCCGTTCAAACTGTGGGATCCCGAACTCTCCTGGAACGCCTACCCATTGTCACGTACGGTCACCCTCGGAGTCCAATTGAAGTTCTAACCCCATTTAACCATAAAACAGAATCATTATGAAATCAACGACATATATTATTAAAACATTGGGTGCTGCGGCAGCATTACTGCTGGGCGCCTGCAACTATCTGGATGTGGCTCCAGCCAGGAAAGCTACCCTGGAGGATGCCATGAAGGATAAAATGGCCGTCGAAAACTGGATTTACGGTTGCTACTCAGCCGTGGGCGGCAACGTAAACTATTGGGGTATACCGAGCGACCTACGGTCGTATGAAGGATCGACAGACGAATTCGCCGCGCCAGATCTATGGAATCATCACCGCCGGGTGGTAGCTTACGGGAATATCAATTCGAGCAACATGTCGAACGCCCGCTGGCGCGCATATTACGGATCAATCGGCAACGTACATCTGTTCCTGCGTGAGTTGGAGAACCAGAATCCTTCTTTCCTTACGGAAGATGACAAGAACCTGTACCGGAGCCATGCGCATTTCCTGAAGGGTTATTTCTATTTCCGTCTTTTACAAATGTTCGGGCCCATACCTTTGGTAGATTCCTATGTGTCGACCTCCACCCCCAAAAAGGATTTCCCGGGACGTTCGCATTTCGACTTCTGCGTCGATTATATCTACAACGAACTGGATCAGGCTCAGCAGGGCAACCTTCCCGGAGCCCCGGTCGTGGAAACGGATTACGGGGCCGGCAATAAGACCATCTGCGCGGCGCTGAAATCGCGCCTGCTACTTTACGCCGCTTCGCCGCTATGGAATGGAGCGTTTCCCTCTCCCAATTGGCGGAATACCAATTTCGAGACCCCCGGCTACGGGAAGGAGCTGGTAAGTTACACTTTCGACATCAAAAAATGGGAGCGTGCGAAGACTGCCGCAGAGGAGGCTATTCGGGTGGCGACGGAAAACGGGTTCCGCCTGATGCAGTTAGACGACGCCGAACTTCTGGCCCGGCGGCATGAGGTTCCTATGACGGGCTGCTGGCTTCCCGGTGTGGATACGAATACACCTGAAGGAGAGGAATTTGCGCGGCGCGTGATGCTTATGCGCTATGTTTCGGCATCCGATCCACTTGACGGGAACAAGGAACTCATCATGACGCTTAGGTACGAGAATAGCAACAAGTGCACGGACGAAAACTCCATATCGGGCATGCCGCGCCGTATTATCAAAAACGGCTCGAACCAATGGAAAGGCGGTTATGCCGGTCTTTGCCCCACGCTTCAGGCTGTAGAAGGATTTTATACCGTACACGGCAAACTTCCCATTAAGGATAAGGAGTTCACCGCCTACGATAACTGGCTGAAGTCAGCGGGCATCAGCGGCCGGCCCGAGATCATCAACCTCAATGTGAACCGCGAGCCGCGTTTCTATGCATGGATTTCATACGATGGCTGCGACATCGGACCGAAGCTCAATAACGGACAACCGTTCCGCGTCAATCTGCGCGATCCGGAAAAAAGCGGATACAATCCGAGTGACGCTGTCGCCGATCAGTGCCAGACGGGCTACATCTCGAACAAATGGCTAAGTCCGCGTACCACATGGACGACAAGCAATCAGGGACAGGACAATTTCTTCCATCCGTATATACGCATGGCCGAATTGTACCTCAACTTAGCCGAATGCTGCGCCGAATTGTATCTTGCCAACGGTGATGGAGCTGAACTCCAGAGTGCTATCGATAATCTCAATATCGTGCGCAAGCGTGCGGGCGTGCCGGAGTTGACCACAGGTGACATCACTGCGGATATGACCATCCGCGACTGGGTTCGTGCCGAGCGCCGCATCGAACTGTTCCTCGAAGGACACCGCTACTACGACTTGCGCCGCTGGGTGATCGCTGACCAGTATCTGGCCGCCGGGGTGCGCGAAGGACTGGACAGTTTCGTGAGCCGCACCAACAATCCGTCGATCGAGGAATTCAACCGGCGTGTGAAAGTAGATGGCGATTACAGATGGGATAATAAACTGTATCTTATGCCCGTAACACAGACCGAATTGTATGCGAACCCGCAGATGGTTCAGGCTCCGGGATATTAATAACAAAAGATATTATCGAATATGAGACATATAATCAATAAAATAGTCCTTGCCACTTCATTACTGTTTCTGGCTGCGTCTTGCGACAATTCGGATTACGAATTCGACAATCTTATCCCAGAATGGCACCACAGGGTCGCGAGTATTCAGGATGCCCCCGACGGAGAAGTTAAGTTGTATGATATAGATGTGGAAAGCGAAATGACCTTCTCGGTGCTGCGCACGGGCAGCGACCCGTTTCTTGCGGCGAGCGTGGGGCTGGAGAGCATGACCCAGGAGGAACTTACAACCTACAATTCCCAATACATGCTGGTCGATCCGTCCTATTATACGGTAGAGCACACCCTCTCTTTCGACTCCGGCGAAGCCTATAAGAAGGTATCGGCCGTCTTCACTGCGGAATCTGTACGGAAGCTCAAAGCCCAGATCGCAACACTCGAAGAAGGCATGTCTTACTGTGTCGCGCTAAAAATCAGCGACATCGGAAACTGTTCAGTCTATGCGGACAAGAGCTACATCCTGCGTAAGGTTGTCATTACCAAACCGAAACTGGAAATAACCGGCAGTGTCGAAAGCATCGAAAGCAATCCTGCGGCGATAGACGCTGCGGCCTATCCCGAGATCGAACTGACGTTGAACATGGATACGGACAATATCTGGGACTTCGACTGCCGTGTTGAGTACAATCCGGCCCTGGTAGATCAGTACAATGCCAAATATGGAACCTCCTACCAAAAACTATCGGCTGACAACGTCGAAATCGAAAATGCCGACGTGACTTTCGTAAGCGGAGAAAACGCGGGCCAGAGTATAGCCAAACTAAAGATGAAAAATCCTTCGTCTTTAGGAAAATACCTGATTCCGATCGAGGTGAAACATGACATTTTTATAGGAGATACCTATTATCTCATTCTCGACGACGAAATACATCTCCGCGAAGATATGTTGTACGCCCCGTTCCACGTCGGTTATGACGGCAAAGGGCTCATAGGTCTGATCGACGACGATCCAAAAACCTTTTGGCATACGCCATATAAAGACCCTTACTATTACGACGAGGAATACGGCCACTGGTTCCAGATTAAATTCGACAGGAGGCTCGATCACGAGATGCGCATAAAATACGTGACGCGCAATGAGCCTAGGACGATGCCATGGACAATCCAACTGTGGGCCAGCACGGATGACGGCATTACTTGGGAATCAGTTGTCTATCTCGACAATGACAAAGGTGCCGGCCTTCCGGGACGGAACCAAAGCTGGGAGTCTTCGGTATACGCTTTCCCCTCTAAGGGCGTAACCAATCTGCGTTTTTGCGTCCTGCGCATAGAAAATAAAGGCAATCGCGATGGCAAAAAGGAGAGGTGCGGTGTCTACTTTAACAACGGCAGCAATCCTGCTTGCACTGGTCTGATAGAGTTCAAGATATGGGCGCGGTAAGATCTGCCGATGTGATGTATAGCGATATGAACAAAAGATCCGGCATATGCCGGATCTTTTGTTTTACGTCGGAGTTTCGGCAGCAGTTGCTTAAAGCCAGCAGCAACCGAAGCAACCATTGAATCCCATGCGCTTACCCCGACTGTGCCATCCCTGATAACCCATCATTTCTCAGCCCCGAACGTATGGTGTAGAACTATAACCACAATAAGGTCACGACCGAGCAGTTGTTCCAGACCAAGGCGCAGGCAAACGTCAGCGCCGAAAGGAATCCAGGCATAAAAAGGGCTGAGCCCCTATGCTGCACTGCCAGCCGGCTCGTCTATCTAATATTATTCGTAATTAATATTCAGGTTCATAAACGCCGGGGGAACTGCGTCCCAAGGCACGGCGCGAAAAATTAGTGTCTCGGCGGGTTTGAACCCGCCCGGATATGAATGACGGAAACTTGAGCACAAATATTATTGTAATATTTATATTAGAATAATATTCAAAATAATACAGAGCTGATTATCTACGCAATAAAACAGATATTATTATATTATAATACTATATGTATTACAATATTATCCTCTAAAAAAATAATCAGCGGATTATTTGCAGAATAGAAAACACAAAGCTACTTTTGCAATGAAGGGAAGAAAAAACGCACCGTTTATCTGGGGCTTTTTCTTCAAAATATAGTAAGCGTCGGAGACTTCGGAAACGAGTCTCCGATTTTTTTTGCAAAAATGTTACCTATTCGAGGAACACGAATCTATTTTCTTCCCTTCACGATTCAACATCTTTTCCCAGCCATTTTTAGCAATATATCGAGCAAAAAAACCTTATTTGGCCTCGCGCGCGCGCGTATTACGGTAACTTACCGTAGTAATATTTTGTTGTATAACATGTTGAATAAAATGTTTACCAATGTTGAATAGTGAATTTATCAAAGATAAATTCTTTGATAAATATATATAAAGGTAGAATTTGCAGAAATGTTACGTATTGTCCCCGGAAATTTGCAAGAATGTTACCTGTTTTTTTGCAGAAATATTACCTATTATTCCGCCCAAAAATAGTTTTTTGCAAAAATGTTACATATTCCCAATGCCATACATAGGCATCGGCATGGCCATATACGATTCGTTCAAACTGGCATATTTTTTACTGAATGACAGGTTTCTATACATTTGGGCTGCCTTGATCTCAAAAATTTCATCTTCAGACAAATTACTGGCCACAAAATCGAGAACCATGCGATTTGCAATATCTACTTTCTTCATATTAAATGAGATATAGCTTTTTGTCACGTTTTTTTTACCGTGACCAAGAGCAGCAGCGATCGTATCTTCCGGAACATCGAGAACCGAGGCCAGCGTCGCCCACGTGTCGCGCGCATAATACGATCGCAGAAAAGGGTAGAGGCCTGTTTTCGTTTTTTTCCCCCAACGTGCTTTATCAACTTCAACCCTGCCAAACTCCTTCAGATGCTTGTTCATCATCTTCAGGAACGATCTGTAATCAGCACGTTCGTCCATGAAGCAAAGCAAATATTTCTTTCCCCTCCAGCGGTTGATGATCTCTTGGGCTTCGGGTTCAACCTTGATCGAATAGCGTTTCTTCGTTTTCTGACGACTGAACTCTATTCGACCGCCCACCATATCAGTCGGACGTAGCAGAAGCAGATCGCCGATATTAATTCCGATCAGGTAAAAAGAGAGCATAAACACATCCAAATACCGCTGGCAGAATTCCTCAGCGGGAAAATCCCGGATAATTCGCAGATCCTTTACCGGCAGCGCCAGTTTCACAGGCTCTTCCGATGGCATTTCGAATTTCTTGAAGGGATACCAGTTTGCTTCCGCCACACCATAGGTCACTGCATCATTAAACAGGGTTCGCAGGTTTCGCAAATGAAGGTTTACACCATTGGGAGTCAGTCTTCGCACACCAGGTATAGCCCGCCCCTTGGCATCGAGGTGCTGCGAGAAGAGGAAACGCTCAAAGCCCAGCAGCCAAGCCTTATCGACATCTTTGAAAGACAACTTTCCTTTATCGTATGCCAAGATTTTCTTCAACGTATGTTCGTGTGTGCCCCGCGTCGATGCGTTTGCGATGCGGTCGATATATTGCTCGTAATAGTCGATCAGGTCACCCCGCGCCGAGCAGGACACCGTTTGCGATGCAACAAGATATTGCTTCACCTCGCGGGCCGACATATTGGCGAGTTGGCCTGAAACCTCCAGCACGGTCAGTTTTTTCTCAAGAGACAACAACTGCTCCTGAAGGGCCATGTTAAATAGCCTTTTCGATTTGTGTTTGACGATTCGGCACGTCTGGGAATTCCAGTTCTCCGGAGCAAGGTAGATTTTCACGGGGATCTGGAATACGATCGAGCGTGTCGCCGAAACTGAAATTTTTAACGGATACAATTCGTCTTTTTTGCGCTGAACCCTAAGATCCAGAAATGGTTTTAATGTAGCCATAAATTTTTTAGCAAAACCAGTAGCAAAACCATTTGCACAAAATAGCACACTTTTGCACACTTTTCTCCTCTTACAGAACGCAGGGATAAAAAAGAGAAAAGCGGCTGAAAATACGTTCTACACGCATCTCTGACCGCTTTTTGATTAGTGGGAGCTGAGGGATTCGAACCCCCGACCCTCTGCTTGTAAGGCAGACGCTCTGAACCAGCTGAGCTAAGCTCCCGTAGTGAATGGCTTGGGACTGCAAAGGTAATTCAAAATACATGAACTCCAAATTTTTCATCGAAATTTTTCATTCTTTTTATCACCTACCCTGCAGGCGTTTCTGAAAGAACCTTACGCAACCCTCGCGCATCTGCGCCTGAACAAGGACTTGAACCTAGGACCCCATGATTAACAGTCATGTGCTCTAACCAACTGAGCTATTCAGGCATTCGGAAATCGGTTTTTCAACCGTTTCGGAGTGCAAATATATAGCAAAATTTCATTCCCGCAAAATTATTGCACGATTTTTTCTCAAAAAATGTACCTTTGCATCATAGACACCAATCAGCACCATGACGGCACGACGACATATCCTCCTCACACTCTTGGCCCTTTGCGCTTTCGCAACGGCGGCGCAGGCACAACTGGTCTTTACCCCCGACACCTGGGATTTCGGCACGATCCGCGAAACCGACGGCCGCGTGAGCCATACGTTCACGGGCGAGAACCGCGGCAATACGCCCGTGGTGATCCTCGACGTGGTCACCACCTGCGGCTGCACGGTACCCCAATTCACCAAGCGTCCGATCCGCCCCGGCGAGAAAACCACCGTCAAGGTGACATTCGACCCGGCCAACCGCCCCGGCGCCTTCACCAAGGAACTGGGCGTCTACTCCTCCGAGCGGAAAAAGGTCGCCACGCTCACCATCCGGGGCAATGTCACGCCGCGCATGAAATCCACCGAGGAGCTCTACCCGGTCGATGCGGGCGGAGGGCTGCGGCTCTCCATGACCCTCAACGCCTTCTCCTACATCCGCCCCGGACAACAGGTACAGTCCGCCATCGGCTATGCGAACACCTCGGGCAAAACCATCCGGCTCGAACTGCGCCCGCTGGAATCGAGCGGGCTGCTGACGGTGACCGCCCCGCGCGAGATCGCACCGGGCGAACAGGGATCGATCAACGTTGCCTACCTCATCCCCGAGGCCGATCCCCGCTACGGCACGCTGCGCGACGCCCTCGAGGTGCGCGTCGACGGCCGCACCAACGGCACGGCGATCGTCACCCACGGCATCGGCATCGACCGGACGCCAACAGGCGCCGAAGGACAAAACGCCCCGAAAGCACAGATAATCGAAAATATTATTAAATTTGGCCCGGTAAAGCATGGTGCCCCCAGGCAGGAACGCACCTTTACGCTCTCGAATACGGGCAGTGCCGAACTGGTCGTGCGCGCCGTCGAAACCAACGGCAGGATCGCCACGACGCTCGTCCCCGGACAACGCATCCCGGCGGGCAGTTCCTTCACGGCGAAGGTGTCCGTCGACCCGGGCGAACAGGATTTCGGCGTGCTGACCGATTTCGTGATGATCGTCACCAACGACCCGCTGCGCCCGATGCGGCGGCTGAGGGTGACGGCCATCATCGAAGAATAACGACAAAATGCGGCTCCCGCCCGATGGCAGCGGCCGGAAAAAATATATTGATGTACCCGATACTTGAAAAAAGACTCCTCGCCGAGGGCATCTGGCTGATGCAAGTCCTCGCACCGCGCGTCGCACATTCGGCGCAACCCGGGCAGTTCGTCATCGTCCGCGTTGACGAGCACGGCGAACGCATCCCGCTCACGATCTCGGACTACGACCCCGCGCAGGGCAGCGTCACCATCGTGACGCAGGCCATCGGCGCCTCGACACGCAAAATATGCTCGCTGGATGCGGGCGATGCCTTCGCCGATTTCGCAGGCCCGCTGGGACACCCCTCGGAATTCGTAACGATGCAGCCCGGCGAGCTCCGCAGGCGGCGCTACCTCTTTGTAGCGGGCGGCGTGGGCACCGCCCCGGTCTACCCCCAGGTCAAATGGCTCCGCGAGCACGGCGTCGCGGCCGATGTCATCATCGGCGCCAAGACCCGCGACATGCTCATCTATACCAACGCCATGCGTGCCGTAGCCGAAAACCTCTACATCGCCACCGACGACGGTTCGGAAGGGTTCAAGGGGCTCGTCACGCAGGTCGTCGAGGAGCTGGTCGAAAAACAGGGCCGGCATTACGACGAATGTGTCGCCATCGGGCCCATGGTCATGATGAAATTCGTGGCGCTCACCACGAAAAAATACGGGCTCAGGACAACCGTGTCGCTCAACGCGCTGATGGTCGACGGCACGGGCATGTGCGGCGCCTGCCGCGTGACGGTCGGCGGCAGGACGCGTTTCACCTGCGTCGAAGGCCCCGAGTTCGACGGCCACGAGGTCGATTTCGACGAAGCCATGCGCCGGCAGGGCATGTACCGCACGCAGGAACAGCGCGCCGCGGCCATCGAGGCCGAACGCGCCGCCGGGCACCAATGTAAAATAGGACTGGATAAATAGACACTGCCCGGGACGCACACCCCGGGAATCCCCAAAGCATACACGACAATGGCAAACAAGATACCGCGCGTCCCCGTGCGCGAACAAGACCCGCAAATCCGCGCGACCAACTTCGAGGAGGTCTGCTATGGTTACGACCTCGACGAGGCAAGGCTGGAAGCGTCGCGCTGCCTGCACTGCAGGAATCCCCGCTGTGTGGCTGCCTGCCCCGTCAGCATCCGCATCCCCGACTTCATCGGAGCCTTGCACACCGGGGAGTTGCAGCAGGCCGCCGACATCATCGCCGGCGACAGTTCGCTGCCCTCGATCTGCGGCCGCGTCTGCCCGCAGGAATCGCAGTGCGAAGGCTCCTGCATCCTGGGCATCAAAGGCGAACCGGTCGCCATCGGCAAACTCGAACGCTTCATCGGCGACTGGAAGCTCGAACACGGCGCCGCCGCGGCACAGACCGCACCCCCCAACGGGTACAAGGTCGCCGTCATCGGCAGCGGCCCGGCCGGGCTGGCCTGCGCGAGCGACCTTGCGAAACTGGGCTATGAAGTCAAGATCTTCGAGGCGCTGCACAAGGCGGGCGGCGTACTGGTCTACGGCATCCCCGAGTTCCGGCTGCCCAAGGAGCGCATCGTGGCACGCGAAATCGCCGAGGTCGAAAAACTGGGCGTAGAGATCGAGACCGACGTCATCGTCGGCCGCACCGTGACCATCGACTCGCTGCTGGACAAAGAGGGCTATGCCGCCGTGTTCATCGGCTCGGGTGCCGGGCTGCCCCGCTTCATGGGCATCCCGGGCGAGAACCTCAACGGCGTGGTTTCGGCCAACGAATTCCTCACACGCGCCAACCTGATGCACGCTTACGACCGGGACTACGACACCCCGATCTACGTCGGCAAACGGGTGGTGGTGGTCGGCGGAGGCAACGTGGCGATGGATGCCGTACGCACGGCCAAGCGGCTGGGCGCCGAGGCGACGATCGTATACCGCCGCAGCGAGAAGGAACTCCCGGCACGCGCCGAAGAGGTGCACCATGCCAAGGAGGAGGGCATCTGCTTCAGGATGCTCACCAACCCCACCGAGGTGCTCGGCGACGAGCGCGGCTGGGTGACCGGCATCCGGTGCGTGGAGATGGAGCTGGGCGAACCCGACGAAAGCGGCCGCCGTTCGCCCGTCGTAAAGGCCGGCTCGGAGTTCGGGATCGCCTGCGACGTAGTCATCATGGCACTGGGCACCTCGCCCAATCCGCTGCTGGCCGCCACGACCGCAGGGCTCGAAACCAACCGGCGCGGCTGCATCACCGCCGACGAACACGGCGCCACATCACGCGAAGGGGTTTTCGCGGGCGGCGACGCCGTGACGGGAGCCGCCACGGTAATCCTGGCAATGGGTGCCGGCCGCACGGCGGCAAAGGCCATCGACGAATATATCCGGAAACGTTAAACCTTTAAAATACCATACGAACGATGAAACGCATGAAAATCATGGTCGCGGCCATCGCCCTGTGCGGCCTGGCAGCCTGCAGCGACAACACCCCCAAGAGCTTCACCGGCACCATCACCGATGCGTCGATGAACACCGTAACCGTCGAAAACGCCGAGGGAACATTCACCTTCTCGACCATGGACGCCGACAAGAGCGAGGCCAACGGCCTGCTGCTGGGAGCGCCCGTCACGGTCAATTACAGCGGCAAACTCGAAGAGGGCGCGGCCGCCTCGAAAGTGGCCACCGACCCCACCTATGCCGAGGCTGTCGGCAATTGGACGATGCCCGACCCGATCGACCCCGATGGCGTCATGGGTATCCGGATCATGGTCGAAGGAGAGGCGCAGTCGATCAACATGGCCACGCTGCGCTACGCGTCGTGGGAATTGCAGGGCGAAGCCGGCAAAATCCTGCTCAAGGGCGTGAGCGAAGGGTCGGGCTCCCCGATCGAATTCACCGAAACGGCCACCATCGCCAAGGACGCCGACGGTATCTATACGCTGACGATCGAGGGCAACGGCGCCGTCTACACCAAAGCCAACGAATAGCCGCAGCCCCCTGCGGTCACACGCGCCTTCCGCAATCCCGGAGGGCGCGCGTTTTATTGGCCGGAGGACGCCCACCGTTTTCAACCGGACGGGCACCACAAGTTTTCGAAGGAGGCAACCACAAGCCTTGCAGAGCGGGCGCCACAAGCTTTACCGGGCGGACACTACAAGCCTTGCAGGACGGGCAGCCCGGGCTGCCGGGACGATCGCCCGGCACAAAACGCGCCCCGCCCCGCAAACAGGTCCGGGAAACGGCTTGCCGAACCGGTTTATTCGTTAAATTTGCATCCGTCAACCACACTGCAACTATGGCCAGAATACTCCTCGCAGCCCTGCTGCTCCTGTTCACCCTCCCCGCCGCGGCACAGACGCCCGGCGACTCCATCGCCTTCGTCACCGCCGACTGGCATACCACCGACCTCGGCCGGGGTGCCGAGTGCCGCCACGCCCAGGTCGAGATGTTCGGTTCGCGGCAGAGCATCTCGGTCGTCAGCTACCCCGCACGGCACTTCGCCACGCAGATCGTACAGCTCGACGGCAAGGGTGAAACCACAGGCCGCATAGGCGAAGCCGCCGACGCCACAGCAGCCATCAACGGCAGCTATTTCAACATGAAAACCTTTACGCCCATCACCTTCGTGATGGTCGACTGCCGGGTATTGGGCCGCACGACGCCCGGCGAACTCATGCGTACCAACGGCATCATCGCCATCCGGGACAAACAGGGTCACGACGTCGTCATTTTCGCCTGCGACACCACCCAATACCCCCGCATAGCCCGCCGCTACCGCGCGGCGCTCGCAGCCGGCCCCCTACTGGTCAGCGGAGGCAAGATCATCGAATACGACTCCGGCGACAGCTTCTATACCCACCGACACCCGCGTTCGCTGATCGGCAAGCGCCCGAACGGCGAGGTGGTGATGGCCGTGATCGACGGCCGCGCCAAAGGACAGGCCGCCGGTGCTACGATCGCCGAAACGGCTTACATCGCCCGCCTGCTGGGGCTCACGGACGCCCTCAACCTCGACGGCGGCGGTTCTTCGGCACTCTGGACGGCACAGGAAGGGGTGGTCAGCCACCCCAGCGACAACCGCCGCTTCGACCATGCCGGCGAACGCGCCGTGCCGAACGGCATCGTCGCCCGTCCGCGGAAATAAAGGGGCAGTCCTGAAAAGGTGCCCGGCACAGAGTAGTCACAAAAAAACAGCCCTCCTGATCCGGAGGGCTGTTTGCATATCCACGGCGAACCTATTCACCGACCATTTCGGCCACCCGCTCCGCAATCATGGCGGGCGTCACGGCATACAGGCAGCGGTAATCCCCGTACCGGCACGGCTTGTTCCCGAAGACCGAACAGGGACGGCATTCCATATCGGCCTGCAGGATGCCGCGCGGGTCGCAGCCATAGCCGAAGAACCCCAGCCCGGGATGGGTAGCGCCCCATACCGACACTACGGGCGTCGCCACGAGCGAGGCCATGTGCATGACGAGCGAGTCCATCGCTACCACGCAGTCCAGGTTGGCGATCAGGTCTAATTCGCCGTCCATCCCGACCCGTCCGAACAGCGCCGTCACATTGGGGTGCGCACGCTCCATTTCCTGCGCGAACTCCGCTTCGGCTCCGCCTCCGCTGTGTATGAACACCCGGTCATAGCGTTCGGCCAACAGACGCACCGCCTCCCGCCCGAGCGCCGTGGGATAGGTTTTCCCCTGCTGTGCCGAAAACGGCGAGAAGCCGATCCAGGTGCCCGTCTTCTCCCCCATCGGGTTGGGACGGCAGCGCCGCAGGGCCGGCACGGGGTCGTTGAACACAAATCCCAGTTTCCGGAACACGTCGCAATAACGGACGACGGTATGCTTGGCGGGCTTCACGTCGCGGCCGCCCTTGCGGATAAACTCCTTTTTCTCCTCGCGCCCCTTCTCGATGGCCGCCACGGGGACTCCGCGCAGCCACAGGGCGGTGCGGAACATCACCGAGCGCAGCACGCCGTGCACGTCGGCCACGGCATCCACCCCCAGGCGCCGCGCATCGGCGGCCAGGCGCCACATTCCCCGCAGGGAGTGGTGCACACCCTTGATATCTACATCCATAAAACCGAGATCGAGCCCTGTAAAAAAGGCTCGAAACACGGGTCTTGTCGCTACCGTCACCCTCAGGTCAGGATAGGCCTCCTTCAAGGCCCGCAGCGCATGCGCCAGCATCGCCACATCCCCCATCGCCGAAGTCCGGAAAACGACCAGATGACGCGGAAGTCTCTTATTTTTTCTGCCCATAAAGCACCGGGTTCAACGCCGGGTCGTTATACATCTTCATCTGCTTATAGGTCTTCATATACTTGCGGCCGGCCTCGATGTCCCCGATCAGCTCTTCGATCGCCCCCGAGAGGTCGACCTGCTGCGCCAGCAACACGTCGAGTTTCTTGCGGCACGCCGCGCGGTGGGCATCGCCAACGTCCGTACGTTCGGCCTCCCGTGCCATGTGGTAAATCTTCAGCGCCAGGATCGACAGACGGTCGATAGCCCACGCCGGGGTCTCGGTATTGAGCCTGGCATCGGGCCGGGGTTCCACGTCCCTGTATTTGTCGAGCAGGTACGAGTCGATATATTCCACCATGTCGGTACGATCCTGGTTCGACTTGTCGATACGGCGCTTGATGGCCAGTGCGGCCACGGGGTCGATCTGCGGGTCGCGGATGATATCCTCCAGGTGCCACTGCACGGTGTCGATCCAGTTTTTATGGTATAACAGGTGATCGAGCGAGCCCGGCTCGTAGGGATTTTCGATCGGATGATCCACATCGTCCCACCGATGGTAATCCCCGATGGCGCGGTTGAAGATCTTGTTTGCGGTTTCGGTAAACATAGCTCAGCAGTGCATTTTATATTGTAATTCTCACAGGAAAATCATACCTTTGTCCATAAAGATTAAACAAAGATAATGAATTTTTCCAAAAAAGCAATATCGCTCGCAGGAATCCTACTGATAGCCCTGCAAAGCCTCCCGGCACAGGTGCGGCAGACCCGCGAGGAATATATCGACCGTTACAAATCCATCGCCGTGGCCCACATGGAGCGGTACGGCATCCCCGCCAGCATCACCATGGCGCAGGGCATCCTCGAGTCCGACTGCGGCAACAGCTGGCTGTCGCTGCAATCGAACAACCATTTCGGCATCAAGTGCAAACGCAACTGGACGGGCGACAAGGTCTATTACGACGACGACGCCAAGGGGGAGTGCTTCCGCAGCTACCCCTCGGTCGAGGCGTCGTACAGGGACCATGCCGAATTCCTCGATTCACAGCCACGCTACGACTCGCTGTTCGCCTACTCGTCCGACGATTACAAGAGCTGGGCACGGGGGCTCAAAGCCGCCGGCTACGCCACGGCGCCCGACTACGCGCAGCGGCTCACGCGCATCATCGAGGAGAACCAGCTCTACCTGCTCGACCGGCCCGACGGCGAGCGGCTCTACGCCTCGCGCATGGGACGCAAGGTAACCGATCCCGAAGGGTGGTTCGCCGACCAGAGCAGCGTCGAACCGGTTTCCGGATCTTCGTCGGCCATCGACCCGGACAACTACCGGGTGACGATCAACGCCCACAACGGCTACAATGTCTACCAGACCAACGGCGTACACTACGTGCTGGCCAAGGAGGGCGACACGTTCGAGAATATCGGGCAGAAGTTCCGCATTTCGGCACGCAACCTGCGTAAGTTCAACGACCTGAAGGACAAGAAGGCACAGCCGATGACCGACGAGGTGGTCTACATCGAGCGCAAGAAGAAGCGCTGGGAGGGCAATGCCCACACCCACATCTGCCGCCAGGGCGAAACGGCCTATGCCGTAGGCCAGTCCTACGCCATCCGCACCCGTTCGATCGAGAAGCTCAACCGCCTCAAGCCCGGCAGCACACTCGAAAAGGGGCAACAGATACGCATAAAATAAAAACAGCATAGCATGGAAACGACACCGCTCAGAAGCAAGATCCTGGATACGATCATCCGCAAGTCGACCCTCAAACAACGGGTCTTCGACAACACCTTCGCAGCCTTCAACGAACTGAAGGAGACGCTGCTCGAAATGGCATCGGAGATGGACGACGAACTCGACGGCAAGCTCGACCGCCGCGTCAGGCTCGAATACCGCGACCGCGGAAAATTCGAGGCGCAGCTGCAGGTGGCCAACGACATCCTCATTTTCCAGATGCACACCGACGTCTTCGAATTCGACGCCAACCACCTGATCTGGCAGAACCCCTACGTACAGTCCGACCGCGAGAATTCCTACTGCGGCCTGATCAACATCTACAATTTCCTCTCCGACTCGTTCAAGTTCAACCGCAACGCCGACGAGGGATACCTCATCGGGCGTATCTTCATCAACCGCGAGCGCCGCTATTTCGTCGAGGGCAAACAGCAGACCTCGATGCGGGCGATGAACTTCGGCAAGGCCGAGATCGACCGCGAAGCCCTGATCGCCATCCTCGAGCCGGCGATCTGGTTCGCCCTGAACTTCGACCTGCTGATGCCGCCCTACGAGGACAACAAGCGCGTGACGGTCGACCAGTTCAACACCAAGATGGACAACTCGAAATTCGTCACGGGCAAACGCCTCGGCTATGATTTCGAAGTAGAGGACATTTAAACCCGATTCCCACGTGAAGGCACAACTTTTCACACTCCTCGCAGCCGCAGCGGTCGGCACAGGTACGGTACAGGCGCGGGGCGAATATGCCGAGATCGCACGCCTGCGCTCGATGAACGAAACCGTCCGCGGCATCCGTTCGATGGCCGACGGCGAACACTATACCATCCTCGAAGGCAACAACATCGTCCGTTACGGCTACGCCACGGCAGGACAGGGCGAGAACATGCTCCCCAAGCCGACGGCCAACCTCGTCGTCACGGACTACGCCTTCTCGCCCGACGAACGGCAGATACTCATCGCCTCGGGCGCCAGGCCGATTTACCGCCACTCCTACACGACCGACTATTTCCTGGCCTCGGGCAACAGCCTGATGCCCGTACTCCGCGAGGCCGAAGCCCCGCGCGACGCCTCGTTCTCGCCCGACGGCAAGCTGATCGCCTATTCCGACCGCAACGACCTCTATGTCTACGACACGGCAGCCAGGCGCACGCGCCGCATCACCGACGACGGGGCGTGGAACTCGGTCATCAACGGCACCACGGACTGGGTCTACGAGGAGGAGTTCGGCTTCACGAAGGCCTATGCCTTCTCGCCCGACAGCCGCCGCATCGCCTACCTGCGCTTCGACGAATCGGAAGTGCCCCTGATGGAGATGATGCGCTTCGACGGCAAACTCTACAACCAGGCCTATTCGTTCAAATACCCCAAGGCCGGGGAGCGCAACTCCACGGTCGAAGTGTGGGTCTGCGACCTTGCGACAGGGGCCCGGGAGCGCATCGACACGGGCGGCGAGGCCGACCAGTACATTCCCCGCATCGGCTGGACACCCGACGGCCGGCTCTACTACTTCCGCCTCAACCGCAGGCAGAACACCTTCGAGGTGATCCTCTGCGAGCCCAACGGTGCCCAGCGCACGATCTATGACGAACGCTCGCAGCAATACGTCGAGCGCGTGAATGACAAGACCGTCACCTTCATCGACGGCGACCGCTTCCTCGTGCGGCAGGAGGGACACACGGGCTACATGCACCTCTACCTTTACAGCATCCGCAAGGGGTTGCTCGCCCAGGTAACCAAAGGCGACTGGGAGGTGACCGACGTGGTCGGCACCGACGGCAAACGGGTCTGGTACCTCTCGACCGAGACCTCTCCGCTGCGCCGCAACCTGTACAGCGTACGGCTCGACGGCAAGGACAAGCGCCGTCTGACGACCGGCGAGGGCTACTACGCCATCGCCCCGAGTGCCGGGATGAAATACTACATCTCGACCTTCTCCAACGCCACGACCCCCAACCGGGTCGAAGTCTGCGACAACGAAGGCAACCCCATCCGCACGCTGGCCGACAGCCGCAAACTCCGCGAAGAGCTGGCGGCCGTACAGCGCCCCGTCCGGGAGTTCTTCACCTTCACGACCGAGCGCGGCGACACGCTCAATGCCTACATCGTCAAGCCCCGCGGCTTCGATGCATCGCAGCGTTACCCCGTGCTGCTGACCCAGTATTCGGGGCCCGGCTCGCAGTCGGTAAGCGACCGCTGGTCGCTCGACTGGGAGGATGCGCTCACGGACAAAGGCTACATCGTGGTCTGCGCCGACGGCCGGGGCACAGGGTTCCGGGGCGAGAAGTTCAAGAAATCGACCTACGGGCGCCTCGGGGCGCAGGAGGTCGAAGACCAGCTCTCGTTCGCCCGCTACATGGCTTCACAGCCCTACGTCGACCCTGCACGCATCGGCATCTACGGCTGGTCGTACGGCGGGTTCATGGCACTGGGCTGCGCGATGAAAGGCCACGGGCTATTCCGCATGGCGATCGCCGTGGCCCCCGTCACTTCGTGGCGCTACTACGACTCGATCTACACCGAAATCTACAACAACCTGCCGCAGTACAACGCCGCAGGCTACGACGACAACTCCCCGATCAATTTCGCCCGGATGCTCGACGACACCAAGACCCGCCTGCTCATCATCCACGGCACGGCCGACGACAATGTCCACTTCCAGAACAGCGTGGAGATGGCACGTGCCCTGAACCGCTGCGGCAAGCAGTACGACATGATGGTCTACCCCGACCAGAACCATTCGATGCAGCCCGACGACACGGCCAATGTCCGGCAGAAGATGATCGAATACACGCTCGAACACCTCTAAACCGCCCTGTCATGGAACGGATCGTTTATATCGGGACACCCGTCGGCAGAGTCGGCATCGCAGCTTCGGACGACGCCGTGGCACGCATTTTCTTTGCGCACGCATGCGGCCCGGCGGAAGAACAAACACCCGAAGGCACGCCCGAGGCATTCACACCCCTGCTCCGGCAGGCTGCGGCGGAGCTGACCGAATATTTCGCGGGCAGACGCCGTGCCTTCACCCTCCCGCTGGCGCCCGAAGGCACCCCGTTCCAGCGGGCCGTATGGGATGCCCTGCGGACGATCCCCTACGGCGAGAGCCGCAGCTACAAGCAGATCGCCGCACAGATCGGCCGTCCGACGGCCTGCCGCGCCGTGGGCATGGCCAACAACCGCAACCCGATCGCCATCGTCGTTCCCTGCCACCGCGTAGTCGGCAGCGGCGGCACTTTGGTCGGCTATGCGGGCGGGCTGGAGGCCAAGGCCTACCTGCTCGGCCTCGAACGGGAAAACAAGGGCTGAAAAACCGCCGCCCTGCAAACGGGAAGATGGCCGGCCAACTTCCCGTTTTCGGAATGCACATTCCCAAAAGCACCGCGGAATACCGCACGAATAAAGGAGGGGAGGGGCACTTGCTAAAGCAAGTGCCCCCCTTACCCGTCGTCCGTCCGGCTAAAGCCCGAACGAGAATACGTTGATACTGTCGTAAACCACGCTGAAGACACCCAGCAGCAAAATCCCCGCCATGCAGAGCGCAAGGCTGAGGCGCGTATAGCGGTCGCTGCGCAGCGGTGCGATCGGCTCTTCGTTGGGCGTAATATACATCGCCTTCACGACCAGCAGGTAGTAATAGAGCGAAACCACCGTATTGACAAGTGCGATGAACACCAGCAGGTGGAAACCACCCTTGAATGCTGCAGCGAAGACGAAGAACTTCGAGAAGAACCCGGCAAAAGGCGGGATGCCTGCCAGCGAGAAGAGCGCCAGGGTCATCATCAAGGCCAATTTGGGGTTGGTGCGGTAAAGCCCGTTGTAATCGGCCAGCCCGACCTTGCCGCCGCTATGTTGTTCGATGGTCGAAATGATGCCGAAAACGGCGAGGTTGGCCGCCATGTATACCAGCACGTAGAACACGAGCGAAGTCATCCCGATGGTGCTGCCGCCGATCACGGCCAGCATGATATAGCCGGCCTGCGAGATGGACGAGAAGGCCATGAAACGCTTCAGGTCGGTCTGCCGGATGGCGAAAAGGTTGGCGACCGTGATCGAAAGCACCGTCACGGCATAGAGCAATGTCTGCCACTGCCCGACCATCGGGCCGAAGACCTTCATCAGCACAGTCATCAGCACGAACGCCGCCGAGGCCTTCGACACGACCGAGAGGTAGGAAGTCACGGCCGTCGGCGCACCCTGGTAGGTATCGGCCGTCCAGAGATGGAACGGCACGAGCGAAATCTTGAACCCCAGCCCGGCGAAGAAGAAGACCATCGCCATGACCTGCAACGGCGACCCCGTAATGCGCGCCGCCATATCGTCGAAATAGAGCGTCCCCGTCGTCCCGTAGAAGAACGAGATACCGTAGAGCATCAGACCGCTCGCGAACAGGGCGCAGAGGATGTATTTCGCACCCGCTTCGGCCGAATGGTGCTTGTACTTGTCGAACGCCACCAGGCAGGCCATCGGCACCGAAGCCAGTTCCATGCCCAGGAAGAAGAGCAGAAAATTGCCCGCCCCGACCATGAAATACATGCCCAGCAGCGTCGAAAGCAGCAGGATGTAGAATTCGCCCTGTTTGTGGGCCGTGTCGTCGCGCCGCAGCCACGTATCGGCCTGCAGGCAGACGATGAGCGCCCCGATGGCCAGTACGCTCTTGACGACGGTGTGCATCGGCACATAGCAGAACATGCCGCCGAATACCTCGCCCGCCGTCCCCGGGACGACATTGGCCAGCACCTGCACCGCGAGCAGCCCGCAGGCCACCGCCGAAAACCGGCGCCTTCCGCGCTCCCCGGCGATCAGGTCATAGAGGAACAGCAGGACGATCACCGCAATGAGCGTCACTTCGGCCTGCATGTACGAGAATATATCGCTGTAATCCATAGTCGATTAATTCATTAAGTGTGTAATGATCTCCGAGACGCTGCCCCGAATCATGTCGCTCACCCACAGCGGTGCGAGTCCCATGCCGGCGATAGCCACGACGAGGCACACGACCGACAGACGTTCGTCCCACGTGGCGTCGGAGAGCCTGAGGTGCGCTTCGTTGGTACAGGTGCCGTAAAGTATCTTCCCGACCACCCGCAGGATGTAGACCGCCGTGATGACGATCGACGTGCAGGCGATGATCGTCACCACGCGATGGAACGTATCGTTGTCCATGAACGCGCCGTTGAAGATCGTCATCTCGGCGACGAACCCGCTCAGGCCGGGCAGGCCCAGGTTCGCCAGACCCGCGATGACGTAGCCCACCGCCAGAAAGGGCATCACCTTCATCAGCCCGCTCAGTTCGCGCACGTCGCGCGTATGCGTGCGGCCGTAGATCATGCCGATCAGCGCAAAGAAGAGCGCCGTCATCAGGCCGTGGCTCAGCATCTGCAGCACGGCGCCCGTGCCGGCCGTGGTGTTCATCATCAGGATGGCGAACAATACCAGCCCGCAGTGCGACACCGACGAGTAGGCGTTGATGTATTTGAGGTCGGTCTGCACGCAGGCCGCGAAGGCGCCGTACACGACCGAGATCGTCGTCAGGGCGATGAATATCCAGCTCAGCTCGTGCGCCGCTTCGGGCATGAGGTACATCGCCACGCGGAAACAGCCGTAGCCGCCCAGCTTCATCAGCACGCCGGCATGGAGCATCGACACGGCCGTCGGGGCCGAAGCATGGCCGTCGGGGCTCCACGTATGGAAGGGGAACAGGGCGCCCAGCACGCCGAACCCGACGAAGACCAGCGGAAACCAGATATATTGCTGCGCCAGGGGAATGTTATGCAGTTGCGCGATCTCCAGGATATTCATCGTCGTAGCCCCGGCACCGAAGTAGATGCCCAGGATGCCGATCAGCAGCAGCGCCGAACCGCCCATGAGCATCAGCGTCAGTTTCATGGCGGCATACTCCTTGCGGCCGCTGCCCCACACGCCGATCAGCAGGTACATCGGGATCAGCGCCACCTCGTAGAACATGAACATCGTGAAGAGGTCGACCGAAACGAAGAATCCGAAGACGCCCACGCTCAGCAGGCAGAACCAGAGGAAATACTCCTTCACCTGCGTTTGCATCCGCCACGAGGCGAACGTCCCCGTAAACACGATGATGGCCGACAGCAGCAGCATGGCGACCGAAATGCCGTCGACCCCCACGGCATAGTGGATATTGAGCGGCGCATACCACACATGGCTTTCGGTAAAGAGCATGGCGGCCTGCTCGCCCGCCTCGCGCAGGCCGAGGTAGCGGAACACCAGCACCACCGCCAGCGCCAACAGCAGCGAGGAACCCGCCACCATCACGGCACGCACCTGCCGTGTGGACTTCGAGAGCCAGAGCCCCAGCATCATCAGCACCGGGATGGCGGGAAACAGTGATAACATATTCATAACAGCTACGTTTTAGCAGATTAAAAGCAAGAAGATCGTAAGGCCCAGCGCACCGCCGAGGAACCAGATGCAGTAACGCTGCACGCTGCCGCTCTGCATGTCGCGGATCACATACGCCGCGCCGTTGGTCACCCGGGCCACGAGGTTCATCAGGCCGTCCACCACGTGACGGTCGAACCATGCGACCGGTGCCGAAATGCAGGCGAAGATCACCCGGTGGGTGACGAACTGGTAAACCTCGTCGATATAAAAACGGTGGTAGGCCGCCTTATGCAGCCCCCTGAAGCGCGTTGCCAGGGCATCGGCCACCGTCTGGCGCTCGCGCAGGTACATCCACGTCGCCAACGCGATGGCCGCGGCAGCCACGCAGAGGCTCACGCCCGCCACGCCCCGGTCGATATGGATCGCATACGCCGTCCCGTCGCTGCTGACCAGCTTCCCGAAAGGAATGAACCCCGCCACGCAGGTCACCGCAGATAGGAACAGCAGCGGCAAGGTCATCGTCAGCGGAGCCTCATGCGGCCTGTGCGCCGCATGAAGTTCGCGGTTTTCGCGTCCCCAGAAGATGTTGTAATAGAGGCGGAACATGTAGAACGCCGTCAGGCCGGCGATCCCGGTCATCACCCACCCCATCACGGGGCTGAAGGCGAAGCACGCCGTCAGGATCTCGTCCTTCGAGAAGAAACCGCTCAGGGGCCAGATGCCCGCGATGGCCAGGCAGGCGATGAGGAACGTCGCATGCGTCACGGGCATGTATCGGCGCAGGCCGCCCATGGCCGACATCTCGTTGGAGTGCACGGCATGGATGATGCACCCGGCGCCGAGGAACAGCAGCGCCTTGAACATGGCGTGCGTGAAGAGGTGGAACATCGAGGCCATGTACCCCAGTCCGCCCGTATGGGGATCGGGCGAGGTGCAGACGCCCAGCGCCACGATCATGAAGCCGATCTGCGAAATGGTACTGAACGCCAGCACACGCTTGATGTCGCTCTGCACGCAGGCCACGACGGCGGCATAAAGCGCCGTAAAGGCCCCGATATAGGCCGTCCAGTGCAGTACCTCGGGCGCATAGCCGACAAAGAGCGGGAACATGCGCGCCACGAGGTAGACGCCCGCCACGACCATCGTCGCGGCATGGATCAGCGCCGACACGGGCGTCGGGCCCTCCATGGCGTCGGGCAGCCAGATATGCAGCGGGAACATGGCGCTCTTGCCCGCACCGCCGATGAACATCAGCCCCAGCGCCAGCGGGATCATCGCACCGGCGGCAGCCAGCAGCTGCACGTCGGGCGTGAAGGAGAACGTCCCGGCATAGTACCCGTAGAAGAGGATGCCGACGAGGAACCCCAGGTCGGCGAAGCGCGTCACGATAAACGCCTTCTTAGAGGCCGCGACCGCCTCCTTCTTCGTGTAATAGAAACCGATGAGCAGGTAGGAGCTTACGCCCACCAGTTCCCAGAAGAGGTACATCTGGAAGATGTTGGTAGCCACCACCAGCCCCATCATGCTCATCGTGAACAACGACAGGAAGGCATAGTAACGCTGAAACCCCCGCTCGCCCTTCATGTAGCCCAGCGAATAGACGTGCACCATCAGCGAGACGGTCGAGATCACCACGAGCATCATCACCGAAATCGGGTCGAGCAGGATACCCAGGTCGATATGCAGCGTCCGGCTGATCGGCAGCCATACCGTGTTCCACGGCACGAGCGTGGGGAACACCCCCGAGGCGTCGCGCCCTGCGGAAAAATACTCGAACGCCGTACAATAGCTCAGCAACGCCACTACGGCCAGCACCGCCGTGCCTATGGCGCCCGCGACGACGGGCTTGAGCTTCATGCCGGCCAGCCCCAGGAAGAGGAAGCTCAGCAGCGGCAGCAGCAGGATAAGGATCGTATATTCCATAACAATCGTTTTTTCAGAATCGTTACCACTTCATCTCCCGCAGGCTCTTCACCCCGATGTTGCGCAGGTTCCGGTAGATGTTGATGATGATGGCGATTGCGACGGCCGTTTCGGCGGCGCTGATGCCGATGGCGAATAGCGTGAAGAAGAATCCCTCCAACTGTTCGGGGAACAGGAAGCGGTTGAATACGACGAAATTGATGTCGACCGAATTGAGGATCAGTTCGACGGAGATCAGCATCGCGAGCAGGTTGCGGCGCGTCACGAACCCGTAGATTCCCACGAACATCATGATCGTGGAGAGGACGAGGTAATATTCCATGTGTATCATAGTCGTACTCTTTTTAGCGTTTGCGTGCGATGAGGATTCCGCCGACGATGCAGGCCAGCAACAGGATGCTGATGACCTCGAACGGCAGCACGTAGCCATATTTGCCGCTGCTCATCAGCGCGTGGCCGATCGTCTGCACGTCCAGTTCGCCGTGGACGAAATGCGACGGCATGAAATCGTGCCGGAGCGTCACGTAGAGGCATACCCCGAGGCTCAGCAGCGTCGCCGCCAGCCCCACGAACAGCTTGTAGCCCTTTATGTCCTCCGACTTGTCGCCCTGGCTCGAGGTCAGCAGAATCGAGAATACGTACAGCACCGTGATGCCGCCGGCATAGATCAGCAGCTGCACGGCGCCCAGGAACGAATAGTTCAGCTGGAAATAGATGCCCGCCGTACCGAACAGCACGAACAACAGGTAGGTCGCCGCGCGCAGGATACGCTTGGTCGTCACGGCCAGCACGGCACTCACGGCCGTAAAGACCGCCAACACCGTAAAGACGATTAATTCGAGTGTTATCTCCATGGCTTATTGTTTGTTCAGGGTTTTGACCAGCTTCCCGCGCGTGTATACCGCGTGTTCGAAATCGGTCGAGAAACGGATGGCCCCCGTCGGGCAGGCGTTGACGCACAGATGGCAGAACATGCACGACCCCAGGTCGTACTGGTAAAGCACCAGGCGGCGTTTCGACTTGCCCGTCTCGGGATCGGTGACCATCTCGGTGGTGATACGGATCGTTTCGTTGGGACATGCCGACTGGCAGAGGCCGCAGGCGATGCACTTGTTCTTCCCCCCGGCATCGTGGGGCATGGTCAGCTCGCCGCAGAAACGGTCGAACATCTTGAGCGTGGCCCGGTTCTCGGGGTATTGCTCAGTGACCTTCTTGGTGAAGAACTCCCGCCCGGTCACCTTCATACCCGTCAGCAGGGTTCCCAACCCGTGGAAAAGTCCTTTGATATAGCTACTCATGACTAAAAATGCAGTTTAAATACGACGACGACGACCATCAGCAGCAGGTTTGCCAGCCCGATCGGCACCAGGTATTTCCATTCCAGCGTCAGTATCTGGTCGATACGCAGGCGCGGGAACGTCCACTTGATCCACATCAGCAGCCACACCACGAAGAACGCCTTGCCGAAGAACCAGACGAAGCCGGGGATATAGTCCATGGCGGCATTGAAGCCCTCCCAGCCGGGGATGTGCAGCGGCATCCATCCCCCGAGGAAGATGGTGGCCGCAACGCCCGAGACGACGAACAGGTTGACGAACTCGGCGACGTAGAACAGGCCGAAGTGCATACCCGAATACTCGGTGTGGTATCCTGCCGTCAGCTCCGACTCGGCCTCCGGGAGGTCGAACGGCCCGCGGTTGACCTCGGCGTTGCCCGCGATCAGGTAGATCACGAAGGCGACCAGCGCCGGGACATGCCCCTTGAAGATGAACCAGCCGTCGGCCTGGCGGGCGACGATCTCCGAGAACTGCATCGTATCGGTCAGCACGACGATCGTCAGGATCGACAGCCCGATCGACAGCTCGTACGAGATCATCTGCGCACCGCTTCGCATGGCGCCGATGAGCGAATACTTGTTGTTGGAGCTCCACCCCGCCAGCAGGATGCCGACCACGCCGATCGACGAGGCCGCCATCAGGAAGAAGACGCCCACGTTGAAGTCCAGCACTTCGAGCCCCTTGTTCACCGGCAGGCAGGCGAAAGCCAGCACCGACGCCAGGATGACGATGTAGGGCGCGAGGTTGTAGAGGAACCTGTCCGAGCGGCGGATGGTGATGATCTCCTTGGTGAGCATCTTGAACACATCGCAGATCACCTGCAACGTACCCCACGGCCCCACGCGCACGGGCCCCAGGCGGCACTGGAACGCCGCGCAGACCTTACGCTCCATGAAGATCATCAGGATGGCGATCACCGCGTACATCAGCAGCAGGCAGACACCGACGATCACGCACTCCAGAAAGACCGCCAGCCCCACGGGCATCAGCGACGTGAGCAGCCCGTGAATCCAGCTCGTTACTATACTAAAATCAAACATATCTGTAAGTTTTTCCTTTTTTATCCCGCTCCCACCCCAAGGGGAGAGGCTTATAAACCCGGAAGCGACATCCGGCTACCTGTCTATATCGGGCACGACGTAGTCCAGCGTACCGCCGATGGCGATCAGGTCGGCGATCTTCGTCCCCCGCGCAATGGTTTCGAGGCACGACACGAGCGGGAGCCCCGTCGAGCGGAACTTCATGCGGTAGGGCGACTTCTCCCCGCGGCTCTCGATGAAGACCCCGAACTCCCCACGGCTGCCCTCGACGGCGGCGTAGTAGCTGCCTTCGGGTATACGGATCACGGGCTTCATCTTCAACTGGTATTCGCCTTCCGGAATGTTGTCAATCAACTGTTCGATGATGTCCATGCTCTGTTCGATCTCGCGCATACGCACCATGTAACGGGCGAAACAGTCGCCCTCGTCGTAGAGCACTTCCTCGAAATCCACCTTGCCGTACATGGCGTAGGGATGGCGCTTGCGCACGTCGCACGCCCAGCCCGAAGCACGCCCCGTACCGCCCGTGGCACCGAACGAGATGGCGTCTTCGCGGGTCAGCACGCCGGTGCCTTTCAGGCGTTCCCGGGCGATGACGTTCCCCGTGAACACCTCGTGGTACTCGCGCAGCGTCGGGCGCATGTAGGCGATAAACTCCTTCACGCGCCGTACGAAATCGGGATGGATGTCGGCCTGCACGCCGCCGATCGTATTATAAGTCTGGATCAGGCGCCCGCCGGTGGTCTGCTCCAGGATGTCGAGCACCTTCTCACGGTCGCGGAACCCATAGAAAAAGGCCGTCAGGGCCCCCATATCCATGCAGAGGCAGGCAAAAAACAGCAGGTGCGAGTCGATACGCTGCAACTCGTCCATGATCGTGCGGATGTACTGCACGCGCTCGGACACCTCCACACCCAACCCCTTCTCGATACACATGCAGAGCGCATGGCGGTTCTGCGACGCCCCGAGGTAGTCGAGGCGGTCGGTAAGCGCCAGCGTCTGGGGGTAGGTCAGGCTTTCGCACATCTTCTCGATGCCGCGGTGGATGTAACCGCAATGCACGTCGAGCTTGCGGATGATCTCGCCTTCGAGCGACACGCGGAAACGCAGCACGCCGTGCGTGGCGGGGTGCTGCGGGCCGATGTTGATGACATATTCGTCCTCCTCGAACAAGACGTTGCGGTGGCGGATGAAGCTGCCGTCCGCCGTCAGTTCGAAGCTCGGGGCGCTGTCCTTCGACACTTCGTTGGTCATGCGCAACGGGTTGAGCCCCGGGTCGTAATCCTTACGCAGGGGGTGCCCCACCCAGTCGTCGCGCAGGAACAGGCGCCGCATGTCGGGGTGGTTCAGGAAACCGATGCCGAAATAGTCGAAGACTTCGCGCTCGTTCAGTTCCGCGGCCTTCCACAGGTCGCAGACCGAAGGCAGCCCGCACTTCTCGCGGCTGGGGGTCAGCGTCCGCAACACGACATTCTCGCCCGTCGCAGTGGCTTCGAGGTGGTAGACCGCCCCGAACCCCTCTTCGCCCCAGTCCATGCCCGTCAGGCTGCGCAGGAAATCGAATCCCTCGGCCCTCAGGCGTGCAGCCAGGGCGTGGAATTTCTCCACCGGGACGGTGAACATCCCGTCCCCGGCCTCCGACCACACGGCCCCGGGTTCCCAGGCCGTTATTTTCTCTCTGATATTCATTGTTTTTCTCCTCCTTCCACGTTCAAATCGTTCTTTTCGGCCGTCAGATCCCGGCGAAGCAGCTCTTCGTACTCCTGCTTGCCGATCTGCTTGTTCACCCCGCCGAAAAACCGCTGTAATTTCACTTTGCGCTGCAACTGCATCAGCCCGTAGAGCATCGCCTCGGGGCGCGGCGGGCACCCGGGGATATAGACATCGACCGGCAGTATCTTGTCCACGCCGTTCAGCACATGGTACGACTTCTTGAACGGGCCGCCGCTGATGGCGCATCCCCCGACGGCGATCACATACTTCGGGTCGGCCATCTGGTCGTAGAGGCGCTTCAGGACAGGGGCCATCTTGTGGGTGATCGTCCCGGCCACCATGATGAAATCGGCCTGGCGCGGGGAGGCGCGGGCCACTTCGAACCCGAACCGGGCAAAGTCGTAGCGGGCCGCCCCCACGGCCATGAACTCGATCCCGCAGCAGCTCGTGGCGAAAGTCAACGGCCAGAGGCTGTTGCTGCGCCCCCACTCGATCAATTCGTCGAGGCACCCTACGATCACGTTCGTACCCTCGCGGCGCAGCTCGGCCGCCATCTTTTCGAGGTATTCGTTGTCATTGAAATCCTCGTATTTCATTGCCTTTATCTCCGGCTTCCTTATTTCCATTCCAAAGCTCCTTTCCGCCATGCGTATGCAAGGCCCAAAACCAGTACGACCAAAAAGAAGAGGATGCTCACCAGCCCGTAAATCCCCAGATCCTGGACGACCACCGCCCACGAAAAGAGAAAGACGGTCTCCACATCGAACATCAGGAACAGGATCGCGAACAGGTAGTACCCCACCTTGAACTGCATCCACGACCGTCCGCGCGTCGGAATACCGCACTCGTACGCCTCGCCTTTCTGCGGGTTGTACGAACGCGGCGATATGGCGCGGGCGATACCCAGCGCGACTGCGACCAGCGCAATAGCCGTCAGGATGACGACCACCAATAGCGTAAAATACATAACCTATCGTTTTTACGAATTTACTCAGAACACGAAAACACGGACGCAACACCGGGGGAATAATCCTCATCCGGGAACATGCGGCAAAACGGGAACGGGAAAAGCGGCTAAATCAGGATACGCCCCAGCGAAAAGACATAATAATCGACCGGCTTGGGATGCAGGTCGAAGCAGCCCGAATAAGCCGGACGGCACGACAGCCCGCAGGCCGTCGCCACGGCCCGGGTATCATGGCGCAGGCGGACGATCGCCTTCTGGGCGGAGGGTTGGACGGGATTTTCGATCGAAGCGTCGCAGGTGAAGACTGCCGCCGTGAAACAATTGTGTGCCGGAACCGGCATCCGGAGACTGGACTGGCGAATCTGGTCGGGCTGCGAAACCGCCCTACCGGACTGAACCTGAGCGCCGTCCAAACTTCCTGCCAAGACAAAAAGCAAGATGAACAAAGCATATTGAATCCTCTCCAGCATTTCAACCTTACTATTTTCGTGCAGCGAAGATACACTCTTTCGCGCAGAAAACGGAATCCATGGACGAAAAAACGTACATAATGATGAATTTTGAGTACAAAAATACTCATAGCCGGATCCGCGGGATACTTCGGCGACACGCCCGGCGCAGGGCAATGAGCCCCGCCCGGTATATTCCGCCCTCCCCCGGGCGACTGCGAAAGGCCGGGCGCGGAGGGATGGCCTGCAGCACAAAAGAAAATGCCGCCCCGAAAACCGGAGGCGGCATTTCCAACAGAAACAAACCCTTATTTCTTTTCGTAACGATCTCCGACGACCTTCCAGTCGATACGATCCCAGAGGGCGGCGACGGCGTCGGCACGACGGTTGCGGTAGTCGATGTAGTAGGCGTGCTCCCATACGTCGAAGCACATCAGCGGCTTCATGCCGTGACACATCGGGTTGCCGGCGTTCTGCTCCGTGACGATGGCCAGCTTGCCCGATTTATCCTCGGCGAGCCATGCCCATCCCGAACCGAAAAGACCGACGGCAGCCTTCTCCATCTGGGCCTTGAACTGCTCGAACGAACCGAAATCCGCGTCGATAGCCTTCAGCAACGCCCCTGTCGGACGCGCCTCGCCATCAGGCGAAAGCTGGTCGAAGAAGAACTCGTGATTCCACATCTGCGCAGCGTTGTTGAAAATCGCGCCGTCGGCCGAAACGACGATGTCCTCCAGCGGCTGCCGGGCGTAAGGCGTATCGAGAATCAGCTCGTTGAGTTTATTCACATACCCCACGTAATGCTTGTCGTGGTGGAAACGCAGCGTCTCTTCGGAGACCTGCGGTGCGAGAGCGTCGTAAGCGTAAGGCAGCTCCTTGGGGGTAAACCGTGCCTGTGCTGCAATGTCTGTTGCCATAATAGGTAAAATTAAAAGTGAAACAATGAGGTTGAACTTAATCATAGCCATCCCGTTTTAGTTTGCTTCGAGCGGTTCGAATGCCCATTTGCCTTCCCCGCAGACCGGGCATACCCAATCGTCGGGCAGGTCTTCGAAAGCCGTACCGGGGTCGATGCCGTTCTCCGGGTCGCCCGACTCCGGGTCGTAAATGTATTCACAGACGGTGCAACGATACTTTTCCATGCGGTAAAAAAGTTTAAGAAAATCCACACCGGTCTACACAAATATAATACCGATGTCAAATATCTCAAAATATTTTTATAATTTTGAGGAAAAGAACAACAATTTATAACCTAAAACGCTCTTTTCTATGACACTTCCGTATGCAGAACCTTACAAGATCAAGATGACCGAGGCCATCCGCACCTCCACCCGTGCGGAGCGCGAAGCATGGATCCGCGAAGCCCGCTACAACCTTTTCAAGCTGCGCAGCGACCAGGTCACGATCGACCTGCTGACCGACTCGGGCACAGGCTCGATGAGCGACCGCCAGTGGGCGGCCATGATGACCGGCGACGAAAGCTATGCCGGAGCCTCGTCCTATTTCCGGCTCAAGGAGACGATCGAAAGCATCTTCGGGATGCCCTATTTCCTGCCCACGCACCAGGGGCGTGCTGCGGAGAACGTGATCTTTTCAGCACTGCTCAAGGCGGGCGACATCGTCCCGGGCAACTCCCACTTCGACACCACCAAAGGGCACATCGAATTCCGCCGCTGCCACGCCGTGGACTGCACGATCGACGATGCGGCCGACACCCAGAAAGAGTTGCCGTTCAAGGGTGAGATGGACATCGCCAAGCTCGAAAAGCTCCTGCGCGAGAACCCGCGCGAGAAAGTCCCGTGCGTCGTGCTAACCATCACCAACAACACGGCCGGCGGCCAGCCCGTGTCGATGCGCAACATCCGCGAAACGGCCGAAGTCTGCCGCCGCTATGGCGTCCCCCTGCTGCTCGACTCGGCCCGCTTCGCCGAGAACGCCTATTTCATCAAGACCCGCGAGGAGGGCTATGCCGACAAGACCATCAAGGAGATCGTCCGCGAAATCTACACCTATGCCGACATCATGACCATCTCGGCCAAGAAGGACGGCGTGGTGAACATGGGCGGGTTCGTGGCCATGCGCAGCGAAGAGCTCTACAGGCAGGCCATGACCTTCAGCATCATGTTCGAGGGCTACGTGACCTACGGCGGCATGTCGGGCCGCGACATGGATGCGCTGGCCGTGGGGCTGGACGAAAATACCGAATACGAACAACTCGACGCCCGCATCCGCCAGGTGAAACTGCTGGGCGACCTGCTCGACGAATACGGCGTACCCTACCAGCGGCCGGCCGGCGGACACGCCATCTTCGTCGATGCGAAAAAAGTGCTCCCCAACCTGCCGAAGGAACAGTTTATCGCCCAGACGCTCGCCGTGGAGCTCTATTTGGAGGCGGGTATCCGCGGCGTAGAGATCGGCTCGATCCTCGCCGACCGCGACCCCGATACGCACGAGAACCGCTACCCGCGGCTGGAACTGCTGCGCCTGGCGATCCCGCGGCGGGTCTACTCGGACAACCACATCCGCGTGATCGCCGCGGCCTGCCGCAACATCTACGAGCGCCGCGCAGAGATCACCACCGGCTACCGCATCACCTTCGAAGCCCCGATCCTGCGGCATTTCACCGTGGAACTGGACAAAATCTGAACCCGAAGATGCGTCCGCCGCTCCACCGGACAGCATCCGCGGAATAGAATATAACGAACCGGGCAGGGTTTTTCCCTGCCCGGTTTATTTTCGTCGGCCGCAACGGCCCGCCCCCGAAGTCCGTAACCCGAGTCCATCGACCGGGAACAGAAACCCCCGACGGGCCCGCAGCCACAGCCCTGCCTCTATTGCAGCGATTCGGGAGCCGGAATCAGGAACAGCAGCCCGATCAGCGCGATCAGGCATACCACCACGATCAGGATCGTCTTTCCCCAGTTCCGCTTCTTCGTCCCCGGCACGACCGTCTCGTAGCCCGCAAAGGCTTTCGAATCCGCCTGTTGCGTCGCCGCGGGTTTCGCACCGCCCAGGCGCGCCATCTCCTGCTCCATGCGTTTAGAGCGGTCGGCCGACATCTCGGCCTGCTTCCGGCGGAGGGCCTGCGCGGCGGCCTGGCGTTCGCGCTCCAGCTTCGCCTCGGCCTCGCGTGCCTCCTGTTCGCGCCTCGCCTCGGCCTCACGGGCTTCCTGCTCCTTGCGCGCCTGCTCGGCACAAAGGTATTCGATATACTTCCCGGCACGGAAAACATCCACGAAGACAAAAGTCTCCATCGGGGTGTATTTCTCCTCCAGCCGGATATTTTCGCGGACAAGCCGCTGCAAGGTATCGTAGACGGGCACCAACGGCTTGGAAAGGTACTCCCGCCGCACCGACGAGGCAAGCTCTCCGGCACGTCCCAGCATCGAGGTCTCGAACGCATCGAATCCCCGGGCAAGGTAATAGATCGCCTCGGCCAGCCGGATGTCGTCCTCGCGCTGGCCGAACACCGACCTCAGGCGGTCGACCGCAGCCCCGCCCTTGGGCGACCCGGTGTTGCAATAGCTCAGGAATCCCCAGTACCGCTGCCAGTAATCGTCGGTCAGCTCCTCTTCATAGGCCTTCACCGACTCCTCCGGGCAGACGACCGCCCGCGCGAGGAAATACCAGTAGTCGGCCTCGTAGTTCGACGAATTTTCGTGCAGCACGGTGAGGGCTTCGAGGCTTTTCTGCACCGGTTCGGGCTCCGTCGCCGTGATCAGGCGCGACACGGCCGCTTCCAGTTCGGCACGCTGCACGGAGGTGAGCTCGGCAGATTTCCCGGCGGGCTTTTGCTGCCGCGCCCTGAGGATCGAAGCCTGCGTCGCGGCGTCTATCTGCAACCGCTGCGCTTCGGCATCCAACTGCTGCTTGCACGCCGCATCGAGCGGCCCGGCCCCCGTCGTCCGCACGACGAACGCACGGTACTCCTCACGCGCCTGCTGCTCGCAGTTCTCGCAGCGCTTCGACGCCTCGACATAATATTCCAACGCCACCTGCTTGCCGCACTTCGGGCACACGACACTGTGGTCTAAGTAGATACGCTTGCCGGAAACCGCACACACGATCGTCGTGTGCGAATGATCCTCGGTGATGTTGTTGTGGATCGTGATATTCGACGCCTCGTATTTCTCCTGCTTGCCGATGATCGTACTTTCATTGATCAGGTTCTTATCGCCGACGAGCGGCGCGGCTTCCGGCGCCTCGGCCGCCGGCGTGCGTTTCACCTGCACCGCAGCGCAGTCGCAACCGCACTTGTGGCAGAAGCGGGCTGTATCGGCGAGTTTATCGTAACCGCACTTGGGACATGTTTTCATGCTTGTTCGTTGTTTTCTTCGGTTTCACTATCAGCCTCATCCCCGGCAACGGCCTGCTCGACCGCCGAGGCGACCAGCCACCCGTGGCTCATGGTTCCCGTGACGACGACCTCCTGCCGGTCGAACGGCACGAAATAGGGGTCGTCGGCCGGCACCGCGCCTTCGCGGCAGAGCTTCACGACGCTCATGTCGTCGTCACGCACCAGAAAGGCATAATGCCCTTCGGATTTCGACCCGGCATTCTGCAACCGGATCAGTATTACTCCCTGGTATCTCTCCATGGCCGTGCTCATTTGAGATCCCGCCCGCAGTTGGCGCAGAAACGCACGCCCTGCACGGCTACCGTACCGCAGTCGGGACATACCCGCCCGACGGACTGGGGAGCCTGCGCCTGGGGCTTCGCGGCCGCCTGCTGGTTGTTGCGCGTCGCATATTCGAGGGCACTGTCCTGCGTCTTGTCCACGCGGTCTTCCTGGCGTTCCATCCGTTCGCGGTAACGGTCGCGTTCGGCATCCTTGTTCTGGACGATGTGCCCGGTCATGGTCGTGGCCATATCCTTCATCTCGCGCATCATCTCCAACATACGGTCTTCGTGGCGCTGCGAATCGGCGATACGGGCATCGGCGGCCTGCTGCACCTGTTCGGCGTTCTTTCCCGCCGAGAACGACTCGGCGAACTTCACCGCGGCCTGCGAATCGAGGTTCTCGCCCGCAGCCACGGCCATCAGCTGCTCGGCCGTCATCCGCGCCTTCTTGTCGAGGGCTTCCTGCTTCAGGCGCTCCATCTCGCGCTCGTGATCCAAATCCATCTTCTTGTCCTCGCGGTTGAGCTCCTTGACCTTGCGCAGGCGTTCGATCTGGGCATCCATCTCGGCATTGTCCAGTTCCATCTCCGACTGGCGGTCTGCCCGCTGCAGCTCGCGCTCCCGGGCGCGGCGTTCGTCGGAATACTCGTCCTCGCGCTTGCGATGCGCGAGCGTCAGCTCCTGCAACTCCAGCCCCTGGCGCATTTGCTCCACGGCGATCTGCCCTTCGCCCGCCGTGCGGACTTTCTCGAACTCGATCTGGTCGCGCAGCTGCATGAGCTTGATCGCCTCGCCCCGGCGGTAACGGCGCTCGGCGACGTCGATGCGCAGGTTGTCGACGTCCTCTTCGCGCAGCAGCCCGGTCTTTTCGATGTCGGCCAGTGCAGCCTCCACCTCGTCCTCGCTGCGGGCATCGCGGATCCGTTTCTCGCGCGAAAGCACGGTGTAGAACTTATCCAGCTCGTCGTCGGCCAGCAGGCGGTCTTTATTGACCTGCTGCAACCCCTCATAGAGCTGCATGTCGCTGCGTGCATCGGCAATAGCCTGCGAATTGGTCTCCGCAGCCAGGCGGTTGCGGAAATCGTTGGTGCGGCGCAGGTAGTCGAGTTCCTGCTCCGAAAGGTAAAGTTCGCGGCTCAGGCTGCGCAGGCGTTCCAGGTCTTCGTTCGAAGCCACCACTTCGGCCACGCGCTCCAGCGCAAGGCCGTAGAACTGGTCGCCGGAAGCGGCAATCCTGGCCGCGATCGCCTCGGCGACCTCCGCCGGGATCGACGTGCCTTCGACCTGGCGATCCTGCATCACGGCCTGCACGGCATTCTGCATTACGGGCTGCAACTTCTCCGCAATCCTGCGGGTCGTGGCGACGGGCTCGTCGGTCAGGAAATATTCGGCGAAACGATTGAAGTCTGCGATACGGAAAATCACGCGCAGGCCGACCTGCAAGTCCAGCAGTTTCGTGCGCACGGACATCGGCCTGAACTCGGCCATATCCTCGGCCGTTCCCGAACCGAATACCAGCGAGAAACTCTTGTCGAGCTTGAGCAGCAGCGAGAAAGCCTCGTGCCGTTTCATGCTCTCGATCACGGCATCGAGCGAGCGCTGCCGTTCGGGAGCGTCCTTGTCGTCGAACTTGTCCTTCACGCGGCGTCCCAGCAGGGCGTTTATCAGGAAACGGCCGCTGCCGGCCACCAGCCCCGCAGCCCCGCCCGTACGGCTTTCGAGTACGCGCTTGAGCTCGTCGGGATCTACGAAATCGTAGATGCCCCCGTGGATTTCGGCCAGCACCTTGCCGTTGGCCTTGATATACGCCGTCGTGCCGTCGTTTACGATCAGCCCCTGCGCCGAATCGTAGCGGATAAACTCCGATTCATTGACCCGGCAGGCGACTTCGCCTTTCTGGATATTCCAGAAAATCTTCTGTTTCACCGTGGCGAGCTCGCCGCCTCCGGCAGCCTGCCCGTCCGGCGCCTGGGGCGCCTGCGCAGCGGCGGGTTCGACCGCAGCGCCGCACGTCGTGCAGAACCTTGCGTCGGGCAGCATCGGGGCATTGCATTTCGGGCACACGGGGCCTGCGGGCGCAGCGGCGACGGGCGTACCGCACGTCGTGCAGAACTTCGCATCCTCCAGGAGTTCGGAATTACAATTCTGGCATTTCATAGTAGTCGTTCTATTTGGTTGATATGATTGATTTCACGTTTCCTTTCAGGTCGGCGGTCGCCGTATGGCAGCTCTTTATGGTACCGTCGGTCTGCAGGTAATTGAAGGCATAAAACTCGTCTCCGTTGCCGTATTTCATGCGGGTGACGGTCGACAGGCTGCGCGGTTCGACCCCCAGCTGTTCGTACAATTGCCGGTCGACAGCGGCGCGGATCAGCGACAGGTTGCGGTCGACGGCGCTGCGCACCCGGTCGAGCAACGAGGCCGGAGCGGCTTCATAGACGCACTTGCGTTCGACGACCGCGTTGACTGCGCCTTTCGCCAGCGCCTTGACCGCCCGGGGATGCGCCTTCGCCCCCTCCCGGCGCACGCCCACATGCAGAAACGGATCGCCGAAAAGGTTGAACTCGACGATCGTAAGTGCTTGGTGGGGCGTAAAGTAACCGTCGTTATAATCGAAGAAGCTCTGCCGTGCCATGTAGAATGCCTCGCCGGCCGTATACCCCTCGAGCAATTTAGCCATATAGACGTTCGTCAGGCGGTCGGCATTGTCCAGATCGGCTGCCGAACTGCTCTTCGAAGCACCCCACGCGATGCGCGACGACCCCAGGTAGAGCAGCGTCATGTCGCCCATCGCCGCGAGCAGCATCGTCTCGCCGCGGCCGTAATCCTGGAATTTCCCGCCATAGCACGCCTCGGTCACCACCACGTTCGGTTTCTCGGCGGACGCCAGCTGCCGGGGCGTGACTGCCTCGTAACATTGCTGCTGGTAGGAAGCATAGAAGCTGCATGCGGTCGGGGCATCGCTGCCGTGCAGGTTGAAATAGTAAAAGTCCGCACCCCGGTCGAAAACCTTGTCGACGATCGAACGCTCGACGCAGGGGCTGACAAAAAGGTTCTGCGTATAGATACGCTCATCGAGCCGCATGTCGCCCCGGAAGAGTCGGTTGCGGCGGAAAGGCTCGCTGACCGAAGCCGAGGCCGAAAGCCACGTGAGGTCGGTCTGCCCGTAAGCCCTGCCCACGGCCATCGAACCGGGGGCTTTGGCCGCGCGGCGCAGGTATCCGGCCAGGTCGTCCAGCGACGCGTCATGCGCCAGCGGCAGGCGTCCCGTATGGAAATATTGTTCGTACTGGAAAATTTCGGCCGTCCCCAGCATGGGGTAAGTCCGCTCGCCCAGCAGGTAGGCATAAGGGATATCGGAGTCGATGTCCGTATCGCTGTAATCGGGATCGGAGATATACTGCGGCAGGACGGGCATGGGAATGACATCGGCGCCTCCGACGATGAACAGGTAGTTGGTTTCATCGTCGGCCGTGCTGCGCCCGAAACGGTAATAGTCCGCCAGCAGGTAACCGTGTTCGACCCACGAATCGGCCGGTGAAAGCGCCACGGCGCGGTTGCGCCCGGCCTCGGGGTTGAGGAAAACATAGTCGCCGGCATCGACGATGCGGTAACGGATGCCGTGTGCCGCCGATGCTTCGGCATAGGCGGCGAGCAACTTGCGCACCGCCGCGGCATCGGTTCCGAATTTGCGGGCCAGAGCCTGCAGGTTGGTGAAGATGACACCCTCGGCCATAGGCCCCGCCGGCTCCTTCGAGCCCGCGGCTGCGCAGCTTCCGGCCCGGGCGTCTGCCCGGGCGCTTGCGGCGGATGCCGCCCCGCATCCCGAGGGGATTCCGGCGCCATGCGTGGCCGAAGCCGCCGGGGTATCGCCCGCAGCCCGGACAGCCGGGGCAACGGGTGCCGCATCTGCCGCCGGGGATGCCGTCACCGGACGGGCGGGGAGCCTGGTGCCGCATCCCCCGCAGAAAAGGTCGTTATCACCGCATTTCTTTCCACAATTGGGACAAAACATCGCGAATCGGTTTTAAAGGGTTAATCAATCCGGACGACTTGGGCCGGCGTACGCTTCAGGTCGGGCATCGCCTCGCCCACGCCGGCACCGATATAGGTCGCATCGCAGATTACATAGCGTTTGTTGCCGAGCTGCATGTAGTCGCCCTTCACCTCGCCTTTGAAGCATACCGCCGTGGCGATATGCGCCGGATAATAGAGCAGCACGACATCCAGCCCCAGCAGATCCTTGACCAGCCGCGCAAAGAGGATCGAACGGTCTTCGCAGTCGCTGTACGGATAGTAGTACATCTCCTCGGCGAAGAGTGTTCGCTCGACGCCGAACTGCGCTTCGTCGGTCTTGTAGGGGAAGGCCCTGTGCAGGTAGTGCAGCAGCAGTTCCGCTGCCTCGCGTTCGCCCTTCCCGGCCACAGCGGCGCGCAGCGGGGGATAGAGTTGCCCGCGCACCGGGGCGGTAAGCGCCGTGGCCGCGTAGATGCTCCAGTGGCAGGGCGGATAATTCGTATAGAAATCCATCAGGTTGCGGTTTACCGTCACCGTCGTCGAAACCACGCCGTCGAAATTGCGGACGGCGGGCGCCGCGGGTTTCTGCGCGAAGAGGGGCGGCGCGGGCATCGCCAGCGACAAAGGCCGCTCCCCGGGGATCGTGAAATTGCAGATATTGTACGACGCGGCCCGCGGGACATCGTCCAGGATATAAAATACCTGGCCGTCGATATTGAAATAGGGACGGGCATAGACCTGCCCGTCGGTGGCCAGCAACAGAAACAGCCGGCCGTCGCCGCGCGCCATGCGCACTTTATAGCCCGCCTCGGCCATCAGGAACGATTGCAGGACGACCGATTCGTTCGTTTTGGGGCCGCAGAATCCGTCGGCGAGTGTCCGCACAAGGTCGTAATAGCCCCAGTCGTTGAGCCCCAGCGCCTTTTTCAGCGCCACGCACTCCGCCGCTACGGCATCGTATGAACCTCGCGAAACACCTTCCCAGGCATTGGCCACGCTGTTCTCCTGCACCGAGGCGAGGTTGAAGCGGTGTTTCGCAGCCAGCGATACGGAACAGCCCGTGCCGTAGAACGTGAACTTGAAGGGACGCGAAACGTCCACCGCCGGAGCCGCGTCGTCCGTCCCCGCGGCGGGTTTCCGCCCCTGCTGCACACCGTTATCCCCGGCCCCCTTTCCCGCGGCGGGTTTGCCGGGAAGCACAGGTGTTTCCGCAATCCCGGGCGCATCGGGCATCTCCGGAGCCGGCTCGGGCAGGTCGACCACCTTGTCGTAAGGCATCCTGTCCTGCGTCGGCACAGAGGGCGCATCCGGGCGTTTCATAACGGGGATGTCGGGTTCCCGGCGTTCGGGCACGGGTACCGGAGCCTCGGCGCGGAAAGCCTCCCAGCGCTTGCGCATGAAGTCGGCGCACGCCTTGCGGTAGTTGTCCCGGAATTCGGTATAGGCCTGCCTGCGGCGCGCCTGGTATTCCAGCAACGCCTCCCGGCGGGACTGCGCCGGCAGGGGAAGCACGAAAAGCAGCGACAGCAACAGGGTCAGATAGCGTTTCATAGGCGGAGCGGTTACGGGTAAAAGACGGCGGCTTCCCTCGTCCGAGGGGAGCGCCGTCTCTCGATTGGACATGGTGCCGGCCAACAGGGCTACTGCTGCGAGAAAGCAGCCATCTGCTCCTCGAAGATCTTTTTGAACTGGGCGCGGTCGAATTCCAGGTTGAGTTTGGCATCCTTGGAGATCGCATCCTCGATGGCTGCCTCCAGGGCAGCCTTGGGAAGCTGCATGCAGACATAGTAACGGAACGAGCCGTTGTCCTGGCGGAACATCTTCTCCTCGACGACCTGCACGTCGCGCAACTGCTGGCCGACGGCCGTGTAAGCCAGTTCCTGATACTGCGACTTGTGCTCGGCGGAAACGCCCGTATCCTGGTTCTTCACATAGTTCTCGATGACGAGCTTCACATCGGCCTGGATGGCCGCGGCAAGATCCTGGCGGCAATTCTGCATGGCGATCTTCTGCGCCGTGCTGCGCTCGGTGCTCACGCCGTTCTGCACGGCACGGTAATATTCGGCATTGCTGCGGTACTGTGCGCCGCTGAGCGGAATAGCCTCTTCGACCATGCCCGCAGGGGCAGCGGGCCCGGAGGCCTTTTTCGACGAACTGCACGACACGGCGCCGGCAGCGAGCAGGAGAGCGATAGCTCCAATAAGGGTTCTTTTCATCTTTCGGATTATTTGGTTGTAAGTTTATAGTGCAATGTAAAATCGGCTTCGGAGGCCTTCCCGTCGGCGGGATTCCCGAATCCGATGCTTCCCCTGAGGACGTCCACCCCGTCGGTTGCGGGGCTTATCGAGCCTTGCGCCTCGAACGTTACGCTGCAATCGCCCCCGGCGAGCTGCGAGGGTTCGATCCTTTCAGCCACGATCCGGGCCCCGTCGGCCGGGTTGAACAGCACGATCCGCCGCACCTCGGCCGCCGTCCCGCTTACGCGCAACTGCATCGTCCCGCGGATCACTCCGCCGGACTGTTCGATCCTGAGCGTGCCCTTGGGCCGGACTGAAACGGCGTCCCCGGCCGGATTGAAAAAGATCGTCTGCGACACGCGCGCACCGCCGAACAGGTAGAGCACTTCGATCTTGTTGATATCGGTCGGCGAAGCGTACTGCGGATCATAGGAGAGCAGGTAGCGGCCGTCGCCACAGGGCTTGACGGCCATCTCCAGCACCGATTCGCTTTTCAGGCGCGGCTGCACGGCGGTCGTGGCCGGACGGCCGTCGAGCCGCAGGGAATAGACGCACTCGCCCGGCGCCTCGGACTCCACCTCGATCGACACGGCATGGTACAGTGCCCGGTAATTGCGCCGCAGGGTCTCGACATCGCCCTTGCGGGTGGCGTCGAAGAAATAGTCGTACAACCCGTCCAGCTCGTTTACCGCCAGCTGGATACGGTCTATGTCCGTAATCGTGCCCAGTTCGCGCCGCAGCCGTTCATACTCGGCCTGCTTGGCGTCGTCGATGGCCACGAAAGCCTCGATCAGCTGCCGCCGTGTCTGCTCCGGGAAGGGGTACAGCACCGAATATTCATAGCGGTAGGTCTTGGTCTTCTTGCTGTATATCCGCTCCCAGTAGACCGCCTCGGCGTTCGAGAGGGTGATGTTGTTCAAGTAGGGCAGCTGCCCGGCCTCGGTCATCAGCGCCGACGAATAGTCGCTCATCGCCGTGACCAGCTGGTCGCGCGTGATCTGGCGCGTCGCCATCTTCTCGACGGACGAGACATTCACGGCCACGGCATTGACGATATACTGCCGGATCGAGGCCATGCATTTCCCCGAGGCGGCGGCAAGGGTCTCCCCCACCTCCGTCACCGCAAAATGCGACCGGTCGGAACTGCCGATCCATGCCGGCTTCCGTTTGCTGCTCGCCTCGACGACCTTGTCCTTCTGGGCAAAAGCCGCCGTCGAGATGCAGAGTGCCGCCAAAAGCAGCGAAATAGATAATAAACGCTTCATCGGGTCACTTCGTTAGGGATTTAACCTTTTGCGTATCGGAATCGTAGCGCAGCGACACTTTGCCGGCAAAGGCGTCGAGCGCAACAGCATCCTTCTCCGCCTTATAATGGCCGGCGATCAGCATGGCGCAATCGGCATCCCCGACCTTGCCCTGGCAATGGGCGAAGAAAAAATCCTCGGCCGCAGCGCCCTGCCCGTCGGCGAGCATGGCACGCACGACGGCGATCCGCAGGTCTTTGCCCGCATATTCGTCGTCGCCGGCCGTGTCGGCGTAGCTGTCGCGCAACCTGACCCACTCGGGCTGCGCCGCATAGGCGGCCTGGGCCTCGCGGGCCGCATGGTTGCGCACGGCCAATGCCCCGGCACCCGCAGAGCAACAAATCAGCACGACGGTCGCAATGACCGTCACCTTGCGGCGGTTTTGCGCATGCGCCGACGCCTGCCGTGCAAGGGCGTCATCCAGCCGCAGCTGCATGGCATCGAGCCGGGCCAGCACCTCGGCATCTCCGGCAAACCGCTCCCGCACGGAAGCGGCATCCTCGGCAAAGACCCGCGCGGCGGCCCTTACGACCACTTCGCCGGCACTCAACCGCAGTTTCCCCTGCATACGGGCAAGCAGCGACACGACCAGCGGCACCAGCGCGACGGCGGCCAGCAGGTAGAAGATATTGGCACCCGTAGCGACCCCGGCGAGCAGGCAAAATACCAGTGCCGCAGCGCACAGCGCAGGGAGCATCTTACGGGCCGTATCGCCCAAGGCGGGTAGTGGCACGGCATCCAGCCCGGCAAGCCCCTCTTCGAGGCTCGCGAGCATCGGCCGGGAATCCGCCCCCGCACCGGAGGCAATATCGTTGACGACGGCCTCGACGTAGTCGGCGCCGCAATCCGGGCATAGGTGCTGCGAATCCTCCATTCTATTTCCGCAGACAGGACAGGTTTTCATCGTACTTCCAGATTAATCAGACAATCGTTCGATCAGAGTCCGAAGAGCCATTCGCCCAGCGACTTGCCCTTCTTGGCAGAGGACTCGGCACGCTCGGCCTTGAGGCTCTGCGCCTCGACGGCAGCCTCCTGCTGCGTCCGCGCGCGCATTGCCTCGGCATCCATTTTCCGCAACTCCTGCTCCATCGCCGCGGCTTCGGCCGCCGCAGCCTGCGCATCGAGGCGGTTGAGGAACCGGATCACCTCGCCGTAGTTCGGGCTCACGGGGTTGCACGCACGGCACAACTCCAGCGCCCCGTCGATATCGCCCTGGCGCACCAGAATATCGGCCTGGGCAACGGCACGGGTCACCTCGCCGGCGAGCAGTTTGTCGTAGACCTGCACCTTGAGCTCCTCGACCGCCTCGTATTCGTCGACACTCTCGGGAATCACGGCCAGCGCCGCCATCGCATCCTCGTACTCCTCACGGGCGACGAGCGAGTTGACCTTGGCGAGTATCTTCGGCATCTGGCGCGTATAATAGTCGGCGATGTCCTGCTGCACGTCACCGATCAGCTTGGCGAAACGCGCGTCGTTGACGTTCACCTTGTTGATCAGCGACCGCATACAGGCTTCCATGCTTTTGCCGTTGGCCTGGAGCGATATGGTCTGGCTTCCGAAAACAGTATCTTCGAAAAGGTTTTTGACCGACAGGGTCAGGTCGGCACGCAGCACATGCAGCGTGGTCATCCCCGTATCGACCGCCCCGTCGTCGGTGATCGTAAGCGTCGGCGTGACGACGAAAAGCCCCGCGGCATCGGCCATGCCGTTGCGGGTGATGATCTTGCTGATCTTGTTTTTGAGGGCCGCGGCATTGTTGTCGCCCAGCTGCGCGGCCGTCTCATCGTCGATATAGGCCGAGAGGTCGATTACGGCCTGGGCCCGGAGCGACAGCGCGGCCAGCACGAACGCCAGGGAGAACGATAGTTTACGAAGCAGATTCATGGTCTGTTGTTTAGTAGATGATTACATCGATGGAATTACCCGTGATCGTACGCGACACGGAGAGGTTCAGCCCCTTGAGGTACTGGTAGAGCGCCAGCGCGAAATCATTGACGTCCGACTGCATACCGTCCTCCATGGAGTTGTCCACAAAAATATCGCTGAAGGCCAGCAGCGTGCTCGTGCGGCCCTGCGTATGGTACTTGCCGTTCTTGGCATGGCGCTTCACCCACGAAACGAGGATGTCCGACAAGGGCATGATGTTGTTGATCTCGGTATCCATGTTGATGGCCGATCCGGGGTCGATCGTAAAGCGCACGGCCACGCTCTGCCCGGTCGAAATCTTGGTCGCCATGCGTGTGGATATCTGCTTCATGAAGTCGCCGACCATCGCCTGCGCCATCACGCCGCACAGCACGTCGGCCGTCGTGCGTTTGCGCCCCGAAATTTCGGATTTGGTGGCCAGCGTATTGCCCGTGGCGATCTCGATCGCCTGCAGGGTCAGCGACACGCGCACCCCGCCGTCGTTCACATCCTGGTTGATATCGACGCTCACCGAGACGTCGGCACCCGAGTTGATGAGGATCGCATCGTCGAGCGACATGCCGTCGCCCATGCGCACCTGGTAGGTGTTGGCGTTATTGAGCGACGTCAGCAGGTCTTTGGTCTCCACGCCCTGCTTGATGAAACCTTCGTTGACCTTCGAAATGGCCATGCGCATATCCGAATTGTCGCGGATGGCCTCTTCGTAGGACTGGCCGCTCTTGCGGAAGGGCACGACCATCACCGTCGGCATGGCGATCATCTCCTGGGTTTCGGAGAGCGCTATATCGGCGGCATTGCGCCCGATGATACCGTTGTTGACCAGGTCGCGCTCGAGCGATTCGGTGTAGAGGTCGATCGTCGCAAAGACCTGGATGTCCTTGGCGGCGGTCTTGTTGGTCTTGTCGGCGATGGTGCAGCTGCGAATGTAGTTGGCATAACGGGTCGTCCCGAGCAACTGTCCGACATACTGGGCCGCCCCGGCCGAGGGTTTGCTGCCCAACAGGGGTTTGTTGTCGTTCAGGCCGTCTATACCGTTATATAAATAAGTGTAGATCACCGATTTCTTAGCCATCTCGATCGCCTCCTTCTTCGTACGGGCGATCCCCGAACATTCCAGCGTAGCGATCTTTCCGGTCGTGCGTTTCAGGATGGCATCGGTCGTATAATTCTGTGCGGAGGCGGGAAAAAGCGCCGACAAGAGAACAACGATGACTGACAATACGGACTTCCTAAACATCTGATAAATATTTTAAGTTTGAACGGATAAAATCCCCGGGGTACCATCAGCGACACCCCGGAGATCGTTTCCAAAAGAATTATATGCGGTAAATTTATGCACCGACGAGCCCTTTGAGGAAACCGCCTGCCGCCGTCCCCTGCTTGTCGAGGATGACGACCAGTTTGTCGCCGTTGTTGAATTTCTCCTTGATGGCGTCCTCGCCCGAAGCGACCTGGCATTTGGTAACGCCTTCCATCACCTCGACGGCCACGATGGTGCCGATCTCCGACTTGGTTACCTTCGGGCCGATCTTACGCTCCAGGAACACCTTGAAACGGGTCTTTTTGGCAACGCCCATCTCCGTACCGCCCGAGATATAGAGCTCCTTGACACGGCCCTTCTTGTCGGCCTCGCCCAGCTCGAGGATATAGGTCTCGAACTTGAAATGCTTGTCCACGAACCCGACCATGCCCTTGCGGAGGTCTTTCATCGCGTCGTTGAATGCACCGTCCTTCGAATCGGCGTCGATACCCGAAACCGAGAGGTCTTCCGAACCGATCATGGCGCCGTCGGCAATGTTATATACCTTCAGCGAATAGGTCACCTCGGCCTTGTTGTACATCTTGCCGTCGATATCCGACTTGAACTGCGAGAACGAAACGTTGTTGGCCTGTCCGATGACAACCTTCCTGGCACCCAACGCCTTGTAGGCGGCTTCGCTTTCGGTCTTCCAGTTGGCATCGTTCACCACGTCCTCGACGTTACGGTCGGCATAGAGCTTCGACAGCGTACCGTCGGTCAGTGCGTCGACGATGTGGAAACGGCCGCGGTCGGCAAAACCCGACAGGACGGCCGCGCGGATGTTGTCACAGGCTGCCTGGCTGACAGCGGAGGTGTGCGTAAAGGGATTGATGATGACAGTCTCCTTCGAAGGATCGTCCTGGGCCGAGGCGCCCAGCGAAACAAGCACGGCCACAGCGGCCAAGACAGTTTTGAAACAGTTTTTCATATATATAACTAAGATTAAAAGGGTTAGGCAATCTCACTCTTTATGACGGGACATGGCAGCCGCAGTCCCCCGCACCCGGGGACTAAGCAATACAAGTAAAATTAAAAAAAGGAAAGCGTGGTGCTGTAGCTATATTTCAGAGTGGGAAGGTTCTTGCAAAACCTCGAGAATAAAATAAGCAACAGTCCCACGCCTATATCCGTAAACGGATAAGACGCGGAGAAATGCTGGCTTATTCTCTTCTCAGTATTAATTTGCAAGATTTACCACTCGAGAATAAACTTACACTTTCCGTGTTAGTCAGTATGTATCACAAATATATAGAATATATTCGGAAAATACAACTTCAGCACCTCTTTTTCGGGACTGTTGCGACTCTAAATTACGACAAAAAATTCTAATTCGCTAACTTCAGGCCCAAAATGTGCCATACGAAGACCCGGCAACGGGCCTTCTCCGATTGCAGGCAGAATAAAGCGCGCACGCCCGAGCCAAGGGCTCCGGCAGCACCCCCTACATCGTCATCGCCAACACCACGACCATCAGGGCAACGCACCACAGGGGCAGGTTGCGACGCTCCCCGGACATCGCGGCATCCAGCGCACGGGAGCGCTCCAGATAAAGCAGGAAGAGGAACCACAGGGCGCCCCATACGACATTCCGGGCAATGCCCCGGATAAACATTTCGGTATCTCCGTACAGATGCGGGTCGTATCCGGAAAAGAGCAGCATGAGCAGCGCAACGAAATGCAACACCACACGCAGCCCGGCATACCAGCGGGCGAGCGACAACCCGTAGGGGCTCCGGCCGGCCAAGCCCCACAGCACGCAGACGGGCAGCGCTACGCCGGCCGCAGGGATCAGGGAAAGCAAAGCCGTGCCGCCGCCCAGCCGCCACGAGCCCGAAACGAGCTGCATGAGCAGCCCGAACGCCCACTCCCCCAGCCGGGAAACGACATAAGCCCCCAACACCCACACCGGGCCGGGCAACTCTGCAAGACGGGCTGAAAACTTGGATTCCATAAGGCACGAACTTTACGCCGGGAACAAAGATATAAAAAAAAGGGAGACCCGCAGCCTCCCCCTTTCCCTGTTTTTTAAATTCCCGGCCGTCAAACCAGCGTCTCCAATATCTGCACGGCATTGAGCGCCGCCCCTTTCTTGATCTGGTCGCTGACGCACCAGAACGTCAGGCCTCTCTCGCAGGTCAGGTCTTTCCGGATACGCCCCACGTATACCGGATCCTTGCCGGCGATGAACAGCGGCATCGGGTAAACCTTGCCCGCCGGGTCGTCCATCAACACCACGCCCTGCGCCCTGGAGAAAGCCTCGCGGGCTTCGGCGACCGACACGGGACGCTCCGTCTCGAGCCAAATGCTCTCCGAGTGGGCACGCATCACCGGCACGCGCACGCATGTCGCCGACACGGCGATGTCCGAATGCATGATCTTACGTGTCTCGTGAAACATCTTCATCTCCTCCTTCGTGTAGTCGTTATCGGTGAACACGTCGATATGGGGGATTACGTTATAGGCCAGCTGGAATGCGAACTTACCGACCGTCGGCTGCTTGCCGGCCCCCAGCTCGGCATACTGCGCGACCAGTTCGTCCATCGCCGCGGCACCTGCCCCGCTGGCCGACTGGTAGGTCGAAACGTGTACGCGGCGGATGTGCGAAAGATCCTCGATCGCCTTCAGCGCCACGACCATCTGGATCGTCGTGCAGTTGGGGTTGGCGATAATGCGGCGCGGGGCGTCCTTCGCATCCTCCGGATTGACCTCGGGCACCACCAGGGGCACGTCGGCATCCATGCGGAAGGCGCTCGAATTGTCGATCATAATGGCCCCGTGCCGGGTGATCGTCTCCGCAAACTCGCGCGATGTCCCGGCGCCGGCCGACGTCAGGGCGAAATCCACCCCCTTGAAATCGTCGTTGTGCTGCAACAGCCTGACGGTAATATCTTCCCCACGGAATTTATACGTCCGTCCCGCACTGCGTTCCGAACCGAACAGCAACAGGGAGTCGATCCCCAGGTCGCGTTCCTCCAAAATTTTCAAAAATTCCTGGCCCACAGCCCCGCTGGCGCCCACAATCGCAATTTTCATCTTCATATCGTTAAAAAATGACCATCGTTCCCGCTCGGACAAACCGTACACGGAAGCTCCGGGGGCAAATATAGCGATTTCGGGCCGAACCGCAAAAAAATCGGCCGGCACAACGGCCGGCCGGATTCATATCAATCGAAGAAATTGTCGTCTTCAGCGATCCCGGGCTCCGTAGGGCGTTCGTCGGGGTCGACCTCCTCGTCGCAGTCGTAGCGCGGCATCATCGCCGGGCGGATGAACTGGTCGGCACGGCTCACGCCGAGGCGCCCGTCGTCATAGACCCGTTTCATGAAGTCGCCCACGATCGGCAGCGCCATCACGCTGCCCTCGCCGCCCGCCACGAAATGCACTGCCTGGTCTTCGCCGCCGACCCATGCGCCGGCCACCAGTTTGGGCGCCACGCACATGAACCATGCGTCGCGGTTTTTGTTCGAAGTGCCCGTCTTGCCGCCGATCTCCATGTCGTTGAGGCCGAACTGCCATTTCAGCCGCCCGGCCGTACCCGAGTTGACCACGTCCTGCAACATCGTCAGCATCGTATAGGCCGTGCGCTCGCTCACGGCATCCTGCGACTGGGGGATGAAGTTGGCGATGACGTTGCCCTGCCTGTCTTCGATGCGCGTCACGAAGATGGGATCGGTATGCACGCCCTCGTTGGCGAAGGTCGAGAAGGCGCTCACCAGCTCGAAGACGTTCGACTCCGAGGAACCGAGGCAGAGTGCCGGCACGGGGTCGATAAAGCTGCGTATGCCCATGTTATGGATAAAGTCGGCCACGGCGGCGGGCTGCTTGGCCTGCTTCATGATCCACGCCGAATAGTTGTTGCGGCTGCGGGCGAGCCCCCAGCGCAACGGGTGCATCACGCCGTCGTACTCGACCTTGCCCGCTTCCTTGGGCGACCAGGCCGTACCGTTGGCCGTCTCGATCGTCACGGGCAGATTCGGCACCATCGTGCAGGGCGTCAGCCCCAGGTGGTCGATGGCGAACGTATAGACGAAGGGTTTGATGGTCGATCCGATCTGCCGCTTGCCCTGCTTGGCCATGTCGTACTTGAAATAGCGGAAGTTGGGGCCGCCGACATACGCCTTGACATACCCCGTGCGGGGATCGAGCGCCACGAACGACGCGCGCATGATCCGTTTGTGGTGCAGGATAGAATCGCGCGGGGTCATCAGCGTGTCGCGCTCGCCCCGGTACGTGAAGACCTTCATCGAACAGGGCTTGTCGAACGCCGCCATGATCTGCTTCGCGCTCGCCCCGGCATCCTCCATCTCGCGGTAGCGATCCGAATAACGGATGGCATGCCGCATGATCCGCTCCCTCTCCTCGCGCGTCGCGTCGATGAAGAGGGTCTTCGTATTGCGGTACTGCGCGTCCATACGGGGCTGGATCACGCTCTGCATCTGCTTCTGCACGGCTTGTTCGGCATATTTCTGCATCGTCGAGTTGACCGTCGTATAGATCTTCAGCCCGTCGCGGTAGATGTTGTAGGGCGTACCGTCGGCCTTGCGGTTTTTGCGGCACCAGCCGTAGAGCGGGTTCTCCTCGTACTCCTTCACGGCCTGGTCGTAATCCCATTCGGTGTAGAACTGGTTGCGCTTGGGGCGCTCGGCGTTCATCACAAGGCGCAGCATCTCGCGGAAATAGGTCGCTGTGCCCTCGTTGTGCGACACGGGCTTGTAGTTGAGCACAATCGGCAGGGCGCTGATCGAGTCGCGCTCCCTGCGTGTCAGCGCCCCGGCATCCTCCATGCGCGAAAGCACCAGGTTCCGCCGTGCGAGGGCGTTCTCGGGGTTGCGCACGGGCGAATAGCGCGTCGGGGCGTTCACCACCCCCACCAGCACGGCCGCCTCCTGCACGTTCAGTTCGTGCGGCTCCTTGTTGAAGAAGGTCTGCGCCGCCGACTTGATACCATAGGCGTTCGAACCGTATTCGACCGTATTGAGGTACATGGCGGCGATCTCCTCCTTCGTATAGTTGTATTCGAGTTTCAGCGCCGTGATCCACTCCTTGAGTTTCGACACGACGAGCTTCGACGAACGGACGATACGCCCCCGGTTGCGCACCGTGTCGCGCGGGAAAAGGTTCTTGGCCAACTGCTGCGTAATGGTCGAACCGCCGCCCTGCGACGTATTCTGCAACAGTACGGTTTTCACCGCCACACGTGCCAGCGAAGGGATGTCGATCCCCGAATGGGTGCGGAAACGGGCGTCTTCGGTTGCGATCAGCGCCGCGACGATCGGCGGCACGTCATGCCCGTCGAGCCGGATGTGGAATGCCGAATCGGCCGGAAAAAGGTCTTCGTACTGCACATAAGAACGGTTCTGCACGAAGAAGGAACCGATCACCTTGCCGTCCTCGGAGTAGATTTCGGTGGCCAGGTTGCTGCGCGGGTTCTCCAGCTCTTCGAACGAAGGCATACGCCCGAACAGCCCCAGGGCCGTCAGCAGCAACATGACCGACAGCAACGCAAAGGGCGCGAAGACCACCCCCCATATCCATTTTATCGTTTTCGGGCTGATGCCCGCCTTTTTCCTTTGTGCCATAGGCCTGAAATTTGCGCTAAAGATACAAAATTTATTACAATCAGAACGGCAGCCCCACGGCCGCGGCCCACCAAACGCCCCCGCTGCTGGGATGGTACACCGACAGTTTAAAGGTCGACGTCGCCGATGCAGGCTGGCGGAAAGCATTGATGTCGAACACGATGTCACCGCCGACCGACCATATCCGCCGCCAATCCATGCCTTTGCCCGCAGGGCGGCGGAACTGTGCGTAGTCGCCGCCTGCGTTGAGCCTGATACGCTTGAAATAGAGCACCGACCCGATGCCGCCCTCGGGATACCACACCGGCAACTGGTAATCGAGCGACACGGCCGTATAATTGTTCGACACGATGTCGGCCGACGAGAAGCCGCGCGGGATGAGCCGCGTCGACTTGTAGCTCAGGGGCGCATAGCCCGCCGGGAACTTGTAGCCGCCGACCGAAGTCTGGTAGGTGGCCGCCACTTTCAGCGAGTTGTGGGCAGCGAGGCCCGGCAGGTAAGCCTGCCCGAAGAACGAGATCAGGTCGCTGAAATGCACGTTCGCGGGGTTGAACGTATACAGCGTGCTGAGCGTATAGCCCCACCGGGGCGCAAAGTCGCGGTGCGCCATGCGCACCTGGTCGGAATAGCCGAGCCCGAACGAGAGTTTGTGCAGCCCCTCGCGGAAACCGATGCGCTGGATATTGGTGATCTGCCCGCCGTCCCATTCGATCTTGTCGAGGTTGGCGACCATGCCGTTCGAATAGTTCCAGCCGGCAGACACCGACAGCTGGCGGGTGTGATACCCCCGCTGGAAATAGAGCGGCAGCGTCGCAGAGAGCCCTATGGAGTAGTATTTGTCGGGACTGGGACGCTTCTGGTAAATGGGGTCGCCCGTCTTCGGATCGTACGACACCAGCGAATAGAAGAGCTGGTTGCCGCCGTACGACGCATCCAGGTCGAGGTGCACGCCCAGCCCGAAGTAACGTACCCCGAGGTTGAAGAGCGAACCCTCGTTGCGGTTCCAGCCGTAGGAGGCATAGGCCTCGGTATTCGACAGCAGGTTCTGCGACAGGAGCGTAACGCCCAGATTGAGGTTGATATTATGCTCGTCCACGGCATCGAAGGGATTGAACGCCACGGGCATCCAGCTGTGTACGTTCACCAGGTTGGGCACCTTGCGGTAGCGCCTGGCGCGGAACGTGCCGCACTGGCGCAGCGAATCGGCCCCGGTGAACCGCACCGTGTCGAGGTTCACGACGTCCCAGCGCTTGCGTTCGGGGTTCACGACGTTGAGCGGCAGCTTCGAGGGGGAGACCGGGATCAGCACACTGTCAGCGACCCGCTGTGCGGCGACGCGGTACCCCCTGCGGTCATACGTGGTCAGCAACACCCGTCCTCCGTCCGCGGCATCGTGCCACGGCGCAGGGGAAAACGAACCGAAGGCCGACGTGGTGATGCGGTATTCGCGGCGGGCCATCAGGTCGTAGCAGTGGGCTTCGTCCCTGCCCGATGAGATCGAGCCGTAATAGAGCTTCCCGCCGCCCGCCCTGAGGTTGCTCAGCGTGATATAAGCCCCTTGGGTGACGGGGGATACCCCTTCGTCGTCGATGCGTCCGAGCCACATGCCCGCGTCGTCGGTCACGATGACATAGTAGGCCAGCGTCACGTCGTCCCACGCCAGCCCGTGTATCTCGGCATGGCGGGGCGTGCCGAAACGCCGCTCGGGCTGCCCGTCGCGCTGCACCACGACCCAGTAAGTCCCGTCGGGATTATACTCGACCCAGGCCAGTTCCCCGGGTGCCGGCGTCGGATAGAGCGCATTGCGCCGCCCGGCGAAGGTACGTGCCGTCCCCCGCTCCAGATCCATGTAGCAAAGCTGCGAGTTGACCCGCTGCTCGAAGAGCTTCGAACGGCGGTACTCCGTCCACCATACGCGCCCGCCGGACATCGCGGGGCGGGTCGAAACCAGGCCCGTATAGCACACCGGCTCCTCGGCACCGGTACGGGTGTCGAGCCGCACGAAACGCGACGGACGGTCGTAATCGGTCTTGAGCACCAGCACCGTCGTATCGCTGAGCGGCAGCGGCCACTGGTAGGTCGTGTAGTTTCCCTCGGGCATGGGTACGAGCGGCGCGGCGCTGTCCCCGGTTCGGGGCAGCGAATCCCAATGACGTTCCAACGCGTCGAAGGTCTCGCGGAAAAGCTCACGGACGTTCGTGCCGTAATATTTTTCGAGCGCGATGCGGGTGGTGGCCAGCATATAGGGGTTGCGCGAACCGAACCACGCCACCCTGTCCCACACGTTCTCGTCGTAACGCGCATAGGCATAAGAACATATCTGGTATCCCAGTTCGTAATGGTCGGGGATATAGTCGCGGTAGGATCCGCAGAACCACTTGTCGATGTTGCGGCGGTCGCGGCGCCCCTTGTAATCGCGCCCCACGCGTCCCATGGCACGGTAGCCCATCGAGAACGAAGGCTGCAACCCGCGGCCGAACGACGACATGGCGGTTTCCGACATCACGGCATCGCCCTCCATCGCCCATATCGGCATGCACAACAGGCCGATAGTCGAGCCCTGCTGCCCGAGGATGTAGCTCAGGGCGCGTATCACGCCGCGATTCAGGTTGTTATACTGCACCGCATGGCGGTATTCGTGCGCCACGAGCTGTTTGTACCACGGCATGGAATAGCCGTCGATGGCCGGCGAAGTGAGGAACTCCACACGCTTGGGCAGGTACATCACCAGCCCGTTCGACTGGAAATTCTCGGGGTGCATGACGAAGGGGATGCGCATGGGGCCGTGGCGGAACCCGTACGAGATGTCGGGCTGCACGGTGCGGATGTAGAACAGCGTGCGGCGTGCCACGCCCGACACGGTATCGGGATAGATCATCCGCACGTCGGGCGTGCGGATCGTGCTCCACTTCAGTCCCGCGGGATCGGAACCCCACGTATAATACTGGGCACCGGCTTTCGGCGCGACGCCCAGGGCGCACAGGAACAGTACGGTATACAGCAGCCTGCGCATCTCAGGAGCCGGCTTTTTTACAGCGGTAGCCGCCCTTGGCGAGGATCTCCACAACGCGGTCGCGGTGGTCGCCCTGGATGATGATCTCCCCGTCCTTGGCTGCGCCGCCGACGCCGCATCGGGTCTTGAGCAGACGTGCCAGTTCGTGCAGGTCGGCGTCGCTCCCGACGAAACCCCTGACGAGCGTCACGACCTTGCCCCCGCGTTGCTTGCGGTCGAGCCACACGCGCAGATCCTGCTGCGCCGGGGGCAATGTCACGGGCCCTTGGGCCGTGCCGGTGTCATATTGAAAATCGGGGTTGGTCGAGTAGACCATCCCGAGCCTCGCTTTCCAATCGTTGTCTGCCATATTGTTCGAATAGTAGGAATCGAACGTCCTTTTAGGACGTCTTATTTTGTGCAAAAATAATAAAATATTACCTTTGTTAGCGTATGGCGAAAAAGTTCCGCGAAAAACTGCGCAAATTAAACCCGTTCACGCGCCCGGCCACGCTCGAAGAGCTGCCCAAACCGCTGCCGGCCAACCCCGACCAGCGGCTCGTGAGGGTTTATGTCGAAGGCTACGAGGACGTGGCTTTCTGGCGCGGCATCTTCGACCACTTCCAGAACCCCTACATGCGTTTCGAAATCTCGGTTCCCAACCGCGCCGACCTGCCCAAGGGCAAGAAGGTGCTGATGGGCATGATCCCCCGCTCGTCGGACGAACTGATCCTGTGCGTCGACTCGGATTTCGACTTCCTGTTCGCCGACCGTACGGAGCAGTCGCGCGAGGTCAACAACGCCCGCTACATGTTCCACACCTACGCCTACGCCACCGAGAACTTCCTCTGCTATGCCCCCTCGCTGCACAACATCTGCGTCAAGGCCACCAAAAACGACACCCGCATCTTCGATTTCGTGCGTTTCATGCATGAATATTCCTGCACGATCTACCCGCTGTTCCTCTGGTACGCCTACTCGGCGCAGCTCTCTTCGGAGAACGTCTTTCCGCTCATCGACTTCAAGTCAGCGGTGCGCATCGGCTACCTCGACCTGGCGGACAACGGCGAAAAAACGCTCGAATGGCTCCGGCGCAACGTGGCCAAACGCGAGGAGATGCTCCGCAGGCGCAACCCGAAGATGATCGAGCCGATGAAGGAGTTCGAGGAGCAGCTCAAGGGCCGCGGCCTGACACCCGAGAACGCCTACCTGTTCATGCACGGGCACACGCTGATGGACAACGTGGTGATGATCCTGCTGAACTCCGTGTGCGAGAAGCTGCGGGCGATGTCGATCGCCAAGATCACGGCTTCGAAGAAGCAGGGCGTGGCGCTCAAGAACGAGATGGCGAACTACACCAACTCGCTGCGTTCGATCCGCGACGTACTGCTCGACAACGAAAACTACACCAAATGCCCGCTTTACAAGCGCCTCCAGCGCGACATCGAAAAATACATCGCCCGCACGATCTGGAACATGAAACGCAGCGGCGCGATCCGCGACGACTCGACCTGGACGGTGCTGCGCAACATGCGGCAAGGCTCGGAAATAAAATAGCGAACCGGAAGCGGCCCTGCGGGGCCGCTTCCGGTTTTATACAGGCACGGCACATCCGCCGATCCCCGTCCGATCCCGCCGCTAACTGCGCTTGCGCACCACGCGCACGGTGGACTGCGTCGCCTGCCGCACGAAGACCTGCGGGCCGCGGGCGTATTTGCGCCACAGTTCGTCGGTATAGCCGCGCACGGTCAGCAACTCCATGTTCTCGGCCTTCATCACGTCGAAGCCCGCCTCGCGCAGCGCCTCGATCGCCTCGTCGATATGCCACGAATTATCGACGCACAGGCTCAGGTTCACGGCCGAGTTGTGGATCAGGTTGGTCTTGATGCGGAAACGCTCCAGCAGCGAGAAGATCGTGGCGAACTTCTCCTCCAGCACGAACGAAAAATCGCGGGAGCGGATCGTGAGCAGCACCTGGTCTTTCTTGAGAATCAGGATCGGCACGACGACCGGCGCCGACATGCCGCGGATCACGGTGCCCGGCTTGCGTTTGTCGCCGAAGGGACGCACGTAGAGCGGGATATTCTTGTTCTGCAACGGCTTGATCGTCTTGGGGTGGATGATCTGCGCGCCGCTGTATGCCAGTTCGATGGTATCGAGGTAGTTCAGCTCGGCGATCTGCTCGGCGTCGGGGAAAATCTTGGGGTCGGCATTCAGCACGCCGTCCACATCCTTCCATACCGACATCGACTCGGCGTCGAGGATGTTCGCCACCACGGCCGCCGAGTAGTCCGAGCCTTCGCGGCCGAGCGTCGTGGTCGTCCCGTCGGGTGCCCCGCCGATAAAGCCCTGCCCGATGAAGATGTTCTCGACGCACTCGGCCAGTGCGTTTTTCAGCAGCGGCTCCGAAGCCTCGAGGTCGACCCCCGCATCCTTGTGGCGCTGTTCCGTGAGGAAGCAGCGGCGCATGTCGATCCAGCGGTTCGCCACCCCGGCATAATTGAGGTATTCCGAAATGATGGTCGTCGACACCAGCTCGCCGAACGCCACGATCGTATCGTACCACAGTTCGGCATCCCCGGGCTTGTAGACCGTACCGACAGCCACGCGCTCCAGTTCGTCGAACAGGGCATCGACCTTCTCCAGCCGCTTGGGGCCGTGCCACAGGTCGTTGATGATCCCGGCATGATACTCGCGCAGTGCCGCGACATTCTCCAGCGAAAGATCCTTGTCGCCCTTCTGCACCCCCTCGAACACCTTTTCGAGCGCATTGGTCGTCTTGCCCATGGCCGAAACGATGATGAAGAGGTTTTGCTCATCGTCGATAATCTTGCGCAGGTTGCGCACCCCGTCGGCATTCCTCACCGACGCACCTCCGAATTTATAGACTTTCATTATACCTTATTTTACTAACCTGACTAAAAATCGGCCGGTGCCTTCCATGGCCAGTGAAGGCAGCCGGCAATATACCGAAAACTACTTCGCAACGGGTTTATAAGGCACCCCGATGTTCTGGAACAGGAACGCATAGGTGTCCGCCTCCTCGTCGATACGCTTCGAAGTGGGTTTGCCTGCGCCGTGCCCGGCCTTCGACTCGATGCGGATCAGGATCGGGGCGTCGCCCGCCTGGCAATGCTGCATCTGGGCGGTGAACTTGAACGAGTGCGCCGGGACGACGCGGTCGTCGTGGTCGGCGGTCGTCACGAGCGTCGCAGGGTACTGCACGCCCTCGCGGATATTGTGCAGGGGCGAATACTTATAGATATAGTCGAACTGCTCCTCGTTTTCGCTCGATCCGTACTCCACGGCCCAGCCCCAGCCGATCGTGAATTTGTGGTAACGCAGCATGTCCATCACACCGACAGCCGGCAGGCAGACGGCATAGAGGTCGGGGCGCTGCACCTCGCAGGCGCCGACCAGCAGTCCGCCGTTCGAACCGCCCGCGATGGCGAGTTTGTCCTTCGAGGTATACTTGTTGGCGATCAGGTACTCGGCCGCCGCGATGAAATCGTCGAAGACGTTCTGTTTGTTCTCCAGCATCCCGGCCTTGTGCCATGCCTCGCCGTACTCCGAGCCGCCGCGCAGGTTTGCTTCGCAGAAGACGCCGCCCTGCTCGACGAACATGATGGCCGAGGGACGGAAACCGGGCGTGCGGTTGATCTGGAACCCGCCGTAGGCATAGAGGTAGCACGGATTCTTGCCGTCGAGCTTCAGATCCTTGCGGTGTGTGATGAACATCGGCACCTTCGTGCCGTCCTTCGAGGTGTAGAACACCTGCTCGGTGGTGAACAGCGCGGGATCGAAATTCACGTCCGGAGCCTTGAACAGCGTCGATTCGCCCGAGGCGACATCCAACTTATAGATCGTGGCGGGAGCCGTGTAGCCGGACACCGAATAATAGATTTCGGCTGCCTCGTCGTCGCCGTCGAAGCCTGCGGCGGTGCAGATGCCCGGCAGTTCGATGTCGCGCACCGGTTTGCCGTCGAAGCCGTACTGGACGACCTTGCTCTGCGCATCCTGCAGATAAGAGGCGAAGAAGTATCCCCCGGCGGCGGTCACATTTTCGAGCAGGCTCTTTTCATTTTCCGGAATGACCGCCGTTATGCTCGACGGGTCGTTCAGGTCGACCTTCATCAGCGCATTGTTCGCCGCATCCTTGTTCGTTATGTAATAGAGCCGGTCGTCACGGCACTCTACGAGCGCGTAATCGGCATCGAAGCCCGGCAGCAGCGTGCGGAATTTCGGCTCGGAAACTTTCTTATAGAGTATCTCGGTTCCCGAGGTACCCTCCGAAGCGGAGATGAAGAGCCATTTGCCGTCCTTCGAGGGCCATGCCGAGAAGTAACGCAGCGGATGTTCGGCATCCATATAAATCAGTTTGTCGGCCGACTGCGGCGTGCCGAGGCGGTGGTAATAGACTTTCTGAAACTGGTTCTGCGAAGAGAACACTCCTTTTTCAGGAGCGTCGTAAGCGCTGTAATAGAATCCTTTGGAATCGGGCGCCCACTCGGCGCCGGAGAACTTGACCCAGTTGATCTTATCGGTCGTGAACGTGCGGTCGGCGGTGTTCATCACACGAATCTCGACCCAGTCCGAGCCGGATTCGGCCACCGCGCAGGCGCAGTATTTCCCGTCCTTGGAAAAAGCCACCGACGAAAGCGCCACCGTCCCGTCGTCCGAGAGCGTATTGGGATTGAGGAACACCTCGCCTTGCGCACCGGGGGCCGTCGTACGGTAGAGCACCGACTGGTTCTGCAGCCCGTCGTTGTAGAAATAGTACCACGCATCGCCGTGTTTGGCCGGGATGCCCTCCTTAGGGTAATTCCACAACTGGGTCAGCCGCCCGCGGATCGCGTCGCGGAACGGAATCTGCGACAGGTAATCCTGCGTCACGGCATTCTGGGCCTTGACCCATGCCGCCGTCGCCTCCGAATTGTCGTCTTCCAGCCAACGGTAGGGATCCGCGACCTTCGTCCCGAAATAGTCGTCCACCACGTCGGTGCGCTGCGTCTCGGGGTAGGGCATGTGTTTTATCTGCTTCATGTGGTTGCAACTTGCCATCATCGCCGCCGCCCCCGCGAGGGCCACGGCCTTGCGTGTCAATTTCATCATAGCATTCCGGAGTTTGGGTGAATATCGTGGCAAAGTTAGGAAAAAATAAGAAACCACACACATTTTTCCCCTTACCGGCCTGCAAAAGGGTTATTTTTCACCCTACAAGCCGGGAAACCGAAGTTTTTGCGTAACTTTGGCTTGCAAAAACAACCGAAAATCATGTACAGCGAACTCAAAAAGATAATCGAACAGGCCTGGGAAAACCGGGAACTGCTCAGCGAAGAACCCGTACGGCAGGCCGTGCGGCAGGTGGTGGAACTGGTGGACAAAGGACAGCTGCGCACGGCGGAGCCCGTCGACCCGGCCAAAAGCGAATGGAAAGTCAACGAGTGGGTCAAAAAGGCCGTCATCCTCTATTTCCCGATCCAGCCCATGCGCAAGATGCAGGCCGGGGAACTGGAGTGGTACGACAAGATGGAGGTCAAGCACGGCTACGAGGAGCTGGGCGTGCGCGTCGTACCGCACGCCGTGGCGCGCTACGGCGCCTACATCGCCCCGGGTGCGATCCTCATGCCGTCGTACGTCAACATCGGCGCCTATGTCGACACGGGCACGATGGTCGACACGTGGGCCACGGTCGGCTCCTGCGCCCAGATCGGCAAGCACGTCCACCTATCGGGCGGCGTGGGCATCGGCGGCGTACTGGAACCCGTGCAGGCCGCCCCGGTCATCATCGAGGACAACTGCTTCATCGGCTCGCGTTCGATCGTGGTCGAGGGGGCGCATGTCTGCCGCGAGGCGGTGCTCGGTTCGAACACCGTCATCACCGGCTCGACGCACATCATCGACGTCACGGGGCCGGAGCCCGTCACCTACAAGGGTTACGTGCCGCCGCGTTCGGTGGTCGTCCCGGGCAGCTACCGCAAACAGTTCCCCGCGGGCGAATACAGCATCACCTGCGCGCTGATCATCGGCCAGCGCAAGGAGTCCACCGACAAAAAAACCTCGCTGAACGACGCCTTGCGCGATTTCGGCGTATCGGTATAACCCCCGGTCTGCGAACCGCCGCCCCATGAAAAAGACACTGCTCCTGCTGACTGCCGCGACACTGCTGTCCGGATGCCGCCCGACAGGCTTCCGCTATACCCTTACGGGACATATCGAGGGGCTGAACGACTCGGTCGCACTGGTCGAATCCGTCACGAAAGACACGCTCGCCGTGCTTCCCGCCCCCGATGGCTCGTTCCGTTACAAGGGGCGCTACGACGAACCGACGGCAGCCGCCCTCGTGCGTAAAAACGGACAAACCGCCGCGGTGCTCTATATCGAGCCGGGCAATATCCGCATCGAGGGACGCCTGGATGCCGAGGAGTCCAGCAACCACGACAAAATCGAGTACTATCCCTCCGGCACCCCGGCCAACGACGCTTTCGGGGCGCACCTGCGATTCGTGAACCGGGCGCTGCATGCCTACAATTTCGAAGACCACGACCAAGCCTACCGCGCCGCGCTGCTCGACAGCCTGATCGGCTCCTCGGCGCGCAACCTCGCGGCCAACACCGACAATATCTTCGGAGTGGCGATGGTCGACGGCATTATCCATTACGACAAGGACATTTCGCGGGCCCGGGTCGATTCGATCGTCAGCCTCTTCCCGCCTCACCTGCGCACCTGCCGGCTGATGAAACGCCCCCTCGAACATATCGAGCGCGTGCTCCGGTCGCGGGAACTCGCCCGATACGTGGATTTCACGGCGAACGACGCCGGAGGCAACCCGGTCACGTTAAGCCAGGTCATGAAACGCAGCCGCTACCTCCTGCTCGACTTCTGGTTCGCCGACTGCGTGCCCTGCCGCAGCGAGATGCCGCATATCAGGACTGCCTACGAGGCCTATCACGACAAGGGATTCGAAGTCGTCGGGCTGTCGACGGACAAAGACGCCGGGGCATGGAAAAAAGCCATCGCCGAAGACGGGATGGCGTGGATTAACCTGACGGACGCCGACAGGCGTGTCTGCGACCTCTACTCCGTCACCAAATTCCCGACCAACTACCTGATCGACTGTTCGACGGGCGAAGTCGTCGCCCGCGAACTGCGGGGCAAGGCGCTCGCAGAAACCCTCGGAGAACTTTTCAAGCAATAACATGATTTACCGCATCGCAGAAACCACCTCGACCAACGACGACGCCAAGCGGCCGGAATACCGTCACGGCGACATCGTCTGGGCCGAACGGCAGACCGCCGGGCGCGGGCAGCGGGGGCATTCGTGGACGAGCCCCGAAGGCGAGAACCTCACCTTCACGCTGGTGCTCGAACCCGTGTTCCTGCCCGTCGGCGAACAGTTCCTGCTCTCCGAAGCCGTCACGCTGGCGCTTACGGACACCTTCGCCGCCTTCGGCATCGACGCCCGCATCAAATGGACGAACGACATCTATGTCGGCGACAAAAAACTGGTCGGCATCCTCATCGAGCACAGCTATTCGGGCCCGACCCTCGCGCGGACGATCGCGGGCATCGGCATCAACGTCAACCAGCGTGCGTTCGACCCCGCACTGCCCAACCCCGTGTCGATGGCGGTCGCCAGCGGCCGCACGTTCGACCGCCGCGAGGTGCTCGAATCCTTCCATGCTTGCTGCATGGGCCGCTACGGCCAGCTCGTACGGGGCGAAAAGGCAGCCTTGCAGGAAGAGTACCGGAAACGCATGTACCGGCTGGGCGAAACACACCCTTACCGCCGCCCCGACGGCACGCTCGTCGAGGCCGTCCTCGAAGGCGTACGTCCCTCGGGCGAGTTGATCCTGCGCCACGCCGACGGCACGCGGCACGCATACCTCTTCCGGGAGATCGAATTCGTGATCGCCGGGAAAAGCTGAATTGCCATAATCATTAGAATCGATCGCAAAACTCCCGGAGGGCCGTACGCTCGAACAGGCAACGTCAATTCCACGGAGCAGGTTTCAACTCTTCATCCCCGGGATTGCGGGGCCCTGTCGGCACCGTCAAGTCCGGAATTTCAGGTTCCGATGACGGATATTGAAGGCGTATCTTCGAAAAGTTGACAAAACTCATCCCATGCATAAACTGCAATTTCCGGCCGAAAAGATTAACGTCCCATTTCACATATCGCTTGAGATTCTTTTCCAGCAAGGCATATTTCTCCGGAGGAATACTCAACATGCAAGGCTCATAATCAAGGCTAAACCCCACCTCGGTCGTATTTCCTTCCGGCGATATGACATAACTAATTACCAACTTGGCATCTGGGTTACTCCGCAACGCCTCGTATTCTTCTTGAGAAAAAGTTTCCATTAACGCTTTTTCAACGCCCCCGGGACGAGTTTCCGCCGTAGCATACCCGTCAAACTCCTCCTCGACCGGAGTGCCATCCTTGTATTTATATCCTCCGCTTTGGTTCATCTGAATATTTTCCACATTATCCAAAGAAAAAGTATAGTGGCGCATTCCAACTCCAAACGTAATCCCATCCGCAGAGACCCGGTCGTGCCCTGTATAGTAATCTTGGGCGGAAACAGAAAACACAAACAACAAAGCACTTATGACAACACTAAATATTCTTTTCATAATTTATATTTATTAGTTTTTATATTCTGGGCAATCTGCTATCATACTCAATAAAACATCTACTTGCATCGCCGTTTCCGAAAAAGGATAACGTGTAACATTTGCATAGGAACCGCCCATACTCCTTAAAACGTCCGCAGCGTCTCTATAAGCGTCATTAAACCGTTCGGTTCCAGTATCTTTGGACAAAATACATTCATACAAATTATTAAATGCATCCCGTCCTTCCGATCCTCCTAAATTTTTCTCAAAGCCCGTTGTATTCCCGATTTTCAACCGATACATATACCAGCACAGTTTGGCCTCGATCTCGTTATTGAGCCGCATGCCCCTGTACTCTTCGGGGGTTTTGCCCGAACATTGGTGCGTATGGAAAAGCTCTTCGAGCAAAGTGATATCGTCGAGCCGAGACCCCATCCTGATCTCGAAATCGTCCCATACGGTACCGCCTTCGAAAGTATAGGCAGTCGGGATCATCACCGAACTTCCTAAAAAACCGGTGCGGATCGTTACATTCCCCCGGATCGAACCGATAATCTTCCCGGCCATGCAATCCTGGCGCAACGAATCCAGCAACGGTTCCAGTTTTTCCCTGCTGTCGGAAGCAAGCATTATATTTTCATTTTCCCGATAACGGGTGTTGGCCGGACTTCCCGGATTAGAGGAGGCACCGCCACCGCCGCCACCGCTGCCCGAAGGGCCCCGATCCTCTTCGGTAGGCTTGACGGGATCCGTATCCGAACGCTCATATTTGATATGGTTTACAGGGCGCTTGGCAGAAACCACAACCGCCTCTATACCGCCGCCGTCAACCGGCTCGCTTTTCTCTGACTCCGCCTCCGCACGTGTCACCGCTGTTTCCCGGCTGCACACGACACTCAGGCCATCCAGCATTTCGCCCAGGCGGGCAGTATTTTCCGCCTGTGTCCGCGACTTATCGTAAAGGAACGCTTCAGCCTGGCATGCTCCTCCGGCATAACGAACCGCATGAACCGGAAATCCGTCGAGCGAGGTGTAAACCGCCAGCCCGGTGAAATCCCCCTTGGAGCCGCTGTTGAGCAGCCTGTCGTAGTCGTCGGCCGTGCGCCCCGCGGCATAGTCCGGATCGGGAACATAAAAACGCAGATAGCTGCTCATGACACCGCTGCGGGAATCCTTTACGACGACCAGTTTGTGGTAGATCGGGGTAAAACGCGGTTCGCCGTACTCGTCGATCCGATAACGAAAATAGCGGAACTCGCCCCGGACAGGCACATCGGTACTGGAAAGCACTTCCCCGGCCGAGACCGTCGCCAGCGACCAGTCGGGCATATAAGTCCCGAGCGTCAGCGTCCCCTCTTCACTCCCGGCTCTGGTCGGTGCCGCAACACGCTCGAAATAGCGGCGTGCCTCGGCCACGGACATAGTTTCCGGATTTCCGGCCTGCGCGGTATCATTCGCCGCATGATCGGAACAGGCCGAAAGGGCATACAGGACAACAGTACATCCTGCGGCAATCAAATAGGATCGTTTTTTCATAGGCTGTGGTTTCAGGGTTTCCGTCGTGACGTAAGTTGTTTTAAAATTAACAAATATTTACGACATCCCAAAAACTTCGGATACCCTTACGGTTATTGAGTTAAAAATATAACATAAATCCTTGCTGTTACGGAAATAACAGTTATATTTGCAATGAAAAAACCGCATTTGAATTTTAAACGATAACCACACCATGAACGTACCCGCAAATCTGAAATACTCGAACGACCACGAGTGGTGCCGCGTCGAGGGCGACACGGCCGTAATCGGCATCACCGACTTCGCACAGAGCCAATTGGGCGACATCGTCTTCGTAGACGTGCCGACCGTAGGCGAAACCCTCGCCGCGGGCGAAGTATTCGGCTCGATCGAAGCCGTGAAAACCGTGAGCGACGCATTCCTGCCCATCAGCGGCGAGATACTCGAATTCAACGACGCCGTGGATGCCGACCCCGCCATCGTCAACAAGGACGCATACGGCGAAGGCTGGCTCATCAAGGTCAGGATGACCGACCCGGCCGAGTACGACGCACTGCTGAGCGCCGCGGATTACGAAAAGCTGATAGGCTAAACACAAAAAATAAAAAGCTATGTCTAAAGTTACAGTAGTAGGTGCAGGTGCCGTAGGCGCAACCTGCGCAAATGTGATGGCTTGCCGCGAAGTTGCGAGCGAAGTCGTCCTGATCGACATCAAGGAAGGTCTTTCGGAAGGCAAGATGCTGGACATGTACCAGTGCTCGACGCTGATGGATTTCGACACCAAGCTCGTGGGCGTCACCAACGACTATAAGCAGACCGCCAATTCGGACGTGGTAGTCATCACCTCGGGTATTCCCCGCAAGCCGGGCATGACCCGCGAGGAGCTGATCGGCACCAACGCCAACATCATGAAGGGCGTGATCGAGAACGTGGTGAAATATTCGCCCCGCGCCATCATCATCGTGGTAGCCAACCCGATGGATACGCTGACCTATCTGGCGCTCAAGGCGTCGGGCCTTCCGAAGAACCGCATCATCGGCATGGGCGGCGCACTCGACTCGTCGCGTTTCAAGTGCTACCTGGCCAAGGCTACGGGCGCCAACATCAACAATGTCGACGGCATGGTCATCGGCGGCCACGGCGACACGACGATGATTCCGCTCGTCTCGAAGGCCACCGTCAACGGCGTACCCGTTTCGCAGTTCGCATCGAAGAAAAAACTTGATGAGGCCGTAGCCAACACGATGGTGGGCGGCGCGACGCTGACCAAACTCATCGGCACGTCGGCCTGGTATGCCCCGGGAGCCGCTTCGGCCATGATGGTCGAGGCGATCCTCAACGACCAGAAGAAAATGATCCCCTGCTCGTGCTACCTCGAAGGTGAGTACGGACAGTCGGACATCTGCATCGGCGTGCCCGCGATCATCGGCCGCAAGGGTATCGAGAAGATCGTGAAGATCGACCTTTCGAAAGAAGAGGCCGAGAAATTCGCAGCTTCGGCCGACGCCGTCCGCAAGACCAACAACGTGCTCCACGAGATCAAGGCGATTTAATTCCGCGCTGCGACAGATACGAAAAACGTCCCGGAATCCGGGACGTTTTTTTATCCGGGATCGGGAGCCGCGAAAAAAGCGCAAGCAGCATAGCTGCATGCGCTTTTTCTTATTCCCCTCGGGACGCCGGACGGCCTCCTTTGGGGCATCCCTCTTTGCGGATCAGAAACTGAACTTCGCGCCGACGAACCAGCTGCGGGGCAGCGACGGGCCGTAAATGTAACCCGAGTCGCGGTCTACACCCTTGTCGAAGTCCTTCTGGTAGGCGTTGAACAGGTTCTGCACGCCACCGTAAAGCTGCATGGTTATCTCCTTGTAGATACGCACGTCGTACGACAGGCGGATGTTCATGTCGAAGAACGACGGGGTCGAAACGGCCACGTCCTGCCCGACGCCCGACCCGGCCATGTGCTGCACCAGCATCGACCCGGTGCAGGTTCCCGACAGGTCGGCCGTGAAATTGCGCACCGGCTTGAACGACGCGGTGAAATAGCCGTAGGCATCAGGCGTGCGGAACATCCGGCGCACGGGCGGCACCTCTGCGTCCTCGCTCCAGTATTCGGGTTCCCTGTAACGGCTCTGCTGGAGCGTCACCCCCGCCTGCAACTCGAACCAACGGGTAAAGGCAGCGCGCCCCTCGACATTGAAGCCGCGCACCGTCGCACCCGAACCGTTGTAACGTTCCTTGACCTTGCCGCCGTCGGCCGCATCGTCCATGTCGCGCAGCGCAAACACATCGTCGAGGATCGTATAGAACCCCTCGACCAACAGGTTGGTCTGCACTTTCCCGAACGTATGGTAAAGGTCGGCCGAGAGGCTCACGCTGTGCGAGCGCTCCTCCTTCAGGTCGTCCGCAAGCTGGATGCGCACCCGCTCTCCGCCCACGATGGCGATGTGCATGTCCTCGTCGAACGCCTGCGGGGCACGGTAGCCCCCGGCGTAGCTCACGCGCAGGTTCACCGCTTCCGACGGGTTGAAACGCACGTTGACGCGAGGGCTGAATATCACATGGTCTACGAGGTTGTGTTTGTCGAGGCGGCCACCGACAAGCAGCGACCACTTCCTGGTCTTCCACTCGTTCTGCAGGTAGGCCCCCACGATATGCACCGTCTGGTCGGTATGGATGTCGTAGCCGACCGAACGGTCACCCAGGTCGTCGTAACTGTACTCCGTTCCGAACGTCAGCTCCGAGGGCATGAACAGCAGCTTCCTGAACTCGTGGATATACTGCATCCCCGCCGCCACGGTCAGGTCGTGCGTCGTCCCGTAGGCATCGGGATCCTGCTTGCTGCCGTAGTAGCTCTTGCGCGCCGTATTCTGGAACGAGACATAGGTGTTGAAACGGTTGCGGCGGTCGGGCGACGAGATGTCGAACGAAAGGCTGCCCCCGTCGATCGAATGGTCGATCTGCTCGGCGACCTGCGCCTCGTGGGGCGGCCGGTCGAGCATGTCGCCCCCGCGGCGGAATTCGTTGATATGGTGGTACTGCGCCGTGATGCGCGAATAGGCGCCCGTACGGAAGAACGAGCGCATGCCCACCGACTGGCTGTTGATGACGGGCACTTCGGTGAAGCCGTCGCCGTCGTGGTCGTAGCCCGAGCGGTGGCGGCTCTGGCCGAAGACGCAAAGCCCCGCCCGGCCGCTCTCGGTGACGAGCGAAGCATTGAGCATCGTATTGTTGTCATAGGAATTGCTGCCGCCGATCGAAGTGAGCGTATGCGACATCTGCGCCGAATTGCGCGAAGGCTCCCTCGTAATGACGTTGATCGTGCCGCCGATGGCCGACGACCCGAACAGCGCCGAACCGCCGCCGCGCAGCACTTCGACACGCTCGATCATGTTGGCCGGGATCTGCTCCAGGCCGTATACGCCCGTCAGGGCCGAGAATACCGGGTGCGAATCGACCAGTATCTGCGAATAATGGCCGTCGAGACCGTTGATGCGCACCTGCGTGAAGCCGCAGTTCTGGCAGTCGTCCTCAACACGCACGCCGGGCTGGAACGACAGCCCCTGTGCCAGGCACGAGGCATTGGTCTTCTCGAACAACCCGGCGTCCAGCACGCTCACCAGAGCAGGCGCCTCCCGGCGCAGCCGGGCGGAACGGCTGGCCGACACGACCACCTCGTCCATCGAGATGCCGCTCTGCACCACCTCGAAATTCAGTTCGGCCGTCTGTCCGCGTCGAAGCGTCACCTGCTGCGTCTGCGAGGCATAACCTAACGCGCGGACTTCGAGCGTCAACGCGCCCTCGGGCAGGTTTTTCAGGAAATAATGCCCCGAAGCGTCGGTCGTGGTACCGAATGCCGTGCCCGTCACGGCGATGGTCGCATAGGGAATATGTTCATGCGTGTCGCGGTCGACCACATGGCCGAAAATATTGGCGTCGGTACTTTTCTTCGGCGCCTCGACACCCAGTACCAGTACGCACCGGCACATGAAGAGTGCCAGCAAAATATATTTTTTCATTGCTTGTCAGATAATAAGTAAATAGTATGACCCGGGCTGCATGCACCCGGTAAACCGATCGGAGAAGAAAACCCAGGGATTGGGGCTACGCCACGGGAGGCGCACGCAGCGAAATGCCCGACGCCTGCTCGCAGAGTTTGCAGCGGGTTGCCTCGGGCAGCAGCACGGCCAGCATCCGGGCATAGAACGAATGCACGGTCGGCGCGATGTCGAGATAGGGGAAGAAATAGAAATCGTCGATGATACACCTGTCGACGATGATCGTATGCGCGCCGTTGTCGGGCACTAGATCGCCGCAGTGCGCGGAGAAATGCGCATGGTCTTCGTTGTAGATGTGCACCTTCTGCCCCGCGTAGGCCGCGAGCAGGATCAGCAGCAGCAAAGCCGCATAGAGTCTTTTGGGTGCGTAGCGTATCATCTTTCCGGGCCAAAGATAGCAATAAAAAAGGGCCGTTCAAAACGGCCCTGCAAAAATACCCGAAAATGGGGATATATGTCGTGTCCTCGCACCCGGTTGCCGGGAGGCGGACGATGGGCGCCGCCACCCTGCGGATCGGGCGCCTCAGATGCTGATGTCGAGGATCTCGAAATGGATCGTCCCGGCGGGCACCTCCACGTCGACGCGGTCGCCTTTCTTGTGCCCCAGCAATGCCTTGGCGATGGGCGTACCGATCGCCAGCTTGCCTTCGCGCAGGTTGGCCTCGTGCTCGGCGACGATCGTGTAAGCTACCTCTTTCTTGGTGTTGTGGTTCAGCAGCGACACCTTGCTCAGTATCTGCACCTTGCTCTTGTCGATCTTCGACTCGTCGATCACCCGGGCATTGGCAAGCGAATCCTCCAGCTTGGCAATACGCATCTCCAGCAGACCCTGCGCCTCGCGGGCGGCGTCGTACTCCGCGTTCTCCGAAAGGTCACCCTTGTCGCGCGCTTCGGCAATAGCCGCCGATATCGCCGGACGCTCGACGGAACGCATGTGGTCGAGCTCATCCTTGAGTTTTTTGTAACCCTCCGCTGTCAGATAAATAATCTCTTTTGCCATAATATTAAACGAGTCCGACGTACTTGAATTTCATAACGCTGCGAAAGATTCCGAACATGGGGCCCGTCGAACTCACATTAGGCATCCGGTGATGCCCGTCCCACATCCAAAATCCTCCTGTATTCCCCTTTGCGGCGGGGGAACCCTGTAAAACAAACAACGTAAAAAAATAAGAATCCTGACCGGTGAAGGCCAGAACCCTGTTTCCATTGTATACAGCAAAGATAGAAAGTTATTTTCTAATTTCCAAATCTTTTTTCGCGGCGCATGGCACGGAGTATGCGCCTCGCGCGGGATATGTATATCGTACTCCTGCTCCACTTAGCCTGGGCGCTCATGGCCGTCCCCGTCGTCACGCGCCAGCAACGCGTCCCCGCCTCGGCGGCAGCCTGGCTGGCGCTGATCCTGCTGCTGCCCGTCGCCGGCACGCTGCTCTACATACTGGCCGGCTACCGCCGCAACGGCCCCGCGGCGGATTGCCCCGCCTGCCGCGGCGACCGCCTCGAACAGATCATCGCCCACGGATGCGGCACACGCCCCACCCGGTACAACCGCGTCGGGCTGCTCCACAACGGCAACAACGCCTTCACGGCACTGATCGCCTCGCTGCAACGGGCCACGCGCTCGATCCACATGGAGTACTACATCATCCGCGACGACCGCATCGGGCGCACCATCGCTGAAATACTGATCCGCAAAGCCCGCGCGGGGCTCGAGGTGCGGGTGATCTACGATGCCGTCGGCTCGTGGCGCCTGAGCCGCAAGACACTGCGCCGCATGCACGACGCGGGGGTAGAGACGGCGGCTTTCGAACCGATCCGCTTCCCGTGGTTCACCACGCGCGTCACGCACCGCAACCACCGCAAGATAGTCGTCACCGACGGCAAGGTCGCCTACCTGGGCGGCATAAACATCGCCAAATACTACCTCGACGGGGATTACATGGGCAAATGGCGCGACGAACACCTGCGCGTGGAGGGCGACGCCGTGGCCGACCTGCAACGGCTCTTCATCGCCGACTGGGCGCGTGTACGCGGCGAATACCTCGACAGCCGCCGCTACATCGCCCCGCACGGCATCAGGCAGCGGCTGCCGATCCAGCTGGCCTGGGCCGAGGAGGGGCCCTCGCGGCTGACCATCGCCGACGCCTTTGCCTCGGCCATTGTCCGGGCACACCGCACCGTACGCATCTCCTCGCCCTATTTCCTGCCCCCGGCCCTGTTGCTCGACGCGCTTCGGCTGGCGGCACGCGGCGGGGTGCGGGTACAGGTGATGATCCCCTCGTGCAGCGACTCGCCGTTCACCGACCTGATTTCCGACTCCTACATCGGCGACCTGCTCGACGCCGGGGTCGAACTCTACCGCTACGACAACGGCTTCCTGCACGCCAAGCTGCTGATCGTCGACGAGGACACCGCCTCGGTCGGCACGGCGAACATGGATTACCGCAGCCTGCTGGACAACCTCGAAGTCACGGCTTTCATCCGCGACCGGAGCGTCGTGCGGGCGCTCTCGGCCACCTACGACGACGACCTTGCCTCGTGCCGCCGGATCGCGCGGGAAACATGGCGGCCTGCGGCATGGCGGCGCACATTGGGCGACGCGCTGCGGCTGGTCTCGCCCCTGATGTAGCGCAAGCCGCCGATCGACATTTCCGCACCGGGCCCGGCGCGCCGTTCCCCTGATTTCCGTAATTTTCCCCTCTTACCGCCTGCCTGTCCGCACAGCCGGGGAGAGGCTTCCCTCCGTCCGCCACCGGCGCCGGAAGCACCTCCGGCCACGGATTCGGATGCCGCACGGCGGCATCCCGGGAGACCCGCGGGCCGCCCGCCCGGACGGGAACGGGAAATACGGCTCGGCGCCTTATTATTACGCACAATAATTTTTTTTGGAAATCGTTAATTTATGCGTAACTTTGCGCGATAAAGCGCCGTAAAAGATTTATCAATGAAGCAGACTTTTTTATACGCCGTGTGCGGGGTGATTCTGGTCACCGCATTTAGCGGATGCGCAGGCATCAACTCCCTGCTCAAAAGCGGACAACCCGAACTGATTTACAGCAAGGCGCTGGAGTACTACCAGAAAGAGAAGTGGTCGCGTGCCTCGACGCTCTTCGAGGGCGTCCAGCACTACTACATCGGCACGCCGCGCGAAGACAGCGTCTCGTTCTTCAACGCCCGCTGCAAGTTCAAGAACCGCGACTATGACACCGCCTCGGCCCTGTTCGACGATTTCCGCCGCAAGTTCGGCCGCAGCGCCTTCATCGAAGACGCCGAAGGCATGTACGCACTCTGCTTCTACTACCTCTCGCCCGGCCCCTCGCGCGACCAGACGATGACCGGACAGGCACTGATCGCCATCAACGAGTTCATGTCGCGCTACCCCCACAGCGACCGCGTCGAGAATTTCAAGCAGATCAACGGCGAACTGACGCAGCGGCTGCACGACAAGTCCTACCTGAACGCCTACACCTACTATAAGATAGGCCGTTACAAATCGGCCATCGTATCGCTGAAGAATGCGCTCAAACAATTCCCGGACAGCAACCACCGCGAGGAGATCATGTACATGATCGTGGACGCCAGCTACCGCTTCGCCAACAACTCGGTCGCAAACAAGCAGACCGACCGCTATCTCTCGATGCTCGACTCCTACCTCTCGTTCAAGGAGGAGTTCCCCGAATCGAAATACACCAAGGAGGTCGACCGCATGGCCAAGCACGCACGGGACTACCTCGACCGCAACAAGAAGGACGAAGACAAAGACAACAACATATAACAATGGAAATCAAGAAGAACATCCCCAACAACACCATCACGCGCAAGCTGGTGGATCTGGACAAGGAAACGGGCAACATCTACGAAACGGTGAACATCATCGCCCGCCGCGCCAACCAGATCTCGACCGAACTGAAGACCGAGCTCAGCCGCAAGCTCGCCGACTTCTCTTCGCCGACGGACACCATGGAGGAGACCTTCGAGAACCGCGAGCAGATCGAAATCTCGCGCTACTACGAACGCCTGCCCAAGCCCGCGATCATCGCTACCGAGGAGTTCCTCGACGGCGAACTCTTCTACAAGGAGAACAAAGAGGTCAAGGAGTCCTAACGATACCGCCATGGATTTGCAGGGAGGTGGCATACAAGGCCCCGGCGCAGGCGCTGCCTGCCCGGCCGAAGGAGTGGCCGGACGGCACATACTGCTGGGCATCACGGGAAGCATAGCGGCCTACAAGGCGGCTGTGCTCTGTCGTTTATTGAGGACGGCGGGCGCCGAGGTGCGTGTCGTGATGACCCCGCTGGCCAAGCAGTTCATCACCCCGCTGACGATGGCCACGCTCTCCAGAAACCCGATCCTCGTGGAGTTCTTCGACCCCGAGAACGGAGCCTGGAATTCCCATGTCTCGCTCGGCGAATGGGCCGACTGCTACCTGATCGCCCCCGTCACGGCCAATACACTGGCCAAAATGGCATGCGGCATCGCCGACAACCTGCTGCTGACGACCTACCTCTCGGCCCGCTGCCCGGTGGTCGTCGCCCCTGCCATGGATTTGGACATGTACGCCCACCCCACGACCCAGGAGAACCTGCGCCGGCTGGCCGGGCACGGCGTGCGGATCGTCGAACCCGCCGAAGGGGAGCTGGCCAGCGGGCTCACGGGCAAGGGACGCATGGCCGAACCCGCGGAAATCGCCGCCTATGTCGGCAAACTCCTCTCCGCGGGAACCCCCGAAAAAAAAAAGCACCTGTCCGGTAAACGCTTCGTCGTAACGGCAGGCGCCACGATCGAAGCCATCGACCCCGTGCGGTTCATCTCGAACCACTCGTCGGGAAAGATGGGCTACGCCATCGCCGGAGCGCTGGCTGCACGCGGTGCGCAGGTGACCCTCGTCACGGGGCGTACGTCGCTGCCGACGCCCCCGGGCGTGGAACGCGTGGACGTGCTCTCGGCCGCCCAGATGTACGATGCCACGACCCGAGCCTTCGAGGGCGCCGACGGCGCTGTCATGTGCGCCGCCGTGGCAGACTATACGCCCGACACGGTTTCGCAGACCAAGCTCAAGAAGGGCGAGGGCGAAATGCACATCACCCTGCGCCGTACGCGCGACATCGCCGCAGAGCTGGGAGCCTCCAAAGGCGGCCGCCTGCTGGTCGGCTTCGCCCTCGAAACGCACGACGAACAGGCCAACGCCGAGGCGAAGCTCGCGCGAAAGAACTTCGATTTCATCGTCCTCAACTCGCTGCGCGACGCCGGCGCGGGATTTCGCGGCGACACCAACAAGGTGACCTTCATCGACCGCAACGGCCGCGAGCCGCTGCCCCTGATGCCGAAGAGCGAAGTAGCCGGACGTATCGTCGACAAAATCGAATCACTGTTAAAATAAAGACCGCCATGTTACGCCGTCTGTCGGTTGAGAACTACGTGCTTATCGACAAGCTCGAAATGGAGCTGGATCCCCACCTGAACATCATCACGGGTGAAACGGGAGCCGGCAAATCCATCCTGCTCGGTGCCCTCGGCCTGCTGCTGGGCGCCAAGAACGACGGCTCGGCCATGAAGGACGCCGCACGCAACTGCGTGGTCGAAGGCACCTTCGACCTCTCGGGGCGCGACATGGAGGCTTTCTTCGCCGGGAACGACCTCGACTATGCGCCGGAGACTACCGTAACGCGCATGATAACCCCGACCGGCAAGAGCCGCGCCTTCATCAACGACCTCCCGGTGCAACTGGCCCAGCTGCGCGAATTCGGCACCCGCCTGATCGACATCCACTCGCAACATCAGAACCTGATCCTCTCCTCGGAAGAGTTCCGCACCTCGGCGCTCGACACCGTGGCCGGGAACGGGGAACTGCTCGCACAATATGCCGCGCAGTACACGCGGCTTACGGAACTGCGGCGCCGGCTCGCCGCCCTGCGCGAAGCCGCCGCCGACGGACGCCGCGACGAGGAGTGGCTCCGCTTCCAGAGCGAAGAACTCACGGCTGCCAACCTGCGCGAAGGGGAACAGGCCGCCATCGAGGAAGAACTGGCCGTACTGGAGAACGCCGACCGCATCGGCGAGGTGCTCACTACGCTCCGCAACGCCCTCGATGCCGACGAAACCGGGGTGCTCACGCTCCTGAAAAATTCCGAGAACGACCTGACACGCATCCGCGAACATTTCCCCGCGGCCGGGGAATACGCCGCACGCCTGCACTCCGTACTCGAGGAGCTGAAGGACATCGACAACGCCGTAGCCGCCGACAGCGAACGCCTCGACGCCGACCCCGAACGGCTGGCCAAACTCGCCGCACGCCTCGACGCCCTCTACGCCCTGCAACAAAAGCACCGCGTCGCCTCCGAAGCGGAGCTGATCGCAGCCCGCGACCGCTATGCCGCACAGCTCGCCGCCATCGTACACGGCGACGAAGAGATCGCAGCGGCTGAAAAAGAACTGGACGCAGCCGCACAGAAGGCCGGCTCGCTGGCCGACAGGCTGCACAAGGCACGCGCAAAAGCCGCCCCGGCCTTCGAAAAACAGATACTGGCGACGCTCGCACAGCTGGGCATGCCCGAAACCGTATTCCGAGTGGCGCTCACCCCGCTCCCCGACCTCGGGCGCACGGGAGGCGACGGCGTGGCATTCCTCTTCTCGGCCAACCGCAACGCGACGCCCCAGAGCGTCGAACGTATCGCCTCGGGCGGTGAGCTCTCGCGGGTCATGCTGGCGCTCAAATCCCTGCTGGCCCGGCGCATGCAGTTGCCGACGGTCATCTTCGACGAGATCGACACGGGCGTCTCCGGGCGCATCGCCGACGCCATGGGCGAGATCATCGAATCACTCTCCGCGACGTTGCAGGTCGTGGACATCACCCACCTGCCGCAGGTGGCGTCGAAAGGCGCAGCCCATTTCGTGGTCTACAAACGCGACGGGCGCACCGACATCACGCGCCTGACGGACGAGGAGCGCATCACCGAGATCGCCAAGATGCTCTCCGGCAGCCGCATCACCGATGCCGCCATAGCCCAGGCACGCATTCTGCTGGGCAAATAACCGCACACGCAACTACCCGCCGGCCGGAACGAACCTTTTGTCCGGCGCACTTTATGAACTCCGTATATTGACCCCGACATTTACCGCACAATGAATGAATTGACGAAGATTGCGGCCGCCAACCAGCAGCGCGCCCGCGAGGTTATCCGCGACTCCGGGCTCGAAGCCGCATGGCGCTCCGTCGGCGCCGAACCCAACCTGGTCGGGTCGCTCCGCACGGGACTGCTGATGACGCACCACGACATCGACTTCCACATCTACTCCTCACCGCTGCGCCTTGCGGACAGCTTCGCAGCCATGGCGCGCCTGGCCGAAAACAGCCGCATCCGCAGCATCACCTTCAACAACCTGCTCGACGCCCCCGACCAATGCCTCGAATGGCATGCCTGGTATGCCGATGCCGACGACCAGTTATGGCAGATCGACATGATCCACATGCCCCGGGGTTCGGCCTACGACGGCTATTTCGAACGGGTAGCCGACCGCATCGCCGCCGTGCTGACCGACCGGACGCGCGAAACGATCCTCCGGCTCAAATACGAAACCCCGGAGGCGGAGAAGATCATGGGTATCGAATATTACCAGGCCGTACTGCGCGACGGCGTGGGCACCTACACGGAATTCGAAGCCTGGCGTGCCGCCCACCCCGTGACGGGGATTCTGGAGTGGATGCCCTGACAAAAAATGCGGCCCTGTCCTGCCAAAAGATCGGAACCGGGAGCAGGGAACAGGGGCGGCAATGGCGCAGCACACGCCGCCGGTATCGGGCATTCAACGCCGTGCATCGCACAATCCGGCATCCCCGGGGCACGCAGCGCATGACAACAAGCCCGCACATAAAAAAAGCAACCCCGCAGGGTTGCTTTTTTCAATCGGCGACGGCACCGCAACCCGCCTCGGCCGCTATCGGCACGGGCTCAGTCAGCCCGGTATTTCCTGTTGGTGACGTCGATCGTCCGGGCTTCGAACAGCCCCAGGTCGGCGGCAGGGCAAGCATTCGCAGGGACATTTCTGCCATCGTAAATATCGGCAAAATCATAGCTGCTGTCCGTAGTCAGCCAGTTCCACAGCTCGGGATAAACCTCCTTGATATGCACCGATTCGCGCGGATAGTTGAACCAGTCGAACCCGCAGAGGTAGCCGCCGTTCTCGTCGACATACTCCGTCCCCGTGGCGGTGATCACCAGCCCGTAGGGCAATTTGTCCTTGTCGAACGAATCGTTCAGGTAGGCAGTCGACAAGGCATAGAGTTCCACGCCGTTATCCACCTCGATATACCACTCAACGCGCATCGGGCCGTTCCCTTCGATCTTCGACACATCCCAGTTGCGGATCGTCGATCCCAGGTACTCCCCGACCTTGATATTGGCCTTGTCGTAGGTGTTGAGCGTCCCTTCCATCGACTTGAAATACTGCGACCGGCAATCGGCACCTTCGGGGGTGATCAACCCCTTGAAGATACGCTTGCCGCCCTTGTAAACGACACATCCCAGTTTGATGGATTTCGTCGACCCCAACGCCACGGGCTGTACGCCGAACCCGAAAATGTTCTGCCGGGTCTGGTACAGCACATGGATGACCAGGTCGTTGTAATCGTAATCCCCGCGCCTGGAGTCCTCGAAACATACTACCTGGAACAACTGCGATTTGTTGCCTGCGAAATTGGGGTACTCATCGCGCGGGACGAACGTCGTCGTCAACCCCTCGTCCGAACGGGTCAGGGTCATCCGCGGCACCCAGATCGTCATGGGGCTTTCGGCTTCGGCCAGCGTCACCCCGTATGCCTTCACTACGGTGATGCAACCTTCTTTCACGGGGACATCGTACGTGCCGGCCATTTGGTAATGGTCGATGTCGACGTCCACGGGACTGCCGGGACGGACATCGCTTTTCTCAATGCAGGAGGCAGCCAGGAAGGCCAGCATTAAGATGGTAATTTTCTTCATTGTGGGTGTGTTAGATTAATAAAATGGTTCCGCATCTCCCGTTGCACTTCTTCCCCACTCCTGGGAACCGATTATTTTGCTCGGACAAAGTTAGATATTCCCGCCTCAAACACCAAACAAATCAGCCAAAAACGCACTCAATACAGCCCAATTTCATTTTCAAAGCCCGCCTGCCGCACCGGCAGGGCCTGAGGCTGTAATTTTCGCATTCGGCCTGCCGATCATAGCAATGGCCTATCGCATCGACGGCATTTCGGACTGCCACACACCCGGCTCATGGCTCCCGGGCGCATGAGCGACAAAGACGCAGCCGACACTACAAGCCCGGGCAATTCGCCGGGGCACAGATCGGCTCGGCCGGCATATGATAGATGCCGAACCGCAAATGTGCGGACAGGAATAGCCCTGCGGCCAACGAAGTACCCGCCGCCCCGGACGGAACCCCTCCCGGCCAACCGCCCGCGGCGCCGGAGAATGCCGCTTCGACCGCTTCGCGGCAAAACAAAAACCGGAGCCTCAGCGGAGGCTCCGGTTTTCCATATTGCGAACCGATGATTACATCATGCCGCCCATACCGCCTGCGGGCATAGCAGGCATGGCGGGAGCATCGGATTTCTTCTCCGCCAGCACGCATTCGGTGGTCAGGAACATCGAAGCGATCGAAGCGGCATTCTCCAGCGCAACGCGCGACACCTTCGTCGGGTCGATGATACCGGCCTTCAACAAGTCTTCATACTTGTCGTCGCGGGCGTTGTAACCGAAGGCATCCTTGCCCTCCTTCACCTTGTTGACAACGACCGAACCTTCGCCGCCGGCGTTCTCGACGATCTGGCGCAGCGGCTCCTCGATCGCACGTTTCACGATCTGGATACCGGTCGTCTGGTCTTCGTTGGCACCCTTCATCCCTTCGAGGGCCGCCGTAGCGCGGATGTAAGCCACACCGCCGCCCGGGACGATACCCTCTTCGACAGCGGCACGGGTCGCAGCCAGTGCGTCGTCCACGCGGTCTTTCTTCTCCTTCATCTCGACTTCGGTAGCGGCACCCACATAGAGTACGGCCACACCGCCGGCCAGTTTGGCCAGACGCTCCTGGAGCTTCTCCTTGTCGTAATCCGACGTAGCCTTGTCGATCGAGGAGCGGATCTGAGCCACGCGGGCTGCGATCTCCTCCTTCTTGCCGGCACCGTCGACGATCGTAGTGTTCTCCTTGTTGAGCGTCACCTTGTCGGCCGTACCGAGCATCGTAAGGTCGGTATCCTCCATCTTCATACCCTTGTCGGTCGAGATCACCGTAGCACCCGTCAGGATGGCGATATCCTCGAGCATCTCCTTGCGGCGGTCACCGAAGCCCGGAGCCTTGCAGGCGGCGATCTTCAGCGTACCGCGCAGCTTGTTGACCACGAGCGCCGACAGCGCCTCGCCGTCCACGTCCTCGGCGATGATCAGCAGCGAACGGCCGCTCTGCGCCACCGGCTCGAGCACGCCCATCAGCTCCTTCATCGTCGAAATCTTCTTGTCGGTAATCAGGATGTAAGGCTTCTCGAGCTGTGCCTCCATCTTCTCGGGATCGGTCATGAAGTAAGCCGAGATATAACCGCGGTCGAACTGCATACCCTCTACGACCTCCACATGGGTCTCGGTACCCTTGGCCTCCTCGACGGTGATCACGCCTTCGTTGTTGACCTTGGCCATCGCCTCGGCGATCAGCTTACCGATCGTCTCGTCGTTGTTGGCCGAAATAGTGGCCACCTGCTCGATCTTGTCGAAATCCGAGCCCACCTCCTGGCTCTGCTTGCGCAGGGACTCGACCACTTTGGCCACGGCCTTGTCGATGCCGCGTTTGAGATCCATCGGATTGGCACCGGCCGTCACGTTCTTCAGGCCTACGCCGATGATCGACTGTGCGAGCACCGTGGCGGTCGTCGTACCGTCGCCGGCATCGTCGTTGGTCTTCGAAGCGACCTCGCGTACCATCTGGGCGCCCATGTTGGCGAAAGCGTCTTCGAGCTCCACCTCCTTGGCCACCGTCACACCGTCCTTGGTGATCTGCGGCGCACCGAATTTCTTGTCGATGATCACATTACGGCCTTTGGGGCCCAGCGTCACCTTCACTGCGTTCGACAGCGCATCGACACCCTCCTTGAGCAGTTCGCGCGCCTCAACATTATATTTGATATCTTTTGCCATAACTTTATATTTTATATTCGTTCATAAGCTTATCCCCGAAGCCACCCTTTTCAAGGGGATTTTCAGAGGGAATGTAAAAATTTCGAGGTCAGAACAACCTGTTATCGTCAGATAATCGCCAAAATATCGTTCTGCTTCATGATCAGGTAATCCACGCCGTCGACCTGAATCTCCTGCCCGGCATACTTGCCGTAAAGTACCTGGTCACCGACCTTGACTTCCATCTTGACCTCCGAAGTACCGGGGCCCACAGCAACTACTTTACCTGCCAGCGGTTTCTCCTTCGCCGTGTCGGGGATGATCAGCCCGCCGGCCGTTTTCTCCTCCGCAGGGTTCGGGAGGACGAGTACACGATCCGATAATGGTTTTACATTCATAGCTTTTCAGTTTTTAGTTTATTATTGAACAGTTTGTTGCGCGTTAGCACCCATAGTTCCATCAATAGATGTGCCAACCGTTTTTTGGCAGACGCCATGTGACAAAGGTACAGTCCGGCCTGCCATTTTGTCACCCGGGGCATTTTCCCGAAGATTTTTCACCGTTTTTTTTGCACGGACAAAAAAAGTGTATTACATTTGCATCCCGATACGACCGTTCGACGGTCACACGGTGGATGTAGCTCAGTCGGTTAGAGCGTCGGATTGTGGTTCCGAAGGTCGTGGGTTCGAGCCCCATCTTCCACCCTTGAAGCCTTTGAAATAAGAGGCAAAACAGAGTAAAAAACCTTATGTATCAATGATATGTAAGGTTTTTTCATTTTTAGGCCGAAGCCGATAAAAGCAACGAAAAGCAGGTTTTTACGACCTTATCGGCAACCTGTTTTGCTCGAACCGAAAACAGGTCACTAATGTAAGTTATTGCATTAACAGTCAGCTTTTTGCCTCGCAACATTTCTATGCTGTAAACATATTACTCACCAACCATTTACAGCAGTATGGAAAGAAAGACTTTCAACAAAGTTGAAGTTCATTCTCGCCTCGGCATAGCTCGAACAAGTCCGGCTCGGCCCTCGGCTCGGCGAACTTTCAGCGTGGTGTTCTTACGCAGGAAGACCAAAATCGACAAGAAAGGCAAAGCGCCTATCTATGCCCGTGTAACCACCAGCGGACATGCGGTCGAAATCTTCACGCAATGCCATACTGAGCCGGATCATTGGGATCAACGGGCCGAACGATCATTGTGCAGGCATTTCTCGCAGCAGGATTCCAGAAAGTAATTACATACTTTGATGTACCAGAGATTTCGGAACCTATTTTTGTATCGAGTCACCGTTATTCATGGTCTTATTATCGTGTTTGCAAATCTGATTTTTCCTCAAATCGCCCGCCCGCAGCCGGGCACCGCGAAGCCGGATTGACCGGCATCAATATAGGTATCCGTCACAGGACACCGCAAGCGGATTAATTTTTCCCGGAAATTTCTTGCAGGTTATAAAAATTCACTACTTTTACCTGACAATACCCCGACGGATCATAATGGATGAAGAAAGACGATACCTCGAGGCACTGGCTCGAGACGACCGTTCCGCTTTTGATGCGCTTTACCTGAAATATGCTGCGAAGACGGAAGAATTCTTGTATCGTATGCTCAAGGATCACTCCGAAGCTGAGGACATCACGCAGGATATTTTCCTCAAAATATGGCGCAACCGCACTTCGATCGGCGCCGTGGACGCATTTGGCCCCTACCTCTTCCGCATGGCTCGCAACGCCGTCTACGACCGCTTCGACAACCGTTCGGTGCGCGAGAATTACGCCCGCAGGGCCAGCCTGCTGCCCGAATACGAGCTTCCCGACAGCGCCATCGACAGCCGCGACCTGCTGCTGCTGATCCGCATGGTTGTCGAAAAAATGCCCGAACAACGGCGCCGGATCTTCCGCATGAGCCGCGAAGAGGGGCTTTCGAACGACCAGATCGCCGAACAGCTCTCCATCAGCCGCCGCACGGTCGAGAACCAGATTTCCCGCGCCCTGGCCGAGCTGCGGAAGCTTGTGAAGCTGATTCTTTTCTTTTTCTGAAAAATAATTCCACTTGCGACGTGCGTAGTCCCGATATGAACCGTCTTATTGGTAAACGGGCGAATCATTATGCGCAAAAACTATATAAAAGAGATCATCGAAACATTCCTCGGGAATGAGATGCCGCAGGAAGTGCAGCAGGCGTTCGGCGACTGGCTGCGCGACCCGGAAGCACGCACCGAGAAGGAACAAACGCTCGAAACCTACTGGGAAAGGCTCGAGGCCGCCGAGCGGCCCGGCCGCGACCGGAAGCTGGCCCGCCTGCACGAAGCCATCCGGCGCGAAGAGAGCTTCCGCCGCCGGAGCCTCTGGCGAAAGGTCGCGGCGGCAGCGGCGGTCGTACTGCTGGCCGTGGGCGTCAATTACTTCGCCGCACAGGGCTACCTGCGCAGCAGGGTACAGACCAACATCGTCACCTCGGCCCACGACAAAGGCGAGTACGTATTACCCGACGGCACCCGCATCTGGCTCAACGCCGGCAGCGTGCTGCGCTATTACGGTGATCTTTCGGGCCGCAAGCGCGTGGTCGAGCTCTCCGGCGAAGCATTCTTCAAAGTCCGCCGCGACGAAAAACGCCCCTTCATCCTCAAAGCCGACGACATGAATATCGAGGTTCTCGGCACGGAATTCGATTTCATCAACTACGCCGAGTTCAGCACCACGGAAGTAATCCTCTGCAGCGGAAGCGTCCGCGCCTTCGGGGGCCGGCTGCCGCGGCCGGTGATCCTCAAGCCGGGCGAACGGCTGGCCTATTCGAAAAAAGACGGTCGCATCTCGCTGTCGCAGGTCACGGCGCTGAACTATTCGCAGTGGATGAACGGCGAGCTGTCGTTCGACAACGCCCCGCTCAGCGACATCATCGCCAATCTCCAGCGCTGGTACGCCGTCGAGATCGACTGTCCGGAAGAGTGGGCGCGCCAGGTCAGGATGTCGTTCGCAGTGATCCGCAACGAGAGCATCGACGAGATACTCAAAGCCATGTCGCTGGTCGTGGACATCAACTATGCGCGCGAGAACCGCCATGTGACGATTATTCCCAGAGAAAGTAGAAATCACAAGTAATACCAAACCTCAGCCTATGTAACATCGACTACCCGAACTTTCGTCCGGTCGGAACTTCCCGGCCTTGTGCCCTGGGCACAAAACTCCGCAAACCTAACCTAAACTTAAAATCTATGCGTAATTTTAGCAAAACCAGAATCCTCGGTGTCGTCTGTCTGGCATGGCTGCTGCTATGGCCCGCAGGTAGCCGGGCGCAAAGTTCGCCCACCGTCAGCATCGCCAGGACCAACGCGACCGTCCAACAAGTCCTGCGCGAGATAGAGCGCATGACCGAATACACGTTCTTCTACAACAACGGCGATTTCGACATGGAAAAAACCGTGTCCGTATCGGCCGTGAAACGTCCCGTGACCGAAATCGTCCGGGAGATGCTACCCGACTGCACCTGCAAGATCGAAAACAGGCGTATCATACTGATGAAGGCGCCCGCAGTAGCCGGGGGGGGGAAACCCGTTTCCCTGAAAGGCGCAGTGAAGGATGACAAGGGCGCTCCCGTCGTCGGAGCCACAGTACTACTCAGCGACGGCGGGCAAACCAAGGGCATCACCACCAGTTTCGACGGCAAATTCGCATTCCCGGCCGAAATCCTCTCGACCGACGCCACGCTCAGCGTTTCGTTCATCGGTTACACGTCCTATCAGGCCAAGATCGGCAACCGCACCTTCTTCGACGTGGTGCTGACCTCTTCCGAGCAGAGCATCGACGAAGTGGTGGTTGTGGGTTACGGCGTGCAGAAGAAGGCCAACCTGACGGGCGCCGTGGCCAGCATCTCGCAGAAAGAACTCCAGGATCGTCCCGTTTCGAGCGTGGGCAGGGCCCTGCAGGGTGCCATTCCCAACCTCAACGTCACCCTCTCGTCGGGACAACCCGGCGCGGGAGCTTCGTACAACATCCGCGGCAACACGTCGCCCAACGGCGGCAGCCCGCTGATCCTGATCGACGGCGTGGAAACCTATCCCGAACGCATCAACTCGAACGACATCGAGTCGATCACGGTTCTCAAGGACGCCGCTTCGGCAGCCATCTACGGCGCCCGCGGCGCATTCGGCGTCATCCTCATCACCACCAAGAGCGGCAAGTTCAACGAGAAGGCCGAGGTTTCCTACAACGGTTACTTCTCGGTGTCCAGCCCGACAACCTCGACTGATTACGAAACCCGCGGCTACTACTCGGCCAAGATCGCCGACCTGTTCATGCTCTCGGCGCAGAACACGCCCTACACCTCGTACACGGAGTCCGATTACCAGGCGTTATGGGAGCGCCGCAACGACAAAAAGGAGAATCCGGCGCGGCCCTGGGTCATCACCGACCGCCGCAACGGCCAGCAGCAGTACGTCTACCTGGCCAACTTCGACTGGTACAACTACCTCTACGACGACACCCGCCCGACCTGGGATCACAACATCAACATCAAGGGTGGCAGCAAGGCGCTTTCGTACATGGTCAGCGGCCGTTACTACCAGCAGAAGGGCATCAACAAACTGCTGCCCGACATGTACAAGTCGTACAACTTCCGCGCGAAGCTGTCCGCCGAGCTCCGGCCGTGGCTGACCATCTCGAGCAACACCAAGTTCTTCCAGTCCAATTACAAATACTACGGCTATGAGGACGAATACAACAACTTCCGCAAACCGACGCTCCATGCGCTGGCATCGTTCGTCCCGGTGAACCCCGACGGCACGGCCGTATCGCACACCTCGGGCACCAACTCCTCGACCCACTACGTCATGGACGGCTACAACGCCATGATGCAGAAAGGCAAGAGCGGCGGCAACAAGAAGATCCAGGAGTTCACCACCACGTTCGAAGCTGAATTCAAGCTCCACAAGAACTTCAACGTCAAGGCAGACTTCAGCTATACGCAGGGCTATCTGCATTACGATTACCGCAGCGTGAACGTCGAATATTCGAAATATCCCGGCGTGGTCGAAACCGAACCCGAAGGCAACTTCCCCAACGCATACAAGGAAACGGTCTACGATCAGAACTACTACGTGGCCGACGTCTACGGCACCTACAACAAGACCTTCAGCGATAAGCACAACCTGACGCTCATCGCCGGCTACAACTACGAAGCCAAGTACTTCCGCGACCTGAAAACGGGCCGCAACGGGCTGCTTTCGGAAGACCTCTCGGACTTCAACCTCGCCACGGGCACGACCATCGACCTCACGGGCGGCCGCAACGAATACGCTATCATGGGGTGGTTCTACCGCGCGGCCTACGATTACAAGGGCAAATACCTGTTCGAGATGAACGGGCGCTACGACGGCACTTCGCGTTTCCCGCGCGGCAAGCGTTTCGGCTTCTTCCCTTCGTTCTCGGCGGCCTACCGCATCAGCGAGGAGTCTTTCTTCGAACCGCTGCGCAGCACCATCGACAACCTGAAGCTCCGTTTCTCGTACGGTTCGCTCGGCAACCAGCAGATCGGATACTATGACTTCATCCAGACCATTTCGACCAAGGGCACGATGAACGACTACTCGTTCAACGGCTCGGCACTGGGACAGCACGCCACGGTCAGCGACCCCGTATCGGGCAACCAGACCTGGGAGAAAGTCGTTTCAAAAAACATCGGTATCGACCTCAATATGCTCCGCAACCGGCTTTCGCTCTCGGCCGACTTCTATATCCGCGACACGAAAGGCATCCTGAGCCAAGGCAAATCGCTGCCCTCGATCTACGGGGCCAAAGAACCCCAGGTCAATGCCAACGACCTGCGCACGAAGGGCTACGAACTGGTGCTCGGCTGGCGCGACTCGTTCAAGCTGGCGGGCAAACAGTTCAGCTACGGCATCTCGGCTTCGCTGTCCGACTACACGGCCAAATACACCAAGTGCGACAACCCCACGGGACTGATCGGCGATCCCTACGTCGGCAAGCGGCTCGGCGAGATCTGGGGCTATAAGGTCGGCGGACTGTTCCGCACCGATGAGGAAGCCGCCGAATACGCTTCGCGCATCGACTACAGGACGGTCGCTCCGGGATACTACTCCTCGACGGGCGAATACGGCAAAGGCGTGCGCGCCGGCGACGTGATCTACCTCGACCTGGACGGCAACAACATCATCAACGGCGGCAAGGGCACGCTCGACGACACGGGCGACCGCCGCATCATCGGCAACTCGCAGCCCCGCTACCAGTATGGCGCCACGGTCAATTTCTCGTGGTACGGATTCGACGTGTCGGTATTCGTGCAGGGCATTGGCCGCCAGGACTGGTACCCCGGCGCCGACAACCTTCGCTTCTGGGGCCCCTACAGCCGTCCCTACGCGACATTCATCCCGCGCGACTTCATGAGCAAGGTCTGGAGCGAAGAGAACCCCAACGCCTACTTCCCGCGCGCCCGTGCCTACAGTTCGCTCAACTCCACGTCGGGCGTGGTCTACTACACCAACGACCGTTATATCCAGAACCTGGCCTACTGCCGCCTGAAGAACCTGACTGTCGGCTACACCATTCCCACGCACCTGACCTCGAAGATCGGCATCAAGGAGCTGCGCATCTATTTCAGCGGCGAGAACCTCGCCACCTGGACGGCACTCAAAAGCAAATTCCTCGACCCCGAACAGGCCGCCGCCGACTCGGACAAGAAGGCCAACGTCTATCCGTGGTGCAAGACCTACTCGATCGGTTTAAACCTCACCTTCTAAATAACTGCCGTTATGAAAAAACTGATAAAATATACGCTGGTCGGAATCGCCGCGCTGGGTCTGTACGGATGCGAAGACCAACTCGACCGCTACCCCAAGGATAAGCTCACGCCCGATAAATTCTTCCGCAACGAGCAGGAGTGCCAGCTCTACACCAACGATTTCTACACCATTTTCCCGACGACCGTCTACGGCGAGTCGGCCGACGTCATCGCCAAGAACGTGCTGACCAGCGAAGTGCTCGGTAACCGCACCGTTCCCGCGACCGCCTCGACCTGGAAGTGGGAGAAGCTGCGCGACATCAACTTCTTCCTCGAATACTCATCCAACTGCAAGGATCGCGACGTGCGCCTGCAATACGAGGGCCTCGCCCGTTTCTTCCGAGCCTATTTCTATTTCGAAAAGGTCAAATACTACGGCGACGTACCCTGGGTGGATCGTCCGCTGGCTTCGAACGAAGAGGAGCTCTACAAGGGCCGCGACTCGCGCGACCTGGTGATGTCGAAGGTCATCGAAGACCTCGACTTCGCCATCGAGCACCTCTCCCCGACCAAGGAAACCTACCGTGTGAGCGAATGGACGGCACTGGCGCTGAAAAGCCGCGTCTGCCTGTTCGAAGGCACCTTCCGCAAGTACCACGGGCTCGACGACGCCGACTATTATCTGGCCGAGTGCGTATCGGCCGCCGGAACCTTCATCGAGAAAAGCGGCTACACCATCTACAAGTCGGGCAGCACGCCCTACCTGAACCTCTTCTCCTCGATAAACGCCATCAGCTCCGAGATCATCCTCGCACGGGCCTTCAACACAGCCATCGGGCTCAAACACGATGTCAATGGCTACCTGACCGGCACGACGATGGGACGCCCCGGCCTGTTGAAGAACGTCGCCAACATGTACCTGATGAAGGACGGCACGCCCTTCACCTCGCAGCCCGGCTGGGAAACGATGCAACTCCCCGACGAGAGCAAAAACCGCGACGGCCGCTTCGCACAGACCGTTCGCACGCCGGGCTACAAACGCATCGACGACGACAAGGAGTCGGCGCCCAACCTGGCCGCGACCATGACCGGCTACCAGCTGGTGAAGTTCCTGCTACCGGCCAAATACGACGCTTACCAGGCTTCGACCAGCGACATGCCGCTTTTCCGTACGGCCGAAGTCTACCTCAACTACGCCGAAGCCAAAGCCGAGCTGGGCACGCTGACGCAGGAAGACCTCGACAAGACGATCAAGCCGCTGCGCGAACGCGCCGGCGTGGCCAACCTCTCGCTGGAGTGGGCCAACGCCAATCCCGACCCCTACCTGGCATCGGCCGAGACGGGGTATGCCAACGTCACGGGAGCGAACAAGGGCATCATCCTCGAAATCCGCCGCGAACGCACCGTCGAACTGCTCATGGAGAACTTCCGCTACTGGGACATCATGCGCTGGAAAGAGGGCAAGCGTTTCGAAAAGCCCTTCGAAGGGCTCTACTTCCCGGGCGTCGGCTCGTACGACCTCAACAGCGACGGCACGGACGACGTCTGTATCTGGTCGGGCACCAAACCCGACACCAAAATCCCCGTGGTCTATGAACTCGGCGTGGACGTCAAACTGAGCGAGGGCGACCACGGCTACATCCGGATACACGACGATCCCAACCTCGTGCGCACCTGGAACGAAGAGCGGGATTACCTCTATCCCATCCCGACTGACGACCGTGTACTGACGCAGGGCGCCATCAGCCAGAACCCCGGCTGGGACGACGGACTCAAATTCTAACAAAAAAAACGCTGACCATGAAATTCAAAAACTTAGCATACCTGCTGCTGGCATTCTGCACGACAACGACCTTCGCCGCGTGCAACGAGCTCGACGGCGACAACTCCGATTTCGATTTCGGACACTCGGCCGGAGCGGCCGAGAACCCCTACAAGGACGGTTACGGACGCCTGCCCAATTCGATCCGGCTGGCGACCTACAACACCCACCGCTGCGAAGGCTGGGAGACCCAGACCAACGTGGATCGCGCCAACTACAACAACACAGCCAAGGTCATTTCGCTGATAGACCCCGACGTGATCGCCCTGCAGGAGCTGGACAAATTCACCACATGGCACCCGCACGACCAGCTCCAGGAGCTGGCCGACCGCACGGGCATGAAACCCTATTACTGCAAGACGATCGACTACCGCGGCGGCGACTACGGCATCGGCATCCTCAGCAAGCGGGAACCGCTGCGCACCGTATCGGGCGACCTGCCCGGCACCGAGGCGCGCAAGTTCTTCCTCGCCGAGTTCGACGATTACATCTTTATCGCCACCCACCTCTGCCACCTCGAAACAACCAACCGGGCGCAGTCGGTGGAGATCATCAATGCCTACATCGCCGCCAACTACGCATCGTACACCAAGCCCATCTTCCTTGCGGGCGACTTCAACGAAAGCAACATGTCGTCGGAGATGATGGTCAAGCTGAAGGAGAAATGGGAGATCATCAGCACCTCGTCCAATACCTTCATGAACACCGCCACCCCCAAGCGTATCGACTACATCGTGCTTTACAAAGGCAACAAGGCCGCCTGCGAAGTGCTGGGAACGGCCGTCCCGTCGTACGACGAGATCAATGTCAATAAAGTGTCGGATCACCTGCCCGTATTGGTGGACATCAAAAAATAACCTGTTATGAAAAAGATCGCATTATCGACCTTACTGCTCTTTTTTGCCGTTTCCGGCTTCGCTCAGCCGCGCATGAGCGTGGTCGAAGCCGCCCGGCAGGCCGACAGCCTGCTATCGAAGATGACGCTCGACGAAAAAATCTCGATGACGCGGGGTTACAGCCGCTTCTTCTTCAACGGCATCGAACGCCTCGGCATCCCCTACATCTACCTTTCGGACGCTTCGCAGGGCGTGAACATGCGCCACAACCTGCCCGACCCCACGATGGTTCGGCAGCTCGAAAAGTCCACCGCCTTCCCGTGCCCGATCATGCTGGCCGCCACGTTCAATCCGGCGCTGGCCTACGATTACGCCCGATCCATCGGCGAGGAGTGCCGTGCGGGCGGCGTCGAGGTACTGCTCGGCCCCGGACTGAACATCTACCGCAATTCGCAGTGCGGCCGCAATTTCGAGTATTTCGGCGAGGATCCGTTTCTCACGTCGCACATCACCGAGAACTACGTGCAGGGGATGCAGAGTACCGGCACGGCCGCCTGCCTGAAACACTTCCTGGCCAACAACACGGAATTCTACCGCCGCCGTTCGAACTCGATTCTCGACGAACGCACGATGCGTGAGATCTACCTGCCCGGCTTCGAAGCCGGCATCGCCGCAGGCGTCGCCTGCGTAATGACCTCGTACAACCGCATCAACGGCGAGTGGGCGGGTCAGAGCAAAGAGGTCATTACCGACCTGCTGCGCGGCGAACTCGGATTCGAAGGACTGGTCATGACCGACTGGAATTCGGTCTACGACATGCAGAAGCTGATTCTTTCAGGTCAGAACGTCGAGATGCCTGGCAGCTGGAAAGAGGATATCACGGCACAGGAGCTGCTGTCGCAGGGCAAAATCACCGAAGCCGACATCGACGCGATGATCCGTCCGCTGATCGCCACCTGCATCCGGTTCGGGCTGTACGACCGCAAGGGCGACGAAAAGTACAAACCCGAACTGCTGGCGAAACTTCCCGAACACGAAGCCGCCGCTTACAGAACGAGCTCCGAGGGCATCGTACTGCTCCGGAACGACGGGCTCCTGCCGCTCAAACCCGGAACGAAGATACTCGCGGCAGGCCAATTTCTCGACGAAATCCCGCGCGGGGCAGGTTCGGCGGCAGTCAAGGGTTACAACAACGTCACCCTGCGCCAAGCGCTCGAAGAGCAGTTCGGCGACCGGGTGACCTTCGCCGAAAAACCCTCGAAAGAGCAGTTCGCCGCCGCGGACGTCGTACTCATAAGCGTGGGGACGCTCGACGCCGAGAGCATCGAACGTCCGTTCGCGCTCCCCTCTTCCGCGGAGAAGCTGGTGCAGCAGGCCGTCGGGGCCAATCCCCGCACCGTCGTGCTGGTCAATTCCGGTTCGGGCATCCGCATGACCGGCTGGGCCGACAAAGCCGCAGCCATCCTCTACGGCTGGTATCCGGGACAGAACGGATTCCGCGCCATCGCGAAAGTGCTCGCCGGCGAGCTGAACCCGTCGGGCAAACTGCCGATAACCATCGAAAAGGAGTTCGCCGACTCTCCGGCCAAAGGAACCATTCCGCCCGACGGACAGTTCTACAACGAATGCCGCAACGAACGGCTCATCCAGCTTTACGACATTCCCTACACCGAGGGAGTGCTGGTAGGCTACCGCTGGTACGACACCAAGGGCATCGAGCCGCTCTTCCCCTTCGGGCACGGGCTCTCCTACACCACCTTCGAGCTGTCGAAGCCCCGCCTTTCGGCCAAGGCCATCGCCGACGGCGAGAAAGTCAAAATCTCGGTAAGGCTCACCAATACGGGCACGCTGCCCGGCGCCGAAGTCGTCCAGCTCTACGTTTCGGAGAAGAACCCGGCGGTGATACGTCCCGTGAAGGAGCTCAAGGGCTTCCGCAAAACGGAGCTGGCGCCCGGAGCGTCGCAGGTCGTGGAGTTCGAGATCGCTTACAGGGATCTGGCTTACTGGTGCGACCAGACGCACGCATGGCGTGTAAACCCCGGCGATTTCGAGATACTGCTGGGCACCTCTTCGGCCGATATCCGGCACACGCTGCCACTTATTGCTAAATAAAAAATGACCTGACCATGAAAAACAACCTTATAAGACCATTCAGGCTTCTCGCCACAGCCGCCGCCATACTCGCGGCGTGGGCCTGTCAGGACGATGTGGATCTTCCGATGCCGACGCTCAGGATGAGCACCCCGACGCTGGTAGCCCCGTCGTTCGCCACGACTCTGTCGTTCAGCGTCGATTCGAACTGCGACTGGGAAATCACCGTCGAGGGCGCCGAAACGTCCTGGGTCGAACTCTCCGAGACCTCGGCCGTCGGCAACGCCACGATCGAAGCCGCCCTGACCAAAAACGACACACAAACGTCGCGTTCGGTGACGATCACCGCCCGGTCGCTCTCGCACCCCGATGTCAAGGACGTACTGACCGTCACGCAGGGCGCGGCGGCCGCAGAAGGCTACATCACCATCCCCGACCTCAAGGCGCTCGCCGCCGAGGGCGACTACACGGTGCCCGACGAGGTGAAGATGCGCGGCACCGTCGTATCGAGCGTAGAGGACAACAATTACTTCGAGCACTGCATCGCCCTGCAGGGGAGTCCCGAACCCGGCACGGGCATCACGCTCCGGCTCGACGACATCCATTACTACAACATCGGCGAAGAACTCGAAGTAGACCTGAAAGGGGCCGTCGTCAGCCGCAGCGCCCAGAACGGCGTCATGGAGCTGAAACCCGTTTCCGACGACCGGGCCAGACGCACCGAAACGTCGCAGGTGATCCTCGACGCCACGACCATCACGTACGAGCAGTTGATGTCGGGCGTATACGAATCGATGTACGTGGGCGTTTATTCGCAGGTGTACGTCGAAGAGGGGCACTCGCTCGACGGCATGAAGGTAATGGACGGGCTGACGATGCAGACCCCCGACAACGACCGTTTCGCGCTGATCGCCGACCAGACGGCTTCGTTCGGCATCAACGCCGCGCCCACAGGCAGCGGCACGCTGAAAGGCATTGCCGTCCCGCACGACCGCACGGTCGGCATCCGCCCCTGCACCGAGAACGACCTCAGGCTGACGGGCATCCGCTTCGGCGCGTCGATCGGTATCAAGCTGCCCTACGTATTCTCGTTCTACGCCTCGTCGCAGGCCAACAAGGACTGCAAGTACATCACCATCAAGGACGGTACGTTCGACAAGCAGGGCACAGACTTCAAGGCCGAAGATAAGGATAACAACATCTGCGCCGTCCTCACGGCACGGGCCATCGGCCGCACGTCGAGCGATTTCCGCATGACCCACTGGGCCGACGAGGGCGCGCACGACAACATCCCGGCCAAGTCGATGGTCGCCGGCCAGAACTGCTACTTCCTGCTGACGCTCCCGCTGGCGCAGGACATGCCCGCCAAATTCCGCGTGTCGTTCGGACTCTCGGGTACGGGCGGCGCCCCGCGCGACTGGGTTCTGGCCTACTCCAACGACAACGAAACCTTCATCACGCCCGACGACAACTCGACAGCGATCTCCGTCACGCAGCCCATCTCCAGCAGCGGTTTCTTCTTCTATTACACCGTGCCCCTCACCCCGACGATCAACCTGACCAAGGGGCAGACACTCTACCTGAAACTCTACCCCACGGGAAAAACCAGCGTCAACGGCGGCACGGCGGGCTACAACTCCGACTCGCGCCTGCACTCGTGCTTCGCGATCGAGGCGATACCGTCGTTCCACACCGCCAAACCCGCCGGAGCCCTCTATTTCGAACCGTTCGACAACCTGACCGAAGGACTCGACTACCTGCTGGGTGACAAACTGGCGGCAATGGCCAACTACTGCGGCAGCGACATCACGTCATGGGCGCCGTCCGTGAAGAACGGAATTTCGGGCGAGAACGTCCGCCAGCGTCCGGGCTATGCCCAAATCGGCTATGTCGAAACGCAGGCCGTGGCGCGCAACGCCTACAAGAACTCGCCGGGCTACCTGCTAACACCGGCTCTCGGCACCGCCGGCGACCTGAACCTCTCGTTCAAAGCCATGGCCTACAAGACCTTCTCCGACCGTCCCAAAGGCAAGGCCGGGGAACCCGCCGACAAGAAAGGCGACCTGACGACGATCGTCGTCGAGGTAACGGGCGGCGGAACGATCGGCGGAGCGACCAGAACCACCGTCGAAAACCTTTCGACCACGGCCTTCAACAACTATACGCTGAAGATCGAGGGCGCGACGGCTTCGACCCGCATCAAATTCACGAGCGACGCTGCCAGCGGTGAATTCTCGCGGTGGTTCATCGATGACATCTGCGTCACCAAGTAACCCCACGCGACCATGCGAAAAGGGCCGGACAAAATGTCCGGCCCTTTCTATTTGCAGGCCTTCAGGCTTCGTCGCCAATCAACGAGCTCATCCTCAACGGCTCAACCACCGTTTTAACCGGCTTCCGGCAGACGGGCATATTGGTTGCGAAGATAATCCCCGACAAGTCGCCCGACAAAATCAAGTGCGATTTCCACATGAGCCGCTGCAATACCTTTTAATAAGGGCTGCGCACAATCCCGGAACAAGATACGAAAACCGTCCGCTTCTAAAAAACGGACGGCTTTCCCGCATATTATATCCGCCCCTGCCGTTTGCGTCGAGTGCATCCTCATCGGCCCAGGTCGGTTTTCCCTCTGCCATCACGCCCACGACGACGTCCGGCGCGGGATTGAGGGACAGTTGCGGTCACCCCAGTGCCCGGACAACAGCTATCAGTGACCGATCCTCCCAATCCCACAGGCGGGGTAAGCCGTCAAAACGCCGGATATTAAATCCGCATATCCACCGGCAACTCTAATTCCCGTTTACCAAAACAGCAAACAGCCGAGCATGCAACGCAATGAAAAACAGCATGTTAATTTTCAGAGCGAGTTAACATACATCTCATTTCAACTCCGGCGGACTTGAATTACACCCGCAATTAGGTACTTTTGTATAAGTACAAAAACTCCTGACGGACGAATGCTCCGACGGGACTTGCGAAACGTAAATGAACCTGACCCACCAACCTGCGGGGAAACCGTCAATGCGGCTCATACGCCCTTTCCCGGGCGGCGGGACGACCCGTCCCGTCGCCGCGGTGTGTTTTGTCCCCGACCGTCCCGCATCGGGTTCGGGGCGCCCCTGCACGGCCGCGGCACACCGGGGTGGGTTAAAACCGCCGCAAACCACGCGTCAACCTATTAATATATACCCTACTAAAACCAACATTCATGAAAAACTTCTACTGCAAATGCCGGTTACACTTATGGCTCGCCTGCCTGACGGCAGGAATCGGGCTGTCAGCGTGCTCTGACGGCGACGAGGGGGGGGGGGGAATTCGGGATACCAACCCGACAAACCCATCGAACTCGAATCGTTCTATCCTAAAACCGGGCCGATAGCGACCCAGGTAATCATCAAGGGCAAGAACTTCGGCACCGACGCCAAAGCCCTCAATGTCTATTTCAACGAAAAACGCGCAGCCGTAATCTCCTCGACGGGAGACCGCATGCTCGTCCTTGCCCCCAAACTCCCGGGCGAAGAGTGCGTCATCTCGGTCTCCGTGGGTGAGAACGAGCAGAACAAGGTACAGTTCGACGAACTGTTCGACTACATCATCCAGACCAATGTTTCCACGATCGCCGGGGGCATGAAGGGCACTACCATGCCCGAAGGAACCACCTCGCTGATCGGGTCGTATTTCTCGTCGAAGCCCGAATCGGGAATCGCCGTCGACAAGCACGACAACCTCTACGTCCGCTTCAGCATAGACGACGGAGGCAAGCACCGCGTCTACATGATGAACGAGGAGGCCGGAAATATCAAAGTCCTCAATGATTTCGGCATCCTCGTAACGGGTATCCTCCTGAGCACCGACCTGGCCACAGGCAATGTATATTGGTACCACACCAACATCGGGAACAAGGGATACGGTTATTTCGACCCCGTCGCCGACTACGCCAACACGAACATGGGAGACATCAAGTGGGATCACGACCTGTTCTATACCGACGGCAATTTCGCTCCCGTATGGAATGCCATCCAGACCTTCACGATGTGCCCGGCCGACAATAAATTCTACTTCTACACCAACGAGGGCGTCGTGGCCCGCTGGGATCCCGCCACCGGAAAGGGCGAGGATCTCACGCCTCCCGGCCGCTTCATAGACTCCCAAGGAGACATCATGGGCGTCGTCTTCGATCCGCGCGACCCCAACATCGTCTATTTCGCCAACCAGGGCCAGCACTGCATCTACAAGCACGACATCGCCGCTGGCACCATCGAATTGTGGGCCGGGCGGAAAAACACGGCGGGCTATCTGGACGGGCCGCTCGCCGAGGCGCAGTTCAACTACCCCTGCCAGATGTGCGTAGACCCCGAAGGCGAGGCCATCTACGTAACGGACAGGGAGAATCACTGTATCCGTAAGATCACGCTCTCGAACGGCTACGTCTCCACGTTTGCGGGGACGCCCAAATCGTCCGGCTATGTGAACGGCCCTGCCGACGCGGCCAAATTCAACAAACCGGTCGGACTGGCCATCACCGCGGAAGGCAACCTCTACATCGGCGACAGCGAGAACTATGCCATCCGCCGCATAGCCATCGAATAAGTGGGTTTATTCACCTAACAATCCTAAACAGACATGAAGCGAATTCTAATGATATGCGCCTTCCTGTTCGCGCTCGCGGTACAGGCAGGTGCCCAGAGCAAACAGCAACAGCAGCAGCCGGTCGAGGTGAACGGACTGGTCGTGGATTCCGACAACGTCCCCATCGTCGGCGCCACGGTCTATATCAAGGACGAGCCGGGCATCGGCTCCATCACCAATTCGGAAGGCCGGTTCAAACTCACCGCCAAACTGTACAATACGCTGGCCGTATCGTTCATGGGGTACGAAACCGCCGAACAGATCATCACTTCGGCGGCCGACGTCAAGATCACCCTCCGGGAAGGCAACCAGATGGAAGAGGTCGTCGTCATCGGTATGGGTACGCAGCGCAAAGTCAGCGTGACGGGCGCCGTGGCGGTGGTCGACACCAAAGACCTCGAACTGCCCGCGACGAATATCGTCAACACGCTCGGCGGCCGCGTCCCGGGCGTGATTTCCATCCAGTCGAGCGGTGAGCCGGGGCGGAACATCTCCGAATTCTGGGTGCGCGGCATCGGCACGTTCGGCGCCAACAGCGGCGCCCTGGTGCTGATCGACGGACTGGAAGGCAACCTGAGCCAGATCGACCCGGCCGACGTCGAGAGTTTCTCGGTGCTCAAGGACGCCGCCGCAACGGCCGTCTACGGCAGCCGCGGTGCGAACGGCGTGGTGCTCGTGACCACCAAGCGCGGAAAACAGGAGCAGCTCAAAATCACCTTCCGCTCGAACTACACCATCTCCGAGCTGCGCCGCCTGCCCCGCTACGTGGGTGCCACGCAGTATGCCGAAATGGCGAACGAAGCAGCCGTAGCCTCGGGCATGAGCCCGATCTACAACGACACGCAGATGGACATCATCCGCTACGGGCTGGATCCCGACCTCTACCCCGACATCGACTGGCAGGACGTGATCCTCAACCCCACCTCGTTCCAGCACACGCAGTATGTCAGTGCACAGGGCGGCGGCAACATCGCCCGCTATTTCGCCAGCCTGGGCATGTCGCAGGAATCGTCGGCCTACAAGAGCATGGACGACAGCAAATACAACAAGGGCGTCGGCTACGACACCTATAATTTCCGCACCAACATCGACATCAACCTGACCAAGACGACGCAGATCTACCTGGGTGCCATGGGCTTCATGTCGGTGAACAAGCGTCCGAGCATGGGTAAGAAATACAGCCGCACCGACACGTCGCTCACCGACTGGATCTGGGATTCGCAGTCCAAAACGACCCCGCTGATGTACCCGCTGCGCTATTCGAGCGGCGAGCTGCCCGCCTCGGGTTCGGACAGCGACATCCCGCCCCATGTGCTGCTCAACTACACGGGCAACACCGTGGAGAACAAAAGCCGCACGCTCTTCAACATCGGCATAAAACAGGATTTGTCGATGCTCACCGAAGGGCTGAACATCGAGGCCACCGGTTCGTGGGATTCCCAGTCGCTCTACGGCGAAAGCCGCTACTCCATGCCGGCCCTCTACCTGGCACGCGAGCGCAACCAGAAAGGCGAGCTGATCCTTTCGGAACAGGTCACCGAGGCTTCGGTGCAGTATAACTCCGAGGCATGGAACTGGCGGAAACTCTATTTCGACGCCAAAGTCAACTACGACCGCACCTTCGGGAACCACCGCGTAGGCGGCTTGTTGTTCTACTACCTGGAAAGCACGACCGAATCGGGTGCCGACAGTTCGATGAACGCCATCGCAAGGCGTTACCAGAGCCTATCGGGGCGCTTCACCTACGGCTTCAAGGATACCTATTTCCTCGACGTGAACTTCGGCCTGAACGGTTCGGAGAACTTCCAGAGCGGCCGGCAGTACGGATTCTTCCCGGCCGTGGCCGTGGGCTGGGTTCCCACGCAGTACGAATTCATGAAGCGGATCAAGTGGATCGACTTCATGAAGATCCGCGCCTCGTACGGTATGGTGGGTAACGACCGGATTTCCAGCGTGCGCTTCCCCTACCTGACGATCATCGAAGAGAAGACCGACGGCACACCGTGGGGCGGTTCGGGCGTACTGACCGAGAACCGCGTGGGCGCCGACAACCTGGCGTGGGAGAAAGCCAAGAAATTCGACATCGGTATGGATCTCCACCTCTTCGGCGACCGCTTCACCATGACGGTGGACTATTTCCGCGACCGCCGTGAGGGCATCTTCCAGGAACGCGCCCAGATTCCGGACTACGTGGGCGTCATCAGCATGCCCTACGGGAACGTCGGCAGCATGACCAGCTGGGGCGGCGACGGAAACTTCGAATATTTCCAGCCCCTCGGCAAAAACTTCCACTTCACGCTGCGCGGTAACTTCACGCTCTCGAAGAACAAGATCAACAACTGGGAAGAGGCCACGCAGCCTTATCCCTACCTGAGCAAGACCGGGTTCTCGAACGACGTGCAGCGGGGATTCATCTCCCTGGGACTCTTCAAGGATCAGCAGGACGTGGACATGAGCCCCGAGCAGTTCGGCACGGTACGCCCGGGCGACATCAAGTACAAGGACGTGAACGGCGACGGCGTGATCACCGACGACGACAAGGTGCCCCTGTTCGCCTATTCCGGCATCCCGCAGTTCATGTACGGATTCGGCGCCGAAGTCCGCTACAAGAACTGGACGCTCAACGTCCTGTTCAAAGGTACGGGCAACAACTATTTCCTCTACGGGGACAAGGACGGCTCGAAATTCGACGGTTACATTCCCTTCAACGGCGGATACAAGGGCAACGTACTGGCCCTGGCCTACAATCCGGCCAACCGCTGGACTTCGGCCGACTACTCGGGCAACCGGGCGACCGAGAACCCCAATGCGCGGTTCCCGCGCCTTTCCTACGGCAACAACGCCAACAACACCAAACCCTCGACCTTCTGGAAAGGCAACGCCCGCTATCTGCGCCTGCAGGAGCTGAGCCTGAACTACAACCTGCACACGCCGGGGCTGCGCAAAGCGCTCGGCCTGCAATCCATCGACTTCCAGATCATGTGCGAGAACCTCGCGGTATGGGACGGCGTGGAGATTTTCGACCCTGAGCAGGCCATGCAGACCGGGCACGCCTACCCGATCCCGCGCCGCTTCTCGCTGCAGATTTACCTGAACTTCTAACCCGAATCTCTCCTAAGAACATAAACTACCATGAAAAAATCATTCATCATACCCCTCGCGCTGGTCGGCCTGCTCACCGCGTCGTGCAACTTCCTGAACGTGGACGACTACTTCGAGGACACCTTCTCCGAAGAGCGTATCTTCGAGAGCCAATACAACATCGAACGCTATTTCAACGGTGCGGTGAACCAGCTGCCCAAAGAGGGCCGCATCTACTACTGGTGCAGCGTCCCCGGCGCCACCGGGTCTGACGAGGCCGTCAGTTGCGGGACATTCTATAACGGCATCCTAGACGTCTCCTTCCCCGGCACGGAGCTGACCACCGACAAGATCACCTACACCGAGATGGGCGGCTGGGACTGGAATTTCAATGTCTGGCCCAACTGCTACAAGGTCATCCGCAAGGTGAACACCATCCTGCCCCACATCGACGAGGTGCCCGACATGAACGCCTTCGACAAAATGGAGTTCCGTGCACGCGCACGCTTCCTGCGGGCTTATGCCTACTACTGGATACTCCAGAACCAGGGCCCCATGATCCTCGTGGGCGACCAGGTTCTCAACACCAACGAAACGCCCGACTATTACCAGGCCGAGCGCAGCACCTACGACGAATGCGTGGATTACATCTGCTCCGAGCTCGAAGCCGCTGCGGAAAGCCTCGAAACCGAGCAGCCGTTGGATCTCTTCGGCAGCCCGACCAAAGGCGCCGCGCTGGCGCTGGTCGCACGCCTGCGCCTGCAGGCCGCGAGCCCGCTTTTCAACGGCGGAGCCGCCGCACGCCGTTATTTCGGGGCTTTCAAGCGTAAATCCGACGGGGTGCACTACATCTCCCAGACCTACGACGAAAGCAAGTGGGCCGTGGCAGCCGCCGCGGCCAAGCGCGTCATCGACCTGGGCATCTACCGCCTGCATACCGTTCCGGCCGACGAATACACCCTGCCACTGCCCTCGAACGTCCCCTCCGATCCCTTCCCTGCGGGTGCGGGCGGCATCGACCCCTTCCGTTCCTACTCGGAAATGTTCACCGGCGAAACGACGAACGTGACCAACCCGGAGCTGATCTGGGGCACGACGCAGAACATCACCGACCAGCAGGACGTCGTATTCCCGCTCAAGTTGGGCGGCAACAGTTCGATCAGCATCCCGCAACGCATCGTCGACGCCTACCGCATGGCCGACGGCCGCGACATCAACAACGCGAGCGCCGAGTACCCCTACGAGGATCGTCCCTACGACCAGACCTGCGTCACCGCAGCCGACAAGCAGCTATCGAAGAACTACACCCTGCCCGGCGGCACTTACAAGGCCTATGACAACCGCGAGCCGCGGTTCTACGCGAGCATCGGTTTCTCGGGCACCCTGTGGCAGATGCAGTCTACGACCTCGGAAGAGATGCGGAACAAGATCGTCGAGTACTACAACGGCGCCAATGCCGGCAAAAACCAGGCGGGCGTGACCAACATCTACAACCTGACGGGATACACCTGCTACAAGTACGTCCACCCGCGCGACGCGCGTACGGGCAGCAACGCCCGCACGGTTCAGAAGACCTTCCCGCTGATCCGCTACGCCGAAATCCTGCTCTCCTACGCCGAGGCGCTCAACAACCTGACCAAGACCCACGAGGTCAACGGCCAAAGCTACTCGCGCGACCTGACCGCCATGGCCGGGGCTTTCAACCAGGTGCGTTACCGCGCCGGGCTCCCGGGCGCCGACGCCGGCGAACTGGTGGACGCCACCAGTTTCAACGAGCTGATCCGGCGCGAACGCATGGTCGAGTTCCTCCACGAAAACCGCCGCTACTACGACATCTGCCGCTGGGGCATTTTCGAGGAACTGGAACGCGAGCCGCTGACGGGCCTGAACGTCGAAGCCGGAAAATGGGAGGGATTCTACGCCCCGACGGTCATCTCGTACCGTACGATCCGCGAACGGACATTCAAGTCCAAGTACATGTTCATGCCGCTGCACCGCAACGAGCTGCGCAAAGTACCGAGCCTGGATCAGAACCCGGGCTGGGAGAAATAGTCAATTCCAAAAAATTCAGAAGATGAAAGCATTCAGCAAAATAACGATACTCGCCGCTGCGGCCGCCTTCCTCTGCTCCTGTGAAATGGAGTATTACAAGGAGGAGCTTTACCGCAAGGAGATATTCATTGTCAGCGGCGAAAACAACATCCTCGGGCAGGAGTTCGAATACGGCGAGAAGGGCTTCCAGGGAGAGCTGGCCATCTATGCCAGCGGCACGACGGGGCTCGACCAGAACGTCACCGTCAAACTCGGGCTGGACTTCGAGGCGATCGGCGAGTACAACAAACGCAATTTCGACACGAAGTTCGAGGAATACGCGATGGAACTTCCCGCCGAATACTATACGATCGACCCCATGAGCGTCGAGATGGAGGCCGGCAGCTGTTCGGCGAGCCTCCCGATCAACGTCAGGGTAGACGAGCTGCTCCCCGACCAGACCTATTTCATTCCGCTGCGCATCGAGTCCGTATCGGCCTGCATGCCCTCGGCCACCAAGAATTTCGTACTTTTCGAGATCCAGCGCAGGAACGACTACGCCACGACCAAGAGCAGCACCTACTACACCATGACCGGCACCACGCAGACCGGCTGGATCGTCGACAACATCTTCGGCTCGAACACCCGGCGCCAGGCGATCAACTCCTCGAAGCTGGTCATCCCCGTGGGTGAGCGCTCGGTGCGCATCCTCCCGGGCGCCACGGCCGCCAACGACAAGGTGACGACCCGCAACAACAGCCTGCGCGTGACGGTCGACCCCGAATCGTGGGTGAACGTCCCCGTCTACGTCGAAGGCGAAATCACGGACGAGGTCGTACCCATGCAGCGAGTCTCCATAACCCCCTATCTCGACAGCCAGGATGCCATCCGGGTCTCGGCCTCGCCGCTCAACGACTCTACCTACGACCCTGCGACCGGCACGTTCTACCTCTACTACCGTTACCAGCTCGCCACCGAAAGCGGGAATACCTGGCACGAAGTACGCGAGACGATGACCCGCTCCCAATACTAATCCTTATCGCAACGAACCATGAAAAGAAATATCATAGCATTCTGCATATTCTGCCTGTGTACGGGCTCCCTGGCCGCGTGCAACGACTTCGACAACCCGGCGATCCCCGACGACGAGGCGCCTGAAGTTACCCCGGCTCCCGTTCCGCCCGCCATCGACCCGTCGTGGAATTTGGTACAGATGCCCGACGAGGGAGGGCAGAATCCCCGCGTCTTCGTCTACAAGGACAAGAAATACGATGCCCTCTTCACCCGTACGCTGGGCTGGAACGGCGGCGACGGCGTGCTCACCACGGCACTGCCCGGCGGCCATGTCTTCTGGTCGTTCAACGACAGTTTCTACGGCGTGGTGGACGGCAAGACCCGCGCCCGGGGCAGTTGCAGCTTCCCGCGCAACAGCCTGATGATCCAGAAAGGGGCGACGATCGCCTCCGGACAGGAGAGCGACGACGACCTGGTATGGCTGGCCGACTACGTGCAGACGGACAACCCCTCGGGCGAACGCTACTACCAGGCCCGCACCCACATCCGCCATCCGAAAGCCTCCCTCTCCGATGCCGAGATCCAGAAAGGCGAAATCGACCAGGACTACTGCTACTGGGCCGGCGATGCCGTCGTATATGACGACCCCGCGCACGGAAAGATCCTGCAAATGCTCTGGACGGGCGTGGAACCCGGGTCGCTGAAAAACATCGACGGATGCCTGCGCGAGTACAGCCTCGAAGGCGAGCCGGGCGACGGGCAATACATGTCGGTGCTTTCGACCGACTACAATTTCAAATCCGACGGCCTGGGTTACGGCTCGACCATGTTCGAAGACACCGAAGGGGGACATATCTACCTCTATACGACCAAACAGGTGAACCTCGTTTCGCGCGTGCTGGTGGCCCGCACCGAGACGCTCGACCTGGGCAGCCCGTGGTCGTACTACATCCGCGACCTGAGCGGCGACTACCATTGGCAGAGCTCCGTGCCGAGCAACGAGGAGATGGAACGTTCCTACATCACGGCCGAATCGGGCTCGATGCCGTGGGTCTTCGAAAAAGACGGCGTCTACTACATGTGCATGGAGGCCTTCCCCTTCGGCCGCGACATCTACCTCTTCCGCAGCCAGACGCCTTACGGCCCCTTCACCGACCGGACGCTGCTCTTCACGCTGCCTGCGACGCTCGACAAGCTGGGCAGTCCCTACCACCAGCGCTGGTACATGATCAACCTCCACCCGGCGCTTTCGCGCCAGGGCGAGCTGGTATTCTCGACCAACAGCGACCCGGCCAACTTCTGGGACAATTTCAACCGCGTCGGCAGCGCCGATTTCTACCGGCCCTACTTCTTCCGCGTATATAACTGGGAACACGTTTACGACTCGGACGACGATTCCGGCACGGGAACGGAGGAATAGCGATCCGCGCGCACTCCGTTCCCCCGCCGGAGCGGAGTGCGCACCCTCCCCCTTCCGAAAAAAACGCACGCCATGATGAAACGAATTTTCGCACTCTGCCTTTCGCTGCTCGCCGCCGGCGTCAGCGCACAGGAACGCATCCCGCTCGACAGCCGCAGCGGACATATCCGTTGGGAGGTACGGCCGTCGGAAGGCGACGCCCTGCCCTCCGTCCCGGCCATCGTGCCCGGCTGCGTCTTCGCGTCGTACGTTGCGGCCGGCGTGGAAGCAGACCCCAATTTCGGCGACAACGCCTACCGCACGGACAAGAGCCGCTACGACCGCAATTTCCGCTACACGGGGCTCTTCCCAACGCCCCCGGTCGGCGAAGGCCGCACCCTGTGGCTCCGCTTCGAAGGGGTGAACCGCAAGGGTACCGTCCGCCTCAACGGCCATCAGTTGGGGCACCTCGACGGCTTCATGCAGCCGGGGGACTACGACATCACCCGGCTCGTGGCACCCGGCGGGGAGAACCGCCTCGAAGTCGAGGTCGAATGGGTGGGATACCCCGTGCCCAATTTCCGCAGCCCGACCTATATCTCCAGCGCCGGGTGGGACTGGATGCCCTATGCCCCGGGGTTGCTGAGCGGCATCACCGACGATGTCTACCTGTCTCTCTCGGGCGACGTACGCCTCGTCGAACCGTGGGTGCGCACGAAGGTTCCCGACCGCGAACATGCGAAGGTCGAACTCCTTACCGACGTGGAGAACCGCTCTGACAAGGCCTGCGAGGGCGTGCTGCGGGGCGAGATCCGTCCCGGAGGCATCGCCTTCTCGCACCCCGTCCGCCTCGAAGCGGGCGAGCGGCGGACGATCCGGCTCACGGAGCGCGAGGTTCCCGGCCTGGCCGTAGAGCATCCGCAGCTCTGGTGGCCCAACGGCATGGGCGACCCCGCGTTGTACACCTGCCGCCTGGCGTTCGAAACCGACGGGCGGCAATCGGACGCACGGACAGTAACGTTCGGCATCCGCGAATACGGCTACGAGTGGCACGACGGCATCTTCCGCCTGAAGATCAACGGCGAACCGGTCTATGTCAAGGGCGGCAACTGGGGCATGAGCGAATGGCTGCTCCGCTGCCGCGGCGAGGAGTACGACACCCGCGTCGCACTCCACCGGCACATGCATTTCAACATGATCCGCAACTGGATCGGCTCGACGACCGACGAAGAGTTCTACGATGCCTGCGACCGCCACGGCATCATGGTATGGGACGACTTCTGGCTCAACTCGCACCCCAACCTGCCGCACGACCTGGGGGCCTTCCAGCAGAACGCCGTGGAGAAGATCAAGCGGCTGCGCAACCATCCTTCGATCGCCGTCTGGTGCGGCGACAACGAAGGCGTACCGCAGGCCCCGCTCGACGACTGGCTGCGCGGCGACGTCGCCCACTACGACGGCGGCGACCGCCTCTACCAGTCCATATCCAATGCGCAGGGACTTTCGGGAAGCGGGCCGTGGGCCAATTTCCACCCCGGCTGGTACTTCACCGCCTACCCGATACCCTACGGTTACAAAGGCCGCCCGGCATGGGGTTTCCGCACCGAAATCGGCACGGCGGTATTCACGACGTTCGAGAGTTTTCGCAAATTCATGCCCGAGGAGTCGTGGTGGCCCCGCAACGACATGTGGGACAAACATTTCTTCGGCAAGTCGGCGGCCAACGCCGCCCCGGACAAATATTTCGAGACCGTGGCCGAAAACTACGGCGAGGCAGACGGGATCGAGGATTTCTGCCGCAAGGCGCAGCTGCTCAACCTGGAGGTCAACAAAGCCATGTACGAGGGCTGGCAGCATCACATGTGGGACGACGCCACGGGCATCATGACCTGGATGAGCCAGCCGGCCTACCCGTCGCTCGTATGGCAGACCTACGACTATTACCTCGACCCGACGGGTGCCTACTGGGGCATACGCAAGGCGTGCGAACCGGTGCATATCCAGTGGAGCCATGCCGACAATTCGGTCAAGGCGGTCAATACGACGCGCGAACCGCTCGAAGCGACGGCCACAGCACGGGTCTACGACCTCGACGGGCGGCTCCTGCCGCAATTCACGCAGCAGCTCAGGGTCTCGCTCGCGGCCAATACGACCCGCAGCCTGTTCGACCTGAATTTCTCGGAGGGCAACCTGGCCCGCAACCGGCCCGTGAAAGCATCCTCCTCATCGCCCGACGGCGCAGGTACCGGGGCTCTCACCGACGGCAATGATTCGAGCCGCTGGGCGAGCGAGTACAGCGACGACCAGTGGATCGAGGTCGACCTGGGCGAGCGCCGCGCCTTCACCGAAGTCGTGCTCCGCTGGGAGGACGCCCACGCCGCAGCCTACAAACTGCAACTCTCGGACGACGGCCGCACGTGGCGCGACGTCTATGAAACGCAGGACGCGCAGGGCGGCGAACAGACGATCCCGCTGCCGTTGCAGCAGGCCCGCTACGTCAGAATGCTCGGACTCCGGCGTGCCACGCAATGGGGCTACTCGCTCTATGAAATGGAAGTCTACCGCCGCGACGCGAAAGCGCCGAAACTCTCGCCCGTGCATTTCATCCGGCTGGAGCTCACCGACCGCGACGGGCGCCTGCTCTCGGACAACTTCTACTGGCGTGCGACCCGCCGCGGCGACTACACGGCGCTCAACACGCTCGCCCCTGCCAGGCTGCAGGTACGTTCGCAGCTGACCGCCGCAGGCGGCCGCAAGGTCATCCGCACGACAGTCAGGAACGTCGGACGTTCGGTGGCCTTCGCCGTGCACGTGCAGCCCTACCGCCGATCCGACGGCGAGCGCATCCTGCCCTACGTGGCCGACGACAACTACTTCACGCTCCTGCAGGGCGAAAGCCGGCAGATCGACTTTGAATTCGATGCCGGCCTGCTTCCCGACGACCGCTACACGGTTCGGGCCGAGGCTTACAACCGCTGAAAACGACAGCACAAAATTTCGAACCCATGAAAAGAACCCTGCTATACCTGCTCCTGCTGCCCGCGCTCCTTTCCGGCACCTGCCTCTTGGCGGCCGGTCCGGCCGGCAATGCCGGGCACGGCGCAAAGCCCTGCCTGCGGCGGCTGACCTGCGAAGGGCTGACCGATCCGCTCGCCATCGACACGGCGACACCCCGCTTCGGGTGGCAGCTCCGCTCCGGGCGCCGGGGCGATGCCCAGCGCAGCTACCGGATCGAGGTTGCCTCGGACAGCCTGCGGCTGCTGGCCGGAGACGCCGACTTGTGGGACTCGGGCTGGGTACGGTCGAAGCGTTCGGTGGGAGTCGCCTACGAGGGGCTTCCGCTGACGGCCCGGACGCAATGCTGGTGGCGCGTCACCGCGCGCACCGAAAAGGGCAACCGGAAAGCCGTCTCCCCCGTCGCCCGCTTCGGCATCGGCCTGACCGACCCGGCATCCGTCTCGGGTGAATTCATCGGCTGCCCGGAATCGGGCGCCACGGCCGTGCTCCTGCGCCGGGCATTCACCCTCCCGGCATGCGGAGACGAAGCGTTGCTGCACGTCAATTCGCTGGGATACCACGAAATATGGGTCAACGGCCGCAAAGTCGGCGACGCCTGCCTCGCCCCCGCCCTCTCGCAGCTCGACAAACGCTCGCTGTGGGTGACCTACGATGTCCGTCCCTACCTGCTCGAAGGCGACAACGAGCTGGTGATCTGGCTCGGGCAGGGTTGGTACAAGCGCGGCACGTTCGGACGCTGGCAGCCCGACGAACCCTACACCGAACCGCTTGTGCAGGCACAACTGGACATAGGCACCGCAAACACCTGGCAGACCGCCTGCCGCACGGACACCGCATGGCGTGCCGCGCTGAGCGGCTACCGCGACACGGGGTCGTGGAACGCCCTCGACTTCGGAGGCGAAGAGATCGACGCCCGGCGCAACCCGCGCTCGATGTCCCCCTCCGACCTGGACGCGCTGGCATGGCAGCCGGTAATCACGGCCCGGAAGCCCGGGCACCGGGCGACGCCGCAAATGGTCGAGCCCGACCGCATCCAGGAGCGGCTGACCGCCCGCGTGCTGGACGAGGCGGCACCCGGCGTATGGCGGATCGACTTCGGCAAGGTCGTCACCGGCTGGCTGGAGGCTCATTTCTCGGGGCTTCCGGACGGGGCGCGCGTCGAGATCGAATACAGCGACGAGACGGACGGCGACGGCAACCTCATCGACCAGCGGCAGCGCGACACCTACATCGCCCGCGGCGACGGCCGGGAGCGGTTCTGCAACAAGTTCAACCACCACGCTTTCCGTTACGCCGAGGTGCGCGGACTGGCGCAGAGGCCCCGCCGGGAGGATTTCCGGGCGCTCGCCATCCACACCGACTACCGGCCCGAAGCGACGTTCACTTCGTCGGATAGCGACCTGAACGCCATCCACGACATGATCGCGCACACGCTGCGCTGCCTGGCCTACAACGGGTACATGGTCGACTGCCCCCACCTCGAACGCGCCGGATACGGCGGCGACGGTAACTCTTCCACCGAGATCCTGCAAACCCTCTGCGGTGCGGCCCCGCTCTACCGCAACTGGGTGCAGGCATGGGACGACGCCATGCGTCCCGGGGGCAGCCTGCCCCACGTAGCCCCCAACGCCGGTGCGGGAGGCGGCGGCCCCTACTGGTGCGGGTTCATCGTCATGGCCCCCTGGCAAACGTGGCTCAACTACGGCGACCGGACGCTGGTCGACCGCCACTACCCCGCCATGCGGGAATGGATGGGCTATGTCGAACGGTACATGAAAGACGGCTTGCTGACCCGCTGGCCCGACACGCCTTACCGGGACTGGTTCCTCGGCGACTGGCTCGCCCCGCACGGGGTCGACACAGGCAGCGAGGCTTCGGTGTCGCTGGTAAACAACTGCCTTGTGAGCGACTGCTACGCCAGGATGGCACAGATGGCCCGGCTCACGGGGCACGACGACGAGGCGGCCGCATTCGAAGCGCGGCGCGAGGCGCTCAACCGCACGATCCACGCCCGGTTCTACGACCCGGCGACGCAAACCTACGCCACCGGCTCGCAGCTCGACATGACCTACCCGATGCTGGTGGGCGCCACGCCCGATTCGCTCCGCGCCGGCGTGGAACAACGGCTTTTCCGATTGACGCACGACGTGATGAAGGATCATATCGGCGGCGGACTGGTCGGCGTACCGGTCATCACCCGCTGGGCGGTCAGATCGCACAACCCCGAATTCATCTACCGGATGCTCAAGCAGCGCGGCTACCCGGGCTACCTGCATATGATCGACCACGGTGCGACGGCCACCTGGGAGTATTGGAGCGGCGAACGCAGTCGCGTGCACAACTGCTACAACGGCATCGGCACGTGGTTCTACCAAGCCCTCGGCGGCCTGCGCACGGACAGCAGCCACCCCGGCTACGAGCATGTATTCATCGACCCCCAGATTCCCGAAGGGGTTGAGTGGTGCCGGATCGGCAAGGAAACCCCCTATGGCCGGATCGACTTGGGCTGGGAGATCGCGGACGGCGAACTCCGGATCGACGTCACCCTGCCCCCGGGCGTCACGGCCACAGCGATCACACCCGCCGGCGCCTGCCGGGGGCGGCTCGACGGCCGCAGGCTGGCCCCGCAATCGCCCGGGACGAAGATCGCAAGCGGCCGCCACCGGCTGGTCTTCGGCCTCGCCCCGCAAAACGAAGGACAATGACCGAAAAAAACACGTACGGACGAAAACCAGCCGACGATACGAAAAACCGCCACCGACCCATAAACGAACCCTAAAAACCGCTTTTGCCTATGACGCAATGAACAGACACCGGAATTCCCCCGTTGCACACCGGTTCGGCCCGCCGACCCGAAACATCCGATTCAACCGAACAGCTAATAAACCCATCATTTTATGAAAAAATACGCAATCATCCTTACCGCCGCGCTCTTCGTGTGCGCATTCTCCGGATGCGACGAAGAGGCAACCCTCCCCTACATCCCGGTCGAAAAGCCGGACAACAACACGCCGCCCGAAGGAGACGACCCCGACACCTACACCGTCGCCTACCGGCTCGATAAGGTGCTGCTGTGCGCGCCCGAGAATCCGAACGGCACCGACATCTACGGCAAACTGGACTATTTCCCTTCGCTGCGCATGACGCTCAACGTGTCGCCGCTCGCAACCACCGTCACGTTCGACAACGGCGACATCCCTTTCGTACCGTTCCCCGAAGCGCTGTCCGAAGGCCCCATCCAGTGTGTGCTGGACAGCAACGTCATCCCCAACGTGCTGCGGGTCAAAGGTTCGGACACGGTCATCGCCACCTTCGAGCAGGACGGCTTTACGACCCAGTTCCAACTGGACAGCAAACTCCTGACATACAAATACAAATTCAAGAGCCTCTAAAACTCCCCGACCATGAAAAAACTCAACAGACATAAAATACTCTCCGCGGCGTGCATCGCCGCGCTGCCGCTGCTCGTAGTCGCCTGCCTCGAATTCGACGGCATCATCCAGCCGGGCCGGGCCCTGACCGACTCAGAAATCGAAGTGACGGCCCAGCTCCGGGTCTCGCCGGGCGAAGACGGCTCGGGAAAGGTCGTATTCGCCGTATTGGCCCCCAAGGCATGGAACCTCCGCGACAATGCCACGCTCTATTTGACCACCAAGGACTACAACGCGATCCAGCACCAGCCCGAAGTCGTGAACGAACAACTCACCCTGATGCCCGCAGAGGAGAAAGACCCCAAGAACGGTCTTTCGTGGGCGGACTCCTTCATGAGCGTCATCGGCCGCGGCGGCAACGACCCCCAGACGGCAATGGAGTGGGTCGTATGGCGTTCGTCGACCACCTTCATATTCGACGACAAGATCGAAGTGGACGGACAGGAGGTCGAGACCGCCGACGTACATGCCGACGTCAGGATCAAAATGAAGACCGGCGCCGTACCCCTGACCTGCGAACTGGGTTACTCGTATTGCTACGACACGTTCGGCCTCAAACGCGACGAACAGCGTTTCGCCGAGGCTTTCAAGCCCATCGAAACCTACAACCAGGTGTTTACCACCACGCCCTCGGTATTCCGCTACGGCGACGTCTTCGGCATCACCTTCTCGCACGGAGGCACGGCACTAAAAGACGCCGGGGAGGTATATCTCTGCGGCACGGCAATCCATGACGGCGGGCAGAAAGCCGAGGTCTCGGCCGCAGTCCCGCGCAACCGCATGGAACTGATCAGCTCCCGTTTCGAGAAATACCTCTACCCGAAGGATTTCTTCGGCCTTCCGTCCGACGCCGTGATCGAAGAACTCTACTTCTATTTTATCAATGCCGACGGCAGCATCGTCGTCAAGGACGATGAAAACGGCGGGCAGGAGTTCTTCGTCGAACAGTCCGACGAATAACCGCCCGCACCGGGATACCGCCCGAAGGGACGCGAAGCCTGTGCCGCACCTTGCGACACAGGCTTCGCCCGTTTCCGGCCCTGCAAAACGGCGGCGGAATCCCCCGTCCCCGCCCCCAGAGCTGCCCTGCCGGGGCAAAAAAATCCCCGGGCGGCGATGCCACCCGGGGAAAATCATGCGGCACGAGCGGCCGCCCGTCGCAAATTACTTGCGGTAGACCTTCGTGTAACCGTAGATCGCCTCGTCACCGAGCTCCTCTTCGATGCGCAGCAGCTGGTTGTACTTGGCCATACGATCCGAACGCGATGCCGAACCGGTCTTGATCTGACCCGAGTTGGTTGCCACGGCGATGTCTGCGATCGTCGAATCCTCGGTCTCGCCCGAACGGTGCGACGTAACCGACGTGTAACCTGCACGGTGGGCCATCTCGATGGCGTCGAGCGTCTCGGTCAGCGTACCGATCTGGTTTACCTTGATCAGGATCGAGTTGGCGCAGCCGGTCTCGATACCCTTCTTCAGGAAATCTACGTTGGTCACGAACAGGTCGTCGCCCACGAGCTGGCATTTGTCGCCGATCTCGGCGGTCAGCAGCTGCCAGCCTTCCCAGTCGTTCTCCGACATACCGTCCTCGATCGAGTCGATGGGGTATTTCGCTACGAGCGACTTGAGGTACTCTACCTGCTCCTTCGAGCTGCGCTTGGCACCCTTCTCGCCTTCGAACTTGGTGTAGTCGTACACGCCGTCGGCGTAGAACTCCGACGAAGCGCAGTCCATGCCGATCGACACGTCACCGCCTTCGCATTTGCGGCCGGGCTTGTAACCGGCCATCTTGATTGCCTCGAGGATCGACTCGATAGCGTCCTCCGTACCGTTCAGCGCGGGAGCGAAACCGCCCTCGTCACCGACCGCCGTCGAAAGGTTGCGCTTGTGGAGCACCTTCTTCAGGTTGTGGAATACCTCGGCGCCCATGCGGATAGCCTCCTTGAACGTGGGGGCACCCACGGGACGGATCATGAACTCCTGGAATGCGATCGGGGCGTCCGAGTGCGAACCGCCGTTGATGATGTTCATCATCGGGACGGGCAGCGTCTTGGCGTTCGCGCCGCCGATATAGCGGTAGAGCGGCATGCCGAAATAGTCGGCAGCGGCACGTGCAACGGCCAGCGACACGCCGAGGATGGCGTTTGCGCCGAGCTTCGACTTGGTAGGCGTACCGTCGAGCGCGATCATGGCCTTGTCGACACCCACCTGGTCGGCAACGTTCATGCCGATGATGGCCGGGGCGATCACCTCGTTGACATTCTTGACGGCGTTCAGTACGCCCTTGCCCAGGTAACGGCCCTTGTCGCCGTCGCGGAGCTCGAGCGCTTCGTGCTCGCCCGTCGATGCGCCGCTCGGAACGGCTGCGCGTCCGAATGCACCCGAAACGGTGCGAACTTCGACCTCGATGGTCGGATTGCCTCGCGAGTCGAGGATTTCCCTTGCGTGAATCTCTACAATCTGCATAGTTGTAAACGTTTGAATTTATGGTTTGAAATAATGACTTCCTTTTTTGCACCGCAAAGGTACAAAATAATTGTGAATTGAGGTTTCCTAATTGTTATTTTTTTCACGAACGGCGCCTCGGGTTTCGGGGGAATCCCATAAATTATTATCTTTGCCCCCGAATGCACCCCATATACCCCTAAACAACTATCAATTAATGCGAAAAGTCCTCTCCTTCTCCTTGTTCCTGATGCTGGGACTCGTCATCTCCCAACTCCTCCCGGGGGCGCTCGGTGCAGGATACGCAAGCTTCAAAGCCTGCTCCGACACCCTGCTTTACGTCTGCCTGGGGTTCATCATGATCAACGTGGGGCGCGAATTCGAGATCGACAAATCCCGCTGGCGCTCCTACACGGCCGACTACTTCATCGCCATGGCCACCGCGGCGCTGCCCTGGATACTCATCGTACTCTACTATATTTTCGTCCTGCTGCCGCCCCCGCTGTGGGGCAGCGGCGAAGCCTGGAAGGAAAACCTGCTGCTGAGCCGTTTCGCAGCCCCGACCTCGGCCGGCATCCTCTTCACGATGCTCGCGGCGCTGAGCCTCAAAAAAAGCTGGATATACAAAAAGATACAGGTGCTGGCGATTTTCGACGACCTGGACACCATCCTGCTGATGATCCCCCTGCAAATCCTGATGATCGGGCTCAAATGGCAGATGTTCGCCATCATCGCCATCGTCGTCGTGCTGCTGGCCGCCGGCTGGCGCTGGCAGGCGCGGTGGAACGTACGGCAGGACTGGAAAACCATCCTCGGGCTGGCCGTCGTGGTCTGCGCCCTGACGCAGGCGGTCTACATCGCCACGGCGAAGCTCTACGGCCCCGAAAACAGCATCCATATCGAAGTGCTGCTCCCGGCTTTCGTCGTGGGCATGCTCATGAAACACAAGCACATCGACACACCTGCGGAGCAACGCGTCTCCACCGGCATATCGTTTCTCTTCATGCTGCTGGTAGGCCTCAGCATGCCGCTCGTCACGGGAGCCCCGGCCGACACCGCGGCCGCCGCTTCGGTCACGGGATCGCAGCCCATGATGCCGTGGGGCACCCTCCTCCTGCATGTCGTGGCGGTATCCGTGCTTTCGAACCTGGGCAAGCTCGTGCCGCTCTTCTTCTACCGCGACCGCAAGGTCAGCGAGCGCCTGGCGCTCTCGATCGGCATGTTCACCCGCGGCGAAGTGGGCGCAGGCGTAATCTTCATCGCCCTCGGATACAGCCTCGGCGGCCCGGCGCTCATCATCTCGGTGCTCACGCTGGTGCTGAACCTCATCCTCACGGGCGGCTTCGTGGTCTGGGTCAAGAAACTCGCCCTGCGCAGTTACACCCCCGAACCGGAAGCATAACACGCCCTCCGGGGAGGCTCCCGAAAATACTACGGACTAAAAACGACGACGACTTTGATCGAAATTACAGACACGGCCCTGCAGGCGGCTGCCGCCGAAGGGATGGACGCATTCCTCCGGGCCTTTACCGACAAATACCGCGAGGCTCTCGGCGGCGACCCCACGGCCGAGACGATCTCCCGGCTCAACGGCGAACAGCATTCGCTGCTTGCCTACCGGATCTTCCGCGACGAAGTGACCGAAGGCGGGTTCTGCCAGCTTATCCAGAACGGTTACGGGGCCTACATCTTCGGCAACCCGTTCGCCAGGGTAATGCGCCTGTGGGGCGCGGAACGGTTCTCGAAACTGGTATACGCCGCGAAAAAAATCTACGACGCCCACCGCGAAGACCTCGAAAGGGAGCGCACCGACGAGGAGTTCATGGCCATGTACGAGCAGTACGAAGCGTTCGACGAACTGGAGGAGGAGTTCGGCGAAATGGAAGAGGAGGTGACCGAAACGCTCGCCCGCTATGTCGACGGGCACCTGGAACTGTTCGCCACAATAGTCGGATAGACACCCCCGTAGGCACCGCAGCAATGCCGCGGGCGCTGCACCGCCACATCGCTACATCGCCGCTCCGCCGCAAACGGAAGGCGGCAGGGACGTTTGAGGCGCTATTGTCCGATCCTTTTGCAGACATCCACCCACTCCGCACACCGGGAATAGCGTTCCAGCTCCTCGATGGTGAGTTCGATGGCGCTGTTGCTGCTCCCGCATGCCGGGAAGACGGTTCCGAACCTCCGGAGGGATTCGTCCAGATAGACCGCCACCCCGTCGTTCACCCCGAACGGGCAGACTCCGCCCACGGCATGGCCGATATGCTCCTCCACCTCCGGCGGGGTCAGCATCCGGGCCTTGGCATGGAATTTCGCCTTGTATTTCGCGTTGTCGATCTTACAGTCGCCGGCCGTCACGATCACGATATACCCCTCCCCGACGCCGAACGACAGGGATTTGGCGATCCGGCCGGGTTCGCACCCCAGTGCCTTCGCCGCCAGCTCGACCGTGGCGCTCGACACGCCGAACTCCAGCACCCTGTCCGCAGCGCCGTATTGTTCCAGATAAGCCCTGACCCGTTCTATTGCCATATGATTCTCCGATTTGCTGTTTTCGTATATCCGTCCGCCCCTGTCCTGCACCCGTCCCGTCAGCGCATCAGCACCGACGAGTCGCCATAGCTCAGGAAACGGAAATCATGCGAGAGCGCATAGTCGTAAATGCGCCGCCAGTCTTCGCCCGCGAATGCCGAGACCAGCAGCAGCAGCGTCGACTTCGGCTGGTGGAAATTGGTGATGATGTTGCGCACGATGCGGAACTCGTACCCCAGCGGCGCGATCATGATTTGCGTCGCGGCCTTGATCCGGTCGAGCCCCCTCGCATCCATATAAGCGAGCAGCTCCTCCAGCGCATCGCGCCCCGTGTAATCCGCCGGAATGTCGTACAACTCCCACTGCCCCACGGGGCCCGGGCCGTCGATCGGAACCCCCGTGTGGATACGCCACGCCAGCGCCGGAAGCGATTCGAGCGTCCGTACCGAGGTCGTCCCCACGGCCGTGACCGCGCCCGGCTTGGCGAGCAGCGCCACGATGGTCGCACGCCGCACCTCGAAATGCTCGGTGTGCATCGGATGCTTCGCGGCGTCCTCGTCCTTCACGGGCAGGAACGTCCCCGCCCCGACGTGCAGCGTCACCTCCTCGAACCCGAAGCCGCGCGCCTTCATCCCCTCGATCAGCTCCGGGGTAAAGTGCAGCCCCGCCGTAGGCGCCGCCACCGACCCTTCGAATTTCGAATAGACGGTCTGGTAGCGCGTATAGTCGATCAGCTCGCTCTCGCGGTTCAGGTAGGGCGGGATCGGAATCCGGCCGAGGTACTCGAGCAGCTGTCCGAAGGTCATCGCCGCCGACCATTCGAAACGCACGGTGTGTTCGCGGCCGCGGTTCTCTGCAATCCATGCCCGCAGGTGCTCCGGACGGCCTTCATGCTCGAAATTGATCTCCACATAGCCCTCCTTCCATTTCTTGAGGTTGCCCACGATGCACGACCATTGGCAGGTTCCCGTGACGGCGAACGCCCGCTCGTAGTCGGCCGGGTCGTGGGGCTCGAGGCAGAAAACCTCGATCCGCGCCCCCGAAGGCTTGTGCATGATAATCCGCGCCCGGATCACCTTCGTGTTGTTGAATACCAGCAGCTGGCCGGCGGGCAGCACGTCGCCCATGTCGGCGAAATGCGCCTCCGAGATCTCCCCGCCACGGTACACGAGCAGCTTCGAAGAGCTCCGCTCCGCAAGCGGGAATTTGGCGATCCGCCCGTCGGGCAGGTCGTAGTCGAATCGGTTTATGTCGATATGTCGTTCAATCATGGGCACAAATGTACGTTTTTTTTAAATCGGACGGACACCTGCGCCCGAAAAACCGCCCTTGCAAAACGGCAGGGGCCGTACGAAAATACCGCACGGCCCCTGCCGAAACTTATCCGAACGCCCGGGCTATCCGTCCTGCCGGCCACCCGGGCAACGCCCCGAAGGCCGCACAGGTACGCCCCGAATGTCCCGGACACTGCGGCGGGCACCCGCCGCGATTATTCCACCACGATCTCGTCCACGAACAGGAATCCCTTGCTGCCGGCGCCCGGGTGCCAGGCCGGGATCGCAGCGGCATTCTGCGCGACCACCTTCAGGTAACGGGCCGACGTTTCGGGGAACTGCATCCGGTAACGCCCGATGCCGTCGGCATCCCCGGCTTTCGCTTCAGGCACCGTGACCGAGGCCACCTCGGTAAAATCCGTCCCGTTGTCCGAAACCCACACCGTAACCGACGAGGGCGGGAATATCCAGTCGCCCTTCTCGGCGAGCGTCTCCAGCTCCACCGACCGATAGGACTGCTCCCCGCCCATGTCGATGGTCACGTCGAGCGGCTCGTCCAGATACCCCAGCCAGGCACCGCTCGTAAAAACCGGGCGGCTGTGGTAACCGTCGACCAGCAGCGAAGCCCCTTCGAAGGTATAGCTGTCGTTGGGCTTGGTATTGAGCACCGCAGGGCGCCCCGTCGACTTGCTGAATGCGAACTCCCGCGAATAGGAAGCGTTCTCGCCGCCCTCGCGCAATGCCGTCGCCCTGAAGCGGGCGCTCTTGCCGATCTCGACCGGCCCCGTGTAACGCGGGCTGGCGGCCGTGGGTTCCGAGCCGTCGAGCGTATAGTGGATCGGAGCGTCGCCCTGCGTGGTGAGGGTCATCACCACGGCGCCCTTCTGCGGGTCTACGGCATACGATCCCTTGATACCGAAGATATGTTTGGCGAATGCGTACCCCATCTGCGAATAAATCCTGTCCATGCGGAACCCGTCGCGGAAACGCACCCAGTCCTTCACCCCGGGCTGGCACCACTGCACCTCGCTCAGCGCCGCCAGACGGGGCAGGAGCATGTATTCCAGGTGGTCGTCAGAAGCGATGTACTCCGTCCAGAGGTTTGCCTGCACGCCGAGGATATGCGCCTGCTGCCCGGGTGTCAGATCGGCCATCGGGTCGAACGAATAGACTTTGTCGATGGTCACGCAGCCCCCGATCCCGAAGGGTTCGGCATCGGCGTCGGGCGACTGGTAGTAGTCGAAATAGAAATGCGAATTGGGGGTCATGATCACGTCGTGGCCGAGCTTCGCGGCCTTGATGCCGCCCGCGCTGCCGCGCCACGACATGACGATGGCGTCCGACGGCGCCTGTCCTTCGAGTATCTCGTCCCAGCCGATGATGCGCCGGCCGCGTTCGGCCAGGTATTTCCCGATGCGGTCGGTCACGTACCCCTGCAGGTAGTGTTCGGCCGTATAGCCGTCCTTGTCCCTGAGCCCCAACTGGCGGATACGCGCCTGGCAGCGGGGGCATTTCTCCCAGCGCACCTTCGGGCACTCGTCGCCGCCGATATGGATCAGCTCCGACGGGAACAGGCCGACCACCTCGTCCAACACGTCCTCCAGAAATTCGAAGGTCTTCTCCTGCCCGGGGCACAGCACGTCGTCGGCCACGCCCCAACGGCCCCACACCTCATACGGGCCGCCCGTACAGCCTAACTCGGGGTAGGCGGTCAGCGCCGAAAGCATATGGCCCGGCAGGTCTATCTCGGGGATCACCGTAATGGCGCGGTCGGCCGCATACGCCACGATGTCGCGGATCTCGTCCTGCGTATAATAACCGCCGTAGGGCGTATTGTCGTAGTTGTCCCACTCCTTGCGGATCATGGTTTTCTTGCGGATGCTGCCCACGGTCGTCAGCTCGGGGTACTTTTTGATCTCGATGCGCCACCCCTGGTCGTCGGTCAGGTGCCAGTGGAAGCGGTTGAGCTTGTGGATCGCCATCACGTCGAGGTAGCGTTTCACCTCTTCGACCGAAAAGAAATGGCGCGCCACGTCGAGGTGCATGCCCCGGTAAGCGAAACGCGGGGCATCCTCGATGCTCACACACGGCAGCACCCACTCCTCGCCGGGCGCAGGCTCCGTCCCGTAAACCGCCGCGGGCAGCATCTGCCGCAGGCTCTGCACGGCGTAGAAAAAGCCGGGGAAACGCGACGCACGGACTTCGACGCCCTTCGGGGTGACATCGAGCCGGTACCCCTCTTCCGGCAGCGTTTGGTCGAGGACGAAGCGGATGCCCGAGGCGGGAAGCTCGTCGGCGACGGTCACGGGGTTCTCCCCGCCGGAGGTTTTCGCCAGCTGCGCGGCGAATTCCGCCACGGCGCGCTGCGTCCGCTCGTCGGCACGGCTGTCGCACACGACGCCTTCGCCCTTGACGGCGAACGTCCCGTGCCCGGGTTCGAGGTGGTTGGGATAAGGTACGATCGAGATTTTTGGATCGTGGGTGGCGCAGGCGGACAGGCATACGCCTGCGGCAAAGGCCAGTAGCAATTTTTTCATAGAATAATCAGGGTTGTATCGTGACAAAAGTAGGAAAAAATCCGGATATGGCCCGCTGCGGAGGGAAATATAGCCGACAGAAACGGGCATCCACAGCGGATCGCCCTGTTTTTGCACAGGTTTTTCCCGGCGGAAGGCCCGATTACCGGGCATTTTTTATAACTTTGCGTCGCATAATTGCTCACAAAACTATGAAAACCGACTTTCTGGTTATCGGTTCCGGCGCAGCGGGCCTTTCGTTCGCGCTCAAGGCCGCGGCCCACGGGCATGTCACGATCGTCACGAAGGGCGAAATGAATGAGTGCAATACCAACTTTGCACAAGGCGGCATCTGCTCGGTGACCTACGCCCCCGACACATTCGAAAAACATATCCACGACACCCTGGTCTGCGGAGCCGGCAAATGCGACGAAGAGGCCGTCGGACTGGTCGTGCGCCGGGCCCCGGAGCTGATCCGCGACCTGATCGAATGGGGCACGCGCTTCGACAGGACTCCCGACGGACGTTTCGAGTTGAACCGCGAGGGCGGGCATACCGAACCCCGCATCCTCCACCACGAAGACCTCACGGGCGCCGAGATCGAACGGGCGCTGGTCGAGTCGGTTCGCCGGCACCCCGGCATCACGGTGCTGGAACACCATTTCGCCATCGACCTCTTGACGCAGCACCACCTGGGCGAATTCGTCACGCGCCATACGCGCGGGCTGGCCTGCTTCGGCGCCTATGTGCTCAACCTCGCCACCAATGAGATCGAGACCATGCTCGCCAAGTTCACCGTCGTCGCCACGGGCGGCTGCGGCAACATCTACTCCACGACCTCCAACCCGGTCGTCGCCACGGGCGACGGCATCGCCATGTGCCACCGCGCCAAGGCCATCACCGAGAACATGGAATTCATCCAGTTCCACCCCACGACGCTCTACAACCCCGGCGAGAAACCCAACTTCCTCATTACGGAAGCCATGCGCGGTTTCGGCGCCATCCTTCGCCTGCCTTCCGGCGAGGAGTTCATGGACAAATACCACCCGATGAAATCGCTGGCGCCGCGCGACGTGGTGGCCCGCGCCATCTACCGCGAAATGACCAAGCGGGGCTCGGACTTCGTCTACCTCGACGTCACGCACAAAGACCCCAGAGCCATCCGCAGTCACTTCCCCAACATCTACGAAAAATGCCTTTCGATCGGCATCGACATCACCCGCGACTGGATTCCCGTGACGCCCGCGGCGCACTACTGCTGCGGCGGGGTGAAGGTCGACACCAACGGCGAGACCTCGATCAGGCACCTCTACGCGCTGGGCGAAACCTCCTGCACGGGGCTGCACGGAGCCAACCGCCTCGCTTCCAACTCGCTGATCGAAGCGGTGGTCTATGCCGACCAGGCCGCACGCCACGCTGCGTCGCTGCTCCCCAAGGTCGACATCCAGGAGGGCATCCCCGACTGGGACTTCGAAGGCACGCAGCACACCGAGGAGATGCTGATGATCATCCAGTCCAAGCGCGAGATGCAGACCATCCTGTCCAACTACGTGGGCATCGTCCGCTCGAACCTCTCGCTCAAACGCGCCATGCGCCGCCTCGAGATACTCTGGCAGGAGACCGAGGAGCTCTATAACAAGACCAAGCCCAACCGCGAATTGTGCGAGCTGCGCAACATGATCGCCGTGGCCTACCTGGTAATCAAACAGGGCCGCGAGATCAAGGAGTCGGTCGGCTGTCACTACAACGCCGACTACCCGAAAGAATAACAAAGGTTTAAAATTACCGGGATATTCCGGCCGCATGCGACAAGCCTCTCCCCCGGGAGGGATTTGGGGCGGGCCAGGCTTGCAAACACGGCCCGAAGCCGTGGCAACAGCAGTCGCCGGCACCGGCTGCACCGGATCCCGGCAGAAACATTCGAACAAATACATGACATTACAGGAAGAAATCACACGCCGCCGCACCTTCGCGGTCATCGCCCACCCCGACGCGGGTAAAACCACCCTCACCGAGAAGCTGCTGCTCTTCGGCGGGGCCATCCACGTCGCCGGGGCGGTCAAAAGCAACAAGATCAAGAAAGGCGCCACGTCGGACTTCATGGAGATCGAGCGCCAGCGCGGCATCTCGGTCGCCACGGCCGTGATGGGCTTCGAATACAAGGGCACCAAGATCAACATCCTCGACACCCCGGGCCACGAGGACTTCGCCGAAGACACCTACCGCACGCTGACGGCCGTCGATTCGGTCATCATCGTCATCGACGGCGCCAAGGGCGTCGAGTCGCAAACCCGCAAACTGATGGAGGTGTGCCGTATGCGTTCGACGCCGGTGATCGTCTTCATCAACAAACTCGACCGCCCCTCCAAGGAGCCTTTCGACCTGCTGGACGAGGTGGAAAAGGAACTGCGCATCCGCGTGCGGCCGCTGGCCTTCCCCATTTCGAACGGCCCCACGTTCCGCGGGGTCTACAACCTCTACGAAAAGAACCTCTCGCTTTTCACGTCGGACGAAAAACTCACCGCCGACGCCCAGACCGCCGAGATTTCCGACCTCGCGTCGCCGGAGCTGGACAGCTACATCGGCGCGAAATTCGCCGAACAGCTGCGCTCGGACGTCGAGCTGGTCGAAGGTGTCTACGACGAGTTCGACCGCGAGGCCTACCTGCGCGGCGAGCTGGCCCCCGTGTTCTTCGGCTCGGCGGTCAACAACTTCGGCGTGCGCGAACTGCTCGAATGCTTCGTCCGCATCGCCCCCTCGCCGCGCCCGGCGCCCACCGCGACCCGCACCGTGGAGCCCGCCGAGCCGAAGATGACGGGCTTCGTGTTCAAGATCCACGCCAACATGGATCCCAACCACCGCGACCGCATCGCCTTCCTGAAAATCTGCTCCGGGACGTTCGAGCGCAACCATAACTACCTGCACGTGCGCAGCGGCAAGCAGCTCAAGTTCTCCTCGCCGACGGCCTTCATGGCCGAAAAGAAATCGGTCATCGACTTCGCCTACCCGGGCGACATCGTCGGCCTGCACGACACGGGCAACTTCAAGATCGGCGACACCTTCACTGAGGGCGAGAAGCTCAAATTCACGGGCATCCCGTCGTTCGCCCCCGAGCAGTTCCGCTACATCGAGAACGCCGACCCGCTGAAATTCAAGCAGCTCGCCAAGGGCGTCGACCAACTGATGGACGAAGGCGTGGCGCAGCTGTTCGTATCCTCGCTCAACGGCCGCAAGATCATCGGCACGGTCGGGGCGCTCCAGTTCGAAGTCATCCAGTACCGACTCGAACACGAATACAACGCCGCCTGCCGCTGGGAGCCGATCTCGATCTACAAAGCCTGCTGGATCGAGAGCGACAACGCCGCGCAGCTGGCCGATTTCAAGCGCCGCAAGCACACCAACATGGCCGTCGACAAGCACGGCCGCGACGTCTTCCTCGCCGACACGAGCTACGGGCTGGCGCTGGCGCAGGAGAATTTCAAGGACATCCGCTTCCACTTCACCTCGGAGTTCTGATCCGGGGGGGGGCTGTCCGATCCGTAAAAATCCCGGCAGGAACCCATGTGGGATCCCGCCGGGATTCTCTCTTCCTGCCGGCAATACGCCCGCCCCGGCCGCGTCAACCGCGATGCCGCAGGCAGGTCGCAGGTACGGACGGCGCAGACAGGTCACAGGCATGGACGCCGCATGCACGGACATCGCACGGCCTGCCAGCCGGGCTACTCGAAAACGGGAGCTTCGGCACTCCGGGCGGGTACGTGCCCGCGCACCTCGGGCCACCCGTCATTCCATTCGATCCGGTCGAGAATCAGGTAACGCGGCCCGCCCACCTCGAGCCGGGTATGGTACAGCATCCAGTCCTGCCCCTTATCATCGGTAACGAATTCCGCATTGTGCCCCGGGGCGACAAACCCGTTGCCGTTGCCCACGACCAGTTCGTGGTGCACGCCGAGCATGTCGCGCCCCGCACGATCGACATAAGGCCCCATCAGCGACCGGCTGCGGCCGACGACCACATGGTAATCCTTCATGAAATCGCCCGTCGAGACGATCAGGTAATAGTATCCGTCCCGCTTGTGGATGTAGGTGCCCTCGTACTGGTCGCCGGCGATCTTACGCTTCCCGGCCCCGGGTTTGAGCGATAACCCGTCGTCCGCAAGTTCAATCGCCCAGATGCCCCGGAAACTTCCCCAGAACATGTACTTGTGTCCGTCCTCCTCGATGTAGAACTGGTCGATCGAAATATCGACCCCGATCTCGTCGCTGCCGATCAGTTTCCCGTGGTCGGTAAAGGGCCCGACAGGCGAGGGGCCCGACGCCACGCCGATGGCGTGCTTGTTGTTCTCCCCCGGCTGGGAATAATACAGCACATACCTGTCGCCGATCTTGTTGATGTCCGGCGCCCAGAGGTTGGCCCCGGCCTTGTCGGTTATCTGCGGATGGTTCCCCGCCGTAAAGACCTCGCCGACCTTCGTCCAGTTCACCAGGTCGGACGAGCGCAGGATGGGGATGTTGTTCTTTCCGCTCTCGGTCGCATAGAGGTAGAAATTCCCGTCCTCGGCGCGTATTACCGTGGGGTCGGCCACGAGGAATTCCCGGAAAACCGGGTTCTTGTAGCTCTTTGCCCCGGGGTTCCCGGGCAGGGGATCCCCGTCCCCGCTGCGGGCGGGTTCGGGCGTGCCGCAGGCACAGGCCACGGGCAGTAACACCGCCGTGAAGGCGAGTGCGACGAAATAATTTTTCATAGCGTATCTCATTTACGAATTCAACGATATTTTGCCGGAACCGGCAAACAAAGATACGAAAAATACACTGTCTTCGGCCGGGCGGAAGGGGATTTCCGTTTCCGCCCGGCCGGTGCGGCACGGCAGCAATAAAAAAAGCCTGCTGGTTTCCAGCAGGCTTTCACCTATATATCCGCCCGTTACCGCATCGGCACCTCGATGACCAGCACCTGGGCGTCGGCCGAAGCCCTGATCCCGAAGCCGTCGGTATCCCAGACCCCCATGCCGTCGCGGCGGCCGAGCACTTCGCCGTCCACCTCGACCAGCCCTTCGATCACGAAGACATAGGCCCCGTTCCCGGGCGTATGCATCCGGTATTCAACGTCATGCCCCTTGTCAAGGTCGAGCGTCGAGAACCAGGCATCCTGATGGAGCCAGCCCGTGTTTTCGCCACCGCGGCCTTCGGGGGCCACGATCGTCCTCAATTCGTTGCGCTTTGCCGGCGCCAGCCGGATCTGGTTATAACGCGGCGTATGGTTCTCCGCATCGGTCAGCACCCATATCTGCAGGAATTTCACGGGCTCCGTGTCGCTGGCGTTCATTTCGCTGTGCGTAATGCCCGTCCCGGCCGACATGACTTGGATCTCGCCCGGGCGCAGCTCCTGCATGTTCCCCATGCTGTCGCCGTGCCGAAGCGCACCTTCGAGCGCAATCGACACGATCTCCATGTTATCGTGGGGATGCGTCCCGAATCCTTCGCCCGGGGCGACCGTATCGTCGTTGAGCACCCGCAGGGCGCCGAAATGGATTCGCCGGGGATCGTAATATCCGGCAAAACTGAACGTATGGTAGGTATCGAGCCAACCATGGTTGGCGTGTCCGCGCGTCTGTGCGCGGTGAATCGTCTTATTCATAGCAATGATTTTTTATTATACAATCGGTTGGGCGTGAAGCAAACTCCGCGCCAGCCGCGCCTGCGCGCAGCACCTGACGGAATCCGCAGGCTACACCTTCAGAAAGACGTTCTTTCTGTAAAGGAAATAGAGAAACAGCCAGCAGACGGCCACATAGCCGGCACTGTCGACCACGGCGGCAAGTGCCTCCGGGCATTTCGACGCCACGCCCCCGAGGAAGAAATCGGATATGCGCCCGAAGCCCACGATACGCTGGGCCAGATAGATCGTGATCGAATTGAGTCCCACGACGCGGAAGAAGAGCGTCCAGCGGCGCCATCCCCTGACGTCGATCAGGTAGTAGAACAGGGCGAACATCGCCAGCGAATAGGCAGCCACGACACATACGAACGTACTCGACCACAGCGATTTGTTCACAGGCACCACCCCGTTGAAAGCCAGCCCTGCGACCAGCAGCGCCACGGCCGCCGCAATCATCCACGACGCCTTGCGGCCGCCCGACAAGTCCTGCCGCCGCACGAATTCCCCCGTAAACATGCCCAGCATGGCCGTCACCACGGCGGGCACCGTACTCAGCAGCCCCTCGGGGTCGAACGTCTTGCCGTACAGCTTACCCGGCAACAGCAGCCGGTCGACATACCCTGCCAGGCACCCCTCCCGGGTCAATGGCCCTGCGCCCGCGACGTCGGGTGCCGCCACCAGTGCCGACAACAGGCCGTAACCGACCAGTATGGCTGCAGCGATCGCAATGCGCGCCTTCACCCCGAAATTGAGGTACAGCACCGCGGCTATGCCCCATGCAAGGCCGATACGCCCCAGTACGCTGGCAATACGCAGGTTTTCGAAATCGAGCTTGAACAACCCGTTGTAAACCACCCCCAGCAACACCAGCGTCAGCGCGCGACGGACGATCTTTGCATAGATCGTCCCGGTCGACAACCCCAGCGAACGCTGCTTGGAAAGCGAAAAGGGGAAGCTCACCCCGGCAATGAAGAGGAACAGCGGAAAGATCGTATCGTGGTGGGTGAAGCCGTCCCAGCTGGCATGCCCCATCTGGCTGGCAATGCTGTCGGTCACAGCGTTGGGCCACAGGCCGCACACGGCGACGACGAGCGAGGCGAACCCCATGATAAAGAGCATGTCGAACCCCCTCAGGGCATCGAGCGACTGCAATCGTTCGGACGGTTTCATAATTCGGGTGCTGTTCTTCCGGCCCGATCCTTGTCAGTGATCCTTCTTCGGCCGGCCCTGTTATAATTTACACAAAGATAATAAGAATTTCTGATATATCCAAATATATCGGGGCCCGGCGGAGCGCATCCGGCCGGGCCCCGCTTTTTCCATCGGCAACTACTCCAACTCCAGATTGCTCACCCGGTCGGTCACCCCGAACGGGAAGTCGGGGTAGACGTACAGCCCGAAACGCGGCTCGGTCTGACCGTGCGTGTAGCCCCAGATGCTGGCGTAATCCTCCGCGTCCTCGCCCATCTTCTCCAACTGGCGCAGATAGGCTGCCACCGACTTGTTCTCCACGATGTAGATCTCGCCCATACGGTCGATGATCGGGCTGTGGCGGCGCGTACGGTCGTGGTCGAAGCGCAGGATACGCTTCCCCTCGGCCGTGATGCCCACCAGCCGGAAGGTCATGCTCTTGCCGATGGCCGGCAGGTTGAGCACACTGCGGTCGGTGGCCAGGAACGGCAGCCGGTGTTTCTTCATGAAGCGGCGGATGCGCCCGGCCGTGTCGCCCTCGCCGGTCAGCGCCGCATCCAGTTCCGCGGTCTGCTCCTCGGTCATCCGCCCGAAGAGCTTCTCTTCCTGCTGCTCCTGCATCGAACGGCTGTTGGGCGTGAAGACGGCGTAGTTTTCGCCGAAGCCCTTCACCGAGAAGGTATAGTAACAGACCACGCCCAGCGAGTTGAGCACCTGCCTCAGGCGGGTGGTATGCCCGCGGCGCGATGCCGCGACGGTATATACCAGCTGGTTGGTGATGAGCCACCCGGCGGAAAGGATCTTCCGGATAGCCTCCCGCGCCTCGGGCGTCACCTCCAGCGGCGACTGGAAATGCGTCTGGATGACGAACTGCTTCACGCCGACGGCCGAGGCCTTCTCCCGGAACTCCTTCAGCACCTCCACCAGCTGGTCGTCGATGCGCATCGGCAGGTAAGCCGGCAGGCGCGACCCCAGCCGCACGCGTTGCAACTCGGCATATTTTTCACCGTCGGGACGCGCCTGGTTGGCCTTGCGCTTGCGGCAGGCCATGCGGTAGACCGCCTCGAGGATATTGCGCAGCGTCTTGTTCTGGCTCATCAGGGCGTCGCCGCCCGTGATGAGGATGTCGCGCAGCTGCGTGTCCTCCTCGAAATAAGCCATCAGGCGGCGCAGTTTGTGATCCCAGCTCTCCTTGGGGCGCAGGCTCTCGAACTCGAAATTGAGCCGTTCGCTCTGGAAGTCGTACATCCGCTGGCACGAGGCGCACAACCCGCCGCAGGCACGCCCCATCGTATCGGGGATCAGGATCGCCACTTCGGGATAACGGCGGTGGATATTGTGCCCGTCGGGCAGCAGCCACCCGGCCGCATTGGGTTTTCCGGCCTCGACGACGTCCTCCTTCTCCCAGGCGCGGATATTCCCGTAGGTCTCGACCAGCTGCGGCGAATAGAGGATATAACTGCGTATCGTCTCGTCGTCGTACGCTTTGCCGGTGATGTCCAGCAGCGAGAGGTAATAAGGCGTGGCGAAGAACGGCATCCCCTTTTTGCGGGCCTTCGACAGCAGGTACATGGTCTCCGCCGAGAGCGAGTTACCCAGAAACCGGTTCAACTCCGAAGGGCTCTTCACGGCCATCGCCAGGTGGAACCGGAAGTCATCCCACCAGACGCTTACCTGACGGTATTTATCCTCGTAGGACATCCCCTCCTCGAAACGGAAACGCGATGGGGTCGACTTGCGGTTCTCGATCTTCTGCACCAAGAGGTGGAGCATACGCTCCCTGTTCCGGGCGCGCACCTCCACCACCTCGGGATCGAGCCCCGTCGGCCAGCGATCGCTGCGGGTACGGACGCGCTGCGGCGTGAGCGGCTGCAACTCCAGCCCCTCAAGGCGCTTGAACTGGAAAAACAGGTCGATGAACAGGTCGCAACGCATCTCCGGGTTCTCCAGCCGCCCCGTGAGGAACTGCCACAGCAATTCCAGCGTCCGCACGGGCATCTGCTCACCGGTCGAAAGTTCGCTCACCTCCCGCCCGTCGTAGCCGATCAGCAGGCGGATCTGTTCCGCCGCCTCGCCCTGCGCCGCCGCATGCCGGGCGACGAACTCTTCGAGCCGGGCCCGGAACTCCCCGGCATCGCGGCTCGCATCGGCCTGGGCAACAAGTCCCGGCAGCTCCTGGCGGAAAAACAGCCCGAGCTGGTAAAGCGTGAATGAAAGCATTTTCCTTTGTTTCATAAGCACTATCGTTTATTTTTTCGTTATAATTTTCGGATGCGGGCGGCAATGTCCCCGGTACGGTCGTCAGCGTACGATAAAAAGGGCACGGCGCAATAAAATCACAGATACACCCGGAACCGCAGGCTCCCCTGCAAATTCCTCCGCATTCGGACGATATTCCCGGGAAAAGGGCATTCCTCCGGGCAAATATCAAAAACTGCCGCCCACAGGCGAGCCGGCAAGAATCGGCGGCCTCACAGCAAAAAAACGACGGCCGCCATACGGAATCCGTCACAAAGATAGTAAAAAAATTGACATTTCCCGTCTGCGGTCAGCCGGGGTTCCCGCACCGCCCGCATCTTCCGCCCTTGTATATAAGAACGTATTTTCCCCGCAGAATCGTATTCCCCCGCCCGCACAGCCCTACCCGTACGAACAGATACAAAAACAAGAAAGCCTCGACAATCATCAGATTATCAAGGCTTTTCGAAAAGTCGGGGTGACAAGATTCGAACTTGCGACCACGCGCCCCCCAGACGCGTACTCTAACCGGGCTGAGCTACACCCCGTAGCGTTTCGGAGTGCAAATATAGTGTATTTTTCACAAATCGTCACATTTCTGCGGGATTTTTTTCTAATTTTGTCCTCAATGAAACGATTCGCACTTCTCATAGCGGTATTCTCCGGGTTCCTGGCCAGCGGTTGCGGAGGCTCCGCAACGCGCTCTGCCGCAGATTTCACAATCGAGGTCTACACGCCCGAATATGCTTCGGGATTCGACATCCGCGGCTCGGACAAGGACGCCGCGACCCTGGTCACCGTCCGCAACCCGTGGCAGGGGGCCGGCAACGTCGAGCAGCACCTGCTCATCCTGCGCGAGGGGGCCAAAGCCCCGGCGGGCCTCGACGCCCAGGTCGTGAAAGCCCCCGTGCGGCACGTCGTCTGCATGTCTTCGAGCCATGTGGCCATGTTCGACGCCCTGGGCGAGGTGTGGCGCATCTCCGGTGTTTCGGGCATCGACTACATCAGCAACACCTACGTCAACGAACACCGCTACTGCGGCGAAGTGCGCGACGTGGGATACGACACCAACCTCAACTTCGAACTGCTGGCCTCCATGCGGCCCGACCTCGTCCTGCTCTACGGCGTGACGGGCGAAAACACCGTCGTCACGGGCAAGCTCCGCGAACTGGGCATTCCTTATATATATATCGGGGACTATATGGAAGAGTCGCCTCTGGGCAAGGCCGAATGGCTGATGGTGGCCGCCGAGCTGTGCAACGTCCGCGACAAGGGCGCCGAGACTTTCCGCGGGATCGCCGCACGCTATAACGCGCTCAAGGCCCGAATCGCCGGGGCAGCCGGCGGTTCCCGCCCCAAAGTGATGCTCAACACGCCCTACCGCGACACCTGGTTCATGCCCTCGTCGCGGAGTTTCATGGTGCGCCTGATCGAAGACGCCGGCGGCGAATACGTCTACACGAAAAACAACTCGGACACCTCGGTCGCCGTCGACCTCGAAGAGGCCTACCTGCTGGCCTCGGCCGCCGACACGTGGATCAACGTCGGCCCGTGCAATACCCTGGCCGAACTCACGGCCCAGAACCCCAAGTTCGCGGACGTCCCCGCCGTTCGCAACCGGCAGGTCTTCAACAACAACCGCCGCCAGACCCCTGCCGGAGGCTCCGATTTCTGGGAGTCGGGCGTCATACGCCCCGACCTGGTGCTGCACGACCTGTGCGCCGTCTTCAATCCCCAAGCCGCCGACACCGCGGAACTCTACTACTATAAACGGCTCGAATAATGAAACGGCTCGCAATGCTCCTGTCGGCTCTGCTCTGCCTGCAAACGGCGGCATCGGGCGCGGAACCGTGGTTCCGCTACTTCTCGGACGGGCGCGCCGTCATCAAACGGGGTTCGCTCTACGGCTTCGCAGACCGCAACGGCACCGAAGCCATTCCCTGCCGGTATACCAAGGCCTATCCTTTCAACGACGGCATCGCCATGGTGCGGCAGGGCTATGAAGTCTTCACCATCGACACCCTGAAGAAATCCCCCAGGTGGACGCCCGGCACGGCCAACGGCGTCCCCGTCGACGTACGTTACGAAACCTCCTTCAAATTCCAGTACCGCTAAATGGCAGTCGGCAGAACCACATTTCTTTTCACGGCGCTTGCGCTGCTGACCGTGGTGCTCTTCACGGCCGACCTCCTGGTCGGCTCGGTCGCCGTGGCGCCCGCCGACATCTGGGCGGCACTCACAGGCGGCGACTGCGACCCCGCCATACGGGACATCATCCTGCGGATACGGCTGCTCAAAGCCGTCACGGCACTTCTGGCCGGCGCGGCGCTCGCCGCCAGCGGCCTGCAGATGCAGACCCTTTTCCGCAACCCGCTGGCCGGGCCCTATGTGCTGGGCATCAGCTCGGGCGCCGGGCTGGGCGTAGCGCTGTTCCTGCTGGGGGCTCCCCTGCTGGGCGTCTCGGCGCACTCGTTCGTGCAGTCGCTCGGCATCGCCGGCGCGGCATGGCTCGGCGCGGCACTCGTGCTGCTGGTCGTGATGGCGGTCAGCCGCCGCATCAAGGACATCATGGTCATCCTCATCCTGGGCATGATGTTCGGCTCGGGCATCAGTTCCGTAGTCGAGATACTCCAATACCTGTCGAGCGAGGCGGCGCTCAAATCGTTCGTCATCTGGACGATGGGGTCGCTGGGCGACGTCACGGGCGGCAACCTCGCCCTGATGCTCCCGGTCATCGCCGCGGGGCTCGTGCTCAGCGTCGCCGCCATCAAGCCACTCAACCTGCTGCTGCTGGGCGAAAACTATGCCCGCACGATGGGGCTCAACGTGCAACGCACCCGTACGCTGCTGTTCCTCTCCACCGTACTGCTGGCCGGTACCGTCACCGCCTTCTGCGGCCCCGTGGGCTTCATCGGGCTGGCCGTCCCGCACCTGGCACGCATGCTCTTCGCCAGCGCCGACCACCGCATCCTCATGCCGGGGTCGATGCTCGCGGGCGCCGCCCTGCTGCTGGTCTGCGACCTCATTTCGAAAACCCTGGCGCTGCCGATCAACACCGTCACGGCCCTGATGGGCATCCCGGTGGTCATCATCGTCGTCGTCCGCAACCGCAACCTCTTCTAAAATGGCAGCCGCCCCCCTCCATACCCCCCGACCGCACGCCGGCCCCGCACCCGGGGCACCGGGCATCTCGCTGCACGGCCTCACCCTCGCCTACGGCCGCCGCGTCCTGCTGCGCGACGCCGACGCCGTGCTCCCGCAAGGGTCGATCACGGCGCTCATAGGCCGCAACGGGACGGGCAAAAGCACCCTGCTGCGGGCGATCGCCGGGCTGGGCACGGCCGCCGGCGAGATCCGGCTCTGCGGCAAGCCCCTCGCCGCGCTCACCGCGCTGCAACGCGCCTCCACCGTCAGCTTCGTCACCACCGACAAGATACGCATCGCCAACCTGGCCTGCGAGGATGTCGTCGCCCTGGGCCGCGCGCCCTACACCAACTGGATCGGGCACATGCAGCAGGCCGACCGCGACATCGTGTCACGCTCGCTCTCGCTGGTGGGCATGTCGTCGTTCGCCCGCAAGACCATGGATCGCATGTCCGACGGCGAATGCCAGCGCATCCTGATCGCACGCGCTCTGGCGCAGAACACCCCCGTGATCCTGCTCGACGAGCCCACGGCCTTCCTCGACCTTCCCAACCGCTACGAACTGGCGTCGCTGCTGCGCCGCCTGGCACACGAAGAGGGCAAATGCATCTTCTTCTCGACGCACGACCTCGACGTGGCGCTCGGGCTCTGCGACGCTACAGCGCTCATCGACACCCCCGCACTGCACTGCATGTCGGCGGCCGACATGGCGGCGAGCGGCCATATCGAACGGCTTTTCGCCGGCGCGGGCATCTCGTTCGACCCTGCGACGCTGACCATTCGGCTCGCAAAAAAATAGAATATCCAATATTTTTCCGCCAATTTTTTGTTAAACTCACTTTTTTATTTACCTTTGCACCGCTAAAGTCACCCTTTCGGGGGTATGCGATAGTGGTATTGGCCCATTCGTCTATCGGTTAGGACGCAAGATTTTCATTCTTGAAAGAGGAGTTCGACTCTCCTATGGGCTACGAACGAGGAGGGCTGCGGAGCGGCACGGAACCGGGGGGGGCTCCCGACCGGCAACCGGGACAGCAAAAACGGCAGGCCTCTACGGGTGAATACTTTTCAAGGAGCGGGCTTCAGGCCTATCCGCACACAGCCACGGCTGGAACCGATTTAGCAACTGAAAAAGTAAAAAATAAAAAACACAGAATTATGGCAAACCATAAGTCATCGAAAAAACGCATTCACCAGACCGCGGCCAAGCGTGCCCACAACCGTCTGTACCACAAGACAGCACGTAATGCCGTGAAAGCACTGCGCAACACCTCGGAGAAGAGTGCCGCCGAAGCCCTGCTCCCCAAGGTAACCACTATGCTGGACAAGCTCGCCAAGCACAATATCGTGCACAAGAACAAGGCCGCAAACCTGAAGAGCGCCCTCCAGCTGCACGTGAACGCACTTTAATCCGGCCGGATGCAAAGCCAGAAGCTGCCCCTGTGGCAGCTTTTTTTATTCCCCTGCGCCAAGTAACGGTATCTGCCACCGTCCCGCCAGCCCGGGCACAGCGCACACATACACTCCGGCATACACGGCACACTCCGCTCCCGTCACACGGCGCTCGTCCCCGGGAACAGCGCCCACGCCGGCCCGCACGGCACGGCATACGGACAATCCTCCCGGCATTCCCGCACAAGGCTCAAGACACAAGGCACACGTTACGCACGCCGCACCTGGTTCCCGAATACGCCTTGTACGACAAAGCCGCCCGCATCGCTGCGGACGGCTTCCGTTTTTCCCGCCGGGCATCCCCGCGCGGCACTACCCTTCCCGGGGATCCCCTGATCCTCCGACGGCCTCACTCCTTCCCGGAAAACCCGGATCCGTCCCCGGAATCACTCCTTTTCGGGAAAGCCCTGCGCCTTGAGGCGGATATCCGCGCCGTCGGGCGTCACCAGGTATGCCCCCGTCGACTCGGGCGTTATGTGGCCGATGACATCGACGCACCCCATGCGCATCACCTGCTCCTGCAAGGCCAGCGGCACCGTGAACAGCAATTCGTGGTCTTCACCGCCGTTGAGCGCCGCCACGACCGGGTCGGCATTCAGTTCCTCCGCCAAGGCATAGGTCTGCCTTGCGATAGGAATCCGGTCGAGGTATATGCGGGCCCCGCATTTCGACGCCTTGCAAATCTGCATCAGGTCGCTGGAAAGCCCGTCCGAAAGGTCGATCATCGACGTCGGTACGATGCCCTCCTCGGCCAATGCCTCCACGATGTCCTTGCGCAGGCGCGGCTTGAGATACTTCTCCAGCAGGTATTCGTACCCTGCGAACTTCGGTTCCGGGTCTTTCACGTCTGCGAGCACCCGCTTCTCGCGCTCCAGCAGCCGCAGCCCCATATACGCCGCACCAAGGTTGCCCGAAATACAGATCAGGTCGTTCTGCTGTGCGCCGCCGCGCGACACGACCTTCTCCTTCGGGGCATGTCCCAGCGCCGTGAGGCCCAGCACCAGTCCGGTCATCGAAGCCTTCGTATCGCCCCCCACGAGGTCGATCCCCTGCTCCCTGCACGCGAAGGCAATCCCCTCGTACAGATCCTGCAACGCCTCCACCGACATTTTGGACGACACGCCGAGCGACACCATCAGCTGCGAAGGCAGTGCGTTCATCGCCAGTATATCGCTCGCGGCCACCGTCACGGCCTTGTATCCCAGGTGCCTGAGGGGGAAATAGGTCAGGTCGAAGTCTATGCCCTCCAGCAGTGCGTCCGTCGAACAGAGCACCGCCTCGCCCGACGGCGGCATGACGACCGCCGCATCGTCGCCCGCAGCGCGGAGCGTCGAAGCGTCGGCCGGGTCGAACCCTCTGGTCAACAGGTCTATCAGGCCGAATTCACCCAGCTCGGCGATTTCGGTGCGTCGTTTCTTTTCCATATTATAAATTTTTTTACAAAATTACGGATTCTTTACTCTTTCCCAAAAATTTAGCGTATTTTTGTCCGGTAAATCCCAAATTCGGCTTCTACATATGATAAACATCGTCTTATTCGGTGCGCCGGGCTGCGGCAAAGGCACGCAGGCACAACGGCTCAAAGCACACTACGGCATCGAGCATGTCTCGACGGGCGAGGTTATCCGCGACGAGATCCGCCGCGGCACGGAACTCGGACGCAGCATGGAATCTTACATCGAGGCTGGCAAACTGGCCCCCGACGAAATCGTCATCGGCATGGTCGCCAACTATGTCGCCCAGCACAAACATGCCAAGGGCTGTATCTTCGACGGCTTCCCCCGCACCACGGTACAGGCCGAGGAGTTCGACAAGCTCCTCGCCCGGCACGGGCTGAAGGTCGACATCATGGTCGACATCCACGTCCCCGAAGAGGAGCTCGTCCAGCGCATCCTGCTCCGCGGCAAGGATTCGGGACGCGCCGACGACGCCTCCGAGGAGGTGATCCGCGGCCGCCTCGACGTCTACCGCCAGCAGACCGCCGTCGTCTCGGACTACTACGCCGCCCGGGGCAAATACGCCTCGGTCAACGGCACGGGTTCGATGGAGGAGGTCTTCTCGCGCATCACCGACGTGATCGACCAGTTGCAATAGGCCGCCGCCGGCCGACCGCCGAAACCCGGGGCAAATCCTGTTCCGGGCTCCATTTCCATCCCCTTTTCCGCAGCAGGGCGAGGGCCGGCACCGCCCGTTTCCGGCTCCGGAGGCAGACACGCCCCGGCACTTTCCCCGCCTTTGCGGCCGCTGTCCGTACACCCGGGACTGACCCCGGCGGCGGAATCGGCTCAAAGATACGGCGATAAAACCGAAAAAAAGGTGCGCGGCTTTGCTATTTTACAAATAATCCGTATATTTGCAACCCCATTGAGGGACAATTAACTAATTTTAATACGTATTATGAACAATTACGAAACCGTTTTCATTGTCACGCCGGTTCTGTCCGATGCACAGGTGCAGGAGGTCGCTGACAAATTCCAGGGTGTCATCACCGAGAACGGCGGTCAGATTGTGAACAAGGAGTCGTGGGGCCTTCGCAAGCTCGCCTACCCTATTCAGAAGAAGACCACCGGTTTTTACTTCCTGGTCGAGTTCACGGGCGAAGGCTCGCTCATAGGCACGCTCGAAACGCAGTACCGCCGCGACGAGCGCATCATCCGTTTCCTTACTTTCAAGCAGGACAAGTTCGCCGTGGAATACTCGGAGAAGCGTCGTGCAAAACTTTCTAACAAACAGGAGGAGTAAACCATGGCACAGGAGAACAAAGCACAGTCTGAAATCCGCTACCTCAACCCGGTATCGGTCGACGTCAAGAAAAAGAAATACTGCCGTTTCAAGAAGCTCGGCATCAAATACGTGGATTACAAGGACGGGGAGTTCCTCAAGAAATTCCTCAACGAGCAGGGTAAGATCCTTCCCCGCCGCCTGACGGGTACTTCGCAGAAGTTCCAGAAGAAGGTGGCCCAGGCCGTGAAGCGTGCGCGTCACCTCGCCATCCTGCCCTTCGTAACCGATTGCATGAAATAATTAAAGGAGGAAGAGACAATGGAAGTTATTCTGATCAAAGATATGGAAAACCTGGGCTACGCCAACGACATCGTGACCGTAAAGCCCGGTTATGCGAACAACTACCTGATTCCCCAGGGTTACGCAAAGGCTGCCACCGCATCCGCCAAGAAGGTGCTCGCCGAGAACCTCCGCCAGCGCGCCCACAAGGACGCCAAGATCCTTGCCGACGCACAGGCACTCGCCGAGACCATCGCCAACCTGCCGCTCACGCTGGCCGTGAAGGCCGAGGAGGGCAAGCTCTTCGGTACGGTTACCGCCACCGACCTGGCCGAGGCCCTGGCTGCCAAAGGCATCGAACTCGACCGCAAGCTGATCGCCGTAGAGGGCATCAAGACCGTCGGCGAATACGAAGCAACCGCCAAACTCCACAAGGAGGTCAAGGCAGTTATCAAATTCTCGGTTACCGCCGCAGAATAATGCGCAAACCGGGGGGGGGCAGGTTCGCGACTGCACCCCATCCAATGAAAAAAGGAGAACCTTTGGTTCTCCTTTTTTGTTTCCCTACAAGAACCGCCCGGCATCGTCATTCCGTCTTTCCAAAACCTAACCCGACCCAAACCTCAACACAGCATCTGCCCCATTGTTACACAACTTTATGAAACCGCGAATAAAACACTTTATCATGGAATTATACCAACATTCTGGCAAGTTGCAACCTGCAACTACGCCATGCGTTCAGTAAATATTCCTGCCAAAATAATAAACATTCGCGCCAGTAAGCCAGATTTACACCCCGGCGTACATTTTACAGAGATTTTTTTGCTAATTATGTATTCCAAACAGTTTCCATAAATCTTGTCAAAATGGGTAAAAATACAACCAGAATCTTACTGACACTGGCCATCTTGTGCGGCATTTCAGCCTTGCAGGCCCAGGTTCCAGCAGTTCCGCCGCGCACCGAGCTTGACAGTCCGTTCGGAAAGGCCGATACGAAGAAATTTCTTACCCCGCCCAAAGTCTACCACCCGGAGACATGGTTCCATTATATAGGTGGCAATGTCTCCAAAGAGGGCATTACAGCCGACCTCGAAGCTATTGCCGCCGCCGGAATAACAGGCATCCAACTTTTCCACGGTCAGTTCGGCGGCCCGTGGCCCGGCGTCGAGCCCCAAATCGCCTGTCTGAGCGAATCGTGGGACGACGCAGTCCACCACACGGCTAAGGAATGCCAGCGGCTCGGACTGCGGTTCACGATGCTGGTCTGCCCAGGCTGGGCACTGGCAGGTGGCCCTTGGATCGAACCCGCCAATGCCATGCGCCACCTGACGTGGAGCCGCACCGACATTACGGGCGGGAAACCCGTCGTCTGGAAACTGCCTCGGCCGCAACCGAGCGAAGAGGAGTGGAGGGACTACCGCGATGTGGCTGTCCTCGCATTCCCCACGCCGCAGGACGACACTGGCTCACCCCTTATGCCCGCCTCCGTACGCAGCAACCGCAACGACCTCCCATGGAAAGAACTCATCACTGGCACCCCTGGAGCAGTCGTCCACCTAGCCCCGGCACGCGAGGGGCAACCCAACTGGGTTGAAGTTACTTTCCCCGAAGCTACAAAGTTGCGCACGATTGAATTTTCGAGCATCAATGGGTTCAATACCATCATGTGCTACGAACCAGGCATTTCGGTGAATATCGAAGCCGTTATGCCTGATGGTTCTACCCGTAAAATACGCTCCCTGCAAATCCCCCAAAGTAACTGGCAGGATGAATCTCCCATCAGCCTAGCCTGCTCCGACATCGATGGGGTCAACACCTACCGCATCTCCATCAATAATCGTCACACCATGGGGATCGGACGCCTACGCCTTTCTTCCGCTGCGGTCAAAGACAATTGGGAGGCCGAAGCAGGCTGGACTCTGCGCAGCCTAATCAGAGGACAGCATCCCGAGCAGGCGAAAGAAGCCTTTATAGACCCCGCCCGAATCATTGACCTCTCGGATGCCATGGATACAAAAGGCAACCTATCGTGGAATGCACCAGAGGGTAACTGGACGATACTTCGCATCGGACACGTGAATACGGGTATGAAAAACGGGCCAGCACCAGCCGAGGGTACCGGCTGGGAGTGCGACAAATTCTCCAGTGAAGGTGCCGACGCCCAATTCGCAGGCTATATTGGGAGACTCATCGGCCCAAACGGCCCCTTATATGGAGGCATGCTCGACGGCATGCTCATGGATAGTTGGGAGTGCAAAACCCAAACATGGACGGCCAACATGGAACAGGAGTTCGAGCAATTGGCAGGCTACCCTCTCCGACAATGGCTCCCGGCAATCTTCGGGTATGTTGTGAAGGATCACGAAACCACGACACGCTTTCTACGGGACTGGCGCGCAACTATTAGCAGCCTGGCCACCGAAAAATTCTTTGGCGGAATGGCGCATAACGCTCACGCCAATGGGCTTACGTTGGCTTTCGAGACCGCCTTTGGTGATATCCTTCCGGGCGATATTCTCGAATACTATAAATATGCAGATGTCCCCATGTGTGAATTCTGGCGCCATCCGTCGGACACGTTCGTCGGCTCAATCAATTTCAAACCTATTAAACCTACTGCATCGGCCGCCCGCCTCTATGGCAAACCACGCGTAGCTGCAGAGTCATTCACATCATTCCAGCTGACGTGGGACGAACACCTGAGCCGTATGCGCGAAGTTGCCAACCAGAATGCCATAGAGGGCGTGACCCACAATGTGCTACATACCTACACGCACAACCCACGCACCGACTTCCTTCCGCCGGGCACCTCATTCGGCTCCAATATCGGCACACCGTTCTTGCGCGGGCAGACATGGTGGAAGCACATGCCTGAATTCACCACCTACCTAGCTCGCTGCAGCTACCTGCTGGAGCGCGGAAAACCTGTCTCTGACGTACTGTGGTACTTGGGCGACGAATTCGACCACAAACCCGACCAACGTTTTCCTTTCCCAGAAGGCTTCAAATACGACTACTGTAACCACGACATCCTACTCAACCGACTCTCCGTACGTGACGGAATGATCGTGACACCAGAGGGCATCACATACCGACTGCTTTGGCTACCTGACATCCCGCGACTGATGCCCGAGACACTCGAAAAACTTTACGATCTGGTTCGGCAGGGTGCCGTCATCGTCGGGAACGCCCCTACAGGCCTAGCAACCCTGAACGAATCAGGCAATGCACAGAAACGCTTTGACAAAGCTGTAAAGAATATCTGGGGCAAAGCCTCACCCGGTATCCGCAAGGTCGGTAAAGGAACGGTTATCTCCGGTACTCCGCTTAGCGAAGCACTGGAAACACTCGGACTGCAACCCGACGTAACAGGCATGGGTGCACGATGGTTACACCGCCACATCGAAGGAGCTGACTGGTATTATATCTGTGCACCGACGGGCACCGGATTCTCGGGTACGCTCGATTTTCGCAACACCGGACAGGCCGAAATCTGGGATCCAGTAACCGGCAGTGTCACCCCAGCCGTCGCTATCCACAATGGGGAGCGCACGGAAGTAACGCTTAGGCTGCCACAAGCAGGCTCTTGCTTTGTGGTCTTCCGCAAGGACTCCGACATAACAGTCCCCTCGGCGACAACCTGCAAACCGACACAATCACTTCTGCTCAACACTCCTTGGACGATAAATTTCCCCGAAGGGTGGGGTATACCCGAAACACTGGTAGTGAATGAGTTAAAGCCTTGGAAAGAGCTCGCTGCAAACGATGAGGGTAAGGCATTCTCTGGCACAGCTACTTACACGACCACATTCGACATTGGCACGAAACAGGCGGGCTGCAAATACCACCTCGACCTAGGACGCGTAGACATGATCGCAGCAGTGTCCGTCAACGGCCGGAAATTACGCACCTTGTGGACAGCCCCCTATGAGTTGGACATTACGGAAGCCGTCAACGAGGGCTGCAACGAACTGAAGGTGGAGGTTACAGGCACCTGGTACAACCGCTTGGTGTATGACGCCGGGCAATCGGAGGAAAGGCGCCTGACGTGGACGATCAGTGGGCCTCCGGCGAATGCAACGTTACAGGAAACCGGGCTAATGGGGCCCGTCATGCTTTCGATCTGCGAATAGGCTGCTTGGAAACACTGTAACGGCAAAGCCGTCCCCTCTAGGCCTTCCTGCACTCCCGGATATTCCGCAAAGCCGCCACTGCGATCACATACCCCTTTCATCCGCTTCATAAAGAGCGTCCTTGATCACAGGACGCTCTTTATCCTGTTACGGAAAGAGGCCCCTTGGAATCCACAGAACCGATTTTGAAACAACTGAAATATTTATTATTTTAGTTCTGACATTTGCGCACCCCTCTTAAAATCTACCTCATACGATGAAAAAGGTTTACACAACACTTCGATTTATCATTTTTGCACTGCCATCACTTGTATCATTCAGTCTTTCCCATGCCTATACTTTACGCCAGATATTCGACAAGGACAAATTATCAAATAGTTGTGTGGTCAGCCTTTGCCAGGATAGGAGTGGATTATTATGGATCGGAACGATAGACGGGATCAATTCCTACAATGGACGAGAGGTGCGTCCATTCCTTTACGACCGGGACAAGAAAGAACTTTCGGGAAGTGTGGTGGAACAGCTCATCGAAACCCAAGATGGCCAACTGTGGGCTGCTACGCTCTATGGACTTGACCGATACGACAAATACCGGAACCGATTGATTACCTATAAGAATTTCAGTAAAAACCTCTGCTTGGACAAGGATTCCCGGAATACGTTATTCGTCATACCGACGGATCACCGGCTGTTCTATTTCCTTTCCGAGGACGATGTGTGCCACGAAATGAAAGATGTCGGGTTGGCAGCCGACTCAATCGTAAACATGGTCATCACACCAAACGATGAAATGACACTCTTTCATAAAAACGGTGACATCGCAGGATACCGCATTTCGTACGAGAAAAACGTTCCACGCGTGAATCTCTCCTATCGCTACAAACACACGGCCGAGATCGAAATCTGCAAAACCGATGGTGACGACATTTTCTTCGTTGATGCTAACCTCACCCTCTTCCAATTCGATTACCGCAGCAAAAATGCTGAGCAGATCACCTCGCTGACACAGTTTGCAAAACATGGCTCCGTGCAAGCCGTCGTCCGGTTTGCCGGTGATTATTTCATCGGGTTCAAAACGGGGGGCATTTGGACGCTCAACATTTCTTCCGGGGTAGAACGCTGGGAAGGAATCCCAATAAACTGCGGAGTCTGCACCCTTATGAAAGACAGGTATCAGGATATCATCTGGATCGCGTCCGACGGCAAGGGAGTCTACGCTTATTCCGACGACGAATACTCGATCTCATCCACTTTCTCATCCGACATCAGCAAATTGCTAGGCCGTCCCGTGCGGTGCATGCAACTGGAAAAAGGCGACCTGTGGATCGGGTACAAAGGCGATGGGATCGTCAAGATAGACGATTATACACCCCTCACCGATCTGCGCCATGCGCACTTCACGCACTTCACGGCTTCTGACAGCCGCCTCACCGACAACCGAGTATTTGCCTTCGAACCGGGCGACAATGACATCCTTTGGATTGGCCATCATGAAGGGCTGAACTATTACTCCTATCGCACCCGCACTATCGAACGTCTCCCGTTCATGTGCAACGGGGAACCAATCCGGTTCGTGCATGACATCTACCAACAAGATAACTACCTGTGGATCGCCAGCGTCATCATGGGGGTCTACAAGGCGAAAATCAGTTGGCGCGACGGCTTACCAACACTCACAGTCGTGAAGCACTTCGTCCTGGACGGCGGTGACATCTACTCCAACCTCTGCTTTTCGCTCTATCCGGATGGAGACTACCTCTTCGTCGCAAACCGGGGAAAAGGAGTCATGAAGATAGACACGCGTGACGACTCATACTCGATGCTACGCTTCGACTCCAGAATACCCAACGAAACCGTGAACGACATCTTCTGCATTTCCAAAGATGACGACGGGAACTACCTGTTCGGCACCGGATTAGGACTGGTCATCTATCATCCCGACGGAGAGTACGAACTGCTAAACCGCACCAACGGGTTCCCCGAGAACATGATCCGAGGCATTATAAAGACAGGTAAAAACCGCTTCTGGCTGGCAACCAACCACGGGCTTATCAATTTCGACTCTCGCACCCGCCTCGCCTTCACGTTCGGAGTACAGTCCGGACTGAATATTTCGGAGTTCAGCGACGCAGCCCAATACCGTACCGAAGATGGCGAATACGTCATGTTCGGAGGTGTAAACGGATTCATAACCATCCGAGAAAACGCCAAGAGCAAACCAAGCATCCACATGCCCGACATCCAGTTTGACAGGCTCTCAGTCCTCGGCGTGGACTATGCCCCCGAAGAGTTTTTTGGTGGGGGGGGGAATTTCGCACTTCGGGATTGCTGGAGCTGAACCACGACCAGAATGTTTTCTCGATCTCGTTCAGGGCGATCGACTATCTTAACGGCAATAACCAGCAATATTACTATAAATTAGAAGGAGGCAACGACCAGTGGATCAACAACGGGAGTTCGAATACGGTTTCGTTCGCCAACATCAGTCCCGGTACCTATACACTGCTAGTCAAATACTACAATTGTGCCACAAACCGCGAGAGCCGCACGGCAACTCTACAGATAAGGATCAGACCGCCATGGTATTTCTCGAACGGAGCCAAAAGCCTATATTTCATCTTCATTCTGAGCTGTATCGGACTTTTCATTCACTATTTGATGAAGCGAAGCCAGCGACATCACGATGCAATCATGCAGCAACTGGAACAGCAGCACAAGGAGGAAGTCTACGAATCTAAACTCAATTTCTTCACCAATATCGCGCATGAATTCTGTACGCCGCTCTCACTGATATATGCCCCCGTCAATCGGATACTCAGGATAAAGCATCTCGACCAGCCGACCCTACGCTACGCTGGACTGATAAAAAACAATGCCGAACGCCTGAACTCACTCATTACGGATTTGCTCGAATTCCGGCGGGTAGAAACGGGACACAAGACGCCGAAAATCACCGCTGTCGACATCTCTGGAATTGCCCAAAGCATCCTCGAAGCATTCTCGGAAATGGCAGTAGGCCTTAATATCAGGCTCGAAGCAAATATTCCAGCAAAGGTATGCCGGAACTCGGACAGCAGTTTCATCGTCACGATCCTGAACAACTCCCTGGCCGTCGCCATAAAATATACCGAACACGGCGGCATCGTAAAACTCTGCATCGACACGACGAACGAACTGCTGAACATCACAATCTCCTATACCGGCAGGAAAATCAGCGAAGGCAACCTGCCCCACTTGCCGGATCGCTACCGCATGCTCGACAACCTCGAGCATAATCCTGACGCGGAGTTGAATTCGAGAGATCAGCTCGCACTTGCCATATCGTATAGCCTGATTCATATCCTCGGAGGGGATGTGCAGATAGACACTTCCGACAAATGGACACATTTCCGTGTTACCCTGCCTGCATCGGAGGCGACAGCAAATTCCACCCCCGCCAATCACAGTGAGAAGGAACAACTCATACCAAAAGCCGATACACAGGCAACTCCCATCCGTCTTCCGAGCACTCCCTTCGACGACTCAAAGCTCACCATGGTGGTCATCGACAATGAACACGAGCTCCTGTGGTTCATGACCGATCTTTTTTCCGACAAATTCAACGTCATATGCTTCGATTGTATCCCAGAAACCGACTCGGTATTCTGCGATAACATTCCAGACATTATCCTATGCAACTACATGATGTCAAATTTCAACACACTGGATTTCACTAGGCGCATCAAGTCGAATCCTGATCGGTCGCACATCCCATTGATCATGATTTCCGCTAAACACGAGATCGAAGATCAGATAGCAGCCCTCAATGCAGGCGCCGAACTATACGTCACCATGCCCTTCAACGTCGATTTTCTCCGCACTTCGGTCGAAAAGCTACTCAAACGTAAAGAAGCACTCAAAGCGTATTTCGCCTCCAAGATCAGTGCCTTCGAACTTGTAGACGGCAAGCTGATCCACAAGTCACACCGTAAACTGTACAAAGAAATCGTCGACATTATCAACAAGAATATCGAAAACGACAAACTGTCGGCTGAATTCATTGCCACCCAGATGAACATGGGCGTGCGCAAACTCTACCGACAGGTCGAAGAGATCAAGGGTATCGGCATCAGCAGCCTGATCCGCGAATGCCGGCTTGTGGTGGCGTGCGATCTATTGATCAAATCGCGGCTCACGATCGACGAGGTCGTCTTTAAATCCGGCTTCTCCAACCGGGTCAGTTTCTACAAGGCATTCGCAAAAAAGTACAACTGCACTCCCAAGGAATACCGCGACCGGAACAGCATTGGATGACATACTACAACACTCCCTGCATGAAAAAAAGTCTCGTTCGATATAAAGCTCTTCATGTGGCAGCCTTCCGAACATGCCTCATTTCACGGAAATAACATCAACACAGATTCCAAGCACGACTTCACCTTGTAAACAATTGTGTCAAAGTAGTAAACATCAGTGCATTCTCCGATCCTTTTTACCGACAGTAATAATTATTGAATTTTACTCTGCATATATTTGACAAAGCAATTCCTTGGCTCTGAAACAGAATTCTGCCCCTTCCCAACCGACTACCGAAAATCTTAAACCTATATGATGAAAAAAATTCTTCCCGTTGTATTATTACTGTTCATATGTATAGACGCCTTTTCACAGGATAGAGTTCGGGCCTATTTAGTCTCGAACGCCCATTTTGATTCCC